>Ga0068714_10007036_pt1 | contig 11132 bp, 11 predicted proteins | sample MTBNYHSulfiMetaG_FD_62988 | JGI IMG/M metagenome (GOLD analysis project Ga0068714, IMG submission 62988) | Enrichment culture microbial communities from rom New York Harbor, USA that are MTBE-degrading - MTBE-NYH (New York Harbor Sulfidogenic)... | ecosystem: Environmental > Aquatic > Marine >... | reverse complement strand
AGGGCCGAGATCAGAAAGATCAGGGTCGTGAAGGCGCAGGGGTTGATCCCGTCCAGGAGCCCGGCGGCGATGACCGGAAAGACGGTCAGGTCCGCTCCCCGGCCCACCGGCCGGATCCGGCGAGGCCGGAGCAGGAGGCGCAGCGCAGTGGACGCTCAACGCCCTCCCCCGATGTGCCGTTAGGCCCTCAGGCCTTCGCAGCGGCACCACCCGAGAGGCAGGGGCCGGCAAAGCGGATCTTGTCCTTTCGGCCGATCCACCTGAGGAGGGCGTGCACGATCGACACGGGGATAAGCGGCAGGCCCAGGAGCTGCACGCCAATCTCGTAGAGCAGTGAGCTGCCTCGATACGGTCTTCCTCGCAACCGTGCCAGGAACGCGCTGAAAGAGATTCCGACCATGTTGCCCACCGTCATCACCTCGATGGGGACAACGATCGCCCTGCTTCCCTCGGATCCGTACTCCTGCACAAGTGCGTCGTACGTATCATCCTCTTGCCGTCTCCGGCTGTCGGCGTAGCGCTGGCCAGAGAGAATGCCTTGCGCCTCCTCGGGGGCGACAAGCGCGGCGCTCCCGCTCGGGAAGCTGTCGATCCCTTTTCTGCTGAAGCCCGTCTTCAGGGCCATGCGGGTATGGGCGTAGGAGCAAGCCTCGCAGCCGTTGACCTGAATTACCGTCAGCATCAACCTCTCCGCAGACTTGGGATCGGTTTTCGGCCGAACGGCGCCTTCAATCACACGGAAGAGCGCGCGGTGGCTCTACAGCAGCCCGTTGTAGCAATGTCCGACTTCTGATTCTACGCTCGCGCGTCTTGATGTCCACCGAGCTGCTAAGCCGGCTTTGCTGCCCGCCGCACCGAACCCCCAGGGACGCCTGGTGCCAACAAGGGCCGAAGCTTCATGGCGTGGCGGACACGATCGAGCACCTTCCTGGTCGTGGTGCGCGCCCAGGCCGAATGGTCCAACAGGAGGTCCTCGACCTCAGAGCCCCGGGCGTCCCACTCAGCCCTGCGCTCTCGGATGGGGGCAAGAAAGGCGTCGATCTCCTCGGCCAGCCTTCGCTTGACCTCCACGTCGCCGATCCTGCCCGCCCGGTAGCGGCTCTTGAAATCCTCCACTTCCGACAGATTCGGGTTGAAGGCGTCGTGGTACATGAAGACGGGATTGTTCTCCACCGTGCCGGGGATGTCCGCTCGGACGCGCTTGGGATCCGTGTACATCTTCATCACCTTGCCGTGCACGGCTTCCGGCGGGTCCTTGAGATAGATGCAGTTGCCCCGGGACTTGCTCATCTTGGAGGCACCGTCGGTGCCAGGGAGCCGCGGGAACTCCCCGACCCTGGCTTGGGGCTCCACGAGAGTCCCCTCCCCGTAGTAGGCGTTCATCCTGCGCACGATCTCCCGGGTCTGCTCGATCATGGGCAGCTGATCGTCCCCGACGGGAACCAGGTCGGCGTCGAAAACCGTAATGTCCGCGGCCTGATGAATCGGGTACACCAGGAATCCCAGGGGGATCTCCGTGTCCTGGCCGAAAATGTCGCTGCCCCCGGATTGGTCGCGCTTTTCCTGCAGCTCGCTCTTGACCGTGGGATTGCGCAGGGCCCTGGCCAGGGTTACCACGTTCAGGTAGTAGACCGCCAGCTCGTGGATCTCCGGGATCAGGGACTGCAGGACGAAGGTGACCTTGTCCGGATCCAGGCCGACCGCGAGGTAATCGAGCATGAGCTCCCGCGTGTGCTCTCTCAGGGTTTCCGGGCGATGGAAGTTGTCCGTCAGCGCCTGGACGTCGGCGATTAGGACGAAGGTGTAATACTGCTCCTGTAGGGAGACCCGGTTCTTCAGGCTCCCGCAGTAGTGTCCCAGATGAAGGGGGCCCGTAGGCCGGTCGCCCGTCAGGATCGTCGGCCGCTTCATACGCCCTGGATCCTGCCGATGAACTCCAGGTACTCCACCATCCGGGCTCTGGCGCCCTCCGGGTCCCGGCACTCGATCGCCGCGAGGATCTCCCGGTGCTTCTCCAAGACCACGGGCGCCGCCTTCTCCACGCTGTAGGACATGATCTTGCTCTCTTCGAGGAGCTGCTGGAAGTAGGATCCCAGCTTGAACAGGAAGACGTTCTTCGTGCACAGGTACAGGAAGTCGTAGAATACGGTGATCTCCTCCACCATGAACTTGCCGTCCTGGATGGAGCGCTCCATGTCCTCCAATGCCTGTCTCAGGGACGTCACGTCCTGGTCGGTGGCCCTCTCCGCAGCCAGGGCCGCCAGGAATGGTGACAGCACTCTCCTGATCTCCAGGATGTCGCGCAGCGGCTTCTCGCTGGTCCTCTTCAGGAGATCCATCTCCAGGCGCAGCTCCGCCTGCTTGGCCAGGTTCGGCGAAACGGTCAGCCCTATCCCGTGGCGGATCTCGACCAGCCCGATGAACTCCAGCAGCTTCAGAGCGGTGCGCACGGAGTTCCTGCTGACCTTGAAGGCACTGGCGATTTCCCGCTCCGAAGGCAGCCGCTCGCCGGCCTTGATCTTCGAGCTCAGGATCAGCTCCTTGAGCTGGTCGAAGACCAGTTCGTACACCTTGCGCTTCTCGACAGCCAGGTCCTTCAGGGGCGATTGGATGGAGGAACCGGGTCGGGATTTCTCTGTTACTCGTTCCATGTACTGCGGTCTGGTCCCTTTCCTCGGGATGTGAGACGCTATGCAGTCCGTCTCGCCAACTCCAATATACTCAGATAATGCTCGGAAGAAGAAGCGCAATTCGAGGGAAAAGGATCATCAACACGACCATGAGCAGGTTGATCAGGAGAAACGGGATCGCCGCTCCGTAGATGTCCTTCATGGACGTGCCCGCGGGGGCCACGCCCTTCATCGTGAACAACAGCAGCCCGAAGGGAGGAGTCATGAATCCCATCTGCAGGTTGACCATGCTCAGAGCCCCGAACCACACCGGGTCGATGCCCAGGGCCCTGACGATGGGCATGAAGATCGGGATCGTGATCATGATGATCGACCCCGGCTCCATGAAGCAGCCCAGCAAGAAGATGATGAGCTGCATGCCGATTAGGATGACCACGGGCGGGGCCTGCAGGCCGGTCACGAGCTGCACCAGTCCCCGGCTGGCGCCGGAGAAGGAGAGGATCTGGCTGAAAGCGGTGGAGCCGGCAATGATCATCAGCAACATCACGGACATCTTCACCGTGCCGGCGACGGTCTTGCGGAGCATCTGTCCGTTCACGCCCTTGTAGAAGAACGCCAACACGAAGGCCCCAAAGGCCCCCAGCGCCGCTGCCTCGGAAGGCGTGGCCACGCCCAACAGCATGGTGCCGATGACCAGGAAGATCACGATGGCCAGCGGGAGCACGTACCTGCTCAGCAGCAGGAGCTTCCCGCCGAAGGAGACCCGGACCGGGTCATAGGCCGGAGCCAGCTCGGGCTGCGCGATGCAGCGGATCACGATGTACAGGAAGTAGAAGATCGCGAGCATCAGGCCGGGCACGATTCCTGCCATCAGGATGGCGGCTACCGAGATCTCCCCCACGCTGGCCAGGAACACCGCCAGGGCCGAAGGGGGGATCAGCATGGCGATTCCGCCGCTAGCCATAAGGGGCCCCATGCTCAGCTGCTTCTTGTAGCCCTTGTCTTCCATCTGGGGGGTAAGCACGGAGCCCAGCATGGCCGTCGTGGCCATGGCCGAGCCGCTGAGCGCGGAAAACAGGGTTCCAGCTCCCACCGAGACAATCGCCAGCCGGCCCGGCAGCCTGCCGAGCCACTTGTCGATCACGTCCATCGACTTGATGCCAACCCCCGAGTACAGCATGATCTCACCCATCAAGACGAACAGGACGAGCGGCACCATGGTGAAGGTCGTTAACGATGCCTCCAGGCTCAGGATGAGCTGCTTGAAGCCCGCGACGCCTCCCCAGAACCACAGCACTCCAATCATGTTGAGGGCGAAGAAGCCGAAAGCCACCGGCAGCCCGGTGAGCAGGAGAATCATCAACGCGGCAAAGAGAATGATCAGGACCAGCCACCAAACCATTTCCGGACCCCCTGGCTGCTAGGTGCGGCCGCGCAGCGCTGTCCAGTGGCTGCGCGCCCGGCGGACGAATTCGATCGTGAGAAAGGCCGCCCCCACGGGGATGGCCGCGAAGATCAGGGCCCTCGGCAGGCTGAGCATCTCCATGGACGGTACCCCCCTCCGCCAGAAGTCGACGACCACCACCGCGCCAAACCAGGTCACGACCGCGCAGATCAGCACTCCGATCACCGAGGTCACGAAGTTCATGGTATGGGACGTGCGGCTCCCCACCTTCTGGAGGACGAGGTCGATGCTGACGTGCCCCCCTTCCCGGAGCGTCCAGGCGGCGGCCAGAAACCCGACCCACAGCAGGCCGTATTCGCTGACTTCCGGGATCCAGATCACGGGTGTCCCTGTTATCTGCCTGGCCAAGACGTCCACCGTGATCAAGATGGTTATCAGGGCGATGATACCGAAGCCGATGTAGGCGAAGACATTGTGCGCTACATCGATCCCCCGCGGCTTGCTCTTCCCCTCTTGCATGGTGCCCCTCACATCTTCTTGACCGCGCTGTTGATCATCTCGGTCCTTCGCTTGATAATCTCCCAGTAGTACTTCTGCTTCGGTTTCTTGCAGATCTCCTCGGAGCGAACCCGAAACATGAAGTCGGATGTGGTCTCCTTGAGCCCTTCGCTGTCCTTGCGTGTCGCCATGATCATGTACTCCCTTGCTCAAGCGCTATCGGTACAGACCGGGCACCAGCTGGCCCGGATGCATGATACCCTCGGGGTCGAAGACCCCCTTGATTCTCTTGGCCATGTCCTCGTAGGCGGGCATTAACCCCAGCTCGTAGGGCCGGATGTTGGCTGTCTTGGTGTCCCGCACCACCCCCAGCTCGGCCCAGGCCTTGATGATTTTCGGCATGACCCTGCCCACCGCTGCACCGAACTCCGGGTCGATCACCCAGCCCCCCGTGCAGGGCTCCAGCTCGTAGTAATGGCCTCCCTGCCGGCTGGGGTATCCGATCAGGCCGGTGTACAAGTCCGAGCTGCCGCCCTCGGGATTGCGGAAATACGGGTCGTTCAGGAGCACCTTCACGAAGGCGTCGTAGGTCGGGATCAGCAGGTCCAGGGACGAGTTGGGGAAGAACACGACTCCCGAGCCAGGCGAGCCGAAATACCGCATGGTGAACTCGGAATAGAGGCTGGAGGCCATGGTGATGTGGCTGTCCACGTACATCTGGTAGAACGGCAGCACGTCAGTGACGATGACCCCCCCGTGCAGGCCAGCGATCTCCCGGATCGTTTCCTCCTCGAAGCGCACTCGCCTCTCGGAGCCCTGCAGCGAGAGGATCAGCTGCAGGTTCGGATGGATCTTGCACAGCCGTTCTCCGCACTCCACGGTGTCCCCGAAGTAGTGGTACTTGTTGCCGATGTAGAACCCCGTGCCGGTGCACAGCTCGCGGTGAATGATCGTCTTGTAGGCCTGGACCCCTTCGGAGATGTCCTCGAAGGACACCCACAGAGGCTTGAGCACGTCGTCCAGGGGCACGGCCTTGATGGTCATTTCGGTGACCATTCCGAGGGTCCCGACCGTGGATCGCAGCAGCATGGACAGATCAGGCCCGGGCCCGAACGGCCAGAACGGAAGTCCGCTCAGCATGTCCGCCATGTTCCCCGTCCGCACGACCGTGCCGTCCGGGAGCACGTTGGTCGTGCTGATGATGTTCTGGCACTGGTAGCCCAGCCTTCCCGAGGCCTTGTTGAACTCACCCTGGCTGTAGTTGCTCACCAGGGAGGCGGTTGCCGGCGCTCCCGGGATCGGGATGAACATGCCCCGCTTCTGCATCTCCGAAGACAGGCGGGCCAGGGAGACGCCCGCCTGGACGGTGGCGGTGCAGTGAGCCTCGTCGATGGCCAGTATCTTGTCCATGCGCCTGGGATCGACGATGATCCCGCCCAGCTTGGGCACGGTGGCCGAGCCGATGTTGAGACCCGTCCCGTACGGCACCACGGGGACCCTCTTGAAGCTCGCGAAGGCGAGGATGTTCCTGACCTCGTCCGTGCTCGACGGAAGAACCACCCACTGGGGCGGCCGGTCCTTCCTGAACCGTCCGTACGTGGTCAGCTCCCGCGAATAGCCCTTCACGATCTCCGGCTCTCCGGAAACCCACCGCGGGCCGACGATGTCGGCCAGGCGGGCGTAGATTTCGTTCCCCGTCATGCTCATCTGCCTCCCCCCATGGACTCGCTCACGATCTGCCACAATCCCTCGATCTCCACCCCGGGATTCCTGCACTCCGAGAGGCTCAGGAACTCGTTCGGATCGCAGCAGACCACGGTCTGGGCGCCCACCGCCAGGGCCTCGCCCAGCCGGTCTTGCGCAGCCGCCCGCGCCATCTCGGGGTACGCCATCCTGGCCATCGGCTCACTCCCCGGACAGTAGGTGTTTAGCCGGTTTCTGAAGAACTCCCGGAGCTCGATTCCCGGGACCAGGCGCAGGATCTCTCTCGGCTCCTCGTACACCCGCAGATGGCGGGCCAGGAAAGCGGAGTCCTGGAAGGCGGCGGTCTTGTTGACCGGCCGCAGGGAACTGCGCTTGTCCCGCAGGAGCGGGAGCAGGAACTCGCTCATGTGCTGCATCTCGAAACGCGGTTCGGGCAGGTCGAACAGGAAGTGCTTCTTGAAGGTGGCATAGCACAGGGGATCGACGAACACGACCTTGCGCACGCCCCTGGCCTCGATCCCCGCGATCGCCTCCCGGAGGTGCTTCGTTCCTTCTTTCATCATGCCAAGGTGGAACAGGGGGGCCCCGCAGCAGGGCTCCTCCTCCCCCAGGGTGGTGTAGCCCACCTCGAGGTGCTCGAGGACTTTCGCCAGCTCGGCCCCCTTGTCCGGGACCTTGTGGGAAAGCGTGCAGCCGGCGAACACCAGTACAGCGGCGTCCTTCCGGCCCTTGCTCGCGGGAATCCAGCCGCTCTTCTTCGAGCTGCTGACGCCGTAGGGGTTGCCGTGCTTGCTCATGCTGGCCGCCACTTCCTGGTGGACCGGCAGCAGCGGATGGTGCTCCTGGACGTAGCGCTCGCGCATCTTGCGGATGATCTTGTAGGGGGTCAGCCGCTGGGTCGTGCGGCAGTTCTCCTCGCAGGCGCCGCACATCGAACAGGAATAGAGGATCTCCCTTGCCCTGTCGTTCCACTCCAGGCTTCCTTCGAGGATTCCCCGGCCCAGCTCCAGCCTGCCGCTCGCATAGTAGCTTTCGAAACGCCAGAAATCCCCGGACGGACACTGGCGGGCATACCTCTCGTCGAAGGTGGCCGAGAGGGGGAAGACGGTTTGACAGTACTTGCACTTGGCGCAGTTGAGCATCAGGTCGTAGTAGTCCTCGAGCTCACCGCGGGTGATCGGCCAGACGTACTCTTTCACCAATGGACTCCTTACAGTACGAATACCTTGCCGGGATTCAGGATGGCGTTCGGGTCGAACAGCTCCTTGAATACTTTGAGCGTGTTGTAGTAGGCGGGCGTGCGCTGGTAGACCATCTCTGCGACTCTGCCGGCAGGCCGGCTGAAGAAGGCCCCCCGCTTGATCAGCCCCGCGGCCAGCCCGTTGTACAGGGTCCTGCAGCGGCCCGTTTGCTCGGCGTCGCCGGGGTCGCAGGAGAAGCTGAAATGGTAGTGGACCCGCCCGATCTCCGCGGGGAGCAGAAAGCACCCCAGCTCGGCCGGATCGTATCCGTGGCGCTCGCACAGCGACTCCGCCAGGATGTTCATGTTCGGCAGGGTCTCGATGGCTGCGACCAGCGGCAGCGTGGCGCGGGCGGCGGCACCGGACTTGCGGGCGGTCATCCCCTCCCAGCCCGACGGGCTCTCGATCTCCTTCAGCAGCGCTGCGGAAAGCTTCGCGTCGACTGCGGAGGCGGAGCTCACGCACTTCTCGTGCCGGTCCAGGATGTCCCGGAGGTCCTCCTCCTGGAAGCGCACTTCCGCCTCCGTACCCCGGACCACGAGCACCAGGTTCCAGGGAGCCGGGGCGGGCTGGAACAGCCCGGGGCCGGCAGCGCTCAGGATGGAAGCGAGCTCCTTGGCATTGGCCAGGAAGAGCTCTTCCCCGATGCGGTACTTCTGGATCTCCCGCAGGAGCGCGAAGGAGTCCTCGAGGTTGCGAAACCCCAGCAGGAACGGCTTGTTCACCTCCTGCCGGCTCTTCAGAATCACGGTGGCGGCGGTAGCGACGCACAAGGTCCCCTGGGCCCCGTACCAGATCTTGCCCAGGATCACGTATGGGTTGGAGTGCGGGTCGTAGCCCTTCTCGATCAGCGGGCTGGCCGCGTTTCCGGTGCGCAGGCGCTCGCCGTTGCCCAGGATCATCTCCATGTTCAGAAGCGTCTCGAAGCCGTACTTCGGCCAGGAGTACAACGGGTTCAGTTCCAGGTAGGTAGTCAGCACCGAGGCGGCGGCCGGCAGCTCGACGGGCGTAAGCACGCGCAGACCGCGCCCCTTCGCCTCTTCCTGCAGGCGCGCGAAGGTCACTCCCGGCTCGATTCTCGCGTTCCGGTTGTCCTCGTCGATCTCCAGGATCGCGGTCATCCTCGACAGGTCCAGGACGATCCCGCCTGGCGACGGAAGCGAGGACCCCTGGTTGTTCTTGCCGCTGCTCCAGGGGGTCAGGGGGATGCGCAAGCGGTTGGCCAGCCGGACCAGCTCCTGGACCTGGCCGTCCGTCTCCGGCTGGACCGCGAGCAGCGGACTGCCCGGGGCGGCAAGACCGCCGCCCTTCGAGTAGGCCGTGAGAGCCTTCGGATCGACGAGCACCCGGTCCTGCCCGACGACGCTCGAGAGCGTTCGCTCCAGTAGTTCGCTCGAAATCATCGCTGTTCTCCTCGCTTATGCCGTTTGCAGGCTCTCGCAGAACGTCCAGACCTCGGGGTCCATTTCCGCCATGTCTGTTAGGCACGCCAGCACCTCCAGCACGGTCGTCCAGTCGGACAAGCCGAGCTGTACCGCCCCCGTGCGCACGCAGGCCTCCTTCTGGCAGAGGGCCCAGATGACCTTGTGCCTGGCCAGCACCATGTCGCGGAACAGCTCCAGCGGCATCTTGCAGGACAGGAGCGGCTCGCCGGCAGGCCCATGGGAAAGCTTGAAGGTGTCGTCCGACGCCAGCGCGATAGTCACGTGGAATGCTCCGCTGACCTCCAGCTCGATCAGTTCCTTGCCGTGCAGCGCGCACTCCTTGTGACCCTTGGCCTCCGCCCAGTGGGTCGGATCGTAGGCGATGCTGGCCCGCGGGTACGGTCCGTACCCCGGGAGGCAGGGGTGGCCGCCGTAGAACACGTCGCGGGTGTCGAAGGCGTCCTTGAGACGGACCCTCCGACGCAACTCCTGATCGGCATTCAAGAATTGCTCATACGAACGCAAGAAACTGGTCCACTTCGATTCCATCTGCATTCATTCCCCCTGCTCAATCCAAGGTAGGTTGTCACGCTCCCACGTGTGCGCGAGGCACCGCAAGCGAAGGGGAGCCCGGCTCGCGCCAAGCAAGCCGGGCTCCGACCTCTCTCACCAGGAAAGTCCAGCTCAGTCCAGAACCTCTTTCAGTCTCCGGAACATCTCCTTGTCGGCCATGGTGCTCTCCAGGTCCTTCCAGGCGGCCTCGTAGGCCGTGTTCTGGAACCACTCGGAATCCGCTTTCGACCACTCCAGGGGAGTCATGCCGGCGTCGATCATCCTCTGGCGATAGTCCTTCACGTAGGCAAGGGACTCCGCCATGCTTGCCTTCTCGAATTCGATCACCGCTTCCTGAATCACCTTCTGGAGATCGGCCGGCAGCTTGTTCCACGTGTCCAGGTTCATCAGGATTTCGAGGTTGATGTTGTACACGGCCGGGTCGGTGAAGTACTTCACGACCTGCTGCCAGGAGTACTCCAGGGCCATCGAGCAGGCGATGATGAAGCCGTCCATGGTGTTGCGCTCCATCGCGGTGTAGATATCAGGAAACGGAATGACCACGGGGGTGGCCCCGACCGCCAGGGCGAGGGGCTGGTACGCCGGCGAGATGCGGATTCTTTGCCCCTTGAAGTCCTTTTTCGGGTCCTTGACCAGGACGTTGGTGTACACGCGGTAGCCCATGCCCCAGCCCCAGGCGCGGCCCAGATACTTGACGTTGTGCTTGTTCAGGATCTGGTCCCGCAGCGCCGGGTACTCGGTCTTGCGCTCCTCGACGGGGCTCAGCCTCGAGAGGTGAGTCAGCGGCAGGCCGGTAAGCTGCTTGCCGTAGTAGCTCTCGTTCTCAACGCCGAGGTCGAAGACCCCGGAAGACAGGGCCTCGAACTGGTCGAACCCGGGAATCGCCTCGGAGGCGCCGCGGTGCTCGATCACCAGCCGCCCCTTGGCCTTCTCGTTGATCGCTTCGATCAGCGCGTAGTACCCCGGGGCCACGGACTTGTCGCTTTCGGTCGAAAAGGACATCGCCCTCAGGACAACGGGTTTCTCCGCGCCGCCCTCCCCCGCCCCGCCAGCGTACAGTCCCACTGCCGCGAACGTGACCAACAGGACAAGGGCCCACCTTCTCACGCTCTTTCTCATCTTTGGTTTCCTCCTCATTCGGGAATGCAGACTTGCTTTGTGGTTTAATGGTACCACCACTAAACCACAGAGAATACCACATTTGCGACTGTTGTCAAGCCCGTTGTTGCATAGATTTGCGCACTTTGTTTGGAAACTCACGAAGGACAGGTGGGGCCGCGCACGCCGGCTGCCAGCGCCTTCGCCCCCTGTCTCATCCGCTCACATCACGATCGTAAGCACGGCCAGGCCGGCGAACAGCCCCGCCAGGGCCAGCTTGACCGCCCCCATCCGTTTCTGAAACACAGCCGTGAGGCCCTTCAGGCTCAAGCCGGCAAAGCTCAAGGCGAATACCACCAGCAGGGGTACGATGAACCCCAGGTTGTAGATCAGCAGGTACACGTAGCCCTTGAGTGCCCGGCCGGAGCGCACCGTGTACGCGATGGTGGGCAGGTACACCTGCCCGGTGCAGGCCAGCTCGAAGACCGCCACCAGGAACCCCAGCACGATCGCGCTTCCCACCAGGGCCCCGGAGCGGGTCCTGGCCTTGATCGAGGTG
>Ga0068714_10007035_pt1 | contig 11133 bp, 12 predicted proteins | sample MTBNYHSulfiMetaG_FD_62988 | JGI IMG/M metagenome (GOLD analysis project Ga0068714, IMG submission 62988) | Enrichment culture microbial communities from rom New York Harbor, USA that are MTBE-degrading - MTBE-NYH (New York Harbor Sulfidogenic)... | ecosystem: Environmental > Aquatic > Marine >... | reverse complement strand
AATACCAAAAAAAAATATTTGCTTCCCATCGAATGGGAGGAATATCTGGATTCCATTAAAAAAACCGAATCCTGAGGAATAAAATCGAGACCACTCACGGATTTGGGCCGCAGGATCGTTCTTAGAGAATTCGAAACCGGGGAGGTGAGATCCTGCGACTTCGACACAGAGGGCATTTCCCCGGAACCGTGAATCTGGAGCGCTTTTTGAACATAAACCCACAAGCCAGGCACTCGGCGGGAATGATTTCGAACGTATGTGAACGGCTCGCGCTTCGGGCCACGTTGGGAAGATGAGACAGGATTTCTTTCTCCGAAGCCCGCAAGATTTGAGATAGATCCCGGACCGTACAGCTTTCCGTCAGAAGCACTTCCTGAATACGTCGCCGCAAAGTCGCTTCCTTCTCTTCGGTCATGACTTGATTCGCGTCCTCGCTCATCATTCGGGCAGTTATCCTCCACTTGGGCCTGAGCACCGCGTTCCGCCGGACTTCGGAATACACGCCCGGCGAGTCCGCCGCTTTGCATACGCAGGCCTCACGGTTCGGCATTCTTCTCCGCACTTCTCAAGCAGGACCCGCAAATACCGTCCAACCGCACTTCAACGTTCTCCACCACCGCCGGAAACGTCTCCTGAAAGGATCGGATGTCCGACTCCAGATTGTGCAAACTGTGGGGGTCGAGGCAGACCATATTGCCGCAATTGGTGCAGTAAAAATGAGGATGGGGAGGATGGTTGACGCTCTTCGCCAATCCGAACCGGAAGGATCGGTCCCCAGCGGAGATTCGCGCAACGAGTTTGTGTTCTACGAACGTGTCCAATATTCTATACAGCGTGACCCGGTTCATGGGATGAGGCCGGTCAAGGGTCTCGTAAATTTCTCGAACCGTAAGGGGTTGCTCACTATTTCCAATGATGCTCAGCACGTGAAGACGATTCGGCGTGACGGTCAGGCTCGACCGCTCCAACAGGTCTTCATAATCGCAACGATCACACATGAACCTATCCTTTAGGCCGTCCGCATGTTCATGAATACGCCGGCAGTTGGCCGTTTCTGGAAGCAGGCTTGTCCGGAGTCTCCCGACAAGAGGAACTTCCGGACCCCTTAGTTATGCCGCCGGATTCATGAGGTGCGCGGGCGTCTCAGCCCGAGCGCGCCTCAAGCGCGAAACCACATTTCCTCCGCCTATGATCACCACGAAAACCGCGGCCGCCACTAAAATTATCATAGCTCCGGATGTCAGATTGAACGTGTACGATAACCACAAGCCTGCAACCGTAAACAAAGCACTGAGTAGGATCGATAGCGCCATCATCGTTTTCAGGGACATGCAGAATCTCTCCGCGAGATACGGCGGAATGGTCAACAAGGCGATCACGAGAATAAGCCCCACCACTCGGATGATCATAACCACGGACAAAGCCACCATAGCCAGCATGACAAAATAGAGCGAGATCGTGGGAACTCCCCGTATGGAGGCGAACTCCTCGTCATAAGAGATAGCCTGGAATTCCCGGTAGTAGTAAGTTACGAGGAAAAGCATCCCCGCGTCCAAACCGAGCATGATCCAAAGGTCCCGTGTGGGAACGGCCAGGATACTTCCGAACAGATAGCTCATCAAATCAACGTTATATCCCGGCGTCAGGTCGATCAGCACAATACCGATGGCGAATCCGACGGCCCACAAGACACCGATAATCGTGTCCACGCGCTGACGGCTTCCCAGCGTGGCAAACCCCATGATGGCCGAAATAACCAGAGAAAATCCAGCCGCTCCCATGGTAGGCGGGATCCCCAAAAAAAACGCCAGCCCAATGCCCCCATAGGCCGCGTGAGCAATCCCTCCGGCAAGAAATACGATCCGGTTCACGACCACCAGAGTTCCCATAATGCCGCAGGCCACGCTGGCGAGAAGCCCCGCCAGGATCGCGTTGCGCATGAATTCGAAATGCAAGGCTTCCAGCATGTCAATCATCCTCGTGCAGTCGAAGAACCCGATGCGGTACCCCGTGAGCGATGAGTTCCACAGGACAATGATACGCCTGCTGCAGCATGTCCGGGGTGATTTCAGATTCGTCGTGAAAATAGACCCTTTGATTCACACAGGCCACGGACTTCACATAGCTGGACAGCACGCTGACGTCATGACTGACCACTACAATGGTGACGGTCTTGTTGAGTTCATTGAAAAAGTGGTAGAGGGTGCTCTGTCCTTCCACATCCACGCTGGCGGTGGGTTCATCCAGAAACAAGATCTCAGGTTCCGACGTCAAAGCCCGGGCAATAAAGACGCGCTGGCGCTGACCGCCCGAAAGTTCCCCGATGCGGCTCTTGCGGTATTTCCACATGTCCACACGGGTCAAGCTTTCCTCGACCACCTCCCGGTCACGTTTGGAATCCGCTCTTCTTCTTCTGCGTCCGCCCAGTTTTCCCATGAGGACTACGTCAAACACCGTGATGGGGAAATCACGATTCAGCGAAGTGTCCTGGGGTACATAGCCGATTCGGCCGGCGGACTCGCGAGGCTCCTTTCCGAAGACGCGAACATAGCCGCGATCCGGTTTCAGGATTCCGAGGATCAATTTCAATAGAGTGGTCTTTCCCCCGCCGTTCGGACCGATGATGGCGAGAAACTCCCCCTGCTGAACATCCATGTCCACCTCTTTCAGCACGGGATATTCGTCGTAGGAGTACCACAGGTTGCGGATTTCTATAATGGTCTCGGTCGTCATGCTCTGTCACCTCGAATGCCTCGTTCCGCGCATTCAGTGAGGGATTTCTCTTGAGGAGTCTTCCGCCGGAAAAAACGAGATGGGGGACTGAAGACACGCTGTGCAAAAAGCGGAACTCCGGATCTGTCGGCGATCGATTTCACCTTTCGGGCAAATACCTAGCTACTAACGAGTATGCAACTGAATTGCATTCGAGTCAAGAAATACTCGGCGCCTGTCACCGCGCCCCACGACCTCCAAACGTGACCTTGCCGGCGACTTCTCCCCTACCCGAGCGCACGTTGATCCCATCCCGGCCTGGATGAGCGTAGTGCATGCTCATCCCGGTCGGGACCGTCCCGAACAATGGGGATGGATCCGCCGCCCATGACCCAATGCCGGACAGGTTGCTCGATCCCCTCCAGCAGGAATCCGGTCGGTACTATCCACTTGACAAACAAGGTTCCAAATTACAATGTAACCGCTTATTATCTTGAACTCTCGGGAGCGGGATTTGATACGAACATCCTTCCTCTACACCCCTGAATATGATCGATTCGACTATGGTCCTCACCATCCGCTGAGGATTTCGCGGCTCAGACTCATGCATCAACTCATGGACGCTTACGGCCTGCTCGACCTGGCCGACTGCGTCTACCTGGAAACGCGCGCCGCGAAGTTGAACGAATTGCTGGTCTTTCATAGAAAGGATTACCTGACCGTACTGGAAAACGCGAGCCGGGGACAGATGTCCGATGATTTGTACCTCTACGGCATAGGCCCGGGAGACAATCCGTTTTTTTCCGGAATGCTGGAATGGTCTTTATTAACTGCGGGCGCCACCCTGCAATGCGCCGAGCTTTTGGTAAAAGGAGAGGTTCATATCGCCTTTAATGCCGCTGGAGGTCTTCACCACGCGGCTCCGCATATGGCGTCGGGCTTCTGTTACGTCAACGATCCCGTTCTCGGAATCCTGACGCTCAAGAAAAACGGGCTCCGGGTTGCCTACGTAGATGTAGACGCACATCACGGAGACGGCGTTCAGAATGCCTTTTATTCGGACCCCGATGTGCTGACCGTATCATTCCATCAGGACGGCGCTACTCTCTTCCCCGGTAGCGGCCTCTTGACCGATATCGGGCGGGGCGAGGGACGCGGGTTTTCCATAAATGTTCCCTTTTTGCCCCATGCGGACGACGCTGCGTTCACCAAAGCTTTCAAGACACTGATCCCAAAAGCGATCGATCTGTTCGATCCGGACGTTATCGTGGCGCAATTAGGCGTAGACAGTTTCCGCACGGATCCGCTGGCCTTTTTGGACCTGACCACCAATGGTTTCTGCGAGGCGGTCCGTACGTTGGTGGATCTGAAACGGCCCCTCCTCGCCTTGGGCGGCGGCGGTTATGAACTGAGCAATGTGGCCAGAGCCTGGACTCTGGCGTGGGCCATTATGAATGATATCGAGTTACCCGGAGATCTGCCGGATGCGGCGAGACCCGCTTTTGAATTTCTCGGATACCATGAACAGGCACTCAGGGACGCTCTGTACATAGGCTGCGGACGCGCGAACGAGGAAGCCCATCGCTGTGCCGACGAAGCCGTTGCCTGGATCCAAGAGCACGTATTCCCTTTAATCAGGGGAAAAGCGCCTTCTCACATGAGCCGGTGAAACGGGTCCAATTGAATTCCCCTCGACATACCGAATCTCAATAGGGACTAAGGTCCGATGGTTCGGAAGCTGTTACCCGGAGTCATGACATGGAAGATTACCAGAAAGCATTTGCCCGGCTTTTGGCTGAAACCGGAGCCCTGTTCTTTGACAAGGGGCTCGTTCTGAAGGATGGTCGTCCCACTCCGTATTTCGTGAATATGGGGCAATTTCGGACCGGAAAACTCAATTATGAACTGGGTGGCTTTTTCGCCGAGTTACTGGTAGGATCCGGCTTGCTGGAACACACGGATGTCATACTGGGTCCTTCGTACAAGGGCAGCGCCATCGCCTGTGCAACCGCCAATGCGTTGTGGTTGAATTACCGGAAAGAGCTGTTGTTCGAATACGATCGCAAGGAGGCCAAGGCTCATGGCGAGGCTACCGTTTCGAAAAGCCTTTTCGTGAACGGATGCTTTACGGTAAGCAGGAACATTGTGATCGTTGACGATGTGGGCACGTCCATGGCCACCAAATACGAGTTGATGGAGAAAATCCAAAACGAGGCGGTTTTGAAGGACGTCGAGCTTCGAGTTCGCGGCGTGGTGCTGGGCATCGATCGAGAGCAGACCACCGCTGTCTACGACGAGGCGGGCAATGTGCGATTGGGTGTCAGAGGGTCCGACGCCGCAGCCGAATTTGCATCGAAGACCGGCATAGAGGTCCTTCCCATCTGCGGTATTCGCGATATCGTCCAATACCTGTATGAAGAACGGATACCCGTGACCGTCGCGGGGCGGATGAAGGCCCTGGATGAACCGTTGAAACAGGAATTCGATCACTATCTCGATGTCTACGGCACTCGTTCGTCCTGACAGACGAGGGAAACACCGTTCCCGTTTTTGAGGGGCGTCCACCGAATAGATCCCGGCTGCACGCCGCCGCTCAAAGATTCTAAGGATTTCACAACTACGGCAACCACATGCTTCAACCGGAACGGAATGGACATATGGGTTTTTTGACCGGCACATGCACGTTCACAAAATACAGAATCGAGGGCGAGGAACCGATATCCTTCCGGGATTTCGTCGACGAACGTTTGAAGAAATTCGCCTTCCGGGAACTAGAGGGCGCCAGTGATGAAAAAACCACGGGATGGGTAGGCCTGGGCAATGTGTTGGATACCGCGTTTCTGAACGCCTATTATTCCGTGGGCGATTATCTGGCGTTTTCGCTGCGTATCGACCGCAGGTCCGTGCCCGCGGCGCTGCACAAGAAGCACGTCCTCGAGGCTGAAGAGAAAGCAAGGACGATGACCGGCCGGCGCTATCTCAGCAAAGGGGAAAAGACGGAGATTAAAGACCGGGTCCACGCCGTTCTCATGTCCAAAGTGATGGCGGTTCCTTCCCTGTTCGACGTATGTTGGTGTGTTTCGGAGCGGTGGCTGCTGCTCGCTTCCCTGACGCCCAAAGTTCGCGAAGAATTCGAGAAACTGTTCAAGAGATGCTTTGAACTGGAACCCGTTCCTTTTGTGCCGTGGACGGCCCGGTATCTGGATCAGGAACTCGAGGCAAAGTTGGGCCGACTGGCGCCCGCATCATTTGTTTAGACTGACGGAGTAGATCGGTTTGTTCGAAGAAAAGGGTAATATTTCTTTCCTGGGCCGGGAGTTCCTCACCTGGCTGTGGTACAAGAGCGAAGAGCGAAACGGAACCGTCCACTTGCCCGGTACGGGTGATGTCTTCGTTCAGTTTCAAAAACAGATCATTCTGGAATCAGGCGAAGGGGAATACGCTGAGACCGTTTCCTGCCGGGGATTCCACGCCGACCTGGCCGAAGGTAAAGCGGCCCTCAGGGAGGGGAAAAAAGTCCGCGAAGCCCGTATTACTCTGGGAATCGGTAGTCAAGAGTGGGAATTCACTTTTAAAGCGGACCAGTTTCAATTTCAGTCCATGAAACTGCCTAAAACCATGCCGCTATCAGAAGAAGAGCAGGACCTCGAACCGCGTTTACTGGAACGCATCAGCCTGGTGGAAGAGCCCGTCCAGGCGATGGAAAGGCTGTTCGAACAGTTCCTTGCGAGACGCTTGGATGCAGTCTGGATCGAAGAGGAATTGCCGTCCCTACGAAATTGGATGCAGACCTGAACGTGGAGATGCCGGGACGGGGCGAGTTTTAAAAGGAGGGCCTCGGGGAGGAGTAACCTAGATGGCCGCCGGGCGGCGCCTCACCTCGAGAGAAGAGCCTTCGGAGGTCGCTCCTTCATATCTACCGGATCCGGCAAGGGAAACCGAGAGGAAGCCCGAGCATGAACGGCGAGGACCGCGAAAAGACCCGGAACTCTGAGAGCATAAAAACCGATACGTGGAGTAACGGAAACTCATCGCCCTGTCACGTGGAAAGAGAGTTGGAACCCTGCACTCTGGTGATTCTGGGTGCTTCCGGAGACCTCACGCGCAGAAAACTGATTCCCGCCCTGTTCAATCTGTATCTCACCGAAGTACTTCCGGATCCATACCTGATCGTGGGATGCGGGCGCACTCAAATGAACGATGAGGAATTTCGAGCCGCCGGCAGCGCGTTCGCCCTGTCGTCGGGCAAAGCGACGGAAAAAGAATGGCGGGCTTTCGCGGCCGCTCTCCATTACTTCCCGATCGCCTACGACGATCCCGGCTCGTTTCAAAAGTTGAGCGCCTTGCTCGACGAGTTGGAACGAGAGCGCCAACCCGTCGGCAATCGGATTTTCTATCTGGCTACGCCTCCCGCCCTCTATGAAACCTTGACGGAACGGATCGGAATGGCGGGCCTCTCCAGGGAGCGGCACGACGGCAACGGCTGGATCCGTATCGTGATCGAAAAGCCTTTTGGATACGATCTTTCGTCGGCCATCTCTCTGAACCGCACCACGCATCGATATTTCAACGAGGCTCAAGTCTACCGCATCGACCACTATCTGGCCAAAGAAACCGTTCAGAACATTCTGACGTTTCGGTTCGCCAACGCTATTTTCGAACCCCTCTGGAATCGGAGCTACATCGACCACGTTCACATTACAGCGGCGGAAACCCTGGGGACGGGATACCGAGCCGGGTACTACGAAGAGGCCGGCGTTCTCCGGGACATGTTCCAGAACCATATGTTGCAACTTCTGGCCCTGACGGCCATGGAGCCGCCGTCGAGATTCGCGGCGGAACATGTCCGGGACGAACGAGTCAAACTGTTCCGTTCTCTTCAGCCTTTTCCTACGGATCGCGTGCAGGAAAACATTGTACTCGGCCAGTACGGCCCGGGGATGATCGAAGGCAAACGGGCGCCCGGTTATCGTGAAGAACCCGGAGTCGGGTCTCGTTCGCTGACTCCGACCTATGCCATGATGAGGGTGTTCATCGATAATTGGCGCTGGCAGGGAGTCCCTTTTTATCTGGCTTCCGGCAAAAGACTGGCGCGAAAGCTCACCAGCATCATCATACATTTCAAAGAGGTCCCCTACTCCATGTTCCGCAACGTGTTAGGGGAACACATTACCACTAACGTCCTGACTCTGGGCATACAACCGGAAGAGCGCATATTCCTTTCCTTCCAGACGAAGATGCCCGGCGCCCGCCTATGCCTGCAGCCGGTGAACATGAATTTCAACTACGACGAATACTACTCCGGCTCCAAATTAGACGCCTATGAAAAGGCAATTATCGACTGCATGCTGGGAGAGCAGGTGCTGTTCTGGCGACAGGACGCCGTGGAACTCAGTTGGTCTTATCTGATGCCGATCCTGGAAGAATGCGAAAAGTGCGGGGACCGGGAGGACCGGCTGCGTCTTTATAACGCCGGTAGTTGGGGACCTCGCGACGAGGACGAACGGATGATGCTGCACGAGCATGTTGCGGAGAGCTGAAATAACATCTTCAGCAGCCGGACGATTTCGGCAAACAGAATCCAGTCAGTCGAGAAAGGCCTCATTTCACCCTATGGACGTTCAAACGCACGTGTATTATTACCGGGAAATGCACGAGCTGAACGAATTTGCCGCGTCGATTCTGGCACATCTGGCCCATGCGGCCGTTCGGGAGCGAGGTAGGTTCACGTTCGTGCTTTCCGGAGGGAGCACTCCCCGGCGCTTGTATGGTCGGTTAACGGCTCCCCCATACATCGAGGGCATACCTTGGTCGCGGACACACATATTCTGGGGGGATGAACGAATGGTTCCCCGGGATCATAAACACAGCAATTTCGCCATGGCCTTCGAAACCTTCCTCTCCAAGGCGCCTTTGCCCCAATCCAACATCCATCCCATTCCAACGGAAGCCGGCGACGAGGAACGGAACGCGGAAGCTTACGAACAAGCGCTTCGACGGTGCTTTTCCCGATGGTCCGCAGAGGATCCTGTCCCGTCCGCCGGTGACTCGACCGAGGGTTTTCCGGTGTTCGACTTCGTGTTGCTCGGAATGGGCAATGACGGACATACGGCATCCCTGTTTCCGGGTTCAGAAATCGTCGACGAGCCGAAACGATGGGTCAGTCCGGTCCCGGATCCCGGCCTCCCCCCATTCGTACCGCGCGTCACATTGACCCTACCCGTCATAAACCGGGCGCGCTGCGCCGCTTTTCTGATTTCAGGCTCCGAAAAATCGGAAATGGCCGACAGGATCCTGACGGATCCAAAAACAACCGAAAAACGCTATCCCGCCGCCAGGGTCCGCCCCATGGGCCGTTTGATCTGGCTCATCGCAGCCGAACCGGCCTGATGGGAAAAGCCGCACCGCTGTGCAACGACCGGGTGGAGGGTGTCTTCTTCCAACAGGATTCCGATCATCCATGTTCCTCACTGTGATCATACCCGCCTTCAATGAAGAAGCATCCATCGCCTCTGCCATCAATAGCGCCCGTCGAGCGGAGAATGTGGAGGTACTGGTCGTGGACGGCGGAAGTACGGACGCAACCGCGCGAATCGCCCGGGAAGGCGGGGCGAGGGTCATCGTAACCCTTACGGGTCGGGCCTTTCAGATGAATGCCGGAGCCGAAGCCGCTTCCGGGGACGCGCTGCTGTTTCTCCATGCGGATACCCGACTGCCTCCCGGTTACGACAAGCACGTTCGGCGCATTCTCGCCCGACCCGGGGTGGCGGCCGGCGCTTTCAGGCTGGGCATCCGGGCTTCCGGTGTTTCGGTGCGCCTCGTGGAACACATGGCCAACCTCCGGTCGCGATATCTGCATCTGCCTTACGGCGACCAGGCCGTTTTCCTCGAAAAAAAACGCTTCGCACAGGTGGGAGGCTTTCCGGAGCTGCCGATCATGGAAGACTTCGCTTTGGTGAGACACCTGTCCAAACTGGGCCGTATTGCGTTGGCTCCTGCAGCCGTGTCCACTTCCGGCCGAAGATGGGTTCGTATGGGCATCTGGCGCACCACGTGGATCAATCAGACGGTGTTGGCGGCCTATGTTTTGGGGGTCCCTCCCGAGCGTATTCAGCGATTTTATCGGCGGGATCGAGGAATCTTATGAAGTTGACCGCAGTCCGGTTCGATCGCTGATGAGGGCGGGTTTGAAATCCGCCCCTACGGCTCCGAAATTCCGTCTTTCGGAACACCCCTCCACTGCCGGGAACGGCCGGCGTGAGGGTAAGTCGGTTACAGGTTTTTCGTATGAATACCAACGCGGAGTGAAAACGGACATGGACATCAAAACCCTGCTTCACGGCGCATACGACCTGCACGTGCATGCGGCCCCGGACGTAGCGGCGCGCAAGCAGGACGCGGTGGACCTGGGCCATGCAGCCGCTTCCATGGAAATGGCCGCCATAGGCCTAAAGGACCACACCTTCTCCACAGCCGGCAGAGCCTACGTGCTCAACCGCATGTTCCCAAAAGGTCCCATCTTTCTGGGCTGCATGGCCCTCAACCCTCCCGTCGGGGGGCTGAATCCCTCGGCTGTGGAGACGTTCCTCCGGCAAGGCGGGAAGATCCTGTACATGCCTACCTATGGCGCACGGAATCACATCCGGCGCTGGGGCGCGGGTAAACCGCCCACCAACTTCCCGCTGCCCGACGGATTCGAGGGAATCTCTCTGTTAGATGCGTCTGGAGACCTGGTCGCGGAATGCGATCCCATTCTCGAGTTGCTCGCGCAATACGACGCCGTGTTGGCTACGGGTCACCTATCGCCCGAGGAATCCATGGCCGTGCTGACACGGGCCCGGGAAACGGGAGTGCGGCGACTGCTGGTAACCCACGCGTCCGAGGAAGTGACCGGCATGCCCATGGATTTGCAGAAACAGGCCGTGGAAATGGGCGCCATGGTCGAACATTGTTTTTTCGGCGTCACCGATGCATGCCCGGGCACCCTGACCCTCGAAGAAATCCGGGACCAGATTCTCGATCTGGGGGCGGAACACGTGATTCTAACAAGCGATCTCGGGCAAGTGTCCAATCCCGCCCCTGTCGAGGGGTTCGGCCTGTACCTCGAAAAGCTGGCCGCCGTCGGAATCCCGGAACAAGCCATCCGCCGCATGATCCGGGATAATCCCGAAAAACTGGTAGGGCCCATTTAATCAAGAACCGGCACGGGTTTCGGTTGATACGGCGGTGGTCCTTTTTAAAGTGACGCCGGGATTGCGTTGAAATCCGTCACGCCCTCACCCGGCCCTCTCCCAGAGGGAGAGGGCCTCTGGACTTTGGCTCTTTGTGATACTGGTTGGTGCATGGTTAGTAAGAATTACCTAATTAATTGCATATAATACAGCGGATTCGAGATTGGGTCTGGTATTTTTATGAGTTCGG
>Ga0068714_10007033_pt1 | contig 11134 bp, 9 predicted proteins | sample MTBNYHSulfiMetaG_FD_62988 | JGI IMG/M metagenome (GOLD analysis project Ga0068714, IMG submission 62988) | Enrichment culture microbial communities from rom New York Harbor, USA that are MTBE-degrading - MTBE-NYH (New York Harbor Sulfidogenic)... | ecosystem: Environmental > Aquatic > Marine >... | reverse complement strand
CATCATCCTACCTGTCTGTACAGATGGTTCATGCCTGGGACGAGGCATCATTAGAGGGCAACGCTCATTCGAGGGCATGGTGAGATCAAGAATCACGCATGCGATCTCATCTTTATGGGCACGGAATACCTCCAGCCCCTCTCGGCCGTTGATCGATGAATGATGGCTCAATGCTCAAGGCTGGAAGCCCAAGGCGCAAAACACTCTGTTCATCTCTGATCGATAATGATCGATGGCTCAACTATTGAGCGTCTTATTGAAAAGTAAGCGGAAGTCAAGGGAAATCGGGGCAGGGATTGAGATTAAGACCCTGAAGCCTGGTGTGGCCTGTGAGGGATATGTGGCTCATGGGAAGGCGGTTGGCCGCGGGCCTAACCGGAAGAAGGGGGGTTCAAATCCACATTCAGACAAAAATCCATAACGGTCTTCTCTTATCGCCAAGACAGGATAAGGCCATTCACCTACCCGATTAGCCGACTATTCAGCTTAGGCCCTCGTTCTTCTGCTCCACCAGTTCCAGCGTGAGCCCCTCTTCGGTCCGGATACAGAAGAGCCGGAGCGGGTTTCCGTCCGGTCCGGGCATGCGTACGGGTTCAGACAAGGGGGGCCACCCTTCCCGGTTTAGGCGTTCATGGAGGCCGTCCAGATCCTCCGCTGAAAGACTCAGCCCAAAGGGTCCCACGCGGTCGGATTTCCCGTCCCCGGCTGGCCCGCCATCCAGAAACCGGATCAGTTCAACGGCCGTCCCCCGGCCCGGGGCCTGGAGATAGGCCATTTCCGCCTCCATGCCCGGAATCCCTAATGCTTTGGACATGGTTTTGCCCCCCACTTTTGGCAGGCGCACGATCAGGGTAAACCCGAGCAGATCTTCGAAAAGATGGAGGGACCGCTCCATGTCGGTCACCGGGACGATAACGTGATGCAATCGATTCGCCATGATCTACTCCTTTGAAGACAGCACGATGACCGTGCAGGACTTGGTGTCGCCGGCCTTGTCCCCGCCCATGCAATGGGCAAGGCCGATACGCGCCCCGTCCACCTGTCTCGGTCCTGCCTCCTGGCGAAGCTGGGTGACGATCTCATGGATCTGAGCCAAGGCTGTGGCGCCCGGCGGATGACCCCGGCTCAGAAGACCCCCGGACACATTTACAGGGACCTTTCCGCCCTGGCAGACCGTGCCGTCGGCGGCCAGCCTTCCCCCTTCCCCTTCCGGGCAGAGTCCCAGGGCCTCGTAGTGGAGGATCTCCGCGATGGTAAAGGCGTCGTGACATTCGATCACATCCAGGTCCCCCGGACCGATCCCGGCCTCCTCATAGGCCTTTTGGCAGACCCGGTAGTCGGTCTCCCAGCGGGAAATGTCCTGGGGATTTTCATAGTTACCGGTCCCATAGACCGCAGCATCCACCTTCACCCTGCGGTCCTTGTTTTGCGCCAAAGAGCCCGAGCACAGGACCACTGCTGCGGCCCCGTCTGCGATGGGGCAGCACTGAAGCCGTGTGAGGGGGTCCACGATCATGGGGGCATTCAGCACCTCTTCCACCGTGATCGGGTCTCTGAATTGGGCCAGGGGATTGTGCCCGGCATGCGCCCTGTTCTTTACGGCCACGTGGGCCATCTGCTCCGGGGTGGTGCCGAAGGCCAGCATATGACGGTTTGCCCTGAGTGCGAAACTGGCCGGGGCCACCAAGCCGAGCTGGGTGTCCAGTTCGGTGATCCCGGAATCGAGGAGCCCCATGCCCGGGACATAGAGTTTTTCCGCACCCACCACAATGGCCGCTTCAATCCGGTTGCCTGCAATGGCCTCATGGGCCAGATAGAAGGCCGCAGACCCGGATGTGCAGGCGTTTTCCACGTTAAACACGGGGATCCGGTTGATCCCCACCTGCCAGAGCACGTTTTGACCCATTGTCACATCGCCGAAGAGCCTGGCCGCGCCGGCACACGCAAAAAACCCCATCTCCACGCGTTCCGGTCGGATCCCGGCATCCTGAAGGGCCAGGCAGGCGGCCTCAGCGGCCATGTCCACGACCGTTCTTTCCACATGCCGGCCAAACGGAATCATCCCCACACCGCTCACATAGACGGATGTCATCGGACGTCCTCCAAGCCGCCCTTCCTTTCCACGGGCGTGAAATAGGGCCTGAGCCTCGGATTTCCCTTGCCGTCGTGTCCCAGGACACCCACGGCCAGGGCCACCTCCTGGCCCACCTCCAAACGATCCACCTTAAGCGGATCCAGGAGACAGAAAATGCGCAGTCCGCTCTCTTTCATGTCGATATATCCGACGGCATAAGGCTGAGGCAGACCCAGGGGGGGCTTGATGCGCACCACCGTAAAGACATGGATCCTTCCCCCCGACCCGATGGGCCGCTCCTCCACCGGCCCCAGACACTGAGGGCAATAGATGGGTCGCGGGAAAAAGCGCCGATCGCACCGGCTGCAATACCCCCCCAGAAGGGCTGGGAGACCGGCGTCATGGGACGGCATGGTGAAAATGCCGGGGGCCACGGGCGCCGCCTGTTTGGCTGTTTCAGAGTCCATTCCTCTCCTTTCGCCTAAGGGAACCTGATGGCACGATATTCCTCCGGTTCATTGGTCCTAAGTTGGCCAGATATCCATGATCTTCTGGGCCAGCATCAGATTCCCCTTGACCTTGAGCTTGCCGCTCATAAAGGCCCCCATCGGGTTGATCTCGCCGTTGACCATGCCCAGGAAGACCTCGGTCTTCATGGTCTGACGCACAGTGGGGGATTCGTGCCTCCCTTCATTCAACTCGCACGCGCCGTCCTTGACAGACATATAGTAATTTCCCCCCCCATCGCCGAGAATCTCCCATTGAAAGACCGCGTTGACTCCCTTGGCTGCATTCGCATTGAAATTGCCGTACAATTGATCGAAGGTCTCTTTCACGTCTGTGTAGGCCATTTTCTCCTCCTTGCCGGGTATGATGGTTTTCCAAAAGGGCGGTTACGGTTTAAGCATCACCTTGATGCATTGATCCTTGTGGTTTTCGAACAGGTCATACGCTTCCAGGGCATCCTCCAGGGGATAGGCGTGGGTGCACAGGGGAGACAGATCGATCCGTTCGGAGGAGAGAAGCGACATGAGCGGCCCCATGGACGAGGGGTTTGCCAGGCCCATGCTGATGCGGACCCCGTAGAGACCCAGGATCGGAAGCTGAAGCTCCACGGATTCCGGAAACAGACCTACCACCGAAACCATGCCGCCCCTGCGGACGCTTCCCAGTGCCTGGTTGAACGACTCTGCACTACCCACGGCCTCTATGGCCACGTCTGCGCCCTCCATATCCGTGGTCTCGAGGATCCGGTTTACAGGGTCATCCTCCTTCGCGTTGATGACCGTTGCTCCGAGCCGGGCCGCTACGGCCAGCCGGTTTTCGAACCGATCCACGGCAAACACCTGTTTCGGGCCAAAGAACTGGGCCGATGCCACGGCGCACAATCCGATGGGTCCGCACCCGTATACCACCACCGTATCCCCGGTCCGGATGCCCCCCTGATTGGCTGCGTGATAGCCGGTCATGAAGATGTCCCCCACGAACACGGCCTGTTCATCGGGGACATTCTCGGGGATGGGGAGCACGCAGAGGTCCGCATTGGGGACACGGACGTAGGATGTCTGGGCGCCCTGGAGGGGCTGGCCGAAGTAATAGCCGCCTCCCCACACGCCGCCGTTGCTGCAATTCTGTGTCTCTCCCCGCCTGCATGCCGCACAGACCCCGCACCATATCCCGGCAGGGATGTCCACCCGGTCCCCGGCCTTTACCTGACGGACCGCTTCCCCGGCCTCCTCCACCACCCCCACGAACTCGTGGCCGATCACGGTCCCGGGCGGTATGCCTGGAATTTCACCATACTTGATGTGTACATCAGAACCGCAGATAGAGGCGGTGGTCACCTTTACGATAATGTCGTTGGGCGATTCGACCCGGGGTTCCGGGACGTCATTTACGGCCAGTTCATGCCCGGCCTGCAATACCACGGCTTTCATGCGCTTCCTCCTGTCTTGATGTGGATGGTTCCGGTTTGAACATTCTGTTCACGGGCGGATTTCATAGCCTGCCGCCACCCGGTCCCATGTATCCGGCGTAACTCCCTCCTGACGCAGGATCGTCTTCTGAACCCTCAGGGTAGAGGTCCTGGGCATGGCATCCAGGATGCGCACATAGCGGGGCATCATAAAATAGGCCATCCGCTCCCGGCAGTAATCCAGCAACCCTGGTGGCGTCAGATCGGCCCCTGTTTTCAGCTCCAGGCAGACCATGACCTCATCCTCGGCCAGTTCCGACTTGACCGCAACGGCCGCCGAATCTCTGACCGATGGGTGAGCGTTGATGACCTTCTCCACCTCATAGGAGCTGATGTTTTCACCGCCCCGCCTGAGGGCGTCTTTTTTCCGGTCCACAAACCGGAAATATTCCCCCTCGTCCTCCACCACGTAATCACCCGTGTGGAACCAGAGGTCGCGCCAGGCCTCCACGGTCTCTTCCGGCATCTTGTAGTACTCGAGCATCATGGTGAAGGGTCTTTCCGGCCGCACCAGGAGTTCCCCCATCGTGCCGGGGCCTACCTCCAGCCCGTTGTCCGCGACCACCTTGATCTGGTAGCCGGGCGTGCGTTTGCCGATGGTTCCCTTTTTGTGCGCTCCGGGCGAGTTCCCCAGGGGGAGCCCGAGTTCGCTCATCCCGTATCCTTCCACCAGCGTCAGGCCGAACCGCTCCTCCACGATCCCGAACAGGTCCTCCGGGCATCCCCCGCCCACCATGATACGCAACGGGTTGCGCGCATCATCGGGCCTGGGTTCAGCCTTGAGGAGGATGGGAATGATGCTGCCGATGTAGTTGAAGGCGGTGCACCGGTATTGTTCCACCTCGGACCAGAACCGGCTGGCAGAAAACCGGCTGGCAAGGACCATCCTCGCCCCGCTCAGGAGCGCCGGCATGGCGGAGAGGAGTTGTGCATTGCCGTGAAACAGCGGGAGGGCGTTGTAGAGACAGTCGTCCTCCGTGTATTCAGCAAATCCCATGACCAGTTCGCCCATGAACAGGGCGTAATTGTGGGGCATCAGGGCCCCCTTGGAAGGGCCCGTGGTCCCGGAGGTGAACAGGATGGCAAAGGGATCGGCCCAGGTGATGTCCACCGGCTCATAGGCGCCGTCGTTCTCCATGAGGTCCTGGCAACCGACCCAGGGCCTGGTCAGCCGGCCCCCCTGGCTGCCGGGATCATCCACGACAACGATCCGTTCCAGCTCGGAAAGATCATCGAGAACCGGGGCGAGCCGGTCCAGGAATGCCGACTCCGCCACCACCAGCCGGCAATCGGCCTTATCCAGCATGTATGAAAGGATGTCCCCCCTGTGGGCCACGTTGATGGGCACCTCCACGGCCCCCGCCTTGCTGATTCCAAACCAGAGGAAGAGAAACTCGGGCCGGTTTCCCATCATGAGTGCGATCTTGTCCCCCTTTTTCACCCCCAGGGCCTGGAGACCGGCCGCCACCCGGTCCGAGGCCGCGTCGAGGTCCTCATACCCGAACACCCGGTCCTGGAAATAGAAAAACGGGCGGTTTCCATATCCCTTTGCCTTTTCCCTGAGGACCTGGTGAATCACCCGCAAACGAGTTACGTCTGATGTGTTCATGCTTGCGCCTCCCTTTCGGTTTCCGCCTTCACCGCTGTGCCGCTCATGGTGCCCGGTGCAGCGCGGTCCCCTTATTAAATTCATTGGCGTCGCTCATCTGAAAAGAGCCGTTTCTGCAGCAGGGACCAGTCCGGAGAAAATCGCTCTCCGTTCAGACCCCCTAAAACAGGCCCGGAAGCCCCAAATCCACACCCTGGCTGGGATGGGGGTAGGCCCCGTAGTACTTGAGGACCTTTGCCGGGGGCCGGAGCTTTCGCCATTGTTCTTCAAATTCATTGTAGGGTTTTCCGCGTCTTTTTCGTTCCTCACGGGCCTCCGCGCGCAGGGCATCGGTCTGTTCCCTGTCCAGCCGAAGCGTCTGTTCATCGTAGGCCACCTTGTAAACCTCCCGCGCGGCCCTATGGGTCACCATCCCCTCCCGCAGATCCGTGATTACGGCCTCTGGATCGCGATCCAGGACATCGCCGTATCCGGCGCCTCCCCCTACCGGCAAATAGAAGGTATCCCCTTCCAGAAAGGGCATGATGTCGGTCACGATGCCGTGATAGGCCTTCCCCCCTTCCTCCGGGTTTTCGTCCTGAAAGAGCTGGTCCAGGGTCACGGGGAGGCGGTTGTCGCTTTCCGAAAGGAGCTGCTGCATATTGCTGCCGTGAACCGACTGGATGAAGGAGGGCGGCACGGCATAGCCTCCGAAGATCCCGACCGTGGCCGGGAATCTGGAGCCGTATCCCAGACTCCCCAGGGCCAGCCAGGGCACATGGTGAATCATGATCCCGAAGCCCACGCCCGAACCTCCCCGGTATTTTCCGTGACCGTAGGAATCCTTGAAGTAGTTGCGGAACAGATAGATGAAGGGCCGGTCGGATTCGGTGATCTCCACGTCGGAACAGTCGCTCATGGTGGCGAAGAAAGAACCGGCCCCGTCAACCCCGTCCATGTCCGGCCTGGCCCCGCAGCCCGTGGCATTGAGTTCCGGGGTGATATCCGCGATGGGCTCGTCCCACTGGTTTTTGCCCCCGAAGTAGGGGACTCCGAAGCCCTGATACCATGCCGCAACGGCCCGGGAGGGATCCAGGTGATAGGTCATGCGGGCCCCGCAGAGAAAGATCCCGTGTACAAAGCAGACCTGAGGCGCCGGCGCCAGGGCCGTGGGTACATCGCCCGCCGCATTGACCAGGGCGTTTTCCGGAAACGCCCAGTCCATGACCTCGAGAAGGCCGTTGTTAGCCGGCAGATCATAGAGAAACCACCCGCACAGATAGACCATGGCGAGCCCGATAATCCCCTGAAAGTAGGTATTCATCGGTTTGTCGGCCAGCATGGGGGAGGTGTCTTCCAGGAGCAAGGTGAGTTTGTCCCCCTTCTTGATGAAGGTGATATTGATCTTGAGGAGGGCTTCTTCGGGGCCGACCGTGTCCAAAAACCGCGGCTGACGAAAGGTCCCGTCGTTCAGAAGGGAGACCTTCTTCTTTGCCGCCTCCCCTGTCACCTTGAGAATCCGGCGGAGCGCCCCCACAAAGAACGTTGCGCCTTTCTGGTCGATCAATTCGAGTATCCGGCGCTGGGCGATCCTGCACGCGGCAAGCCGGGCCTTGATGTCCAGGATCAAGGTCCTGGGATCGCGGGTCATGGCCGAGAACATCCTCAGAATATCCTCTTTCAAGGCGTAGTTTTCACCGATCTTGAGGGGCGGCACCAGCAGGCCTTCATCGTATTTGGATCTGGCATTGAGCGGCATGCCCCCGGGGTCGGTCCCTCCGTTTTCACCGGTGTGCACCACCGCACCCGCAAAGCAGACCAGTCTTCCCTTGTGAAAGACCGGTACGCACAGCCCCATGTCCGCCCCGTGAACCCCGCAGTAGAACGGATCGTTGAAAAAGAAGGAATCCCCTTCCCTGGCCCCCACGGTGGGATCGTCCACGAGATGCTTGACGATGTATTTGACCGGGATCTGGCCCAGAACGGCATGGAACCAGATGCCCGTGGCCACGACGGACAGATCGCCCTGGGCCGTGTAGATGCCGAATGCAACATCCCCCCACCGCATGCCTGTTGATGCGCCGAGCTTCATGGTGGTCTCTTTGCCTTCCAGTGCGATCATGTTCATCTTGTGCGCAAAGATCTCAAAGTCCACATCCTCGATCCCGGCCTGGGCGGCTTCCTCTTCAGGCGTCATGGGTTCCGGTTTCAGGCGCTGGACAATGTCCGTATCTCGGGCATAAGCCATGCTGGTCATGATTGTCCTCCTTCGAGTGCATCCTCGGATTTCACGAACAGATTTCCAGGATGCCGTTTCTATAGGGGTCCAGGGTAAAACGCCAGTCGGGCTCGATCACATAGGTTGTGTCCGGGGCATCGATTAGGGTTGGCCCCACAATGGTGTTGCCCGGCTCAAGACACTCAAACGCAAAGACCGGGGTCTCCCTGCATTTGCCCAGTTTGGCCCAGTATGCCCGGCGGGGTTCCCGGCGGGCACCCTCAGAGGGCTCCGGACCCGCGAGCGCTTCAGGCCTCATTTCCTCCCTCCGCTGTTCCACCGACGCGGTCAGGTAGAAGCATTCCACATTGATGCCTCCTTGGGGAAAGGTGGCTTCGGGAGAATAGACATCCGAATACTGACGGGTAAAACTATCGCAGATGTCCCGGAGGTCCTCCGACCCATGTACGAGGAGGTGCGGGGAGACCACCTTGGTCAGGTTGTACTGCATGCCGTACCGCATATCGAGTTCCAGTCGGAACTGCATCTCCGCTTCATCAAAGCCTTCCAGTTCCAGGTCTCGAACGGCCAGGTCCTTGAGTTCTGTGACCACGGCGTTGAATGGCTCAATATCCTCGGAATAGGTCTGGGTGGCCCACTGAAAGATCTTCAAGGTCCTGGATTTTTCCCAGACCTGCCGGATGTTCACCGTGGAAGCGCCGAAGGCCCCGAAAACCGAAGAATGGGGAGACACGATCACCTTCTGGACGCCGATATAGGGCGCAAAGCCGCAGGCATGGGTGGCGCCGGCCCCGCCGCAGGCAAAGAGCACAAAATCACGCGGGTCATGACCTTTCAAGGCCACTTCGTTGAAGACCTCCTGCCCCATGCGCGCATCCACGATTCTCTTGATCCGGACCGCGGCCTCCACCACTTCAATCCCCTGGGGATCGGCGATGCGCGAGGCAATGGCAGTGTGGCTCAGATCCGGGTCCAGGGGCATGCGGCCGCCCAGATAGTTGTCGGGATTGAGATATCCCAGCACCAGATCCGCGTCCGTTACCGTGGGTTCCTCCCCTCCCTGGTCGTAACAGGCAGGGCCGGGCATGGATCCGGCGGATTGGGGACCCACCTCCAGGGCATTGTCCATAAGGGCATTCATCCAGGCGATGGAGCCGCCCCCGGCGCCGATGGATTTGACCTCAATGGCCGGGATGTTGGTACGCCAGGTATCGATGACCGGGATGAAATCATAGGTACGCAGCCGGCCGCCGGTGACCACCCCGATATCGAACGAGGTCCCTCCCATATCCGTGAAAACGATATTCTCGTAGTCGTGAAGCCTTCCCACTGTGGCCGAACCGTGGAGGCCGGCCACCGGCCCGGCATTGTGGGTGAGAATAGCACGGGTCCGGGAGAGCTTCTTCATGCCCCCCGTGTTGTGAACCAGCACCAGGGGCCTGCGATACCCGCGGTCCCGCAGTTCGCCCACCAGTTTGTTCATCTCGGCGGCCATCACGCCGTGGATATAGGCGTTCACGACTGCCGTGACGAATCGCGTGTATTCTCCTGCCTTGGGCGACACGTCGCTGGAAAGGGTCACCGGCATGGATCCCAGATAATCCTCGGGGTACTCCTCTTCGATGATGGCTTTGATCATCTGCTCGTGAGCAGGGTTTGCAAAAGACCACAGCAGGCAGACCACGAAGCCCATGGCGCCTCGATCCACGAGGATTTGAAGCTGATCCAGCACCTCTTGCCGACCTAAGGGGCAGATGATGTTGCCAAAGGAATCGATCCGTTCCCGGACCCCCACCACCATGTCCCTGGCAATCAGGGGCCGGGGTTTCCGGATGCGGCCGAGGTCTTTGTTTTCCTGGCTTGTCCTGCCGTCCGCCCAGCTCCGGGCCCGCCCCAGACATAGGGTGTCTTCAAAGCCTGCCGTGGTGATGAGCCCTAATTTGGGACCGGTTCTCTCGATCAGGGCATTGGTTCCCACCGTGGTGCAGTAACGGACGGTCTTGGAGCGGCCGAGAAACTCGGAAAGGCTGAGACCGTACGCGCGGGACAAATCCCCAAGGCCTTTCATGAATCCCACCCCCAGGTCATAATGAGTGCTGGGGGTCTTGGTGACCAGGATGTCGCCGCCGTCCCCGGAACAGAAGAAGTCGGTGAAGGTCCCGCCAACGTCCACATTAATCGAGAACCCCATGGTACGCCTCCTTGTGCAGATGATTAGAGGTAGAAAACCTCGTTCACGAGTTCGTGAAGGGTTTCCAGGTTCACATCACGGGTCACAGGCCCGAAGCTGGTAAAGAAGATTCCCCGCCCGCCCGTGGTTTGATAGAGTCTCAGACCTTCCCGAATAACATCACGCGCCTTTTCCAGATCGTTCAGGGGGAGGCCCAGCCCCACCCCAATGGCGCCCACGCCCAGATCCCATACCCGGGATACCGGAGGCGGGGTCTTGTCAGAAGAAGGGCCGAGGACATAAAGATCCATTCTAAGCTCACGGAAGATATCCACATTCTCCGGGTCATACCCCTGGACATAGAGACCCGTGCGCACATTGTAATAGTCGGCTATATTCTTCACGGTATTGTAGATCTTGCGATGTGCCGGGGTGATCTTCGGTACCCTGGCCAGCGGCTCCTCCTCCAGAAAGATGAGGACATCCGGGCCGGTCCTGCAAAAGGCCTCGGCCACCTGGGCGACCATCTGTTTGACCTCAGGTATGCGATCGGGGCCTTCTGCCTCGCCAAACAGATAATTGGCCACCGTGACAGGTCCGGTCATGGCGGCAATGCAGGCCTGTTCCTGACGGCTCACCTCAAAGACACGGCGTGCGGTCTCCAGCGCATGTCGCATCCGTCCTGTTGCCTGAGGATTATCCTGAACCCCCTTTTCAGGGGGCAGGATCCTGGGCCGGTCATTTTCCCAGATGATGCCGCAACCGCAGGCCTCGGCCATGAGTGTAAAATCAAGCCCCACCACGACCCCGTCGAAACGAAACAGCTTGTGGGTCTTGACCAGGCTGTTGGCCCACAAGGTGGGGTCGTTTGTCAGGGCCTCCATGGATATACACTCCACGCGGGACAACAGTCCCCGGATCATGGGAACAAAGGCCGGTCTGGGAAGCGGCTCATTATTCAAGAACTTGATGAAGAGCTCGCGGCCCGTATCCATATCAGACCCCGTACCTTGCCTTAAGGGCGTCCATGTCCAGCTCGATGTCATGGGTAATGGGATGACCCGGGGGGAGGTACTCATTTTCAATCA
>Ga0068714_10007032_pt1 | contig 11134 bp, 8 predicted proteins | sample MTBNYHSulfiMetaG_FD_62988 | JGI IMG/M metagenome (GOLD analysis project Ga0068714, IMG submission 62988) | Enrichment culture microbial communities from rom New York Harbor, USA that are MTBE-degrading - MTBE-NYH (New York Harbor Sulfidogenic)... | ecosystem: Environmental > Aquatic > Marine >... | reverse complement strand
GCCTGCCCAGGTGAGCAACGCGCGATGTGTCCGGACGTGCGACGCGCGCCGTCCCGTAATCATGGCTCCTTTCGACTGTCGGGCGACGCCGCAGCGAGCGGCCTGTCTGCGAGCAGCCTCCGGCTGAAGCGAAGGGCGGAAAACGAACCGCCGCGGTAGTGAAAAGCTGCATCCGATAGAGGGTTCCGAGGGACACTCACGCTTGACAGAAGCGGCCTTCCGTGGTATACTGATGATAATGGAGGATGGGCTCGTGGCGGTGGAAACAGCAGGGCCGTCCGCAATTCTCCGATACGCACACGTGGGGAAACAGATCGCTGTATGGACACAACCGGGGGCACGAGGGGGCCTGACCGAACCATGTGAGACGTGACAAGCCAGGGCCGCCGGGTTCACCTCGAAGTCTCCATCGCGCGTTCCGATTCCCATCGACGGGATCGGGGAACGCTCGGCAGCAAGCCGGACCGGACCTGACGCCGGTTCGAAACGGATGTGAGGGCTATATGCAGACGGCACATCGTTGCGAGATCGAATGTCCCTGTTGCGGCGCCGTCCACATCGTCGATGTCCCCAGCCGGTTTGCCTGTGTGCGGAGCGTCCATCTCACCAAGACGGTGTTGTCGTTGAATCACGTCGGCCTGTTCCGCCGCCTTTCCGAGCAGGTCGAGCAGCGCTGCCCCAACACCCAACGCCTTTACCACCTCGTCTGCACCCGCACCTACACGCGAAGCTACAGCCGCACCTGAAACCCACCCGGCCATCCGGCGTGGTCTTTGCGAGCGTCCGCCGTTTCAGGATCAGGAGCCATTGACACTTGGCGTTGGCGTCGGCACCATGGTTCATGGGTTCGCGCCGAGAGACACTTGTTCGGCGTATCGCAACCGAAGCCGTTGCGTGGATGGGAACACCATGGGGGCCGCATTGAAGAGCCAACCACCGTGTCAGGGGCTGAGCGCCGCCACTATAGGGCGTCTGATCAGTGGGTTCGGCGAACGGGAAACGTCGCTTCATCGCGATGCCGTGGTCGATCTGGACCAGATGACGCGGATGTGTCGCGTCACATTCCGGCCCCTGCCTAAGGGGTATCGCAATCGGGCCGTTATGGACCTGCGACGTGATCTGGAGCAGGCGTTGCATCGAAGCGATGTCAGCGTGATGCCCTGGGAAGAGGCGACTGTGCCGTTTCGACAGAAGGGATTCCTGCCTGTTCTGCATCGCCCGTTCCATCTTACAATGCGGGCCGTCCGCGGCAGCATTCATGCGGTGTTCGACGTGGAGCGCCCAGTGTCTCTGCTGCGGCGAGTGGGCATCGGCGCAGTCGAATGGATGTATCGCCTGACCTGCCGACTACGGCCGAACATCCGCAAGGGGTCGGTCTCGTCCATCGGCCGTCTGAGTCTCTGGGCCGACGACCATGTGGCCAAGTATCTACAGGACCACAGCCGAACGCAAATCGTGACACTGACCGAGTTCGACCGTCAGCTTGTCGATCCACACCTGCCGTACCAGCAGCGTATCGGCCTGGGCCTGACGATCCTGGCCCGCCTCTTTTCTCCGATCGTCATCGGAGTCCGCGACGGACGCATCTCGGTCTTGAACATGAACCTAACAGATTCGGTTGTCGGGTGCGACGAGTTGGACGCGTTCGTGCACGGCTGCCTGGTCCCCAAGCTCTTTCTGCCGATCGTGCCGCTGTTGCCCAGTCAATTTGACGTCGGGTACTACGATCCGCACACAACCGCTTCAGCTCGCACGCTGATCGATCTGAGCGAAGCTCTGGCTCGCCTTGGGTTGCTGCCGGGTGTCGAAGCGGTCAGCCACCTGTTGGCCCGCCCGTCGCGGCGTGACATGGCCCGGGCCATCATGGCCGGCCGCACCGGTGTCTCGTTCGGCTTCATCGCCTGCATCGAGCCGCCGCGCTACGTCGGGCCTGCGGAGATTTCGGAGAGACAGTGGCTCTCCCTGCCGTCCAGCCCCGTGTATTCGGCAGATGAGATCCGGCGCAACGCCCAAGGCCGCTTGTATGCGAGGATCCAGTCCCACGGCGCTACGGCCTTCCGGCAGATCCCCGATCTCTGGATTGTCAGCTCACGCTCCGGATGTGACAAGACGCGCCTGCATCTCGACCGGGACGTCATCCGCATCGGCTACGACGGCGGCTTGCGCATCGAGCGGCCGGAGCAGGCCTCTGCGGACGAGGACCTGAACCCGTCGTACGACATTCGGGTCATGCTGGCGGTGGCCCTGGGAGCGGCGTTGTACGCTCCGAGTCTGCTGGCCGCCGGCGCGCCGCTGTTTCACTTCCACGGATATCCTGATCGAGGCTGGTTCACCGCCGAGGAGGCATTTGCCGGCGCGGAGAACCCTGCCGTTCCGTGTGGGACGATGGAGGCGGGTGTATTCAATTTCCAGGCGATGGCACAGATGGCCAACCAACATGGCCCGGCCCTGAAGCTCGCCTGCTTCATCGAGCCGGACCACGGAACCAACATTTTGGCCGGCAGTGTCGAGTATCTCGTGACCCGACTGCGCGAGGGTGTCGAGCGGGGTCTGCTGACCCTGGGGGCCGGCAACTTCTCCAGTCTCCGGGATCCGATGTCGTCGGATTGAACGCCGGGCGGGCTAAGAAGAGACAGCGGTCATTGCCGTCCTGTCGCACGAACACAGGCGTTTGGCGAAGGATCGTCCATCGTCTCCGTCGACAATGAGGTGAGGAAGTCCAGGACGATCTCGTTGAATCGCTCGGGCGCTTCCATGTTGACGATGTGCCCGATGCCCGGCAGGACGGTGTAGCGGGCGTGGCGGATCTGGCGGACCAGCCGCCGGGCGACGCCCTGGAGGTCGTCGATGTCGTGCTGGCCCATGATGATCTGCACGGGGCAGGCGATCTCCCCGAGCCGCTCGATGGCCGGCGGATAGAACACGCGATGCGGATCGTGCCGCAGCCAGTGGAAGCCCGAGTAATCGCGGATCATCGCCTCGACGTGCACGAACAGATCGGGTTTTCGCGCGATGGACCTGAGTAGCGGATTGCCCAGCATCTCGGTCTGCGCCACGGCGATCCCTTTGCGCCGGGCGATCTTACGGTAGTAAAGGAATTCCTGCACGTAGTCATCGGAGTAGGGATAGCCTCGCAGAGTGCTGCCGGCCAGAACCAGGCCGGTGACGCGTTGCGGGCAGGTCAACGCGAATTCGACCGCCAGGCTGCCGCCCAGCGACAGGCCGATGATGCAGGCCTTCTCTATGCCCAGCCGGTCCATCATGATGCGCAGGTCGTCGAGCGTCGAGTAGGGGCTTGTGGGAAGGTCCGATTTGCCGAACCCGCGCAGGTCGTAGCGCACGCAGCGAAACCGCTCGGTGAACCGCTCGAACTGCATGTCGAAGATCCGCGTGTCCATCGCAAAGCCATGGATCATGATGACGCAGTCGCCCGCGCCGCGGTCTTCGTAGTAGATTCGTGCGCCGTCGATGTCGAGAAACCCGGCATCCGAGCCCATCGAGACTCCTTGCCCCTGACCCAGTTTTTCTCCGCTCCGTCACAAACGGCTCCGGCCGCATGCTATCTCTACACGGCTCGGCAGTCTACCAGCCGTCCCCGCCTGGGTCAAAGCATTTCGCCCCTACGGCCGCGATACAGCCTGCCGTTTCGGCTTGCGGTGCCGAAGCCTACCGATCTTATGGGGTTTTGTGCTTGGCGGCGATGGCCCGGCTGCGGTAAGCTGCATGCGTCGATGCCGACGGGCGCTGCCCGCGCATCGCACGCGATCCAAAGCACGGATGATTTGCCCGAAGGAGAACGGATTATGAAGGCTGGATTGGTGGTCCTGTTGGTGCTGGTGGTAAGCGTGGGCGTCGGCTGCGCGACGAGGCCCGAATCGGTGGCGTCGCGCGACCTGCTGTCGATGCAGGTCGAGGAGGCGGTCTCGTTGTTCAAAATCCGCGACCCGACCATCCAGGCGTACTTCGACAGCTCGTACGGCTACGCGGTGCTTCCCAAGGTCACCAAGGGCGCGGTGCTCATCGGAGGCGCCTACGGGCGCGGCGAGGTCTTCGTCGGCGGCGTGCGGACCGGGTATTGCAGCATGTCGCAGGCGAGCCTGGGCTTCTCCTTCGGCGGGCAGTACTTCCGCGAGGTGATCTTCTTCCAGGACAAGGCGGCGTTCGACCGCTTCACGATGGAGGACTTCACGCTGGCGGCGCAGGTCACCGCGGTGGCGCTGAACTCGGGCTCCGCCAGCCGCACCGACTATCAGTTCGGTGTCGCCATCTTCGTCGTCCCCGACCAGGGACTCATGGTCGACGCCTCCGTCGGCGGCCAGAAGTTTCAGTACGAACCCGCCTTCATCATGCGCGAAGAAACCCCCACCGTCATCCCGTGATCCCCATCGCGGCCCGGCGTGCGGTTGAGTACAGACTGGAGGATACTATGGTCAAGAGAGTCTGCAAATCGAGTGTGTTGCGGTCTTTGGTGACGCTGTCGTTGATGGCCGGGGCCGTGCGGGCGGGGGACATCGACATTCCTTGTGAGAAGTTCGTGCTCGACAACGGCCTGACCCTGCTGGTGCACGAGGACCACAAGGCGCCCATCGTCGCGGTGAACATCTGGTATCACGTCGGCTCCAAGAACGAAAAGCCGGGCAAGACCGGCTTCGCCCACCTGTTCGAGCACCTGATGTTCAACGGCTCGGAGAACTACGACGACGACTACTTCCAGGCGATGGAGCGAATCGGTGCCACTGACCTCAACGGCACCACGTCATACGACCGCACGAACTACTTTCAGAATGTGCCGACCTCGGCGCTCGACATCGCGTTGTGGATGGAATCGGACCGCATGGGCCATCTGCTCGGGGCGGTCCAGCAGGCCAAGCTCGACGAACAGCGCGGCGTGGTCCAGAACGAAAAACGCCAGGGTGACAACCAGCCCTACGCCATTGCCAGGGAGTTGATCCAGACCGCCTGCTATCCGGAGGAGCACCCCTATTCGTGGACGGTCATCGGCTCGATGCAGGATTTGAACGATGCCTCGCTGCCGGATGTACACGAGTGGTTCAAGACCTACTACGGCCCGAGCAATGCCGTACTGGCGATCGCTGGCGACATCACCGCCCAAGCTGCCTTGGACAAGGTCACGCAGTACTTCGGCGACATCCCCCCGGGACCCCCGATTGCCAAGCACCAGGAATGGATCGCCAAACGCACCGGAACGCACCGCCAGACGGCACAGGACCGTGTGCCGCAGGCGCGGATCTACCGTGTGTGGAACATCCCGCCGTGGGGTTCGGCCGAAGGTGACTATCTCAATCTGGTCGGTGACGTGCTGGCCTCCGGCAAGAATTCTCGGCTCTACAAGCGCCTCGTATACGACGACCAGACCGCCACCGACGTCAGCGCCTTCGCCCAGTTGCTGGAGATTGGTGGCATGTTCCGGATCACGGCCACAGCCAAGCCCGGTGTGGAGCTGAGCCGCGTAGAGAAGGCTCTGGACGAGGAGTTGCAGCGGTTCCTGGCGGACGGACCGACGCCGGACGAGCTGACGCGGGTCAAGAATCAGTACCGTGCCGGCTTCATTCGCGGCATTGAGCGGATTGGCGGATTCGGAGGCAAGTCCGACATCCTCGCAACCAATATGGTCTATGGTGGTTCGCCCGATGTATACAAGATCACGCTTGACCGCGTGGCGAAGGCGAGCGCGCAGGACCTGAAGGACACTGCGGTCAGATGGCTCAGTGATGGCGACTACGTTCTGAACGTCACACCATTGCCCCAACTGACCGCGACGAGTTCGGATGTGGACCGTTCGAAGTTGCCAGAGCCTGGCGCTGTGCCCCAGGTGCACTTCCCGGATGTCCAGCGTGCCGAACTGTCGAATGGCCTGAAACTGGTCCTGGCCGAGCGGCATAGTGTCCCCATTGTCGATCTGCGCTTGTTGGTGGATGCCGGATACGCCGCCGATCCATCGGAGACACCGGGGGCCGCTTCACTGGCCATGGATCTGCTCGATGAAGGCACCGCGACGCGCAGCGCTCTGGAGATCGATGAGCAGCTCCAAATGCTGGGCTCCTCGCTGGACACCGGCGCTGAGCTGGATGCCTGCGCCGTCTATCTCAATACACTCAAGGACAAGCTCGACCCGTCTTTGGAGCTATTTGCCGACGTAGTCCTGAATCCATCGTTCCCGCAGAAGGAGTTCGATCGGCTCAAACAGCAGACCCTGGCCCGGATCCAACGCGAGAAGGTCACGCCCGTGCTCATGGCCATCCGCGTCTTCCCCGGACTGTTGTATGGTCGCGATCACGCCTATGGTTGTCCGTTGACCGGGTCAGGGACCGAGGCGTCCCTTTCCACCATGACGCGCGAGCAATTGGCCGGCTTCCACAAGGCGTGGTTCAAACCCAATAACGCCACGCTGATCATTACAGGTGATATCACACTGGCCGAGATCAAACCCCGGCTGGAGAAGTTGTTCCGAAACTGGACGAGAGGCGAAGTCCCCGCGAAGAACATCGCGGAGGTGGCGAATAAGCCAAGCCCCGAGGTCTTCGTTGTCGATCGGCCGGGCGCGCAGCAGTCGGTCATCTTCGCCGGCTTCCTGGCGGTGCCGCGAGCCAATCCGCAGGAAGAGGCGATTCAGTTGATGAACAACATTCTCGGTGGCGACTTCACCTCGCGCATCAACATGAACCTGCGCGAGGACAAGCACTGGTCCTACGGCGCTTCGAGCATGATTCGAGCGGCCAAGGCGCAGCGGATGTACATCGTCTACAGTTCGGTGCAGAGCGACAAGACTGCCGAGGCCATGCAGGAGGTCCAAAAGGAGTTGCAGGCGATCGCCGGCGACAAGCCACCCACCGACGAGGAGTTTGCCAAGACGCAATCGAACGTGGTTCGCGGCTTGCCCGGCTCCTGGGAGACCATTGAGCAGGTGGCCTGGTCGCTGGAGGAGATCGTGCAGTACAATCTGCCCGACGATTACTTCCAGCGTTATCCCGCCACGATCACCGGGATGAAGACCGAGGATGTCCGGCAGGCTGCCAAGCGGGCGGTCAAGCCCGGCTCACTCGTCTGGGTGATTGTCGGCGACAAAGCCAAGGTCGACGACTCGATCAAAGCTCTGGGCTGGCCGGTCGCCTACGTCGACGCCGACGGCAACCCGATCTGATGGCGTTACGGATCTCAGACTGCGAATTTGCGACGTTAGGAGCGGGCCTGTTCGAGCCAGAGTTGCCCGATGGCCTTGTAGAACGTCATCACCGCCAGGACGGCGCAGTGGCGATGGGCCTCCGGCAACTCCGGCAGCGCATCGAGCACGGTTCGCACGCTGATCGACAGTGCCTCGCGCAGCGATTTGCCCTGCACGTACCGCGCGACGGTCCGGCCGCACTGCCGCGTGAACTCGCAGCCGTCGGTGTGGTAGCGCACCGTGCGGATCGCGTCGTCGGCGATCACGAGTTAGAACTCCATCGTGTCGCCGCAGGGCCCGGTATGCCACGCCCCCGCCGAAGGGTCCGTCATCTGTCCCCAAAACTCATCCTCCACGTCGCGTCCTTTTTCTGTGTACTCGCCCGGGCACATACTTCATTGTAGACGTGCCCGCGAATCTTACGCCGTCACCTGCTTGCCATGCTACCGCGCCGACCCGAGCGGTCAAGACACCAGGCGCGGCAGAAATACGTAGTTCCCCGTACGCGCATCCACCTTGAGATCGGACCACGCAGGTGGTATTCTGATGAAGCCAGTGCAGGAGTACCGTCTATGAGGTGCAGTTCCGTATCTTGGCTCGGTTTCATCTCCTCAGCCGTCTGGTTCCCCCGGCCCTGTGCAGCGTCGCCAGTCGTTTCCCTGAAAGATGGCATTTCGCAGACAATACATCTGGAATTCGTGCGAACGGATTCTCCGCAGTGACCAGCGACAACTCTGATGAAAGGCGCGCACCATGGATCTTCTCAAAGCGACACGAACCATGTGGTTGGCGATTCTCGTGCTGTCCGTGCATGGAGTCGCCCGGTCCGAGGAAGCGACCTGGCCTCGGTTCCGAGGGCCCGATGGGCTCGGCATCGCACCGGACGAGCGCAGCTATCCGGCCGCGCTGGACCCGTCCGTCAACCTCCTCTGGAAGACGGGGCTGCCCGAAGGCCACTCCTCGCCGTGCATTTGGGGGAATCGCATCTTCCTGACCGCCTCTTCGGGCAAGGTGCTCGAGACAATCTGCATCGACCGCACCGACGGCCGGATTCTGTGGCGGCGCCGCATCGAACCGGAGACGATGCAGAAGATCACCAACATGAACAGCCATGCCTCCGCGACGCCGGCGTGTGACGGACAACGGGTCTACGTTCACTTCGGTTCGTTCGGCCTGCTCACCTATGACTTGGACGGTAAGGAGCTATGGACCAAGCCGCTGCCGATTCCGGTCAGCCAGCACGGCTCGGGCGCCTCGCCGATTCTCGCTGACCGCCTGGTCATCATGCATTGCGATCAGGACACCGACGCTTACCTGCTGGCCGTCGACCGCCAGACCGGCGAGACGGTGTGGCGACATGACCGCCCGAAGAAGCACGTCCCCGGTCATTCCACACCCGTGTTGTGGAAGCACAGTCAGGAGGAAGAGTTGATCGTTGTCAGCGTCAAGCAGATCACCTCCTATGACCCCGCCGACGGACAGCAACGCTGGCAGTACACAGGCCTGCAAACCCGGACGGCGCCGTCTCCCGTGTATGCCGGCGAGACCCTCTTCGCCGTGGCCACAGCCATTACGACGGGCGATCCGGTCAATCCGATAGAATTGCCCGACTACAGCGAGCTTCTGGATAGCTACGATCTCGATCGCGACCAGCGTCTGACCAAGGCGGAAATCCCCGACGACTTTGCGCTCATCTACCGCACAGGACCGATGTATACGAGCCTGAAGGATCGCTTCTCGGGGGTGGACAGGGACCAGGACGGCGCGATCAGCGAGGCAGAGTGGACACCGGTAGCCGCCAGCGTGGCAGGCATGAAGCCACAGGGGCTGGATACCTTTGTCGCCGTCCGCAGCGGAGCCCAGGGCGATGCGAACGAATCGTACATCAGGTGGAGCACGAACGAAGGCGTGGGCCAGGTCGCCACGCCGCTGGTGTACCGCCAGCGTGTGTATCTGGTCAAGGAAGGCGGGGTCCTCACGTGTTTCCAGGCCGAGACGGGGCAGCGGCTCTACAGCGCCAAGCTCGGGCCGAGAGTGTACTTCATTGCCTCGCCGGTCGCGGCCGACGGCAAGGTCTACATCTTTTCGCAGCCGGGCATGGTCATCGTGATCAAGGCCGCCGACGAGTTCGAGGTCCTCTCGCGCACCAAGCTGGGCGAACGCGTCAAAGCCACCCCGGCCCTGCTCGACGGCAACGTCTACCTGCGAACGGAAAAACACCTGTTCGCCTTCGGGAACAAGTAGCCCTTGCGAAAGTGTGTCACTGGACGACTTGGAACGTCACCGGCGTGGTGAGTGTGCCTCGGGCAACGGTGTAGTTCCCGTCCTGATCCGGAATCTTGCTGTTTATCATCCAACTGCTGCCCACCGGAAAGACGACCTCGCCGGTCTTCTGCTTTCTGCCCCCGAGAATCACGAGACAGTAGTAGTAGTCAACGTGGTCTTCGAGGTACTCACACTTTGATTCCGTGGTATTCTCATGATCGACGTGAGCACAGTAGAAATACTGTAGGGTGCTGTTCCCAGGGGTGCCGATTACCCAGAGCGAGGGTGTATCAGGCGGCGTTCTGTCCTGATCGGGGTTTGATACGAACTCCTGGCCGTCAGTATAGGTTGTATTTGGATATGTGATGCACAGTGGACTGTCGACGAATTCAACGCGGGCACTTGTCGCGTCGGCGGTGTGGTCCGCGGATTGGATCTCGATCCCTCCGGTGACCTTGACCAAAGTTGGCTCCGGCGGCGGTGGAGTCGGTCTCTTGGCATGGCCTGCGGCAGCGAGGATTCCCAGAACGATCAGTGCGCCAAGAACGATGGGCAGAATTCTTCGTACCTTTCTCATCGGCGGTTGCTCCTCAACAGGTGTTGGTCGGGCGGGTTTGGTCGGCTGGAATACACATCGCCAGGCAGGCGTGAGAATTGCAGTGGCGGTGTACTGAAACAGACACCCCGCAGCATGACTTCATAAGTCACACTCCTAATCGCTTTCAAGCTAACGCCGGCAAGCTCGGTTTGTCAATACGTAGAAGTACGCATCCTGCTGAAAGGCTCCGGGCCTTGCGGCCTGGCTCGGTTGTGCTATACTGGCTTCACACAGAGTGGGGGTTGCTGCCAGTAGGGGCGATCCGCCTCTGGCGGAATGATTCGCCCGCTCGACGTGCCCGCAAGAACCCGGACTACGAGAAAGCGAGGGCCGCAACGATGGCACAGGACGAGAAGACGACATTTCAATGGCGGGCGTTCATCTCTACGCTGACGGGCCTGTCGTTCGTCGGGATGTGCATCACCGGCGTGATCCTGTTCGTGGTGCCGCCGGGACGCATCGCCAACTGGACCGGCTGGACGATCTTCGGCCTGACCAAGGCCCAGTGGCAAGGCCTGCACATCTGGTTCAGCCTGGCGTTCATGGTCGCAGCCGTCGTCCACATCGTCTACAACTGGCCATGTCTGGTGCGCTACTGCCAGAGCAAGGTCCGCCAGGGCTTTGCCCTGCGCGCCGAGTGGGCCTTGTCGCTGCTGATCTGCCTGGTACTGCTGGTCGGCACACTGGCGAACTGGCGGCCGTTTTCCTCGCTGGTCGCCTGGGGCGAGTCGATCAAGTACAGTTGGGACGATCCCGCGCGCCGGCCCCCGGTTCCCCATATGGAACTGCTGACGCTGGCGGCGCTGGCCGAGCACGTTGAGGGCGTTTCGCTCGACACGATGTTGGCGAACCTGCGGGCGCGCAACATTGCGGTCGATTCGCCCGATGCGGTCATCGGCGAGCTGGCGGCCGCGAACGGTATGACGCCCGAGGCGCTCTACAATATCGCCATCGGCGCCGAGCAGCGGGGGCACGGGCGTGGCGCCGGCCAGGGCGGTGGGGGTGGATCGCGCGGCGGCCGAGGCATGGGCGGCGGCGGTAGTGGCGCCGGCTTCGGACGCATGACGCTGGCGCAGTACTGCGAGCAG
>Ga0068714_10007031_pt1 | contig 11135 bp, 7 predicted proteins | sample MTBNYHSulfiMetaG_FD_62988 | JGI IMG/M metagenome (GOLD analysis project Ga0068714, IMG submission 62988) | Enrichment culture microbial communities from rom New York Harbor, USA that are MTBE-degrading - MTBE-NYH (New York Harbor Sulfidogenic)... | ecosystem: Environmental > Aquatic > Marine >... | reverse complement strand
CCGTGGTCTCCCACCCCCGGGCTGCGGCCAGGTACTTGCGGATGTAGGGGCCCGTGACCGGGTCCTCCACGTCCCGTGCCGAGGGCAGGGTCCCCACAATGCCCCCGGCCACATCCGTGGCCAAGCGTGCGATCTCGTAGGGAAACCGGGTGACGTTGAGTTTGCACACGTTGGCCAGGAGCAGGTCGATGATGTAGTTCCCCGCCGCCGTGGGTCTTCCCAGGGCCGAACAGGCGATGCCGCACGCGAAGAGCGTCTCGTTCAGATGGATCATCTCCACCAGCTTGTCCCTCACGTGTGAGCTGCGTTCCGTTCCGTTCATCCTGGCCACCAGCGCCGTGGCCCCGATGAGCACGTCGCCCATGCCCGACTTGCATCCGCCATAGCTCTGGCGGTGGTACCCGGCGAACCGCTCCACCAGCATCCCGGAGAAGTCGATCTCTCCGTTCAGAAAAATCCGCTCCTCGGGAACGAACACATCGTCGAAGACGGTCATCACCTCCTGGCCGCTGAAAAGGGTTCCCGCGTCCAGCCGGGGCGCTTCCATCTTCCGGGTGTCCGAGGGCTGCCGGCCGTAGATGTACCGGATCCCCCGTGTGTTCGTGGGGACGCTGAAGCACACGGCGTATGCCTCCTCCCCGGGCCGCATGGCCAGGGTGGGCATGACGCACACCTCGTGGGAGTTGAGCATGCCGGTCTGGTGGAGCTTGGCGCCTCGCACCACCGCACCGTCGGACTTACGCTCCACCACGCGGAGGTACAGGTCCGGGTCGTCCTGCTCCCCGGGTCGCCGACCCCGGTCCCCCTTGGGGTCTGTCATGGCGCCGTCCACCATCAGGTCCTGGGCCTGGATCCCGGCCCAGAACCTGCGGAACCGCTCGTGGTACCGGGTGCCGTGCCTTCGGTCGCACTCCAGGGTGGTGGAGAAGATGGCGTTGGAAAGGTCCATGCCCACACAACGCTGGAAGCAGGTTCCGGTGATGCCGCCGCAGTGCCGCTGCATCCGCACCTTGTTCATCAGGTCCTCGGGGCTCCCGTGCAAGTGGGTGAAACGGCAGATGGGCTCGCCGGTGAGGGAGGAGCGCGCGGTGAACAAGTCCCGCGTCTCCTCGGCACACGCGCAGTCGTAGCAGGCGGCCACGGCACGCTGGGACGGCTGCACCAACGGGTGGTCGGGCAGGTCCCCCCGGACCTCGCCCAGGATGTGGGCTTCCAGGTTCATGGAACGGATGGACTCCTCGTACTCCGCACCGCTCTTGACGGCCATGTTGGCGCCCCCCTTTCCGGTTGGGGTGGTTGTACAACTGCCGAATTCGTATCATACAATGGCTGCCTGGCGCCTGTACATGCTCCTACGGGGGGAATCCGCCCTGGGTTGATGCCTGGATCCGGTACGGAAGGAGGCCCCAAGCGGCCTTATCCCGTGAAGGATGGTGGCGTCGAGATGCATGACAATGAGCAGCGTTCGGAGGGAGAAACGGTTGAAGCTACGCGAGGACCTTTATTTTCTTAAGGTGGAGAAGGTTGGGTTCGTGGATTCCTCCAGCATCCTGGCCATCCGCGACTCCCGGGGGATTGTGTGCGTGGAGATCGGCGGCGGCGGCCGGGAGAACATCCGCAGGACACAGGAACTCTTTCAGGCCGATGGGCTGTCCACCGCGGAGATCCACACGGTGGTCATCTCTCACACCCACGCAGACCACATGGGGGCCGTGGGCCACTTCCGGACCACGAACCCGGGGATGATCGTGGTGGACCACGAAGCGGACGCCCCTTTTCTACGGGACAACCGGCTGCTCAACCGGATCTTCGATGTGGACCTGATTCCCCGGTACTTCCCGGCAGAGCGCATGGACGTGCTGGAGTTCTACGCGGCCTTCTGCCCCATCAGTGAGACCTGTCCGGACCGCACGGTGAAGGAGGGGGACACGTTGGCTTTCGGCGCGTACTCCTTCCGGGTAATCCACACGCCGGGACACCACCCCGGCCACATCGCCTTGTTCGAACCGGCCCTTGGGCTTCTCTTCGTGGGGGACATGCTGGGAGCGGAGGTCCCCTTCTATACGCCCAGTGCGGGGGGGGCCGCCGGTTACCTGGAGAGCCTGCGCACGTTCCGGGCCCTGGCGCCGGAACGGGTCGTCCCCTCCCACGGGGAGCTGATCCTGGACGCGGAGGCGGCCGTGCAGACCGCCGAGGAGAAGGTGGTGCGCCGGGAGGAACGGATTCTGGAAGCCCTGGCCGGAGCCCCCCGGACCTTCCGGGAGCTGCTTCCGGCCCTGTTCCGCAGCGAGCGCCAGTTTGTGTTTCCCGGGACAGCGATCCTTGCCAGCCATCTTCAGAAGCTCGCCCGGGAAGGGCGGATCCTGGAGGAGACGGAGCGATACCGGCTCGCCGGGACGTGATCGCCCCGGCGAGAACCATCAGCCGCCGCCGGCCGTGGGCACCGTCGCCCCTTCGGCCCGCACCCTCGCCAGGAGATAGTCTCGGGCGAGACCCACCTCCGACTGCAGGGCCTCGAGCTGTGCGGGGACCGCAGCCGCCGGGTCCTCTCCGGAACAGGCCGCCTCCAACCGCTCCACCGCCCGCTCCATCCTCCACGCACCCATGTTGGCACAGATCCCCTTGAGGGCGTGCAACTCCCGGAGCAGTCTGTCCCGGTCCGGTTTGCGGGCCGCGTCCGACAGGACGTCCAGATGCCCCGCCACACTTTCCAAGAACAGCTCGATCAGTTCCCGCTCCACCGCCGCGTCTCCTCCGGAGATTTCCTTGAGCCGCCGCATCTCCACCGGGTGTTCCGGCCGGCGCGGTCGCCTTGAGGCCTCGGCCCGCACCGACGCCCTGCCCTTCAGGTGCTTATCCAAGACGTCGCTCATGGCTTTTGCCGTCACCGGTTTGCTCACGTAATCGTCCATGCCCGCGCGCAGGCATTTTTCCCGGTCCCCCTCCATGGCGTGGGCGGTCATGGCCACGATGGGAACCCGCGGATCCAGCACCCCGGAACCGGGAATCCGGATCGCCTGCGTGGCCTCGTACCCGTTCATGACCGGCATCTGTACGTCCATGAACACCAGGTCGTAGGGGATCATGCACAGCGCGTTCACGGCCTCGCCGCCGTTGGCCACCGCATCCCCTCGGTATCCGAGCTTGTCCAGCATCCGGAGCGCCACACGTTGGTTGACCGCGTTGTCTTCCGCCACCAGGATGCGGATCCGACGTTTCTTCTCCTCTTCCAAGGTGTAGCGCGTGACGAGCGGCGGCCTGCCCGCCTCCATGCTTCCGGCGGCCGCCCCAAGAACGGTGGCCAGACAGTCGTACAGCTGGGACTTCTTCACCGGCTTGATCAGGTAGGCGTCGAACCCGATCCGCGTCAGCTCCGCGGCATCGCCCCGCCGTCCCATCGAGGTAAGCATGATCAGGAGGGTGTTCTTGAGCTTCGGGTCGTTCCGGATCATCCAACCCAGGTGCTTCCCGTCCATGTCCGGCATCTGCATGTCCACCAGGGCGACCCGGAAGGGATCCTCGTCCGCCAGGGCCTGCCGAAGCCGGGCCAGGGCCGCCTCCCCCCCTGTCGCCTCATCGGGACGACAGTCCCAGGACTGCAGCAGTTCACGCAGCACCATCCGGTTGGTGGCGTGATCGTCCACCACCAGCACGTGCTCGCCCCGGAGGTGTTCGGCCACAACGATCTCTTCCCGCGCTGCCTGCGGCTGCTTTTCCAAGACGGCGGTAAACCAGAAGGTCGACCCCTTCCCCTCCTCGCTCTCCACCCCGATCCGGCCCCCCATGAGGTTCGTCAGTTGCTCGGAAATGGACAGCCCCAGACCGGTCCCCCCATACCGGCGCGTGATGGAGGCGTCCACCTGAGAAAACCACTGGAACAGGCGGTCCCGTTTGTCCGGCGGGATCCCGATCCCGGAATCGACCACCTCGAAGCGGACCGTAACCTGCGTGTCGGTCTCGTGAGCGAGCATCGCTCGGATGAACACTTCGCCCCGTTCCGTGAACTTGATGGCGTTTCCCGCCAGATTGGCAAGCACCTGGCGCAGCCGTCCCGGGTCGCCCCGGACCCGCGACGGGACATCCGGGTTGGTGAGGCAAGAGATCTCCAGCCCCTTTTCGTAGGCCCGCACCGCCAGCATCTCGATCAGGTCTTCCAGGGTGGTCCGCAGATCGAAGTCCAGAACCTCCAGCTCGAGCTTGCCGGCCTCGATCTTGGAGAAATCCAGGATGTCGTTGATCAAGGAGAGCAGGGAATCGGCCGAATAGCGGGCCGTCTCGGCATATTCCCGCTGCTCCGCGGTGAGTTCCGTGTCGAGAAGCAGGCCCACCATACCCATGACCCCGTTCATGGGTGTGCGGATCTCGTGACTCATGTTCGCCAGAAACTCGCTCTTGGCCTGGTTGGCGGCCTCGGCCTTTTCGGCCATCTCGGTGGCCAGAGCGGTCTGCCGCTCCAGCCGCCGGTTCAACTCCGAGAGTTCTTCGTTGGCTCGCTGCAGCTGCTCCATTCTCCTCTTCACGCGGCGTTCCAACTCCTCGTTCAGCCTGCGGACCCGCTCCTCGCTCGCTTCCAGGGCCTCCTTCATGGCGGCCGCGTCCACCACCTCCTTGGATAGCGAGTTCGACATGACCACGACCAGGGCCAGATAACAGTATTCCAGGACGTAGAGGAACGGGTAGAGCCCGGACAGGACGGCCGCATCGTTGGCAACCCCCGCCAGCAGGACACAAACCGCCACGAGAAGGGGGCGGGCCTTTTCGCGTTGACCGCCACGCCGGTAGAAGTTCGCCGAGATCCACGCGAAGTACACCAAGAGCAGCACGCCCGTGACACTGAACAGCAACGTGAGCGGCCCGGAACCCGCTTCGTGGAAGGTGACGGTCAGATCCCACGGCAACCGGATCACCTTGACGGAAGGCTGATCCGGGCGCCACGTGAGCGGCCCGCGGATCAGTATTTGCAGGACAGAGGCTGTCAGGAGGAACCAGGAGAAGAACGTCAGGTGTCTCCGGGGGATTCGCCGACCGGTGTAGTCATCGATGAACCAGAGCACAAAAAGGGCGACCAGCCCCAGCATGGCGACTTGCAGGCGTTGCCAGGGCAGGCTTTCGGCCGAGCTGGAGGAGTTGTACACAAAGGCGCAGAAGATGTCGTACAGGCCCATCCCCAGACAGGCCAGGGCGAAGGTCAGGTGCTCCCGGTGCGTCCTTCGCCGGAGATAGATCAACAGGTGGTAGAACGCAACCTGGAACGAGATCCCGGCCATGACCACGACCGGAATGGAGATTGAATTCATGACTGCCTCTACGATGGAGCCGGTCCGTCCACGGGAGTATCCGCCCGGAGTCCGCTCCACGCACGAACGGTCCAGGAAGGGCCTTCAGACCCGAAGCAGGGCACGGAAATGGGGGGGAGACCCGCGTGCCCCGGCAGACCACGAAACCGCTCGGCTTCGCCTCCGGTGTCTGTCCCGCTAAGATCGACCGTTTCCGCCGATCGGTTGAATCCCCCGTTTGGTTGACCCGCTTTGGCGAAAACCATTACAATCCAGCCACAACAGGCCCTTCCCCACGCCCAACGAGGAGAACGTCTATGGATTTGGATCGGCCGTACTGGAACATGGAAGTGGAACCCCGGTTGAACACCCCGGAGATGCGCGAACTCCAGAATGACCTTCTCCTGCGGAATCTGCAAGGAATGTACGACCGGGTCCCCTTGACGCGCAAACGGATGGACGAGGCCGGGATCGCCCCCTCCGACATCCGCAGCCTCGACGACCTGGCCAGGATCCCGGTGTACGGGCAACCCCAGATGCGGGAACTCCTGGCGGAAGTGGGGTTCGACATGAAGAAGATCCTGCGCATGATCATGGGTGACGCGGCCGACGACATTTACGTGATGGCCGCCACCTCGGGGACTACGGGGATGCCCACGCCGTACCCGGTGGTGCGCAGCGGCCTGCCCATGATGCGGGAGATCAACAACCGGATGCTCTGGCGCTGCGGAGTACGGCCGGGCCACAAGCTGGTGTTGGCTTTCGGCCTGAGCATGTTCCTCGCCGGATCCCCCACCCTGCTGGCCCTGGAGGACTTCCCGGGGATCACGATCATCCCCGTAGGGGCCGAGGCAGGGACCGCGCGCATCATCAACTTCACCCGGCTCTTCGGAGGGGACGTGCTCATGTGCACCCCTTCGCTGGCACTGCACATGATCGAAAAGGCCCCGGAGATCATGGGAGAAGGTGTGGGGGCCCTGGGCTTCAAGATGCTCCTCTGCGGGGCAGAACCCGGCGCCGGGATCCCGGAGGTCCGCAAGCGCATCGAAACCGAGTACGGCGCCAAGCTCTTCGATGGGGGCGCCGGAGCCGGGGTTTCCTGCGACTACCCCGAGTACCAGGGGATGCACTGGATCGCGGACGACCTGGTGTACTACGAACTGGTGGACCCGGTGACGGGCCGGAACGTGAGCCTGGAGGACGGCAACACGGGGCTCGGGGTCTTCACCACCCTGACCTCCGACGGGGGCGGTATCCTGGGCCTGCGCATGACCCTGGGGGACGTCCACCAGGTGTTCACCTCCCCGTGTCCATGCGGGCGCTCCGGGTTCCGGTACAAGATCGTGGGCCGCACCGACGACATGCTCAAGGTCAAGGGGGTGATGGTCTACCCGGCACAGATCAAGGACGTGGTGGAATCGTTCGCCCCGCGGACCACCGGCGCGTTCCGGATTCTTCTCGACGAGCCGCCCCCCCGGGTCGTCCCCCCGCTCAAGCTCCGGATCGAGTTCGGCAAGGAGGTGGGGTCCGGGGACCTGGAGCGGCTCAACCGAGAGGTGGAGGACAAGATGCACCAGTTCGTGAAGATCCGCCCGGCGATCCAGTGGGTGGAGCCCATGACGCTGGAACGGTCGGACAAGAAGACCCAGTACATCGAGAAGCTATACGAGAAGGCCTAGTCCGAGTCGCAGGAACGATCCGAGGTCCTGCCGGATTGCCGCGCAACGAAACAGGAGGGACACGTCCATGGCAGACACCGACAGGCTCACGTCCATCGAACTGGCGCTGGCCAACGAGTTGCGGGAAAGGGAGTTTTACCTGAAACACGCGGAACGAACCCGAAACGACGTGGGCAAGGCCATGTTCCTGCAGATCGCCGACGAGGAACTGGAACACCACCGCCGGCTCAAGGAGTTGCATGGACGGTGGAAGAAAGAGGAGAAGTGGCCCGAGACCGTTCCGCTGCAGGTGAAGAAGACCCGCGTCAAGGACGTCCTGCTGGAGGTCCTCAAGAAGGTGGAAGGCAAGCCGGAGTCCGACACGGACGACCTGGAGGCCATCCGCACGGCCGTGGACTTCGAGTTCAAGGGGGAGGCGTTCTACGGCAAGCTCCGGGATCACGTGTCGGACCCCAAGGAAAAGGCTTTTTTTGCCCTGCTCAGCCAGATCGAGCGGGAACACGCCCTCTCGCTCCAGAAGGCCGAGGAGTTCCTCACCGACCCGGAGGGCTACTTCCGGACCCAGGAACATCACGGACTGGACGGCATGTGACCGGGGCCCGGAAGCGGCCGGCGCCGGCAGGCGCCGGCCGCCTCCTGCTCGATGCCTGCCCTGCCCTGCGGCGTCACCGCTGGCGCGCACACTGAAACCCCTTGCCCAGATCACACAGGACGCAGGTATCGGGGACGGTCGCGTTCATCGAGAGCTGGGATTCGCACTGACCGCAGAGGTACTCCCGACCGGGCAGCATGGGGCCGGCACACGGGGTAATCGTCATGGGACATACGTCGATGCACGAGTTGCACACCTTGCAGCTGTCCGGCCGGACCCCGAAGGGAAAGTCCACCCGCCGCTTCATCCCCCTGCCGATGAACCCCAGGGCGTTTGCCCCCCACAGTTCCCGGCACACCCGCACACACCGTCCGCACAGAACGCAGTCCTTGTTGCGGAACGGGTAGCGCACCTGCTTCACGCCACAGCGCACCGCCACATCCTGAACGGCCTTGGAGTTGGGAGCCTCGGCCACCAGCAGTTCCGCGATGTTCATTCGCAGCGCGCGGATCCGGTCCGTGTTCGACCGGATCACCATGCCTTCCTTGGCCTCCAGCGTACAGGACGTGGTGACCGTGGACCGGCCGTTCTTCACGTGTTCCACGATGCAGAGGCGGCAGGCGCCCATGTCCGTGTGGTTGGGAAGGTGGCAGAGGTGCGGGATACAGATACCGTACTCCAGGGCCACATCCAGCACCGACTGCCCTTTAGGCGTGCGCAGCGTGGCTCCGTCGATCGTCACGTGGGTGTATTTGAGCACGAGCGTCCTCCCGAGGTTTGACGACCACCGCATCGAACGTGCACTCGCTGCGGCAGATGCCGCACCGCGTGCACTTCCCGGGGTCGATGGTGTGTGGTTTCTTCCGGCTTCCGGTGATCGCCTCCGAGGGGCAGGCCGTCAGGCACACGCCGCAACCGGTGCACCGGTCCGCGTCAATGGCATACCGGATCAGCGCGCGGCAAACCCCCGCGGGGCATCGCTTCTCCTCAATGTGGGCTACGAACTCGTCCCGAAAATAGCGCAGCGCGGAGAGGACCGGGTTGGCCGCCGTCTTTCCCAACCCGCACAACGAGGTGGCCGACACGGTGTCGCCCAGCTCTTCCAGCAGTTCGATCTGACCGGGGCGGCCGTTTCCGTTCACCATGTCCGTCACGATCTCCAGCATGCGGTCGATCCCCAGGCGGCAGGGCACGCACTTGCCGCAAGATTCCTCCCGGAGGAACTCCAGGAAGTACCGGGATACGTCCACCATGCAGGTTCCCTCGTCCATCACCACCATCCCGCCGGACCCCACCATGGACCCCGCTTCGGACAGGGTCTCGTAATCCACCGGCAGGTCGAAGAGCCTCGCCGGGATGCACCCCCCGGAAGGCCCCCCGGTCTGCACGGCCTTGACCCCCACACCGTTGGAGGCCCCTCCCCCGATCTCGTGGATGATCGTACGGAGCGTGGTCCCGAAGGGAACCTCCACCAGACCCGTGTTCTTCACGTGGCCCGTCAGGGCGAAGATCTTGGTTCCCTTGCTGTGATCCGTGCCCAGGGATGCGTAGCGTGCAGCACCCTCGTTGATGATCAGGGGCACGTTCGCCCAGGTCTCCACGTTGTTGAGATTGGAAGGACGGTTCCACAACCCCTGTTCCACGGTGTGGACATCCTTGGGGGACGGTTCGCCCACCCGGCCCTCGATGGAAGCCATGAGCGCTGTGGACTCCCCGCACACAAAGGAGCCGCCGCCTCGAACGATCTCGACGTCGAAGTCGAACCCGGACCCCAGAAGGTTGCGGCCCAGGAGACCCAACTCCCTGGCCTGGCCAACCGCCGTGCGTGCATGCTCCACGGCCAGGGGATACTCGTGACGTACATAGATGTACCCGGCGCGGGCGCCAACGGCCCACGCACCGATGAGCATTCCTTCCAACACCAGGTGGGGGTTTCCTTCCAGGATGCTGCGGTCCATGTAGGCGCCCGGGTCGCCTTCGTCGGCGTTGCAGATCACGTACTTCACATCCCCCGGCGCGTTCCGGCAGCTCTCCCATTTGCGTCCCGTGGGGAACCCGGCGCCGCCCCGCCCCCGCAGTCCGGCAGCCTTCACCTCGGCAATCACCTCTTCGGGGGTGAACCCGGAAACCACCCGCTGCCAAGCCGCATACCCGCCCGAAGCGATGGACTCCCGGATCGAGCAGGGGTCCAGCAAGTGGTTCTGCCCCAGGATCCGCCTCTCCTGCCACCGGAAGAAGGGGATGTGATCCAGGGTACGCACCTTCTCTCCTGAAACAGGGTCCCTGTACAGGAGCGGCTCCAACACCTCCCCATTTCTCACCGTTCGCCCGACGATTTCGGCCGCATCCCGTTCCCCCACGTGACAGTAGAAGACGCCCTCCGGCTCCACCGCCACGATCGGCCCCTGCTCACAGAACCCCTGGCACCCGGTCACGCGCACCGTAGCCACATCCCCGAGCCCCTGTTCGGCAAGCTCACGCTTCAGAGCCTCGGCCACGGGGCGGGAACGGGAAGCCTGGCATGCCGTGCCCCCGCATACCGTGAGCGTCCTCAGCGTTCTCTTCCGCTCGGTGCCCAGTCGTTCGCGCAAGGCATCCAGATCCTCCAGCCGCTTCAGTTCAGTCATGCTCCGTCTCCTCTTCTTCCACACGGCGAACGGACCGGATCAACCGACGCAACTTCTTCGGCGTCATGTGGTGATGGAAGACCTCGTCGGCCACCACCACCGGCCCGACCCCGCACGCACCGAGGCAGTTGACCGTTTCCACGGTGACGAGGCCGTCCGCCGATGTCTCCCCCGGTTCCAGGTTCAGCTGTCCGGAAAACTCCTCCAGCAGAAGCGGAGCGCTGCGCACGTGGCAGGCGGTGCCCATGCAAACGGTCATCCGGTGCTTTCCCCTGGGAACCAAGGAGAACACTTTGTAGAAATTCGCCACCCCCCACGCTTCGGTCAGGGGAACCCCCAGGCTGACCGCCACGTCCCGAATCGTCTCCCGCGACAGGTATCCTTCCTTTTCCTGGCGCTCCAGCAAGGTTTCCAGGAGCCGGGAGGCTCCCCCGCCATCCCGGAACAAGCCATCCGCCTCTGGCACTTCCATGTACATAGGCGTCTCCTTTGTACGGGAACCCGTTTCCGTGCCCTTTTGAGCACCACCTTCACGCTCGGCCCGTTGTGTCTTCGTCCTCTTCGTGTTCCCAAAAGCGGCCGTTGGCCGCCTTGTTCGCCCGATTGGTACACGCAAGCGTCTTGTGTACCATGCCCGATGCTTTCGATAAACAGGCAGACAAGCCCATTCATTACCCATTGATTACCTATTTTGAATGGCTATTTTTATCCCTTGCTTTCCCCTATCTAATGCCCATATAATGTGGGCACTTGAAGGCCAATCTCTCGCAAGCCGGCCTTCAGGATGGAGCGTGTTTAAACCACCACTTTTTGAGAGGCTGCCTGCCATGCCCCCGGCCAACCCCGTTGAACCCATTGAACCGGTCGACCCTCTCGCGCCACCCGACCCGGAACCGAACACAGCCCCTCCCGGAGAAAACCCTGCACCCGGAGGCCCGAACGACGATCAGGCCCGCGTCGA
>Ga0068714_10007030_pt1 | contig 11137 bp, 13 predicted proteins | sample MTBNYHSulfiMetaG_FD_62988 | JGI IMG/M metagenome (GOLD analysis project Ga0068714, IMG submission 62988) | Enrichment culture microbial communities from rom New York Harbor, USA that are MTBE-degrading - MTBE-NYH (New York Harbor Sulfidogenic)... | ecosystem: Environmental > Aquatic > Marine >... | reverse complement strand
GGGCTACGCGTCGGCTTGCGGCGGCGCGTCGTATCCGTGGCCGAGAAGGTCGGCGATGTTCGCCTTCGGGTCGAGCACCGGCTCGATCTTCGCTGTTGCGCAGGTCATGAGCGTCGTGACGCCGGGGCCGTGGCCGGCGAGCAGGCAGTCACTGTGGACGACGATGCCGATCGTGATCGCCCCCTTGCGGTAGGTGCGGCCGTAGCGGTTGTCGTGGTCGAGCAGGGCGACGAAGTCGCCGAATCGGATCCGATCGAGCTTGTATTCCGCGACCGTCTCCGCGTCGCTCGTCATGATGTCGTAGTCGCCGGTTCCCGGCTGCATCGCGCCGATGCCGGATCCCATGCAGGCGGCGGGGACGATCGTCGTCACCGGGACGCGGAGGCGGCCGCCGTCGGCGCGGATCTTCATCCTTGGAAGGAGGTCGGGATCGAGGTTGAACAGCGCGATGTCGGGATGGTCGAGCAGCTTCAACCCCTGGCCCCGGCCGCGGATGATGATCTTGTCGTCGTAGGTCATCCGTTCTTTGACCGAGCGCGGGAACTCGACGATCACGTGCTCGGAGCCGCCGTGATGGCCGACGACGTAGCCGGTGCTGTCCTTCGCGTTCCCCGAGACGATGGTCGCGAGGTTCCCGGCGCAGGCGTAGAGCTGCAGCGCCACGTTCGGGTGGTCGAACGGCTTCATGGTGTCGGCGGTGCAGCTGACGCTCGGCTCGACGTGGTCGCCGGCCCATCCGAACGCCGGGTCGCCGACGGCGACGTTGACGGTGATGCCGCCGATCGAGGGTAGGACGAACGGGGTGCCCTGGTGGTCGACGGCCCACCGGGCGCGGGTCCGCGGCGGTCCTGGCTGACACGGGAGGAGGAACTCGACGACGCGGTCTTCGTTGGTCTGGAGCATGGCGCCACCTCGAGGTGCGATGTCGGCCACGCCGAGCGGCCGCGGCGGGATTGTACCGCGTGCCCGGAGCGCCGGGTATCGCGGCACCGCTGGTTGCCCGGCCGGAGGGGTCGTGCTACGCTTGCGCACGCAGTGTCCGACGGTGCGAAAAGAACGAAGGGACGATGATGTCTGAGGGCCTCTATGAGCGGATTTACGAGGTCGTCGGCCGCATCCCGGCGGGGAAGGTGGCGACGTATGGACAGGTCGCGCGCCTGACGGGGATGCCGCGCGGGGCGCGGCAGGTCGGCTACGCGATGGCCGCCCTCGGTCGCGGTGGGCCGCGGCCCGAGGTTCCGTGGCATCGCGTCGTGAACGCCAAGGGCGCGTCGAGCCTCGGGGGGGAGCAGATCGCGCGCCTCGAGGCGGAGGGGGTCCGCTTCGACGACGGGCGGATCGACTTGGAGGTGTTCGGATGGGACGAGGACGAGGCGGGGACGTGGTTCGGATGAGACGGACGGTTGCCCGCGCCGCCGTCGCCGGGTCGATTCTCGCGGTCGTCGTGTGGCTTGGCGGCTGCTTCGGCCCCGCGGTGCGGCCGGTGGCGGATTTCACCTGGTGCGCGGATGGGTCGTCCGGTCAGCTCGATTACTGGTTCACGTCGACCTCGACGACGATGGCGAACTGCTGGATCGAATCGCTGCGGTGGGAGTTCGGTGACGGGTCGGCGCCGCTCGAGACGTCTTGGGACGCCCATCACCGCTTCGCCGAGGAGAAGGTCTACCGCGTGACGCTGACCGTCCGCGACAACCGCGGCGTGACGGGCACGGTGACGCGCGAGGTCCCGGTGACGCTCGCGGCGTACATCCACCCGGGATGGCGGCTGACGCTCGGCGCGCCGGCTCACGTCGTCGGGATCGTGGAGAACCGGACCGACGAGCGGCTCGATCGGGTCGTGATCAAAGCGAAGTACTACGACGCGTCGGGGGTGCGGCTGACCGACGGGACGGCGGAGATCACCGATCTCGACCCCCGGGAGCGGGCGGAGTTCACGATCGTGGCGATCGACTACTCGACACGGATCTTCCACGCGACGGTGGAGATCGATTGGTTCAGCAGCCGCTGCCCGGGAGGGGTGCCGCCGCCGCTGCTGCCGCTCGACGGCGGCTAGGCGTCGAACGCGGCGTTGACGCGGGCGCGCAGGCTCTCCTTGAGCGGCTCGGCGGCGAATGCCGCGTCGACCCCCGCCAGCGCGATGCGCCGGACCTCGGCGCGCGACAGGGAGAACGCGCGGGTGACGGCGGCGTACTCGTGGGTCAGGTCGACCTGCGACATCAGCCGGTTGTCGGTGTTCAGGGTGACCGGAATCCCAAGATCGAGGTAGCGTTTCAGCGGATGGTCGCCGTAGCCGTTCATGAATCCGGAAATCTGCACGTTGCTGGTGGGACAGACTTCGAGGGGGATCCGAAGCTCGGCGACCCGTCGTTCGAGCGCGGGCAGCTTGAACAGGTACACCCCGTGGCCGATCCGGTCCGCGCCGAGGTCGAGCGCCTCCTTGATGTGTTCGGGGCAGCAGCTCTCCCCGGCGTGGATCGTGACCGGAACTCCCGCGTCCTGCGCGAGCTCGATCGCGGCGCGGTGCGTGGTCGGGGAGTGGCCGGCCTCCGGGCCGGCGAGGTCGAACCCGACAACGCCCTTGTCGCGGAACTGCGCCGCGAGCTGGGCGACCTCCATCGAGCGCTCTGTCGATTCGCCGCGCAGCGCGGTGAGCAGGAGCGCCGCTTCGATGTCGAACGCCTCCTGCGCACGCGCGCAGCCGGCGTACGCCGCCTGGACGACGTCACGCGGGGAGAGGCCGTCCTCGGTGTGCAGGAGTGGGGCGAACCGGATCTCGAGATAGGCGATGTTTTCGAGCGCGGCATCCTCGCAGAGCTCGTACGCGGCGCGCGTCAACGCGTCCTCTGTCTGCAAGACGCGCACCGTGTACTGGAACGACTCGAGATAGCTCTCGAGCGACCCCCTCGCGCGCGGGACGACCGCCCGGCGCAGGTCGAGCGCGTCGGGGAAACGGCGGTCGACCGGGAGCCGGTCGGCGAGCTCGAGGAACGTCTCGAGCCGCAGGGAGCCGTCCAAATGGACGTGGAGCTCGACCTTGGGAAGCGTTCGAAGCCAGGCGGGGGTCATGTGCTCACTCTACGCGGTTTCCCGCGGGCGATCAAAGACCATGTGCCGTTCTGCGGACGGCACCTTACGTTTCAGCCCGTCGGTCACCCCGCGCCGGTCGTCGATCCGAATCGAGATCGAGACGCGGCCCGATCGCTCGAGGAGTCGGTCGCGGCACGTCCTGATGACCCCCATGACCTCGTCCCATTCCCCTTCAAGGTTCGTGCCCATCGCGTGATGCTCGTGGGCGACGCCGCTCGCGTCGACGATCCGGAACGCCTCGGCGACGTGGGCGCTCAGGCTCTCCCCGACGCCGATCGGCGCGATCGAGAAGTCGGCGATCATGTACACCTCCCTTCCCCGGGCTTTGCCCGGCAGTCACGCCGCGCTCACCGTTCGGCGCGTCCGTCCCCATAGGCGAGGACATGGCTCGCCTGGCCGCCCTCGCCGTCGATCGTGAGGGTCCGCGCCGCCGGATCGAGCGTTACGTACGCCCAGGAGGGCGGCGTGCCCTGGTCGACGAGCGCGTGGAAGGTCACGTAGTGGATCCCGTCGATCCGGCGGTGGGCGTTTCGGTGGGAATGCCCCTGGAAGACGGCGACGACGTCTCCATCTGCGGCGAGCGCCTCCCGGATCTCTTCCTGGTTCGCGACGAGGGGGCGGCCCCACGCCTCGATGGACTCGTCGAGCATCTGGTGGACGAAGACGATCGTCGGCTGAGCGGACGCGGCGAGGTCGTCCCGTAGCCAGGCGAGCGTCGCTTCCGGCAGGAAACCGGCGACCCCGGTATAGGTATGGGCAAGATCCGCGCCGTCGAGCGCGAACTGGACGTCGAGGACGACGAAGTGGTAGGTACCGACATCGAAACTGTACGAGGTCGCGCTAAGCCCGAGGATTCGGCGGTAGGTCTCCTTGTCGAGGTTGTACACGTCGTGGTTGCCGAGGACGTGGTAGCGGGGCCCATCGAACGTCGCGTAGAGGGCGTCAGCCCACGCCAGCACGGCGGGGATGCGGGCCGGATCGCCCGGCTCGGTGCCGAGGACGACCCAGCCGTTGACGAAATCCCCGAGCTCGACGACGAAGTCGGGCTTCCACGCGTTCATCGCGCCGGTGAACGCGAGCAGCCGCTCCTCCGTGCGGCGCATCCACTTGCCCTCGACCGGCGAGTCGATGTCATGGGCATGGACGTCGGTGATGACGCCGAACCGCACGACGTCCGCTTCGTTTGAAGCGGCGGCCGCCGCGAGGGCAACGGCAGCGACGATGATCAGCACGACAGAGCGTCCGATTCGCTTGCACACGGTCTCTCCCTTCCCGGCCGCGCTCCTCCCGCCGCTCAGAAGCGAAGGTCCCAATCTGCCTGCACGCCGGCGCCCTCGATCTGGATTCGGCGCGCCACGAGGTCGACGCTCACCCGGCCCCATGTCGGCGGGATCGGCTCGGTGTGGTCGACCATTGCGGCGAAGGTCACGTAGTGGATCCCGTCGATCTCCGCGTGGCGGTTCTCGTGATCGTGCCCTTGGAAGACGGCGATGACAACGCCCGAATCGCTCAGGATCGTTCGCACTTCCTCCCGGTTGACGACCGGCGGGCCGCCGGCGGTCGCGTCGAACTCGGAGTCGAGCGGCTGGTGGACGCAGACGATCGTCGGGAGCGCCGTCGCCGCGAGGTCGTCGCGCAGCCAGGCGAGCTGATGGGCGGGGATCCGGCACTTGACGCGCATGAACACGTGATCGTAGTCCTCTTCCCCCGGATCGTTGTACTGGGCATCGAGGAGGACGATGTGGAGCCCGGCGTGGTCGAAGCTCCTGTAGCTCGGCGCCTGCCCGATGCCGGCGAGGAACTCGTCTTTGGACAGGTCGTAGAGGTCGTGGTTGCCGAGCATGTGATGGATCGGGCAGTCGAGGGGGGTGAACAGGGCGGCGGCGGCGGCGAGAATCGACGCGATTCGCTTCGGATCTCCGTACGCGGCACCGAGCACGAACGCGCCATTCACCAAGTCGCCGAGCTGGAGCACGATGTCGGCCGGCCACGCGTTCATCGCATCGACAAACGCGCTCACGCGCTCGGCGTAGTTCGACATCACCTTCCCCTCGACCGGGGACTCGGTGTCGTGCGCGTGGATGTCAGTGACGACGCCGATGCGCAGAGGCTCGGTGCCTCCCGCGGCGAGACAGAGAATGGAGCCGAGGAGCGATGCGACGAGGAGCCGCGACAGCTTGATGCCCATGGTGACCTCCCGATGTCCTTGTTGTCGCCCAAGCCTAGCGGGCCGGACCGGCGCGGGCAAGGGTTGAGAATTGGCTGTCGCGGGGCTACGCTGCGCGGGGATGAGCGAATCGATGACCATCGCCGCCCTGCAACGTGAGGTGCACCGGATCGCCGTCGACCACGGGTGGTGGGAGCAGGACCGCCCGATCGGCGAGGTCCTGATGCTGGCCGTCACCGAGCTCGCCGAGGCGATGGAGGCCCACCGACGCGGCAACCCACCGAGCGAAGCGATCGATGGATACACCCAGGTCGAGGAGGAACTCGCGGACACGATCATCCGCGTCCTCGACCTCGCAGCTGGCGCGGGGCTCGACCTCGAGGGGGCGGTGCGTGCGAAGATGGCGTACAACGAGACGCGGCCGTACCGCCACGGGGGGAAGCTCGCTTAGGTGGGTCCGTTCGCCGCTGCAACCCCGAGCCGGAACGCGGCGAAGTTCGTCTCGACCACGGCGTGGCCCTTGGTCTCGAACTGGGCGCGGATGCTGGCGGCGAGCGCGTCTTCGGGAAGCCCGAGGAACGCGGACCCAGCACCGAGCAACACCATGTTTGCCGCCTGCGGGGAGCCCGCTTCTCTCGCCAAGGCCGCCGCGTCGACGAGGCGGTGTTGCGGCAGCGCCGAGAGCTCGGCGAGGATCGTCTCGAGGGGGGGATAGTCGGGAATCCCTGCCATTGGGGCGGTGTTCGCGACCACGGCGCCGTCGGGAGCGAGGTACGCGACGTAGCGCAGCGCCTCCATCGGTTCGAGCGCGAGGAGCAGGTTCGCCGTCCCCATGCGGATGAGGTTGGCGTGGAGCGGCTGGTCGGCATAGCGGAGGTGGCTCTGGACGACGCCGCCGCGCTGCGCCATCCCGTGGACCTCTGCCTGTCGCAGGTGGAGGCCGATCAAGCGAGCTGCCTCGGCGATGATCGCGGCGAGGGCGAGGAGTCCCTGGCCTCCGACGCCGGCGAGGATCACATTGCGCGTCATGTTCGCTCTTTCGCTCCCGAGCGCTCCCCGCGGGCGCGGCGGCGCGCTGTCTGGATGCACTCGCGTCGCGCGACGATCACCGACGGTTCGGGCCGATCGATCTCTTCCCGTAGCACGCGGACGTTCTCCGCGTGCTGCTTCGGGTGGGGTTCGATCACCCGGATCCGCTCCGGCGCGATCCCGAGGCCGGCGCAGATCGGGACGATGCGGCTCTCCGCCGCCGATGGCTGGCCGCCGGTCATCGCGACCGTCAGGTTGTCGACGATCACGATCGTGACGTCCGCGGCCTCCCGGACGCAGTCGAGGAGCCCGGTGAGTCCCGAGTGGGTGAAGGTGGAGTCCCCGATCAGCGCCACTGCCGGGTGCAGTCCTGCGGCCGCGGCCCCCTTGGCCATCGTGATCGACGCCCCCATCTCGACACAGGTGTCGATCGCCGCATAGGGGGGCAGGGCGCCGAGCGTGTAGCAGCCGATGTCGGAGAAGACGACCCCGCCGGCGGGGCGCGGTCCAATGGCCTCGGAGAGCGCGCGGCAGGTGTCGGCGTGGGGGCAACCGGGGCAGAGGGCGGGCGGGCGAGGTGCCGGGGTCGTGGATGCGGCGCGGGTCGGCGATGGCGGCAGACCGAGGGCGTGTGCGACCGCGTCGGGGGTCAGCTCGCCGGTTCGCGGCACGTGGCCGGTCAAGCGGCCGTGGACGATTGGGCGCGCCCGCGCCGGCAGGCCGCGCAGCTTCGCCTCGACGTACGGGAATCCCTCCTCGAGCACGAGCAGCCGCTTGCAGGATGAGGCGATCCGATCGAGATGCGCTTCGGGCAGCGGGTACTGGCCGATCTTGAGAATCGGGTGGGGGCACGGCTCACCGAGGAGTTCGAGCGCGTAGCCGTACGCGATCCCGCAGGCGACGATCCCGAGGGAGCGGTCGGGCCCGTCGGCATACGCGGTGAACGGCCCCTGTTCACTCTCGCGGACGAGCGTCGATTGCAGCGCGACAAGGCGGTCGTAGCTTTGGCGGGCGAGCGCGGGGAGAAGGATGTAGCGTCGCGGGTCGGCGGGGAGGGAGAACGGGTTCTGGGGGCAGGCCGGGGCGGTCGCGACGGTCGCGCGCGAGTGCGCGAGGCGGGTCGTCAAGCGGATCATGACCGGGATCCGATGCCGTTCGGACAGGCCGAACGCGTGCGCCGGCGCGCGATAAGCCTCCTGTTGGTCGGCGGGCTCGATGCACGGCACGAGCGAGAGATCGAGGTAGACCCGGGAGTCCTGCTCGTTCTGGGAGGAGTGCATCGACGGGTCGTCGGCGACGTTGACGATCAGGCCGCCGTGTGCGCCGGCGATGGCCGCGTTGACGAACGGATCTGCGGCGACGTTCAGACCGACGTGCTTCATGCTCGCCATCGCGCGCCGCCCTGCATAGCTGGCGCCGAGCGCCGCTTCGAGTGCCGTCTTCTCGTTGGCCGTCCAGGCACAGGTGACCTCACCGCGGCGGACCTGGGCGCTATGCAGGATGTGCTCAGTGATCTCCGTCGACGGGGTTCCGGGATAGGCGTACGCGGCGGACAGGCCCGCATCGAGCGCCCCCTGAGCGAGGGCTTCGTTCCCCAGCAGCAGCCGCGTTGTCATCTGCCCTCCTGTCGCACGGACAGGGTACGGGCCGCGCGATGGGGCCGCAAGTCCGCGTCGCCGAACGCCGAAGATCCTGTTGGCGCTTGTCTTCAAGCGCCGTTGTCGGTTGCCGTCTTTGGGGGGGGTCGATATACTGCGCACGATTCTTACAAGGATCGACCCAAGGGGGAACGCGACATGGGGCAAGCACGGAACATCTGCTTGGTCGGGCATTCCGGTTGCGGGAAGACGACGCTTGCAGCTGCGCTCTTGAAGAAGGCCGGGGTCAAGGAACATCTCGCGCTGGACGGCTCGCAAGAGGAGAAGGATCGGGGGCACACGATCGACCTCGGCGTGGCGACCTACGCGACGAAGGACCTCACGGTCACGCTTCTCGATACGCCCGGCGGCGATGAGTTCGTGGAGGAAATGATCAAGGGGGTCGCCGTCGCCGACCTCTCGCTCCTCGTGGTCGGTGCGGATCGTGGGATCGAGGTCGTGACCGAGCGAGCGTGGGAGCTGGCTGGAGGAGCGGGCCGCCCGACCGCGGTGCTCGTCAATCAGATGGACAAGGAGAATGCCAAGTTCGACGACGTCCTCGCCGCGCTGCGCGATCAGTTCGATGCCAAGTTCGTCCCCCTCCAGCTGCCGATTCGCCAAGGCAAGGAGTTCGTCGGGCTCGTCGACTTGCTCGCGAACAAGGCGGTGTATTTCGCGGACAAGTCGAAGGCGGGGATCCCCGCGGAGCTCGCTGCGGTGTGCGAGGCGGCGCGCTCGGCCCTCCTCGAAGAGGTGTCGACCTTCGACGACGCCCTGATGATGAAGTTCCTCGAGGATCAAGAAATCACGACCGAAGAGGCGACGAAGGCGCTGGCCGGGGCGGTCTCGAGCGGCGGATTCGTGCCGGTGCTCTGCGCGTCGTTGATCGAGGGCAAGGGGCTCGACCAGTTGATGGCAGCGTTCGGGGCGCTCGCGGCAAGCGCCGGCGATCGGTCGGCTCCGCCCCGCGCTGTCGTGTTCAACCTGGCGAACGATCCGTACCTCGGGCGGCTCTCCTTCGTCCGCGTGCTCGACGGCGTGCTGCAGGAGGGCAAGTCCCTCGTCGAGGTCGGATCGGGGCACAAGGTCGAGATCCGCGATCTGTACGCCTTCCAGGGGACGACCCAGAAGCGGGTCGCGCAGGCGGAGACGGGGCAGATCGTCGCGATCGGCAAGGTGGAGAGCCTGTCGCTCGGCGCGACGATCGCTGCGGATGCGCAGGCCGCCCTCTACCCGATGCCGTCGTTCCCACGGCCGGTCTACTCGATGGCGATTCAGCCGAAGACCCAGGCGGACGTCGAGAAGATGAGCGAGGCGCTCAAGGAGATCGCCGGGACGAAGGTGACGCTGAACGTCGACCGCGATCCGGTGACAAAGGAGATGCTGGTCCACGGGATGGGGGACGTGCACCTGGCCGTCTTCCTCGAGCGGCTCAAGAACCGCTACAACGTCTCGCTCGAGACGCGCCGGCCGCGCATTCCGTACAAGGAGACCATCCGCAAGAAGGCGGAGGCGAAGTACCGCCACAAGAAGCAGACCGGTGGCCGTGGCCAGTTCGGCGAGGTCGTCCTGCGGGTCGAGCCGTTCTCCGGTCCCGGCGGTTTCCAGTTCCTGGACGAGATCAAGGGCGCGTCGATCCCCGGGCAGTACATCCCCGGGGTCGAGAAGGGCGTCGTCGAGGCGATGGAGGAGGGGAACCTCGCGAAGTACCCGGTGACAAACGTGTCGGTTGCCGTGTTCGACGGGGGCTTCCATCCGGTGGACTCGTCCGAGCTCGCGTTCAAGCTCGCGGCTCGGCACGCGTTCCGCGACGCGTTCGACAAGGCCGACCCGAGCCTGCTCGAGCCGGTGATGAAGGTCGAGGTCCGCACGCCGGAGGAGTACACCGGCGACATCATCAGTGACTTGAACGGCCGCCGTGGGCGGATCCTCGGGATGGAGCCGGCGGGCAAGGTCACGACGATCCGCGCGGAGGTGCCGCTGGCGGAGGTGCAGAGCTACGCGCTCGACCTGAAGTCGCGCACCCAGGGCCGCGCGACGTTCCAGATGGAGCCGGGGGAGTACCAGCCGGTTCCGGGGAACCTGCAGTCGAGGATCATCGCCCAGACCCAGAGCGAGGAATGAACGTCCGACGGTACATGCAGCCTGCCGCGGTGACGGTCGGATCGGACGCGCCGGTTTCCCGTGCGCGGGATCTGATGGATGAGCATGGGTTCGGGCTCCTCCTGGTCGCGTCGGCGGAAGGGGCGCTCGAGGGGTTCATCACCCGGGCCGGGCTGAAGGAGGTCGTGGACTGGAATGCGCCGGTCGCCCGTTTCTCCCATCCGGCGCGATTCGCCGTCTCGCCGGAGGACACGCTCGAGAAGGCGGCGCTGATCCTGCTCGCGAACCGGCTGGTCGTCCTGCCGGTCGTCCGGGACGCGAAGCTGGTCGGGGTGATCACCCAAGGGGAGTTGCTTCGCGGGCTGACAAACGGCCTCGGCATCGGCCGCGAGGCGACGCGGTGGACGGTGAAGGTTCGGTCGGACAGCGACGACCTCTACGAGGTGTTCGGGATCCTGAGGTCGCATGGAGCGCGGATCGTGAGCCTCGCCCAGGCGGGGGGGGACGGGAGGACCTCCGAGATCGTCCTGCGCATCGAAGGGGTTGCCGAGCGGGAGCGGCTGCGGGCCGACCTCGAGGCGGCGCTTGCGGGCGAGAGATGATCCGGCTTGAGGTCGCCACCGCGCGAAGGTCGGAGCTGATCGACATCACGCCGCGGCTGCGGAAGGCGGCCATGGCGGCAGGGACGCAAGAGGGGATCTGCCTTGTCTTCTGCCCGCATACGACCGCCGGCCTCACGGTCAACGAAGGGGCGGACCCCTCGGTGGCCGAGGACATGCTCGAGGCGTTGGAGCGGCTCGTGCCGCGCGACGGCGGGTGGAGGCACCGGGAGGGCAACGCAGCGGCGCACATCAAGGCGTCGCTCCTGGGCTCGTCGGTGCAGGTACTCGTCCGCGACGGAGACCTGGTGCTCGGGAGGTGGCAGGCGGTCCTCCTGTGCGAGTTCGACGGCCCGCGCCGACGCGAGGTGTGGGTGCGGTTCGCGGGTTGAAGCGGCCGTTCGAGGACGATACAATCCGCGCGCGGAAGCGAGCAAGCGTGCCAGCGTAGCTCAATTGGCAGAGCAACTGACTTGTAATCAGTAGGTTGCCAGTTCGATTCTGGCCGCTGGCTC
>Ga0068714_10007028_pt1 | contig 11142 bp, 10 predicted proteins | sample MTBNYHSulfiMetaG_FD_62988 | JGI IMG/M metagenome (GOLD analysis project Ga0068714, IMG submission 62988) | Enrichment culture microbial communities from rom New York Harbor, USA that are MTBE-degrading - MTBE-NYH (New York Harbor Sulfidogenic)... | ecosystem: Environmental > Aquatic > Marine >... | reverse complement strand
GACAGTTTGTATCCGCTGCCCGGTGAGAAATCTTTGGCGGTCTTCACCCTGCGGGCGAGCCGATTTGGTCGCATCTGCTGCGTTGCGTGACACTCGGCATAGGGTGACTATAGCCTCATGCCCCGCGCCTTGCATCTGCGGCCAACTCGACTCGTGAAATATCCGGGTTAGGCCATCTGGATTCCCATAAAGGCCCGGGGAGGGCCTCCCTTGCCTTCAAGGAGGGATCATGACCAGGTTTCTGTTCTGGCAGAGGTGGCTCGCGGCCGTCGGCCTGATTCTGGTCCTCTTCGGCCTGGTTCTGGCTTTTTGGGGCCAGGGCTGGCTGATGGGCCTGGCCCTCAACAGCCGGATCGACCCGGTCTTCTGGCCGGGCGGGCTCCCGGAGGAGGCCCGCCGGTTCCAGGGCTTCATCTACGGGGTCCTGGGAGGGACCATCTCCGGGTGGGGGGTGATGATCGTCTTCCTGGCGGCCCGTCCCTTCCGGGAGCGACAGAGGTGGGCCCGCAACTGTCTGGCCCTGGGGATCGGCCTGTGGTACCTGGTCGACACCTCCCTCTCGGCCCACTACCGGGTCTTCTTCAACGTGGGTTTCAACACCCTCCTCCTGGCCCTGGTGATGGTGCCCCTGGCCGCCACCAGGCGGGAGTTCGGCTGATCCGGAGAGGAGATGGGGAATGGCCCGGGAGGTCTGAAAGTCGAAATTACATTTTGGTTGAGGCCACTCCCCAAAGGTGACCGTCCCCCCTGGCCGGGATCACTCTCCGCCCGCCTGGCTCCCGGCCCGGCCCAGCTCCCGGCGCATGAAGGCCACGGTAAAGGGCAGGTGGTCGAAGGTTTTGGTTCCGGTCAGGACAAAGCCCCGCCGCCGGTACCAGGCCATCAGCTCGTCCTGTTGGGCGATGAGGCCGATCTCCAGCCGGCCGGCTCCCAGCCAGGCTGCCTCCCCGGCGGCGTGCTCGATCAGGGCCGAGCCCAGGCCCCGGTTTTGGTGCGCCGGCAGGACGGCCAGCCGCTCCAGGTAGCACACCTCGGCCGAGGCCTGCTCCAGGCCGGCGCAGCCGGCCATCCTTCCCTCGACCTCCGCGGCGAAGTAGCGGACCCCCCGGTTCATGGATTCCTTGATCCGTTGGGCGGTGATCAGCGAGGGGTGGGTCGGGGCGTTGTCGGCGTTGAGGCCGAACCGCCGGGCCACCTCGAGGTAGGCCGCCCGGATGAGCCCGACCAGCTTCTCCAGATCCCCCTGTCCGGCCGGCCGGAGGGAAGGTTCTTGCTCAAACGGGGCCAGCTTAACCCCCTTTCCCCGAAGAGGCCGTCGAGCCTTCGTTGAGGCCGAGAAAGAACTGCCGGGCGTTGCCGCCCAGGGAGCGGATCCTGTAGCCGCCCTCCTGGACGACCAGGGTGGGCAGGCCCAGCCGGCCGATCAGACGCCCGTTCTCCCGGAAGTCCCTGGCGGTCAGCTGCCAGGTGCCGGTGGGGTCTCCCCTGGCCGGGTCCAGCCCCAGGGCCAGAACCAGGTAGCGGGGCCGGAACCGGGCCACCCTGGCCAGGGCCCGCTGCAGGCTCCGGCGATAGGTCGGGCCGTCGACGCCGTTCTCCGGGAGGGGGTAGTTGCGGTTGAAGCCGAGCCCCGGTCCCCGGCCGGCCTCGTCCTTGAAGCCGCTGAAGTAGGGGTAGGCGAAGCTGGGGTGGCCGTGGATGGAGACGGTCAGCACGTCCGGCCGGTCGTAGAAGATCTCCTGGGTGCCGTTGCCGTGGTGGTAATCGATGTCCAGGACGGCCACCCGGCCGTAGTGGCTCAGGAGCTCGGCCGCCGCGGCGGCCGAGTTGAAGTAGCAGAACCCGCCGAAGCTGCGGCGCTCGGCATGGTGGCCGGGCGGCCGGACCAGGGCGTAGGCCAGCCGGAAGCCGCCCTCCAGGATGGCCTCGGCCCCGGTCAGGGCGCAGTCCACGGCCCTGCGGGCGGCCAGGTAGGCGTTGTTGTTGAGGGGGGTGAAGGTGTCGATGCAGTAGTAACCCGCCCGGACGGGCAGCTCGCGGGGCGGGCGGGCGGCGTTGCGGATGGGGAAGACGTAGGGGTAGATGGACCTGCCCGGCGGCAGCTGGAGGCAGACCTTGCCGAAGTAGGCCACGTAGCCCGGGTCGTGGACCGCGGTAACGTGCTTCAGGCCGAAGCGCTCCGGCCTGAGGCGGGTGAACAGGCCGGTGGGCAAGATCCGCTCCAGGATGGTCTTGATCCGGACCGGCGACTCCACGTAGCCCCGCTCCCGGACGTGATGAATCTGGTGGCGGTCGTTGACCAGGAGGGCGATGGGCCCTGCCCCGTCGACCGAGGGTTCCAGCGGCTTGAGGCTCTTGCGGTATCGCGGCGGCCTGAGGCGGACCGGGTCGTCGGTGAAGGAGGCCGTCACCCGGTCGATGTAGCCCGGCGGGCAGCGCCGGCCGTACTTCCGCTCCAGGATGGCCCGGACGATCCGCCGGGCCGTCCGCCGTCTCAGCGGCCGTCCCTGGCCCAGGTCGTCGAAGACCAGGTGGGGCGGGCAGGGGTCGCCCGGCCGGAGGGGGGTCTCATAGGCCGTGTTGATGATCGGCCGGGCTCCGTAGCGCTCGTAGAAGCGCAGCCTGGCCGCGTTCTCCCGGGCCAGCCCGGGGCAGAGGCGGGGATCGTCGGGCAGGCACTCCATGAAGATGCCGATCGTCTTCAGGACCAGGCACTCCTCCCGAAGCTGGGCGTAGATGGCCCCACCGATGCCACCGCCGGTCATCTTGGGAGCGGTGGAGATGTAGTCCAGGTAGCAGAACTTCAAGTCAGGGGCGTGGGCCAGAATGGAGAAGCCGCGCACCCGGCCGAGATGGTCCTCGGCGGCATGGATGAAGTAACGCAGGTTGGCGGAAAAGGGGTCGCGCAGGTATCCCGGCAGCCGCTCTATCTCGTCGTCGGTCACCGCATCGAACCGGACCCGGAGGATGGCCTTGATCTGGTCGATGGCCTCCACCTCGGCCGGAAAGACATTGTCGAAGATCCGCTTGATCCTGAAGAACATCGGCCCTTCCCGTTTTTATCCCAGGCCTAATATCCCAGAAATTTACTTTTTCCGCCAGCCGGGCGCAGGCCTCTTGAGCCTAACCCGGATATTTCACGAGTCGAGTTGGCCGCAGATGCAAGGCGCGGGACAGGAGGCTATAGTCGCCCTATGCCGAGTGTCACGCAACGCAGCAGATGCGACCAACTCGGCTCGCCCGCAGGGTGAAGACCGCCAAAGATTCCCCACTTGGCAAAGGTTTCAAACTGTCACCACGGAAAATAGCTCCTAATTCTTTGTATCCACCTGAGATGGCTACCAATTTACCTTCCTCTTTGGCGTTCTTCATGAAATATCCGGGCTAAAGAACCGCTCCCCGAATGCCGTAGAGAGGAGAGACAGCGGACGGAGGATCCATGCTCAAACCCCTTTCTCTTCTCTCTGTCCCGGTCGGGCTGGCGCTCCTGGCCGTGCTGGCGGCTCTTCCCGGCCCGACCGGGAAAGCTTTTTCCCAGGAGACCCCCCCGGCCCTCCTGGACCAGGAGAAGGCCGCGGCCACGACCCCGGCCCAGCCAGTCCAGGCCCAACCGCCGGTCAAACCGGTGCCCGAGGAGCCGCCGGACGTGGCCATCGAGACCGGGTTCGGGTCGATGCTCATGGCCGACCAGATAATCGCCTATCTCCGGGGTGACGGGGTTCTCCGGGGACGGCGGGTGGCGGTCCTGCCCTTTTTCGACCTGAGCGACCTCCAGACCACCACCGAGGTGGGCCGGGTGGCGGCCGAGGAGCTGGCCGCGGCCCTCCACTTCCGCAACTTTCACCTGGCCGAGATCCGGACCGACGATCAGCTGGTCCTGGCCCGGCTGGTGGGGGAGAGCTTCCTGACCCGGACCGGTCCGGACCGCTCCACGGCCGCGGTCTACGCCACGGTCCAGAGCTTGAGCGAGCGCCACAACCTGGGCGGGCTGGTGGTGGGAACCTACGCCGTGCTGCCGGCCGCGGCCAAGGGCCGCTATGAGCGGCGGCTTCTGGGCGGCCAGGTCAGCCTCAACGCCCGCCTCCTGGACCCCATCTCCGGAGCGGTGCTGGCCGTGGGCCATACCAGGATCGAGATCGACGAGACCGTGGCCGCCATGCTGGCCCGGTCCCGCTCGCCCTTGAAGACCATCCCCACCCAGGAGCTGAAGGCCAGAAGGTTTTAGCCCGAATATTTCATGAGGGCCACCAAAAGAGACTGGAATGATTAATAAATATACAAATTACAGGCAAGAAGGGGAATAACCCTTGATAGCGGTTTTTAACTCAGAGCAGATCGGATCGGATTTTGGTGGACCTCACCCTTTGGGCGAGTCGATTTGGCCGCATCTGCTGCGTTCCGGGACACTCGCGGTAGGGAGACTACAGCTTCGTGTCCCGCGCCTTGCATCTGCGGCCAACTCGACTCGTGAAATATCCGGGCCAAGAAAATGCTGAAAGCGCTTTTAAGCTCCTGCGGGGCGATAATCCTGACCTTCCTCCTGGGCTGCGGCTCGGTGACCCCCCTGGTGGTGGGCGCCGGGGGCTCCATCGAGCGGGAGCAACGGGGCCAGCTCTTCCGGGAGGTCTACACCAACGGCGGCTACACCTACGAGACGGTCAACGGCGAGGTCCGCTACCGGATGGTCCAGACCCCCGGAACCGGCGGAGGCCGGCGGGCGGAGGCCCAGGAGTTCAAGGCCGGCCTGGCCGACCTGGCCGACCAGATCGGCCAGACCCTGGACCAGTCCGGGCTGGTGGAGGGGCAGATGGTCCTCCTGCCGACCACCTTCGTCAACCTGGACGACCTGAGCCGGACCTCCACCTTCGGGCGGCTGTGCGCCGAGCAGCTGGCCGAGGAGCTGAAAAAAAGGGAGTTCGAGGTGGTGGAGCTGAGGCGGTTGAAGGAGCTCCTGATCCAGCCCGGGCGGGGTGAGCTTTCCCTGAGCCGGGAGGTGGAGGAGATCTTCAACACCTACCAGGCCAACTCGCTCCTTCTGGGAACCTATGTAATCACCGGCCAGCAGGTGGTCTTGAGCGCCCGGCTGGTGATGGCCAACGACAACCGCCTCCTGGGGGCCGGAACGGCCATCTTCGACCGGCACAACAACCTCTTCCTCAACTCCCTTCTGATCAGGGAGGCCGGGCCGGTGGCGCCCGTGGCCGGCCGTCCCACGGTCAGGGTCCCGATCTCCAACAAGTACGCCCGGAGCGACGTCATCGAGGAGGACCTGAGCCCGGTTCCGCCGGTCAAGACCGCCCCCCTGATCAAGAGAGGTTCCAAGCGATGAGAGCCGTCCGGACCGGTCTTTGGCGCTATTCGGCCCTGGTCGGGCTGCTGGCCCTGGTCCTGACCACGGCCGGATGCTTCTCCAGCCCGGCCAGGATGGGCGACTCCCTCAACCAGGGCTACCGGCCCCTGACCCTGCCCCCGGCTAGGCCGGCCCCTCCCGAGCCGCTGACCTACGGCGAGATCAGCGGGCCGGCCCTGGAGCTGGCCAAGGAGGTGGGGGCCTGCTTAAGGGAGGAGCCGGGTCTGAACCGGATCGCGGTGACCACCTTTGTGGACGTCAACAACTTCGACCGGACCTCGGCCTTTGGCCGGGCCCTGACCGACGCCCTGATCTCCCTCCTCCACCGCCAGGGGTTCGTGGTGGTGGAGATACGCAAGACCAGCAACTTACTGATCGAAAAAGGAAAGGGCGAGTTCTCCCTGTCCCGGGAGATTACCCACCTGGCCACCCAGCAGGAGGTCTCGGCGATTCTGGTGGGGACCTACGCCGAGGGGTTGAACCTGGTCCTGGTCTCCACCCGGTTGATCTCGGCCACCGACGGGCAGGTCCTCTCGGCCGGTCTCCTGGAGCTGCCCAAGAGCCGCAACCTGGCCTATCTCCTGGGCGAGCTGACCGGTCCGGCCGGCTCCTTCGCCCAGTCCTACAGCCTCAACCGGGCCCCGGCCATCCCTGCGGCCGAGGTTCCGGTCCTGGAGAGGAGATCCAAGGGACCGGCCAAGGTGAAGCCTTAATTTAGACCAACCTCCCGACCCTCACTCCGGCCTCACCCGATCCTCCTCCCTCCTCCTTTGGAGGGGGGCCGGGGGAAGGGCGAGGCTCAGCCGGAGGGATCGTTGAGGGTCTCGGTGGGGTGGCCGTAGCCCCCCCACTCGATCTCCGGCGGGGTCCACTCCTCGGAGGGCTCCAGATCGGGCCGGCTCTCGGCCGGGGGCACGGTCTTGGCCTGGGAGACCAGCCGGTCGGAGAGCTCGACCAGGCAGCGGTCGATGAGCTCCCGGGGGGTTCTGGCCGGTGAGCCGTCGGTCCTGAAGAGGAGGTAGTCCCGGGCCTGGCTGGGGGCGGCCCGGGCGGTGGAGCTGAGGTACCAGATGGTCACCCGGCGGACGGTGTCCACCAGCCTCAGGTCCACGGTGGCCTTGGAGGTCTCCGAGTCGCCGCCGTAAAAGAGCTCCTGGAGCTGGCCCAGGACGGCCACGTCATAGCCCAGGATCCTGGCCCGGTCGATGGCCTCGTCCAGGTCGAGGTAGGACTCGGGGATGACCTCCACCATCCGGGCGACCCGCCTGGTCAGGAGGAGCTGCTGGAGGCGGTAGGCGCTGTACTCCTCGTCCTGGCTTGGGCCGACCGGGCTTCTGAAGGCAAAGATGCCGACCCTGGCCGGGGTGATATCAGCCCGGCTGGGAACGATGACCGGGGAGAGGCGGGTTCTGACCTGGGGCCGGCTGGAGCGGCAGCCCAGGGTCAGGGCCGACAAAAGAGCCAGGATGGTAATCGCCAAAAAAATGACGAGAGCCGGTCTCAAGCGGGGCATGGGGCCTCCCAGGTCCGGATAAACCAGGAGCGTTATTCCTCCGGCCGGGCCTCCGGGGACCGGGCCGGTTCCATTTGTCGATAATTGATGCAAAGGATGGGCCAATTGATGGGCAAGGGTGAGATTATCCCGGATATCTCACCAAAGCCGGCCGGCATAAAGGCGTCTGGTTCGGGACATCGAGGATTGGTCCGGCTGGTTGCGGCGAGGTTGTTTACCGCTCCTTGGCCGAGATCAAGGCCTTCAAATGTATCCAACAGGTTGGCCGTTACCTTCAGAGCAACGGCCCCCCGGTTGATCGCTTGCTTTGGCCAGGGTCGGAACCAGGGCCCGATTTATCTCCTGGCTTTGAAGATGGTTCGGCAGCCAAGGTCGTTTTTCAATGCCCGCCCTGGTTTTTTGATTGCCCGAAGGTGTAAAGAGCCCAGACCGCACCAACCAGCAGGATTGCTCCGACCCATCCTCTGAACCCTAGCTTTTCGCTGAATAGGAGCCAGGCCAGGCAGGTGGCTACCAAGGGCTCGGCCATGGTCAGGATGGCCGCCGTCCTAGGCCGAACGGTCCGCATGGCAAAGAAGAAGAGCCCATAGCCAAATGCAGTCGGGACGGCTCCGAGATAGATGAACCAGGACCAGGCCTCAATAGTTAGCGCGGGGAATCCACCCCCGGAAAGGATAAACGGCAGAAGAGCCAGCCCACCGACGCCGAATGAGACGGTGGAGGGAAGAAGAGAGGGGTATTTATCCGGAAGCCCCTGGCTGGTGAATACCATCAAGGCGTAGCTCAAGGCTGCGGCGACGGAAAAGAGGGCGCCCGTGGCCAGCTCATGGGAACCCAGATTGATCCCGGGGCGAAAGACCAGGAGGATCGTTCCCAGGACGGACATGGCCAAACAGAGCAGGAACTTGATCGATACCCGATCTCCGAAGAGCAGGATCGATAAAAGGGCGGTGATTACGGGAGCGGTACACAAGGCCATAAGAGTCGCCATGGCCACCCCGATCAACCTGAGGGCGTTGAAGTACAGAACAAGATAGGCGGCCAGCAGCAGGCCGAGTGAGCCCATCATGAACAAGTCTCGGGCGCTGGCCTTCAGGGTTTTTGATCCTCTCAATAGCAAGCAGCCCAGAAGAGCGAAGGGGAATCCGAAGGCAAGCCGATAAAAGCCCGCCCCCAAGGTGGAGATCTCGGAAAATTGATAGAGTTGCTTGACCACGATTCCGACCGTTCCCCACAGGGAGGCGGACAGGCAGATAAAGAGAATACCTTGCCTGGAATCTTTGTTGGACACAGCGATAGGGCTCATCTGGATTACCTCTCCCTTGGGCAAGAAGTCTAGACCAGGAGGGAGCGACGACCGGCCCTGGTATCAGTTTTGGGCGGTGCTATCAGCTATCAGCTCCAGGAATTGCTGCCCGGAGCTAATCGGGGAAGGAAGGGTGCCCGCTCCCGACTATTGACCGGCGGGATTGGGCGGGGGATTGCTCAGATTTTCAATCCATATCTTTTCGTTTGACATGAAGCAACTCTACAAACCTGGTCTTAATAATGTCAAGCTTATTATCGGCCGTCCCGCCGGTCCGAGGCAAAGCTGTTCCCAGGGATCGTTATTCAGCTCGCCATGTTAGCTTGGGCCGGGGGTTGTTCCGGAAAAATAGAATGAACAACATTCAATCCTGGCATTTGTTTCCAGCTATGCTCCATGGAGGAGGAGCGGACAGACATATTCGAAGAAAAGCGGTGGATCATTGCGCCAAAGCGGGTCGAGCGCCGAAAGGCCGGCCAGGCAAGGGTGATCGCGGTAAGCTGAACAGGATCCCATGGGTCATGAAGGACGGGGCTCCATGGCCTGATCCGCCGGCGGAGCTGGGAACCCGGCCGGCGGCCCGCAGGCGGTTCACCCAATGGGCCCCTTTGGTCTTGGGGATGAGGTTCTCGAGGAGCTGTCTAAAAATGCGGTTGGGACGGGGATATTGAACGAGGCCTCTTTGGTTAAGCTCCACCAACACGGCACGGCCGCAGAAGGGGGCCCTTCAGGCAGCGAATCAGGTGAAACAAAGGAGGATTGACCTTCAGGATCAAGGCCCTAGACGATAGTCCGGACAACCCAATAAGAATTCGCCTCCCCAGGGGCAATGGGGCCGATATCGAACCCGCCTGGAAGTGCATCCCGGGCTTGAAGGCCGAGATGACCATCACCGACAAGGCCGCTGAGGCCGACAAGCTCATGGCCCTGGTCGAAGAACAAGGAGCAGAGGTGTTGATGAAAAATAGCAAAAAGAAATTAAAATCAAATAATAATATTTATTAGATGTAACTAAATGAAATATTTATTTTCATTATTACAGTCTTTGCCAGTGTTTTCCGTCATCCACTGAAAGAGTCGAACCTTATAATTTATTCTTGACTTTTCAGACCTGTTAAACTCATCCTATATCAATCCGTAATGGGTCACTACCGTCCAAGATAACATTATCAAGCCCAAACGCCTTTAGCTGGATCAGTCGTTCAGAGGCATCGAGAGTCCCTATCTGGATGCAGGTTCCCGGCTCTGATTCGGCTAGGGCGTCCAATCTGAGCAAAGGGCTTTTCTTCCGGCTCCCGGGGGTCCGGAGGAAGAGTCATGGATGCGGGTCTAGATTCCCATCGGCGCTGAGGCGGTCGAGCGGTTCCCGGCCGGGCGGCGGGTCGAGGCTGGGACGGCCGGATGCACCCACCAGACAGGTAAGGGAAGGGCATGCTCAGGATCGGCCAAGTGCTCATAAACCACAAAAAGGCAGGGAAAGGCGTTTTACCCAACTTATTAAGCCTGTTAGAAAGGAGGGACTCCAGATGGCCGAGGTTACCAGGAGGAAATTTGTCAAGAGCATTGTTGCCGGCACAGCCGCAGTGGCCGGGTCGGCGGCCTTGCCCGGTGTTGTCCGAAAGGCCTACACCGCCCAACCAAAGCTCAACGTGGGGTTATGGAATCACTGGGTCCCCGGGGCCACGGACGTTCACACGGCCCTTATTGAAGAGTGGGGTAAGAAAAACAACGTCGAGGTCAAGGTTGACCTGATCGGCCCCCAGTGCCGGGACATCCGGACCATCGCCTCGGCCGAGTCAAGGGCCGGCACGGGCCACGACGTGATGGCCCTGTGCACCTTTGACGGTTGGGCCTTTAAGAAAAACCTGGAGCCCATGAACGACGTGGTCGACTATATCCAGAAGAAGTACGGTAAGTTCGACGACGTCGGGACCTACCTCTGCCACTCCGAGAAGGACGGGGTCTGGATCACCATCCCCGCGCCCACCGGCTCCCACTCCTACCCCATGGTCAGCCGGATCGATCTCTGGAAGGAGAAGGCCGGCATCGATCTGCCCGAGCTGTTCCCCCCGGATGTGGCCAAGCGGGATGTTAAGAAGGTCGACGCTTTCAACTACGACGTCTTCCTGGAGGCGGCCAAAAAGCTGCACGCGGCCGGCTTCCCCTATGGTAACCCCATCTCCGAGACCAGCGACGCCAACGACTGGCTCTGCCCCCTGCTGCTCTCCTTCGGGTCCGAGCCCATGGACAAGGAGGGGAACATCACCATCGAGTCCGAAGGCACCCTGGCCGGGCTGGAGTACCTCAAGGAGCTGACCCAGTACATGCCCAAGGAGATCTACGGCTGGGACGACGCCTCCAACAACCGCTGGATCATCTCCGGCAAGGGCTCGTGCATCCAGAACCCGCCCTCGGCCTGGACGGTGGCCAAAAAGGACCAGCCCGAGACCGCAGCCAAGCTGTGGCACCACGACACCCCCAGAGGCCCCAAGGGCCGTTTCCGGGGGGCTCTCTTTTACAACTTCGCCGTGTGGAAGTGGGGCAAGGAGAAAAAGGCGGCCAAGGAGCTGATCACCTACCTCCTGGAGAAGGACCAGCAGTGGAAGATCCTGGCTGCGGCCCAGGGCTATGACATGCCTCAGCTCAAGCCCATGTACGCCCACCCGGTCTGGCAGGAGGAGGGGCCGCCCAAGGGGACCATCTACAACTACCTCCCCAGGGGCGACGAGAAGCTGATCGTGGGCGGCTACCCGGCCCATCCTGACGCGGGGGTCCAGATCTACTCCAAGTCCATCATTCCGGTCATGGTGGCCAAGGCGACCACCGGGGAGATGAGCCCCCAGGAGGCCATGAAGTGGTGCGCCCAGGAGCTGGAGATGGTGGCTGAGTAGTCTGATCCAAACAGGTCATGAGGGGAGGGCGGCCTCCCCTCGACCTTTGCCTTGAGGGTCTTGAAAGATGGTGACCACCACC
>Ga0068714_10007027_pt1 | contig 11146 bp, 8 predicted proteins | sample MTBNYHSulfiMetaG_FD_62988 | JGI IMG/M metagenome (GOLD analysis project Ga0068714, IMG submission 62988) | Enrichment culture microbial communities from rom New York Harbor, USA that are MTBE-degrading - MTBE-NYH (New York Harbor Sulfidogenic)... | ecosystem: Environmental > Aquatic > Marine >... | reverse complement strand
AACTGTGTCCGGCTGATTCGAAAGCTGCCGGGCCGCGCCCCTTTCGAATCTTCCCAAATATTCGGAATCGTCATCGTCATCGCCATAGTCCCAGACGCCGTAAATCGTTTGTGTGGAAGAATCGGTTAAATCCGTGCTTCCAAGATACTTTCCGGTGCCGAATACCACAATATAACCCGGCATCGACCCAAAACAATGGAACATCACATCCGGCCGCGTGGTGATCGGCTGGGGGTTTCCATTTTCGTCCCCGGCCTGGAACAACGGCTTCGGTTCCACTCCTTCGCTATAGGCTACGTCCCAATTCGATGCCTCGGAAGCTGTTAGATCGAATTTCCAGAGGTTGCCTTTGAGATCTCCGGCATAGGCATAATCCGCCTTGGCGTCGTTGTTGATATCCACAACCGCAGGGGTGGACAGGCCGTTGCAGCCTCCGGCACCGGTATCGATGCGGGCGATGCAGGATCCGGTAAGCAGGTCCAGGACAAAAAGTACGGCCTTTTCGTTTGGGCTGCAATACCCGTTTCCGAAAATTACGACCCAACCCTCGTTCGAATTCACGATTGAAGGCGTGCTGTAAGTATAACCCATATCCAGCCTTTCGGTTTCAGGGATTGATATACGAGGGTATTCCCACAACACATTCTCAGCAAGGCCGGCTTCAGAGTGAACCGTGAACGGATCGGATATATCCAGACAATAGAGTCCTTTGCCCCCGCGTCCAAGTCCGCCTGCAAGATATATCCCGCTCCCTGTTTCCCGAATCGCAGGAGTCAAATCCACGAAATAGCGGTGTTCATAGGAAGGAGAGGTCAGATCCCGAAGGCCCTGAAACACCAGGTTTGGTACATATGCGAACAGCTCTTCCCCGTTCGAAGCATCCAACGCGTGCAGCATGCCGTCATTCCCGCCCACGTAAAGGACGCCGTTTTGGTATACCGGAGAAGAATGAACGATGTCCCCCATCAACGATGCCCTGTTCCGGAAACTTCCCCCGTTCGCAATCTCCTTCGACTGATCTCCCCGGAGGTGTTTGAGACGCCCTGCGGCGATGGCATCGTTCGTAGTCCAATCCGGGTCCAGAGCGGATTTTTGCTCTTCTGTCAGATCCGAAAACCGAAAGGGCACACCTTCAACTCCGTCATAAGTAACGATCAAACGGCCGGTGTTCCAGTTCCGTTCATCGAGACGTCCTGCAGCGCTCCAGAGAGGCGTGTCCCTCAATGCCGCGCCGGTCGACTGATCGATCGGGAAGGCTTTGACATCTCCAGCCCAGCTACCGGTGGAATATTGTGCCTGATACATTACGGCACCGGCTTGCAGCGCTTCCACGTTGAAGGAAATTGCTGAACCGGAGACCATGCCCGCGATCACGCCGGCAGGAGCCTCCGGGAGCTGAGTGTTCAGAGGGACATTGGAAATATCCAGGCAAAGACCGGACTGCGAAGTCGCGTCGGCCACCGTGGTGCCGGCAGCACTCATAGGGGCATCAGCACTTGTCGCGGCAGGGGTCGCAAGTGCTGAAATGACAGCAAACAGCATCGCCATCCTCCTCCACATGCCTGACTCTGTTATCACCTTGTTCATGAAAAACCGCGATTAGAGAGTGAAAACCTTAAACGAACGTTTGACAGTTAAAATATCCTTCGATAGCCCACTTCCACCAGGCAACGACCCCTCGGACCACCGAAACGCCCGAAAACTGCATAGGAATGGAGGGTACTCCCTCCCATGCTCAAGGAACTCCCGGGGGCAACCCCCTGGTCCACCGCGGCATAGCGCGTGTGCTCATCGAGCAAAGAACGTGATGAGGCGGAACCACTCCATCCGGGTGCTTCAATACCGGCTATCTTTCCCGGCTCGGTACCAATCCATGGAATTGAGCCTGAGCGAAGGATCTCGACCGACGCATTTTCGATCCTGTATGCCGCCTCCACCGCTGCCGATTCCGCAAGATAGAATCCTTGTTTGAAAATTTTGTTGTTTGCCGCCGATTTGATCTCAATGATGGAGATCGTGAGGGCGCTCATGCTAAGGAATGTCAATAAAACCAGCATAAGCATCGTCAAAACGACCACCGCGCCGCTCTCATTGACCGCTGAATGGGCCAATCCGCGCTGACCATGGACAACAGGATGTTTTCGGCCCGATTTTCCATCCATATCGACAGCCTCCTTCCAGTTGATTCAGGCGTCACAATCCGGTCTTCAAACCCTCAAGAACGATATTCCTGATCATCCCCCTTTGGTTCCAGGACACGGTGACGGTAATTTTTTTCATCTTGTTCATTGGCGCGACACCCTCGACATTCCAGGTTATCGTGTATTTTAGAGAAAAAGATGCATCCGAATGGCTGCCCATGGAGAGGAGAGGATCTTCGTAAGGCAGAGACAGAAGCAACTCCATTCTGTCCTGGGCACGTTTCGTCGCCTCGGTGAATTTATAGGCTCCGACAGTGGCTCTGATAGCCGAAACCTGCGTGCGAGCCATCGCAAGCAACCCGACGGCCAGGATGGAAACCGCGATCATGACTTCGAGCAGCGTGAATCCTTGGGGTGATTTTGTCTTTTCTTTCCTCACAAGCTCAGATTCCTGCAGAGTATTTCCGTGGCAAGACTCCTGCGCCTGAACCCATCGTTCGGAGCTGGAAGAATCGGTTTCACCGAATCAATAAGGTTGTAATAAGCGGTTGTATTCAGATATTCAGGGTCGGCCGCGCTCGCTCTCGCAACGATGGTTATCTGAATGCTTCTTATCCTGCTAAGATTCTTCGTAACATCACCGGCTCCGTCGTCATCAAGAATTCGCCCGTCTTCATCGATATAACGGAAATCCAGTGAATCTATATTAAGCGCGAGAGGCTGACGGTTTCCATCGCCTACGGCCCTACCGATGTCAGTATCCCCATCACCACCGGAATCATAAAGAGAATAGGTAACCTCTTCCCGTGACTGTATGGTTCCATCCCCGTCGAAATCAGCGCTAAACCTGAGAAGAGAAGCCCGGGCCTTTACGATGCCTGCTCCGGCCCTTCCGGTAGGATCACAACCTGCCGACCTTATATCCCGCTCCAGGAAATACATTGCGGCCCGAAGATTTTGCTGGAGTTCCGCCATCTGCACCTGCACGCGATAGGATTTCTGCTGCGCAAAATAGGCTGAAAAAACCGCACTCATCACGACAACACTTATCGTCATGGCCGACATCAACTCAACCAGTGTGAACCCCGCCGGATCAGGCGACAAAAATGACGAAAATGGTCCCTTCATCATTCTATTCGGATACTGCCGGTTGCAGAAACAATGACACGCGATTCGCCCCCCTGATGGTTTCTCAGAAAAGCAGACCCCGCGCCGAAGCCGCCGCCGTTGCTTCGTGAAAACCCATTACCCCTGAAACCGACCACCGGGATTCCATCATCATTTGCCAAGAACGTTATACCCGCACCACTCTTCGATGTATCCCACGTCACACCAGGGTAGTCCCGGGAAAAAAGCACGCTGGCCATCAACACATCATCTGGTGAGAATTCCATGTTATCGTCCGTGTCGATGTACGTTATATGGTCATAGGTAACCCCTTGGACGGGCTGCAGGAACCCCACAACACACGTCCGCCCCCGACGGATAGCTGTAGATTTGGCAAGATTCAGGTTGGCAGCAAGTTGACGGCTTGCCTGTCTCAATCGGTAGCAGGCCAACCAGCCATGCCCGCCAGGGATTGCAACAACTGACAGCGCACCGAGTATGCAGACGATAACCATGAGTTCAGACATGCTGAACCCCTGTTGCCTTAAGGGCTGAAGACGGCCGGGCATCTTGAAGGCTGAATTCGTTTCCATCGCTTTCCCGATAAGGACGACACACTCTCTTTTCCAAGAGCTTCGCAAAACCGGTGCCATTTGAGTGGTTCAAGAATATAATTTAAGTTTGAATCAAAAATCTTGGATATTTTTACTAATCTACTGAAATAAATAGACTTATCCTGGAATATTTTTGTAATTGATTCTGACTTCCGAAGCCGTTCCCCGCAGGACCTGATAAAAAACGTCTCTGGCCAACCTTCCCCATGCACAAATTTCATGACTTTCCGTACCGTAAACTGTACATTACAATCCAAATTCTCAGGAAAAATATGGGCCAAAATGGATTATTTTGAACTCCACGCGATCACAATAATCGTTCTGTTTTTCTCGACGTTTACGCGATCGACCATCGGCTTCGGTGACGCGGTGATCGCCATGCCGATACTTGCGATCATCCTTGATGTAAAAACCGCAACCCCCGTTGTAGCTCTTGTAGCCTGCGTGATATCCATTTCCATCGTTTATAAAAACCGCCTCTCCATCGATTTTAAAAGCGTGCTGCCCCTGATTATCTCCTCGCTTATAGGAATCCCGGTCGGGCTGCTCATGCTCAAAGGAATTTCAGAAACCTTGATGAAAACCCTTCTCGGTTCCGTCGTCGCCGGCTACGGAATAATAGGATTGCTCAGGCCGCCGCTTGCCAAAATCGACGAACGAAGAAGCATCACCTTTCTCTGTGGTTTTGTCGCAGGCATCCTCGGAGGAGCCTACAATGTGAACGGCCTGTTGATCGCTATGTACGGCGCGATGAAACGCTGGCCCCCGCAGCGGTTCAGGGCCACCATGCACGGCTATTTCCTCCCCACGGGTTTTTTCATAATGATCGGCCACGGTGTATCGGGCCTATGGAACGTCAATGTATTCACACTGTTCGGGTTTGCCCTGCCCGCCGTGCTTCTTGCTATCTATCTGGGAGGAAAGGTGAACCGGTCCATCCCCCCCCGCGTCTTTGAACGCTATGTAAATGCATTCCTGTTGATTCTGGGCGTGCTCTTGATTTTCCGCAGCCTCTGAATCCACATTGTGCTTCAGGATTTCCGGCCGGACACGACATAAAGCATAAGTCTGCTGGCGTTTCGAGATGGTATCTGACCTTCAGTGGTAAACCGTCGAGGGATCGGCGGGCTTGACGGTTGGGTCGGCGTAGGATATGACCTCCATCAGAATCGTAATCAACAGGGGGAAAACACTATGCCGGAACATGGCTTCATTTTGAAATGGGAAAAAAAAATCCAGGAGCTCGCTGCACACGCATTCTTCTACCTTCACGAAAGAACCGGGGCAGAGCTCCTGTCCATTGTAAACGACGACGAAAACAAGGTGTTCGGGGTGACGTTCCGAACCCCGCCTTCGGATTCTACCGGGGTGGCTCATATTCTCGAACACTCCGTACTTTGCGGGTCGAGGAAATATCCCGTAAAGGAACCTTTCGTTGAACTTTTGAAAGGCTCCCTTCAAACCTTTCTGAACGCGTTCACCTATCCGGACAGGACGTGCTACCCGGTCGCAAGTCAGCATCTGGAGGATTTCTATAATCTGGTCGATATTTACCTGGACGCCGTATTTTACCCCAGACTCACTCATGAAATTTTCATGCAGGAGGGCTGGCATTACGAAATCGATCCGGCCGGCGGACTCTTGCTTAAGGGCGTGGTATTCAACGAGATGAAAGGAGCCTATTCTTCGCCGGACCATCTCCTTGCGGAATACTCGCTGCAATCTCTTTTCCCGGACACTCCCTACGGACTCGACTCGGGCGGCAACCCGAACGTGATCCCGGAACTTACATTCGATCAGTTTTCCTCTTTTCATTCACGTTTCTATCACCCTTCGAACGCCCGTTTTTATTTTTGCGGCGACGATCCTCCGGAGCGCCGCCTGGCCGCCCTTAATGAATATCTTCGCGAATTCGATCGGCTGTCCGTGCGATCCGACATACCGATTCAGCCTGGATTTTCCGAACCTCGCCGGCTGAAACGCGCCTTTGCGGCAGGGGCTCAGGAACACTCCGAGGCCAGGGGAATGGTGACCTTAAACTGGCTGCTTGCCGAAAATACGGATGTGGACACGAATTTTTCGATGCATGTCCTCGAATACATCCTTCTGGGTATGCCCGGTTCTCCACTTCGAAGAGCTCTCATAGACTCCGGGTTCGGGGAGGATCTGGCCGGGGAAGGCCTCGGAAGTGAATTGAGGCAAGGTTATTTTTCAACCGGACTCAAAGGCGTTGCCCCGGAAAAACTTGAAGCCGTGGAGTCTCTCGTTCTCGAAGCGCTCGCTTCAATCGCTGAAAAAGGAATTGATCCTGATATGGTGGAAGCAGCACTGAACACCATTGAATTCAGGTTTCGAGAAAATAATACCGGCAGATTCCCACGGGGGCTGATACTCATGCTACGCGCTCTCACCACCTGGCTTTACGGGGGGGATCCCACGGCATTGCTCGCCTTTGAATCCCCTCTTGAAAAAGTGAAGGCAGACGCGGGGAATCCCGGTTTCTTTGAAAACTTGATACGTACCATGTTTCTGGAAAACCGCCATAGAACGACCCTCCTCATGGTGCCTGACCCGGAGCTGGGAGAGGCGGAAGAAAAAGCGGGCAAAGAAAGATTGGCCGCAGTACGTGCGGGAATGAATCAAGAACAAATCGAGCAAATCTCGCTGGCAGCCGCGGAGCTGGAGAAACTTCAGCAAACACCGGATCCGCCGGAGGCGCTCGCTTCCATCCCAGTGTTGAAAAGAGAGAATCTGGAGCGACAGAATAAAAAGATCCCATGTGAAAAACTTTTGATCGAAAATACCCCTACACTGTATCATGAACTTTTTACGAGCGGGATCGTTTACCTCGATATTGGGTTCGATCTCCATGTGCTGCCTGAAAGGTATATCCCCTTTATCCCCCTTTTCGGCCGTTGCCTGATTGAAATAGGCACCGAAAAAGAGGACTTCTCTTCTCTTGGCAGTCGCATCAGCAGGATAACCGGCGGGATGTCCTCGCACACCTTCAATGCATCGGTCCGCGACTGCCGCCAATCCGCCAGCTGGCTGTTTTTGAGGACCAAAGCCGTTGAGTCCCGACTGCCTGAACTTGTCGATCTTATGCAGGAGGTCCTGCTTCGGGTGAATCTCGACAACCAGGGTAGATTCACTCAAATGCTGCTCGAAGAAAAAGCCAGGGTGGAGGAAAGCCTTATCCCTGGCGGTCATCAAATCGTCAGCACCCGTCTGAGGGCTCATTTTAACGAAGCGGGTAAAGCGGCCGAGCAGATGGGGGGCGTCAGCCAGCTTTTTTTCCTTCGAGATCTTGTCGAACGCGTAAAGAACGACTGGCCTTCCGTTCTGGAAACCCTGGAGCATATCCGCCAAAAGTTGATCAGCCGTCATGCGAGCATTGTGAATATCACCGCAGGCTCCCTGAATGGCGCCAGGGACACGGCGGCTGCGGTTCTTGCCTCCTTTCCCGAACATCCTGTAAAGCGGGCCGAATGGAACTTGCAGGAGACCGAACCGTTCGAAACTCTGACCATCCCAAGCCAGGTCAACTATATCGGGAAGGCACTGGATTTGTTCGCCTCCGGATATACATTCCAGGGTTCTTCGCTTGCAATCACCAGGTATCTCAGGAATTCCTGGCTGTGGGATCGAATCAGGGTCCAGGGAGGTGCATACGGGGCATTTTGTTCGCTTGACAGGTTTGGGGGGATACTTTCCTTTGTGTCCTACCGGGATCCGCAGGCTGACCATACCCTTGAGGTATACGACGGTGCAGCCGAGTACCTTCAAAACCTTGTGCTGGAAGAAAGGGAACTTACAAAAGGCATTATAGGAGCCATCGGCGATATGGATGCCCACATGCTGCCTGATGCCAAAGGCTTTGCAAGCCTGGCCATGCATCTCACCGGGGACGACGAGGTGCTGCGCCAGAAAATTCGGGACGAAGTTCTCTCCACAGAAAACAGACACTTCAAGGAATTCGGCCGAATGCTCGCGGATAGCCGCGAAAAAGGCATCGTGACCGCCCTTGGATCTCGTTCTTCGCTGCGGGGGCGTCTGACAAAAGGTCCTGGTGACCCGACGGAAATAAGCGTTCTTTAGTGATGCCGCTTCCTGAAAATCCCGAAGGCTACAAAGTCCCGGCCCAGAAAACAACCGCCGGCTTCTCGTCTTTGTTGGTTATCACCTGACGGTTTGGGTTCGCGAAATAGTGCACGGCGTCGCCCGCTCTCATATGGATGGTCCTGTCGGCATGGACCAGTTCAACGGCTCCCTCCAGGACGCAAAGAATTTCCTGCCCGTTTTTGATGTTCTTACGCACCGGGATCGAAGCGCCGGTATCCATGTGAAGAATAGCGCTGTCCAAACCGTGGCGGTCTTCCGGTGAAAAAAAACGCTGTGTTGCAAAACCGGTATGGGGCAAATCAACTTCCTCCCACTCCGAACGTGGGATATATATCAACTGTTCGTGTTTGTTGATTTCATTCAGTAAATCCCCGGCCTTGACCCCCAATGCATTGCAGATGTTGACCAGAGTATCTACCGAGGGCGAATTGACGCTGTTTTCAACCTGGCTTAAAAAACCTTCCGATATTCCCGCTTTTTCCGCTACAGCCCTCAGCGTCATCTTTTTCTGTTTTCGATGTTTCCGTATGAGCAGGCCTAAATTCATCTTCAAATCCCCACCACCCGGAGCGGATCATTTCCAACTCAGCAGATGTATTTCTTGAGTTATAATAAAGCTTAACTTATACTAATATATTTATGTTGTCAACACGTCGGACCAGCATGATGCCAAAGAAACATCTGCTTTGATGATTTTTTTTGGTTTCGTCTGTTTCGAAACCCTTGACTTCAACAAAATTTCCATTACAATGCCTCTATCCATCCAGGGCCTCGCAAGCGAGGGAGGCCGGTTTCCTTACCGGAGGTATTACCATTGTCATTCGTGGCGACCTTACGTGTGGGACCATGGGAACTTTACGAAAGGAGGTCGTCATCATGGCAGATGGTATTGTGAAGTGGTTTAACGAACAAAAAGGCTTCGGCTTCATTGAACAGGAAAATGGTCCGGATGTATTTGTCCATCATTCCGGCATCAATGGGGCGGGGTTCAAGACCCTTAATGAAGGTGATCGCGTTACCTTTGACCTGGAACAGGGAAAAAAAGGCCCAGCAGCAGTCAATGTAACCGTTGTTTAAGCCTGACCGAGACCTTTAAGCCTCCTGCGGTCTCCGCAGGAGGCTTTTTCTTTGGCGGCCCAAACGAACGATACAAAACTTATTTCCGCTAGACCGTTCACGGTGGAAAAAACCGCCGGGGAAGGAGCACGTTTTGGATTCAGGTGACACCGTATTTCAAATCGAATTTTCCAATTCCCGTCAGCAAACCGAGATCTCACTCTCCAGCTTGTACCATAAGACCTTAGAATTTCTGGAGCATTACGCTGAACCCCATCTGACTGGGAAAAATTTCTCGGATCTTGTCGGTGAAGGCAGCGGAGAGATTCGGTTGACCCGCCTTCTGCAAGCAGCTGGTTTCGATCATGATGCCGGTGGATTTTTTGCTGAACTCACCCGGAAATTGAGTCGCATAAACGGCGGTGAAAACTCATCCGTAGAGATGAACACCATCAGAATACCATCCCTCCTGTGTATTTCACTGCTGGAACTGATGATGCCGGGAGACAGGTTTCTCTCCATCAAGGATGTGGCCCAGTTCGAAAGCCTCACAAACCTCTCCGTTCCGGGCAGTGAGCGGGACATGCTTCAGGAAGTCATCGACACGTACCCGGTAAGGCTTTCAATGCACACTCTGCGCCAAATGCGGGTTTCCGGTGCGGTGGGGTATCAGTACGCCCCATTCGTTCAGGAGCTGGATCCGGTGGGGCAGGTCAATACATGGATCGGCCAATTTCATGACGGACTTCTTGAGCAGATGTACAGAAACCGGCTGATTTTCCTTCTCAATATGAGCTGCCCCGTATACTGCCGGTTTTGCTTCAGGAAACACAAGGATCTGCGCAATCAACCGAATCCAACGCCGGAAGATGTGCTTCGCGCGGTCGACTATGTCCGCAACACGCCCACAATAAAAGAAATTGTTATCACGGGGGGCGACCCTTTCCTTTCCAAAAAAAACATGATGACCGCGATCGATGGTTTGAAGGAAATCCCTCACGTTCAAACCCTTCGTCTTGCAACCAGATGCGTGTCCTACTATCCACATTTGTTCTATGAGAACGATCGGTTCTGGCTCGAGTACCTCAAGATGAAAAGCATAGAACTCGGAATGAAGGGAAAACGCATCGAGCTGGCTACACACTTTATACACCCCGATGAAATATCCATCCAGGCGCTTGACATCATTTGTGATTTGGTCTCAAACGGGATACCGGTATACGTCCAGACCCCGTTCCTGAACAACTGTAATGATCAGGGCCCTGAACTGGTTCGCCTTTTCAGCCTGCTTCGGGGAGCCGGGGCGGAGCTCCATTACATCTATATACCGTGCAGCCCTATACAGGGGAACAGCGTCTACTGGGCGCCGATTTCCAAAGGCCTCAACGTTGCGGGCCATCTCCGCGCGCACCTGTCAGACCGTGTTATTCCCAGGATATGCACCGCCACACCCATAGGAAAAATCGACTGGCTTTCGAGCGGCTGGGCGGTCGAACAGGATGAATCCGATGAACACTTCATATGGATCAGAACGCCATACACACCTGCATTTTTCAAGGACTTTGCTGAAAAAGTCGAAAACCAAAGTGTTGTCAGACAAAACGCCGAAGGTACGCTGGATGCCAGGTTCATGGCTGAAATCGGCGATGACCGCCTGTTTTTAGGAAAAAGATCGGTTGTCTCAAACGGAGATAAAGAAAGCCATCTGGATTCCCTGACACGTTTCAGGGACGAGGCGGTTCAAAACCAGAAAATTGGATGTTCTGCGGTACCCGTCGGTCCCCTCAGGCTTTCGAGACCCCATGAAACACGGGTAGAACTTGACGCTGCCGGTGGCGACGCGGAATTGGAATACATCCGAAATGACGGCCGCATAACCGATGTCCTGATTACATCGGAAATCGACGCAATCCACAGGCTTTACGAAGTGGAGCTCCTGGTTGAAAAGATTCACCGCATGCCACATGTCAATGCGGTTCGACTCCGGAGTGTTCAATTCAATTACGATCCCGGCATTTACAGCGATGCGGTCATATCCTCGCTCTCCCGTTTGAACAGCCTGAATGCTTCCAATCCACTGCGACTGGAGATCGAGACACAGTTTCT
>Ga0068714_10007026_pt1 | contig 11147 bp, 10 predicted proteins | sample MTBNYHSulfiMetaG_FD_62988 | JGI IMG/M metagenome (GOLD analysis project Ga0068714, IMG submission 62988) | Enrichment culture microbial communities from rom New York Harbor, USA that are MTBE-degrading - MTBE-NYH (New York Harbor Sulfidogenic)... | ecosystem: Environmental > Aquatic > Marine >... | reverse complement strand
TACCCGATTTTGACGATGGGCAACAGTTTGAGTATCTGTCATTATCTGAATCAGAACTGGCGCTGGCATGCAGCCGGCCCAGCCTATATGCCCAGGTTTACTGCGTCCTGCAGATTGGCTGCTTCAAAGCCAAGCACGCACAAGACGCCAAAGACTTCGGCTGGCGGCAAATGGCGAAGGAACGCGCGAAGCTTTCCAAACTAAAACCGCTTTATCAAATCGCCAAAATGCTGATACCCAAGATGGCGATTTCGCAGCAGAATCTGCACTACTACGCCAGCCTGGCGAATTTTTACACCATCTATGACCTGCGCCACCTTGAACCCCCCGAGCAGGCTCACCTGTACCTGCTCAGCTACATCTGGCGGCGCTATCGGCAGATCACCGACAATCTCGTCGACGCCATGAGCTATCAGATGAAAAAAATTGAAGACGGACGAATTGGCCGAGCGTATCCGGCACCACCTGCGGCCGCTCTACATGGCGCTCGATTTTGCAGCAATCGACCCGAACAACCCATGGCTCGCGGCGCTCTCCTGGGTAAAGGGGGTATTCGAAAAACAGCAGCGTCTGTCGAACCGCCCGCTTGCTGAATGTCCGGAAGCCACCCTGCCCAAGCGATTACGCCCTTATCTTCTGACTTTCGACGCGGATGGCAATCCAGCAGGCCTGCACGCGGACCGCTACGAGTTCTGGCTGTACCGTCAAGTCCGCAAACGCCTCAAGTCGGGCGAACTTTATCTGAACGACAGCTTGCAGCACCGTTGTTTCACTGATGAGCTGGTATCGCTCAGCGAGCAGGCGGACGTGCTCGGCCAAATGGATATCCCCTGGCTGCGCCAGTCGATCGAGGAGCAACTCATCGCGCTAACGGCCGAGTTGCGCACGCAGTGGCTGGCTTTCAATCGTGAACTGCGCCAGGGAAAACTGAAGCATCTCGACTACGACAGCAAAAGCAAGAAGCTGACTTGGCGACGACCCGAGGCCGACAAACATACCTCGCGCGAGAAGTCTTTTTACGAGCAGTTGTCGTTTTGTGACGTGGCCGACGTATTTCGTTTTGTAAATGGGCAATGCCAGTTCCTATCGGCGTTGACGCCGTTACAACCACGATATGCCAAGCAGGTTGCCGAGGCGTGGCGCCACATTCATCTGAACGGGCACTACACCTTCCGTGGCAACGGGCAGGTGATTGATTTGGACTCAATCGCGGCAGGGCTGGAGTGGGGGTGACGGAATTTTATAGGATTCCGGCTTACAACCCCATTGTTGAGGCCGCCAACCTTACTGACGAGCAGCTTGGGGCTTATTTGCGGCGAAAAGGCCTGCATGAGACCCACCTACAGCAGTGGCGCCTTCAAATGGTCCATGGCCTTGGAAAACGCGTCAGTGCACCCAAATCCAAGGGCGCTCAAGGTCAGACCAAAAAAATCCGGGCCCTGGAAAAGGAACTGCAACGCAAGGAAAAGGCCCTTGCAGAAACCGCCGCGTTGCTGGTGCTCAAAAAAAGGCCCAGCAAATCTGGGGGGACGAGGACGACGACACAGCCGGCAGGCCCGTAACGTTTCTTTGCCTCGAAGAGCCATTGCAACCGTCGATGCCGATCCTTAGCGAACTTCAGTAAAAATTCCCTTTTATGGCAGCGATGGGTAATGCGATAAATCTGACCAGAAATGAAATGTCGATGCGCTCTTGCCACTTTATTTTCCTATATCGCACTTTTCCGGGCTAGAAAATGCTGTATTGCCCTCTGTAGGCACCCAACCTATAACCTATTGATTATATTTTCAATATATTTGCTTGGTACGACCCCAGAGACCCCAGAGAACCATTGCTGCCGGGGAAAGGTCACGGTTGAGCCCCCGGCGGATTGTCCCCCCTTACGACACTGATTTTTGTGCCGGAACAGGTGAAACAAGTTTTTAATTTTCCTGCCGCCCCTTTGGCGTCATGCCCGATATGGATCAGGACCGGGACAATAAACAGGGTGACAGGGGTGGCAAACAACTCTCCCCAAGCCAGGGAGATGGCAGCCGGAATAAGGTATTGGGCCTGTTCTGATGTTTCGGACAGCAAGGGAATAAGCCCGCATACCGTGGTCAGGGTGGTTAAAATAATGGCCCTGAAACGGCTGTTTCCTGCGGTGATCAACGCCTGAAAGCAGGAGGGGGAATCCTGACTCACATCATTGAACCGGGTGAGCAGCACAAGGCTGTCATTGACCACCACGCCTGTGACGGCCAGCATCCCGAAAAAAGAGAGTACGCTCAAGTCAAACCCCATGGCCCAGTGCCCGATTACGGCGCCCACAAACCCAAAGGGAATCACGGACATGATCACAAAGGGCTGCCAGTAGGATTTCAAGGGCACTGCCAAAAGGGCGTAGATCAGGATCAGAATCATGGCAAGCGCCTGGATCATGCCGGTTTTCATCTCCCCCATATCCTCAAGCTCTCCGCCCGCTTCAACGGTGAGCTGGGGATATAGTCGCTTTAATTCAGGCGTAATGGTGGTTTCAATCAGCTTAAAGGCCTCCTCTGCGCTGATAACTTCCTTATCCAGATTTGCCTCGACCTGGACCACCCGCTTTTTATCCTGGCGGACAATGGCGGAAGGCACGTACCCGGATTCAATGTCGGCCACCAGGGTCAAAGGTACCCATTGCCCGTTGTGGGTACGTATTCGGGCGGAAAGAAGATCCTGGATATATCTGCGACGATCCTCCGGGTACTTCACCACCACCTTGACTTCTTCGGTATTCCGCTGAATCCGCTGGACTTCGAGGCCGCCGAATGCATTTCCGATCTGACCGGCAAGATCGGCGGTTGTAAGGCCTAAGTGCCGGGCTTCGGGTTTGAGGTGCAGCCGCAGCCTTGGGTTGCCCAGTTTAAGGTCATCCCGGATGTCATACACCCCTTTAATGTTGCCAAGGGCCTTTTCAAATCGGTCAACCGCATCCTTAAGCACGGCAGGGTCCCTTGCACCCAGTTCAAGAATAAATCCGCCACCGGTTTCAAATGATCCGCTGAAAATCAGCGTCTCCACCCCTTCCAGGGTTCCCACCTGGTTGCGCCAGCGCTTCAGGGTCTCCATGGTTTCAAGCTGTCTTTGGGCTTCGGGTTGCAGTTCCGCATAAATTTCAGCCTGGTTGCTGCCTGTTACTGTTGTCATGATCCGGGCAATAGGCGGTTTGTCAGTGTTCAGCTCAGCCATGGCCTTTTTGTTGAGTTCGTGTGCCTGTTTTTCAATAAAGGAAATATGGGCTGCCGTAAGGTCGATTGGTGAACCGGAACGGGTTTTTAAGGTAACAGTGATGATCTGCCCGGGCACTTCAGGGAAAAACACGGTCCTGATCCAGCCATTGAATATCAGGGAAATGCCGCACACCGCAACAGCGACAAGGACAACCAGGGTGGCATAGCGATGGGCAAGGGTTATTTTCAGCACCGGTCGGTAAATGCGGTTGTTGGTGAAATCCATCAGACTGGATGCTGCGCTTTGCACCTTGTCCCACAGCCTGATTACCGGGCTCCGGCCTTTGGGTGTCTCTGAAGCGCCCTGATTTATGGCGATGGCGGCCAGGTGAGCCGGCAGCACCAGCTTGCTTTCCAGCATGGAGGCAATAATTGAAATAATCACCACCACTGAAAAACTGGCAAACAATTTACCGGTTTCATTTTCAATGAGAAGCAAAGGGTAAAAGGCCGCAACCGTGGTAAAACAGCCAAACACCGTGGCAGTGGAGACCCGGTGTACACCTTCAATGGTGCCCGCGACAGGATCGGTATTTTTTTTTCTGGCCTCAAACACGCTCTCGCCCACCACAATGGCGTCATCCACCAGTATCCCCAGCACAATGATCATGCCGAATGTGGTGATGTCGTTCAAAGAGTAGTTTAAAAACCGTTCGCCCATAAGGCACAGGGCTCCGGCCAAGGAGATGGGAATCCCCATGGCCACCCAGGCCGCCAGTTTGACATTGAGAAACAAAGCCAGAAGCAGAAACACAATGAAAAGTCCCTGCCAGGCATTGGAGGCCAGAAGTTTGAGCCGGTCCTTCATATAGGTGGCCTGTTCCGCCCAGATGTCGATCTTGATGCCCCTGGGCAGACCGGGGCGAATTTTGTCAATAACCTCCACGGCCGCCTGGTTAACGGCAATAAGATCGCCTTTCTGCCCTGTGTAGATCAGCATGCCCACGGACGGGCTGCCCTGAAACCTTGCAAAATAGGGTTCTGTTTCAAACCCGTCCACAACCGTTGCGATATCTTTGACAAGTATTTGTGTGCCGTCGCTTAAGGTGCGCACCCCGATACTGGAAAAATCCTCAAACGAAAAAGCTTGTTTATCCGCCCGGATCACCACTTTTCCGCTTTTGCTCTCAATGGCGCCGGTGGAATAGTCTAAAGAAGCCTGGTTAATGGCCGATGACACCTCTTCCAGAGTCATGCCGTAGGAGCGAAGCTTGTCCATATCCACCTCAATGCGGATCTCATAAGGTTTCCGGCCAAACTCTTCGATGCGGGTCAGGCTGGGGTGGGAGAGCAGTTCTTCTTTCACCTGCCTGGCGGTTTGCTGCAACGTAACCTCATCGGTGTCACCGTACACCTGGACGATTAAGCCCATGACATTGAATTCATTCCGGGAAACCACAGGACGTTCGGCCCGGGTCGGCAGGTTATAAATGCTGTTCATCCGGGACTGAATCTCGTTTTGAAATCGGTCCATATCAAATTCTGCGGTTTTACGGATGGTGAGCGTGGAAAGCCCTTCATTGGATATGGAAGAGATCTTTTTAATGCCCGGCATACCTTCCAGGGCTTTTTCAATTTTCCGGGAAACGCCTCTATCCACCTGTTCGGCACTGGCACCGGGATAGGTGGTCTCTACGGTGATGCTGTTCTCCGGCAGGGCCGGAAATCCCTCAATGCGGATAGAAGACAAGGTGAAAAGCCCTGCAATCAAAACAAGGATCATCAACAGATTGGCAGCCACGGGGTTCCTGGTAAACCAGGCAGATAATGCATGCATGGCCTACCCCCGTTCCTTTTGCTTTGGCTGGACCAAAAGCCCTGCAGCAAAGCTTGCATTGGGTGAAACCGCAATCCGTACAGACTTTTGGCTGCTCTTTTCACCGGCATGGATATAGACCACCCCATTACCGTAAAAGACGGGCTTTGCATGAACCGGTTCAAGTCGGTTTGCTCCGTCCACAAACCAGACCACCCCCTGTTTGGTGAGAGCGGTTTCCGGAAGACACAAAAGACCGGCAACCTTGCGGCCGGTGATTTCGGCACGGACAAAAGAGCCGGGCAGCAGAGGCGGGGTTTGGGCCATAGGCTGCGCTACCTGGAGAAACAGAGTCTGCAGCCTGGACCCGGAATCAAGCCTTTGTCCGTCTCTCACTACCTGGGCCTGCCAGAAAGCGTTTTGCTGAGTGGATACCAGGCGGGCGGCAACACTTTTGTCCGGGCCGGACAAGGGGGGGGCTTTTTCCCTATCTTCCTTGGAAAGGTTCAGTCCTAAAAGGGCTAGTTGTTCAGCAGATACATGGATGGCCACCTCGGCTGTATCAATGCCATAAAGGGTTAAAACCTTATCTCCGGTTATAAGGGACTCTCCGGGATTGACATGGCGTTCAACGATAACCCCGTCAAATGGGGCGCAGATGTTTGTGTATGACAGCCGGATTTTGGAAAGTGCCAAAGCATTTTGTGCGGCTTTAAGGCCTGTCCTGGCAGAATTGAGCTGTGGCTTGCGCAGTACAAGATCACTGGCAGGCAAACCTTTTAACCCTGAGGTCTCCCAGTTCATTTGGGCTTCTTTTGCCTCGCGTTCCTCTTTTAGCAGATCAACTTCTGCCAGGGCCACCCGTTTTTTATCCTCGCTGACCTGGGCCTGGTAGGCCGTTTTTTCGATCTTTACCAGAACTCCCCCTTTTTTTACCCGGGTGCCCGGCTGAAGTTTGGGATTAAGATAGACAATGGGGCCATCAACCCGGGCTTTTATGGTGGATTGCCACAAAGGGTTCACTTCCCCCAGTGCAGTAATCTGTGCCGGATAGGCCGAATAGGATACAATTTGAACCGTTACGGGCATTCCCGAAAGCTGCGGGGCCGTATCTTTGTGCAACCCACCTTTGGCAGGTTTTGATTCCAGGAAAATAAAGGTACCTGCAGTACACACCAGGGTGGTAACTATAAAAACCGCCCATTTTCCCGTAAGCATTTGAACTATTTTTTTCATATATAACTTCCTGTCTTCAAAGACTTTTGCCTAGTGCTATTGCCAGATTTACTCTGTTGCTCAACCTGTCAGCCCGGGCCTGGTTCAGCCGCAATTTCACGGAAATCTCCTGCTCCCTGGCAATGAGCAGAGTCTGGATATTGTCTAAACCCTGGCGGTACCGGCCAACAAAGTAGCGGCTGCTGTTTTCAGCCTCAACTGCGGCGATCTCAAGGGCCTTTGCCTGAACGGCCAGCTCCTTTTCCAGAGTGAGTGCATTCTCTACTTCGGCCAATGCCTGCAACACAATGGTATGAAGGTCCTGGATGGCCGCATCGGCCTGGAGATGCCCGGCCCTGGCTTCATCCCGCAGGCGTCCGCCCTGGAACAGCGGCTGAAACACTGAGCCTAAAAGTTCCCAATAGGTTGTGGCACTGCCGATATCTGACAGCCGGGTACCGGACCGGAACAGTTCAGCAGACACCGTTACCCCGGGCAGTCTGGCCTTGTCAGCCGCCCGGGCCTGGTTTTGGGCGGCATTAACCCGGGCAAGGCCTGCCCGGATATCCGGCCGGTTTAAAAGAACCGCTGCCGGAGTATCCAGTTCCGGCAGGGCTAAGGCGGGCCACTCCCGGCCACAGGACAATTGTCCTTTTGGATACCGGCCAAGAAGGAGTTCAAGAGTGCGAATGGAATCAGCAAGATCGGCCTGTTGTACGCTTAGGTCGGCTTTGGCCACATGGGTCCGGGTTTTGGCAGCGGCATATTCGTCCAGGCTGCCGATGCCGTCCCGGTACCGGTGGATCAGGATATCTTCAATCTGCTGCAAAACTAAAAGACGCTGTGTTTCAATTGCTTTTGCCCGGCGTGCAGCTTTCTGCCGTATCCATGCCTGGATCACCCGGGCGGCAAGGGCATCCCGAGCCTTTAGAAGATCCTGTTCCTTGGCCTGAACCTCCTGGTTTGCTGCCTGGTATTCATCAGCCAGCCGGCCCCACAGATCAATTTCCCATTTAATGTTGGCCGTGATTTTATTGGAGGTCCGGGTTCCGTAATTATCTTCCTGCTTACTTCTCCCGCGGGAAAATCCCGTATCAACCTTTGGTATTCGCTGGGAGCCCGGTCCTGAAAGAAGATACCTTGCGGACTGAAGCCGAAATGCAGCAGCTTTTATATCCGGATTGTTTTCAAGGGCCTCCGTCACCAGAGTGCGAAGTTTGTCGGAGTCAATAAGGTCCAGAAGCCGGGAGGCAATGGGAAGGGCAGCCGGGCCGACAGATGTGCCGAATGTGCCGGGGATACCGGCCGGCAGAGCTGCCGGGACCTTGGAAAAGGTTGAAGTGCATCCTTGCAGCCATAATACCGGAATGATAATCCCCAGACCAAGGACAAGTCTTTTTTGATGTATCGTGTTTCTCATATTGTTTAATACTCACCTGGATATGCGATCCATGAATTTTGACCTAATCGCCGTGTCAAGACCTGTTGTCCGAACAGTGATCAAAATTAGTAGCCAATGCCAGCACTTACGGTCAGTTCTTCCAGCTTGAAAAAATCAATATCGGCATTTGTCCGGTTATAAGATAAAAGGCCTTGGAGGAAACATCCCTTCCAGCCAAAGGGCCGGGAATAGGTAACAATATGGCTCAATTCATATTGGGTCTCCTTCCGGGTTTTATGGAAAACCGGATCGGTCTTGTCAAAGTCCCTTTTGCCCATGCCAAGGCCGGTCACAAATTGTCACTTGTCAAATTCAATGATATGGGACAAAAAGACCCCGGCATTTTTACAGGAGTTGCTTTCATCGTTCCGGTCTTCCACTTCAATGTTAAAACCGGGATTAATCATCTGATTTTCCCCAACAGGAAAGACATAACCTATTTCTACCGCCATTATCTGTCCGTCCCGTTTCAAATCCTGGTACCGGTGGAAGCAAAGCCGTAGCCCAATCCTCCCAGAATTAAAGGAATAGCCCTTTTCTGATTGTCAGACCTTTCATACAATGTGCTGATTTTTTTAATATCGTCTGTTACCTCTAATTCGCTGGGTTTGCCCACAGCAACGCCGCCGCCCAAAAGAATGCTGCCGAAAAATCCGTGTTTATCCTTTTCTTTGGTTTGCCCGGCCAGGGCCAGTACCGGAATCAGCTGTTTTTCTCCTTTTTGGGGTTTTAAAATCAATGGGCGAATAGTAAGGGATTTTTCAGTCAGGGTCTGTTGCCTTTGTGTACCCAATTGTATTCAATTGTATCTTGGGTCCAATCCTGCAAAAGCCGGTTCTACAAAATGGTACAATTAAATACACAAATCAGACAGACGTATTGAAAAAGGGCGTTTATACATGTGAGAATCCAATGTACGGTAAAGTGTAACCTGTCATTTGACTTATTCGGGGAAGCCCATGGATGAGAAAACAACCATTTTGCTGGTAGAAGACGACCGCCGCTTAGGGGATTTGGTTGCCAAGTATTTGTGCCGTAACGGTTTTGATGTCTTTATTGAAATGCGGGGAGACACAGCCCCTGCCCGTATTATCAAAGAGGTACCTGATCTTGTGATCCTGGATTTAATGCTGCCAGGCATGGACGGTCTGGAAGTATGCCGCAGTGTCCGGTCCCGGTACCAGGGACCCATTTTAATGCTCACTGCCCGGGAGGATGACATGGACCAGGTGGCCGGCCTTGAAATGGGGGCGGATGATTATGTTAAAAAACCGGTTGAACCCCGGGTGTTGCTGGCACGCATCAGGGCCTTGATGCGAAGGCTTGAGAAAAAAACGGCCAGAGCTGTTGAGCGATCCGGTGCAGCAGCCCCGGAGGAATTGACCTTTAATACCCTTACCATCGTCCAGCTCTCCCGTACGGTTAAACTGGGTTGCCGGATCGTGGAATTGACCACCAGCGAGTTTGACCTGCTCTGGCTTCTGGCTCAAAACAGCGGGCAGATCCTTGACAGGGATACTATCTACCAAAAATTTAAAGGCATTGATTATGACGGCTTAGACCGCAGTGTTGATCTGGCTGTCTCAAGGCTGCGTAAAAAGCTCAGCGATGACCCTGAAAGGCCAAAGCGCATTAAAACGGTCTGGGGCAAAGGCTACCTTTTTGTCCCGGACGCCTGGGATTGAAATGAAACGAATTTTTTTATCTTTTTTTTTGTTTACCATGGCAAGTGTGGTTACCTGGCAGTTTGTGGTTGCTCCGTTGACCTCCCGGTTAGCGGATGAATATTTTGACCGGGAGATAGATCAATATTATGGATCACTTGTCCAGGGTATTTATAATATGCTGCTTGAGGACATTGAAGTTTTGCCCCAGGACCAGTGGGCGGATTATATAAAGCGCCGGCAGCCCCAGTTTGGTTACCAACTGGCCATTGACCCTATGGATTCCCTGGCTTTAAAGGAAAAAGACCAGGTTATTCTGAGTCAGTGCGGTACGGTTGTCAAAGAAGACGGGGATTTGTATTACCGGCGTATCGGTTCCAGCGACCAGGTGGTTACCATGGGGCCTTTGCCTGAATTTGTGCCCCCTATGCGGGTGGAAGTTCTGTTCTGGAGTATGGTGGTCATCAATTTCGCTTTAATGGCACTCATCTGGTCTATGCCGTTTTGGCTCAAGCTGCGGCGTATCAGTGTGGCGGCTGAAAGTTTCGGTAAAGCAGACTTCAGTGCCCGGGCCAAAATATCAGAACGATCCGCACTGTTTCCCCTGGCCAAATCCTTTAATGATATGGCCCAAAAAATTCAACAGTTGATCGCATCCCACAAAGAGCTTACCAGAGCAGTTTCCCATGAATTACGTACTCCCATTTCAAGAATTCGGTTCAGCATGGAAATGCTGGAGACTGCCGACGATAAAGAGGAAAGGAATCAAAATATCCTTGAAATTCATAAAGATATTGATGAACTGGATACATTGGTATCCGAATTATTGATTTATGCACGGTTTGACCGGGAAACGCCTTGCCTGGAACTGGTTGAGCTGCCTGTGGGCCCCTGGATGGAAGACATTTCCCGGAAAGCAGGCAAGACATCTCCCCATATCCGGATTCAATGCCATGTGTTGGAGCCGGATCAGGAATATAAGATATTGGTCGAACCCCGTTATATGTCCCGGGCCCTGGGCAATCTTGTCCAGAATGCAGTAAAATACGCCGCAAGCCGGGTGGACATCAGGTTTGAAAAAACAGGCTCCTTTTGCATGATCCATGTGGCGGATGATGGTCCGGGCGTTCCCAAAGCCGATTACCAACGAATCTTTCAAGCCTTTGTCCGCCTGGATTCCAGCCGTAGCCGAGACACCGGGGGGTATGGCATGGGCCTGGCCATTGTCAAAAGAATCGTGGCCTGGCATGGCGGGGATGTGATTGTTTCAAAACCCTTGCTTGGCGGAGCCCAATTTACCATCCGATGGCAGGCGGACAATGGTAGATGTAATTAAGAAGGAATCACCATGCCGATTTCCCGTCTGAGGACGACGGGTTTAAATATTGACCAAATGGTCATCCACTTTTTCAACCCGCACAAGAGGACCATGGAGGACCATGGGGACGCTCCTCAGGGTGGGCGGCCGACCGCTCTCCATTGTCGGAGAGAAGCTTGACGCCATCATCGCCGCACTGGACGGTGGTATGTCCAAAGCAGCCGTATGCCGCAATTTTGGAGTTAAACGCACCACTCTGCCGATCGAAACCCTGGCGAGGGTGGATTGGCAAGCCGTACGGGAAACGCCATATCGATGACCTCCAAGAACAAGCTGCTGACCATCCTGTCCAGTATCGAGCGATATGCCCTGTATGGCCTACCCGATTTTGACGATGGGCAACAGTTTGAGTATCTGTCATTATCTGAATCAGAACTGGCGCTGGCATGCAGCCGGCCCAGCCTATATGCCCAGGTTTACTGCGTCCTGCAGATTGGCT
>Ga0068714_10007025_pt1 | contig 11149 bp, 20 predicted proteins | sample MTBNYHSulfiMetaG_FD_62988 | JGI IMG/M metagenome (GOLD analysis project Ga0068714, IMG submission 62988) | Enrichment culture microbial communities from rom New York Harbor, USA that are MTBE-degrading - MTBE-NYH (New York Harbor Sulfidogenic)... | ecosystem: Environmental > Aquatic > Marine >... | reverse complement strand
CTCATATCCATCCATTTCATCCATCATAATATCTGATATTACTAAATCAATCTGCCTTGGAATACTATTTATCTTTTTTAATGCCTCATTACCATTCTTTGCCAAAAATATATTATAATTATCTTTTAAATTTTCTTTCAAAAAACTCAACATATCCAGATTATCTTCAACAAATAAAATAGAAAACCTCTTATTCTCATCATAGATATCTTCTAAATCATGTTTTACTTTTTTACTAACAATATTTTTTATCTGATTAAATTCATTAATTATTCTACCAGGATTAATATTTTCCTGTACCGGCATTGTTACATAAACTTCTGTTCCTTTATTAACTTCACTTTCTATATTTATTTTTCCTTTAACCTGGTTAAGTATTTTTTTTACTATATTTAATCCCATTCCTATACCTTGAATATTCCTTTTCCTATGAGACAACTGATAATATGGATTAAAAATATTTTTTATTTGATCTTTTGATATACCGATGCCGGTATCTTTTATTATTATACTTGCATTTTTATTTTCATATCTTAAAATTATTTCAATTTTACCATTAGCTTTATTATACTTAATTGCATTATCCAATAGATTATTAATTATTCTATCCAAGGCATATGGATCAATTTTTATATAAATATCCCTATCCAGGATAAATTGTATTTTAACATTGTTATTTTTGGCTGTTTCTTTAAATACCTTTATTTTATCAAGCAAAAATCTGTATAAATCTATTATATAATCATGATTATAAAAAATTTGAGCTCTTTCTAATTTCTCTGCATCAAGAAAATTGATCATATCTTTTTGAAGTTTATCTACATTAGTTTTTATTACTGATAAATCTTCATCTTGGGCTACTCTACTGATATATCTTTCTAAGTAATTTGATATTAGTGTTAATGGTGTTTTTGTTTCATGTGCAAGGTTTATAAAAAAAGATGTTTTTTGTTTTTCTTTTTGTTCGATTGATTTTTTTGCCTTTTCAAGCTGTCTAGTTCTGTCATGTACTTTCTGTTCAAGGGTTAATTTAAGTATTATAAGGTCTTTATGTTCTTTTGTAAAATCCTTAGCTAATGCAAAAGAGAAAATAAAAAATACTATTAAGAACCCAACAAGACTAGTAGTAATTAAACGTAAAGGTATTATTAAAAAAGATAATGGGTTTAAAAAAAGAATTAATAATAAAACTATATATCCAATAAAATATATTGATTTATTGAAAATAATATATTTTATTTTTTTTTCCTTAATGATTCTAATTGTGCATAAAGTAAGTCCAAAAAAACATAAAATAATCAAATATAGTATAGAAAAAAATCTTAATTTTTTATAAATATCAGTTTTAAATATAATATCAAATAAATTAATAGAATCAGCTAAAATAATATATATTATATAATTTATAATAAATATAGAAACATCTTTACTTTTTTCTTCTAATTCAAATGTATATATAATAAATCTTATAAAGCATATAACCATAAATCCTGAGATTGAAATTGATAATATATAACCTATTGATTCACCAAAATATTTTATTATTATATTTTTATAATTATTATCTATAACAATCAAATAAGCTAGTATTGAATATAGCATTAAAGCAAAAGAAATATTTTTTTGTTTTTGTATTTTTTCTCTACCAATTGATACTAATAGATGAAATATTCCTAAACTAAAAATCATACCAATTGTTAAAATTTTTAAATTAAAAATAATATTATTAAACATTTTTTATGTTTCTCTTATATTAGTTCTTTCAAAATCAAATTTTATAAAAATTTGAGTATTATTATTTATTTCTTTTTGATCAATAAAATTATATCCCATTCTAAGATATATTATTTTTATTTTTTTTAAGCATGTTCCGAATTTAATTTGAAATCCTTTTTCTTTGATATTTTTTAAAAAATCTATTGAGAATCTCTCTGATAAATTAAAAATTAAATTTTGGTCGGAAATGTTATCTAAAATAAAATAATTAATTCCTTCACAAATTTTTTTATTTTTGTCTTCTTTCGGAATAACAAACCCCATTCTTTCAAACTGAAAATTTAAATGATCAAAATTAGCTTTTACTCCTGCAAATAATTCGCCTTTATATTTACCTTGATAAATAATTAATTTATCATACTCAATTTTTGGTCTTAATCTACAATTATCAATTATTTCTCCATGTTTTAATACCCAACTATCAGGATTTTTTTTTTGATAGACACTATACATTTTTTTTTCATATTCAATAATATCTTTTTCATTTGTTAAAATTGAAAACTCATAATCTTTCATTTTATAATCCCTTTATTTATTAATTATTGATTTTTTTGAAGTTTGTTAACGTTATTGATTTAAAAAATAATTTTTTATTATTCTAACATACTTTTATAAAAAGTACTAATAATAAAATAAAATGCATTTTTATTTTTCCTGCAAATTATTTTATCAATTTAAATTGATAGTTTTATTACACACATAAGAGATTAATTATAATAGTAAAAAACATAATGATAAAAATATTTTTTAAAAATTTAATTTTAATTATTTATAATATATCACCTATGCATAAAAAGTCTGGACCTTTTCTTTCCCATCCCATAAATATGCATACATATAGCTTGTAATTCTAATTAATATTTCATCTTGATAATAACTAATCCGTCTTTGTATTATAGAATCAATTTTATTTGTTGTATCCGGTATAACATATTCTCTCATAAAACCTGCACTTTTAATATGTTTTGTTTTTATTCTTTGCAACCATACTGTTTTTTCAGTTCTTTTAACAATTTTATAAAAATAAATATTTGTCTGATCATATCCCCATGCTGAATACAAAATATCACCTTTATTAATTTCCTTCATAAAACTAACTCCTTTTTAAATCATTTATGTTCATTGTTTTTTTATTATTTCTAACAATGATGTAAGTCCGCCTTCTTCGTCTTCTGTTAATACAACTATTTTTAATAGGTTTGAATAATATTTAAAATCATCATAATTGCAGCCTTTATCTAAAACATCAAGACCGTTTATTGCAGATTTAATATGATTTATAACATCCTGTAAAATTTCCTGTTTAGATTTCATTTTTTTATCCTCCAAAATATACTCATTTAATACAGTTTAATATTGTTATTATTTTATCTATTTCTTTTATCTCGCAGACATATTTTCTAATTATTTCAGATCTATCAACTACTTCTTCCATATGATGTATTCTTAATGTATTACTTGCTTTTATAGAATCATTTTGTATTAGAGTTAATTGTTTTTTTAACTCTTTTTCAAAATCAATCCTTTTATTCAACTGTATACTTAATTCCATTTCAACATTATTTGTCATATAAATACTCCTTAAAAATTTTATTCCTGTTTGCTGACATCTGTCAACATTTATAATAAAAAAAAATTATTTACTAACTATTTTTAATAATGCTTCAAGACCGCATTCATTATTATCACTTGATAATATTTCTTTTAAACTATATGCATAATCTCTATAATCTGTGGTTTTACAACCCTGATCCAATAAATCAAGTCTGTTTATAGCTAATTTTATATAACTAATTGCCTCATTTAATAAATCTTTTTTAGTTTTCAATTTAATTCTCCTTGTTATTTATATATATTTTACCTCTAATGTTGTCAATTGTCAACAAGATTCTTTAAAAAAATTACTATTTTTCTCCACTATTCTTATAATAATTTTTCAATAATTTTATTATCTGGTTATAATCCGGCTCTCTTCTCTTATTATCATCCTGATTCTTATATCTATGAATTACCGACCTGTTAACCTCCATTAACCTGCCTATTTCATTATTATTAGAATATCTTGATATAAGCTTATAAAAAAACTTCCTTACGTCTCTTATATCTTTTTCTATTTCACATAATTTTTTATAATCTATTTCCATTAAAATATTATATAAATAATGTTGACAGCTGTCAATCATGTTTATAACTTCATTCCCTCCCCTACCCTATCATTATATTCTTTATTATTTAATTCTTTATATTTTTATATATCATATTAATTAAAAACAAAATTTAATATATTTAAAATTATTCTTAATATATTTAAAATCCATCTTAATACATTTACCGGTTTAAAAATAAATAATATTGCACATATGAATAATATAAATAATGGTAACAATATTAATATCAAAAATGTCTGACTCATCGGTAATATCGATTTTTTAATTTTTAATATTTTCTCTGTCTCTTTTACAAGCATTCTAAAATTTTTATCATATTCAATTTTTACTTTAAAATTTTTTGCTACTATTTTTAATATTTCATATGATTTCTCATACTTGCTATTTTTTTGATATGCAACAGCAAGACTTATATAATTTGTACAATCCCATTTAAATAAAGGATTATTGTCTTTTAATAAAATTTCTTCTGCTTTCAATAAATTATTATCTCTAATATGTTTTTTTACTGAATTATATTTTGCTTCCGGATTATCTTTATCAATATCTAATATTTTCATATAACAATTATACTCTTCATTAATTCTATTATTATGATTATACCATTCCGCAAGTTTTGATATTATTTCAACATCATCTGTAAATGTTTCTTCTAATTCTTTCACATGCTTTTCTGTATTCTTGTTATTTGTTGCTATATAAAAATCTAATAATTTCAATGATAATGCTTTATCTTTTTTATTGATATTATATGCTTTTATATAACATTTATTCGAATTTTCAGAATCTCTCATTCTAAAATACCAATCAGCTAAAAATAAAAATACATTAAAATCATTACTAAATAAATTTTCCATTTTTATTGCTAAATTAAATCCTTCTTTTCTTTTATTTAAAACTGCATATAATTCCAATAAAATAAAACCTGCATCAATATCATTACTTTTTTTAAATATATCTTCATTTTCTTTTAATTTATGTAATGCTTCTTTTTTCCACTTATAATAAGAGATTTCTCTATAATGCTCACAATGCGGACAAAAATTAAATACCTGCTTTGTACCTAGGGGTATAATTGGAATAAAATTTAATGTCGCCCATTTTAGACCTTTGAACGTTTTTAAATTGGTTATTGTCCCGCAAAAGTCACATTTAGCTTTACTAATAATTAAATTTTTCTTTATTAAAAAATGCTGAGAAAAGACTAAAAACATAATAAACTCCTATTTATCAATCCTTTAAAAAATATAATTTGATTGTTTATTTTTATAATATATTTATATATCGTTTAAAAACAATAAATCTATTGCATTTTTAATATTTATTTTTTTATAATCATCATCCGTATTTTGTTTAATACCTTCTGAATTAAACTTTTTTTCCTGAAATGATCAAAATAATTCGACTTTTTTGTATTCCAAAGCTTCTGATCCTTTGTTATTATATTCATGATTTACCTCCCTTATTTAATAACCTCTGCCATACTAACCCGGCACACTCTAAATCATTTTCTATATCCAATTTTTTATATAAATTACTTTTTAATTCAATTACACGCTGATAACTTTTTCCTATTTCACATGCTATCTGCTTCCATGCATAATTTTCAATTACTAGATAATATACAATCTCTCTTTCAGTATCAGTTAAAGTTTTAAATTGTTTTTTAAATATTTTTTTAACAATTCCTTTACTGCATAACTCTTTTAAAATCTCTCCTGCATCCTTATTCTCTTTTTCCGCAATCTCTTTGACATATTTCTGCATTAAATCATTTAATTCAATCATATAGCACACTGTTAAATCCTCCGTTTATGCTGTTTTTTTGTTATAATTCTTATAAGTTATATTGTTTAACTGCATTCCCGTATACTTATTATCAGTTAATGGGAACTTATTAAAAATAATCTTTTGCATCTCCTGTTTACATCTTGCATCCAGTAATAACTTTTGGAATGACGAAACAGGATCCCCATTGTTTTTTAATGTTGTTTTTTTTGCATTTTCATAAGCAGTGTTCTTAATTTCCTCTTTTTCACTTATAGACAATGCTTCATATCTTTCAAATGCATAGGTATACTGATATTTAAAACGTTCTTCACTTTCTTTCACTTCTTCTTCCCGGTTAAGAGCCTCATCCTTAATCATTTTAAGCTCCTTCTCACGCATTTTATTATACCTGAACTCCTTAAACTCATTTAATAATTCATTGGCTTTTTTAGAATCTTTAAGTAAATATAAAAAATATTTGGCAATATTGCCCTTATGAATCCTCGTACAATCAGTATTTATTATATAAATAACAGCTTGAACCAATCTTTTAACATAATTTATGTATTCCGGATTATTATCTTTAAGATCAATATATTTATGTATCTGAGGAGGATCCAGTCTTATCTTATCTGCCAGTATTTCTTTTAATTTTTTTAAATCAGTAGTAGTGACAGTAGCATCAGGAGGTTTTTTATTACCTGCATTAATATTAATAATAGGCCTATTATTAACACTACTACTACTGTTATTATTAATACTGTTATTATTCCTATAGGGAAGGTTAAGTGTATTTAACCTTGGAGGTAAAGTGTGTTTAACCTTCAAAGAGGTTAAATCTGTTGAAGATAAAGTAGACTTAACCTTCAAATCATCATTATTTAACTCATTTTCAGCGGGTAAAAAAGGCTCCTCATTCCCTCCATCATTATTATTATTATCTTCTTCATCAATAAACATTACTTCATATTTATTGTTGTTTCTTTTTGAATGAACATACAACTTTGATTTCTTAATCAAATTATTATCCTCTAATTCCTTTAAATATTTAATAACCATAGGCTTTGAAAGATTCATATCATTACATATTGTCTCAATCTTAGGAAAGCAATAATCCTTTGAGCCGGTATACGATGCCAATAAAAAGTAAATTGCCTTTGATTGAATCGAAATATTAAGCCTCATAACAGCTGTCTGCACTATCCCGTAACCTGACGGCATTTTCCTATAATTCATCCTGTCTCCTAAAAAATATTTTTAATTAATTAAAAACCATTATTCTATTGACATATGAAAGACTGCAGTGCTATTATTAATAAATAGAGGACTTACAGTCTCTCAAAAGATAACCTCATCGAGATCCGCGGTCAAAACGAAAATCGGTGAGGTTTCTTATTCTATGTCTGATTTAAGCATTGAATAACTAAAAATAATACGCAATAACATTGCACATAAATCTTTAATATAAGCATAAATAAAATTATTTGTAACCATGACTTTAGTCATTTTTAAAAAATTCTTTTTTTGCTAAAATTTATCACAAAATTATATAAAATAACTTAAAGTTATACACATAATACATTATAAGCTTTTAAAACTCATCATCAGGTAAAAACCCTAAATCAAGATCATCATCAACATCATCTTGTAACCAGGGATCATTAAACTCTAACTCTTCATTCTTCCCTTTTGCTCTGCCTATTACATTGACATTAGTACCCTCCGGATTTCCTGCTGATAAAGATAATTGTTTAGCATCCGGTGAAAAAAGAAACTGAATCATGCTTGCCGTTATTTCAATCTTTGATCTATTCTGGTCTGTCGTCTCATCCTTCCATCTGTTTTGTTTTATTGACCCTATTACTGCTATCCGGCTTCCCTTTTGTAAATATTTCTCACAATTAACTGCCTGATTCCCCCATACTGATACTTCAAAATAATTTACATACTCTTTTTTAACTCCGTTTTTTATATAATCCTGATTATTTGCTATTGTAAATCTTGTTACAGGTACACCTTGCACAGCATATCTTATTTCAGGATCTCTGACTAATCTTCCAATTATTGTTATATGATTTAAATCTTTCGACATTTTTTTACCTCCTATTCTTTATGCATATTCTCTATTTTTAGATAACTCTTCATAATATCTTTCTTCAATATACTCATATTCAATTATTATTACACTGCAATCATCAAGTAATAATATTTTAGTATTATAAAAATCAGGTAAAAAATCATAAAAATACTTTCTTATTACTTCATGTTCATATTCTGCCATTATACTTTTTGAAAAAAACACTGTTAAATCATTAAATGAACATATGGAAAAAGGAATTTTCCCTGATAATGTCCCGCATGTTGTTGCATGCATTGTTTCATGAAATCTAATTTCATCTAAATAACAACTAATTTTATTATATTTATAATCAGTCATATTAACCTCCATTTTTTATTAACCGCCCTACCCTACCCTTCTATGTATTAAGCTGCCCTTTTTTCTATTTTCTCTTTATACCCCAATACTCTCGGGTTATTTTTTAATCTCCTCTTTTTATCTTTATAATAATAATCAAGTAAACTTAAAAAAGAGATTAATTTAGTCTCATATTTATCTGAATAATCTTTCCATTCAGGTAAGCCTGTATCTTTATCGAGTCTTAATATACCCATCCCATCTATTTTTATTCTATCCTAGATAATATCTTTTTCATAATTATAGGCATCACTTACAAACTTACAAAGAAATCTATTATCCGGTTTTTCTTCTGTTCTTGCATATCTATATGATGCAATCTGTTTTGCATATCCGTCATAAAAACTTTTAGAACTCTTAAAATCAATTACATATATCTTATTATCTTTTAATCTTGCTATACAATCCAGAGTACCTGCATAATAATATTTTAAACTGCAAACAGGCTGTTCACTTTCTATATACTCTATAATATTATTCTTCTCCCAATCAAGGAAAGCTAAGAATCCATTTTCAACTTCATCCCTGTAATCATTATATTGTGTAGGATCAAAAACCTCATTGTTTATCCTTGCTGTAATATATTGAGATATAATATCATGAACCTGGCTTCCTATATCAAGAGCCTCTTTTGACATCTGCCTGTACTTAAATTTTGCCATTGTTAAAAGTTCTTGAAAATCTTCCTCAGATGTATATTCTAAAAAATGCTTATCAATGTATAGAACAGCATTATTAACAGCCCATTGGATAATGGCTGGTCCTTTATCCAGTAAATCAAGAATTGATGTTACTCCCGGTACCTGTATGCCGTTTATTGTATATCTTGCCATTATGCTGCATCCTTTCTTATCTTTTCAATCTCATTTCTTAATAAATACCAATTCTTTAATAAGTCATATAAATCATCATAAAAACAGGCTGATAAAAAATCTAATTCTTTAACCTGCATCTCAATATTCTTAACTCTATCTTCCAATTCTGTCGGTAAATCAAACCACATTGCCTTTTTAAAATACATATGTAATTCTTTTAATTCCAATAATATAATTGTGATATCACTTCTCATGCTGCACCTCTTTTATTATTTATGCTTATTTCATTTTGATCCGATTCTTTTTTTGAAAAATCAACTAATATAGATGCAACACCAAGAATTTTTTCAAATATATTATCAGGATTATTTTTATTCAACATCTGGGCTAATGTATAGCAATTATGACAAAGTATTGAAAATTTTGAAAATGATATTCTTTGCTGATCTTTTTTTGAATAGTAACTGTTTTTTGCCGGAACCGATTTTGTGTTTATCATATAACTTATTTTGCCGTTATGTTCTTTTTTTTCAACTTCAAAATCTTTTAGATTACCGGCTTTTATTAAATTAGCTATACGTTCGGAAAAAGTTTTGATTGTTACAGAATTATATGTCTTTCCATCACATCCTACACAACATATAAATTCATAAAGTTTATATGGAGTACCTGTTGATTTATTGGTCCCGTTATATACAGGTTTTTCAGATACTATTTTTATAAGTTCAAATTTCTTCATGCCACACCTCCTGACTGAGGTATGCTCTTAGTTAGGTCTAAGATTAAACGGGAAGGATAATTTGTGTCTTTTTTTAGGTTATTTTTTTTCTTTTTTGATAATATAACTACTTGATTTTTTTTCTTCGTAGTGCTATTATGATTATACATATACCACTCCTTGTGGTGTTTTGTCAAGGTGAATAATACTGTTGTGAGCGGGATTATTCACCTTTTTTATTTTCTGCTACACAGAAAAACTATTTTCTATATAAAAAAGAGTCTTTACTCTTTTCTTTCATTCTAAAATATTCACTTAGACACATCCTTACAACTGCACTCCTGTTTTCCAGTCTGTAATAAAGATTATACTCATCGATTTTTTTTAAGTTTTCATCATCAATTGTTATATTTATAGTAGTCATTTAATTCCTCCAAAAATAAATTAATATAAAAAATAAAATATGTTATAATGCTCAGTGTTATAATACAGCATAAAGCAGCAAGAATCAACGAAACAATGACATAATTTACATTTTATTTACAATTATGAGTATAGCTAATAAAATTAAAGATATAAGATTAAAACATAAATTATCTCAACAAGAACTGGGGAATACGCTGGGATACCCTAAGCAGACAATTAGTTATTATGAAAATGAAGACAGAACCATTACTCTGGATTTTATTATTAAATTTGCACAGAACTTTAAAATAAATTTAAATTGGCTCCTTCTTGATGTTGGAGATAAACATCTGGAAAGTTATGAAACCAGCGAAGAATTACACAAAAAAATTGTGATTTTAGAAAAAGAAAACCAGGTTTTAAAAGAAATTATAGATATGGGAAAAAAATAATTATCTATGGAACATATAGTTATTAAAATTTTATATATTATTAGAGACATTTTTTTATTTTTACTATTCAACTTCATTGTTTCATTTTTTAATTTTAATCTTGATTTTTCATCAGAAATATTTTTAAAAATATTTATAGCCTTTTTTATTATACTTATATCTGCAATAATTTATATAAATTTTAGTAATTATTGCAAAAATAAAACTATCTTCCACCTTTACTATCATGTTTTTATTACTATATTTAACCTAATTACTTTAATCTTATATATTTACCGCTATATTATTATAGATATTGAAGATAAAAATAATCTAAGCTTAGTTGGTTTATGGTTAGTTATATTATTACCTATAATTATATTTTTAATATTATTATTTTTACTAAATGTTTTTAATCTTTATAAATTAAAAAAGAAATAATTTAATATTTTTTATCATTTCCACCTATCTTTAAAATTATTAAATATAAAATAATGTAATTCTTCTATAACATTATCAAAAATAATTACTATTATATTATTATTATTTAACATCCCTTTATATATATCAAAAACAACACCGGATGCTGT
>Ga0068714_10007023_pt1 | contig 11155 bp, 8 predicted proteins | sample MTBNYHSulfiMetaG_FD_62988 | JGI IMG/M metagenome (GOLD analysis project Ga0068714, IMG submission 62988) | Enrichment culture microbial communities from rom New York Harbor, USA that are MTBE-degrading - MTBE-NYH (New York Harbor Sulfidogenic)... | ecosystem: Environmental > Aquatic > Marine >... | reverse complement strand
CTGACGTAGCTAAGATGCGATTCGGTTGCCATGATCTGGTGCTGATCCATCTGATGCAGGCTGCTTAATGCGACTTCTTCCATTGTCACAGAGCTTTCATCCGGCGCGATAACCATGCGGTTGTATATTGTCAGGTCTTCGGGATTATCGATCTTGAGCATCTTGGCAGCATGCACAAGGATTTGGCGGCGCACATTCTGTGCAGCCTTGAGGACAGCTCCGCCGCTGATATAGGTTGTTGAACTGGCATAAGCGCCTTTGTCGAAGGGAGTGAAATCGGTATCGGAGGAATACACGATGATATCGCTGATGGGGACGCCAAGCTGTTCGGCTGCCATCTGCGCCAGGATGGTATCGGAGCCCGTGCCCAGATCGGTGGCACCGATCAGCAGATTGAAAGAGCCATCATCGTTCATTTTTATGGTGGCGGCAGCCATATCGAGGCCGGCAATACCGCTGCCATGGATCATGACAGCCATGCCGATGCCGCGGCGAATCTTGCCGGTCTGCTTTTGATAAGCCGAACGTTTTTTATAAAAATCTGTAGCTTCCAAACCGATCCTGACACATTCATCAATTGCACTGGACGCCATGGCTTGGTCATATCCTTCTCGGCCTTCGCCCAGCTTGCGTGCCAAATGCATGGTTTCGCCCAGTTTGAGCCAATTCTTGCGTTTGAACTCCACCACATCCAATTTCAGATTTTCTGCGATTTCTTCCATCAACACTTCTACCGCGAACTGCTCTTGCATGGCTCCATACCCGCGGTAGGCGCCCGCGGGTGGGGTGGTGGTGTACACCACATCGCAGATGAAACGTGAATTGGGAGCGTTGTATAAAGTCAAGCCTTTAAATCCACCCACCATGTTAACGGTCAGGCCATGCGTGCCATAAGCGCCTGTATCCCCGATCAAGCGCAATTCCGCTGCAGCGACCTTTTCATCCTTGATGCCCAGCTTATAGCGAATGATCTGGCGATGGCGCGTGCGACCGCTGGTGAATTCCTGGCTGCGGGTATATTCCATGCGCACCGCTTTGCCGGTTGCCAGGGTCAGGTGCGCGCATAAATCTTCCAGCAGCACTTCCTGCTTCCCGCCGAATCCACCCCCGATGCGCGGTTTGATCACGCGGATCTTTTTCACCGGTAATCCGATGAGCGGTGCAATGATGCGGCGTACATGAAATGGCACCTGCGTGCTGGAGCGCACCACCAAGCGGTTATCCTCATCGAAATAGGTGATGCAGATATGCGGTTCCATTTGACCATGCTGCTGCTTGGGCGTGCGGTATTCCCCTTCGAAGACATGATCGCAAGCCTCAAAGGTTTCATCAGGGTTGCCCACCTCCGCTTCGATATGGTGGACCATATTACGGGCAGCATCATAAATGCCTTCCGTGTCGGCTTCATCGTGAATGACCGGTGCACCTGGCTGCATGGCGGCTTCCATGTCCAGAACCGGTTCCAACACCTCATAATCAACTTTGATCAGTTCCAGTGCTTTCGCGGCGATTTCTGGCGTATCTGCCGCCACTACCGCCACCCGGTCACCGACGTGGCGCACTTTGTTGTCCAGTGAAACCTGGTCGTGAGGCAGCGGCTGCGGGTAGCTCTGGCCGCCGGTGGCGTATTTTATACGTGCAAGATCCTTGAAGGTCAAAACGGCTCGCACACCCTCAAGGGCTTTCGCCTGGCTGGCATCAATATCTTTAATGCGTGCGTGGGCATGCGGGCTGGTCAGCAGGGCGCCATACAGCATTCCTTCCGGCTGTACGTCATCGGTGAAGACCGGCTTGCCCGTGACTAATTTCGGACCATCAACTTTAATGCTGGACTTTCCTACTGAGACGGTCTTTTCCATTTTTTCTGGGGTGATCACAAGCGGTAGGAGGGGTTTCGTGTCTCCATCGCGGCGATAATACGCAATTGGAAGTTTTATTTCGTTGACATCTTGCCTATAGAACTCTTCAGGTGGCACGTAAGGCGGCAATTGTTCCCCGCGCAGCATGGCAGCTGCCCGCAAAACGGCATCCACGATGCGCACATATCCCGTGCAGCGGCATAACACATTCCTAAGTGCTTTACGAATATCATCAGTTTTCGGATTGGGATGCTTATCCAGGAATGCTTTGGCTGTCAGGATTTGGGCCGGGGTGCAAAATCCGCATTGAATGGCACCCGTTTCTAAAAAAGCCTGCTGCAGAGGATGCAGGTTTTCCTCACTGCCCAATGATTCCAGAGTATCCACCCGTTTGCCATGCAGCGTTTCCATGTTAAGCAGACAGGATTTGGCAGGTATGCCATTCACCAGCACGGTGCACATGCCGCAATCTCCTTCATGGCAGCCGGATTTTACGCTCTTCAGTCCGGAATCCCTTAAAAGGTCAAGCAATTTTTTTTGGGGCAGACATTCAAAATCGCGACTCTGACCGTTAAGAATGAGAGTAACCGGAATCATTTCAGAATTGGGTTTTTTATCCATCGCTTCTTCAGCTCCTCCGTTTTGAGTGGATCGCGTGAATCTACCCTGATTTTACTATAACCAAAACTAATAAAAAAAAACCGGCCGGAGCCGGTATTGAGGCGGGAGCGACGGGATTCGAACCCGCGGTCTCGGCCTTGACAGGGCCGCATGTTAAGCCACTACACCACGCCCCCGCGGGAGTTGTCAGTTTAACATGAAGTTGGATGGCAGTCAAGAAGAAAAATTAAGGCAGCCAGGCAGGCGAGTGCAGTTGCTCTCCCAGCATATCCAGATGACCGTTTAATTGATCCCATATCCAGAGGGTTTGTTCAAGTTCATCTGCTGCGAAACGATTTATCTGGAAGAGAAGACGATCGCCGGCTGGCGACCAGCGCAGATTGGATGGGATAGAGGCAAGGTCATCAGAGATCATCATGCGCTCTCCAGTTTGTAGATCCACCGAGATCAATTGTTTGCCGGGCAGCTTGACATTCGATTGGACGGTCACTGCGATTTTGTTCTCACGTGGGTGGCAGGCGAAATTGTCATAATTCAACCAGGCGCGCTCATCCTCACCGCCGATCACTGTCTGTAAAGTGTTATTGACCAAATCCGCTTTACGGATGACCTGATGAAAAGCGGCTTGCTGAAATTCCAAGACGGGGTAATAAATATAACGGCTGTCGGATGACCAGCAGTCTGTATCACCCTTGCTGGCTTCCAGGGATATTTGTTCTTCCGTCGAATGGTTGTAAAGCGTGATTTCTTTGCTGTTTTCAGACCAATAAGAAAGCCACATGCCGTCAGGAGACCAGGCGGGGTTGAGGTTGATTGTCTGTGGTTTTTCAAATAATAGGCTGGAAATATTGGTTTCCAGATCCAACAAACAGATTCCCCCTTCGACCCATGCAGCATCATTTTTTGATAGTGAATTCCCGCGGACAAATGCAATTTTCTTAGCATCCGGAGACCAGGCAACCTGATCGCAGATGTCCTGTACGCAGTCCTGTAGGCGATGCAGATTGGCGCCATCACGCTGGATGATCCATAGATCCATACCGCCCAAATCATTCTCAGCGGAATATATGACCTGTTCCCCATCTGGCGATGGGAAGAAATCATGAATTCCGCCATCCGTGGATGTAAACTGCTCCCAGGGAGATCCTGCTGCCGGGTCACGCATGAAAATTTCCTGTTCTGAGGAAGTTAAAGCCTTAAGTGCCAGGATTTTTGGAGTGCGGATTGATGCCGTCCATTGATATGCGGATTGGATTTTTTCAGATTTGATCCCGACCACAGCTGGCCGAAAACCAAACGTGAAAGACGTCCCGGAGAGGTATGGTTGATCTGCCTGCCATTGGGCTTGTTTTTCATCGATCCATTTCCATTTTCCCTCAAGGGAGGGTTGGGTGTACCATGCCTTTTCAATATCAGATGGATTAACCTTCTTTGAGAAATGAAATTCCAATTGGAGATTTGGGCTGATCTGATCTAGGTCATGACACGAATCGCATCGCACTCGTACCGATTGATCAAATACTCTGGTAAGCACAAGCAATATCAGCAAAAGAAGAGCGATCAAAAAGTAAAAGTACGATCGGTTTCTATTCTCTTTCATTGAAAAAAGTATAGGAATTAGAATAAGTAAAACTGCAAATTGTTAGGTGCTGTTTAATTTAGACCCGAAATCCAATCCTCGTGGACACGCTGCCAGGGATGAATTTCATCTTCAGAAAACCAGAGCTTGATTTCCTCATCTGCAGTTTCTTGAGAATCGGAAGCGTGAATCAAATTGCGGCTGGTGAGCAAGCTAAGGTCATGGCGGATGGTGCCCGGCATAGCTTCCAGGGGATTGGTGGCGCCTACTGTCTGGCGAACAGCTTGTATTGCATCAGTGCCTTCCCATACCATCGCGATCAAGGGAGAAGAAATGAGGTATTGCACCAACCCCGCATAAAAGGGTTTGCCTTTGTGGATACTGTAGTGCCGCTCCGCGAAATCTCTGGATACATGCTGCAGCTTCATGGCAATCAATTGCAGTCCGCGCTTCTCGAAGCGCTGGATGATCTCTCCAATCAAACTCCGCTGAATTCCATCAGGTTTAATGAGAACCAAAGTACGCTGACTATTAATCATTCGCGAGCCTTTCAAAGTGAGATATGTTTTTGAGCGCGAGCAAAGATTTGAAGAGCTTCTTCTTTTAGATTTAAACGCTTATAAATTTCGCCTAACATCATCCACAGATCTAAGGCGTCCGGGTGTTGATCGCAGGCATGCTCAAGAATAACTTTTATTTCATTTAGAGAATAACCAGAATTGACCAATTGCCCCAATTTTTCCACAGCGAATTTATAATTGGCGCCCTCAAGCGCTTTGCTGACCTGTAAAAAGACTTCTTCGGGCGGTTCATTTTGCAGCTGAATGCGCTGCGTGTCATCCAGGGAAGGATTCTCTTTTTGGTTTTGCGCATTGGTATCTGGTTCAGAATCCCTCACCCAGGCGGAGGAAATGGAGGCGACTTGATCCCCTGATGAAATCGTAACCGGTGCGTCCTGGTCGATGATGCCGCTTTCCTCTGGCAATTCTTTTTCATCTGCAGGGCTGATCTCAGCAGAGGTTGGATCAATATTGTCCTCTGCTTCTTGTAAAGGTAGATTTGCGGCAGATGGCACCATCTCTGCGGATTCTGATCCATCAAACCACGCAATGCTCTCCTCCTCATGTTCAGGAAGCTTTTCGCTTTGTCTCGCATTTTCGTCTTCAAGCGATTGCGCGGGAATATCGTTTTCTGTTGCATTTCTGCGCTGAAGTCGTTCGATGAATGAAATCTTATTGTTTCCTTCGCTCTCGTTATCTATATTCTTAGCTGCCAAATCTTGCATCTCAGGTTCTGATTTTACGTCTTCTTGCGTGTCTTTCAGAATAGAAGACCAATCCAAGACGCTGGAAGAAGATGATTCCTGATTTACAGAAGCAGGCAGAGACCAAATGCCGTCAATAAATGGCAGCCAATCCAATTCATGAATTTTTTCCGGGTTTTCGATGACTGGAATAACAAGCACCGCGATATCGGGAATGTCACTGACATCAAGGGTAGTGGGCAGCATATATTGATAATATGGGTCAAGTTCGATAAGGCGTGCGCGATAGACATTTTCGGATGTCTCGCTTCGCATAGTTAGAAAGGCTTTATCTAAAATTTCATTAGCTGCCCAACAATATGGCAGTTTGCTGATGACTTCAATGGCCGTCTCCGCAGCCTCGATTTGTTTTCCCGATTGCCAGAGCATATCTGCCATCGAGATGGAGAAATCTATACGGGTGGGTTTTTCGATCAACCCAAGGCGGATTTCTGCTATGGCTTGCTCGTACAAATTAGATCGCGTATACATCTTGATAAGTGCAGCTCGTGTTAAGCGTATCTTAGCCGGCTCCACACCGTCGCGTTTTTGATATAGGCGTTTCAGTTCATCCTGCAGGTTCTGGTTGGATGGCTGGATCTCAAACGCGCGTTGCATGTGATCGATGGCTGAATCCATCTGGCCAGCTTGTTCCGTTAGGAAGCTTAAGCCTACATGCGCTACAAAATCATCGGGAAATACAGAAAGGATTATTTGAAAAATTCTCTCAGCCACTGAAGCATTCTGTTTTTCAAGAAAGATCTTGCCTAACTTGCTGTATGTGGCAATTTCTTTGGGATATGATTCGAGGATGTTAAGACATTGAGAAGCGGCTTGGTCTATTCTATGATTTTCGATTAGATTTTCTATTTCGCGAAGGTATTCTCTCAGTGATATATCAGCCATGGATTCCCAAGTCCTTGTATGGTCTATTCTCCCAGGTAGTCGCGTAATTTGCGGCGAATAGAGGGATGCCGTAAGCGGCTGAGAGCCTGCGCTTCAATCTGGCGTACGCGTTCGCGGGTAACGCCCATTTTGCGGCCGACTTCTTCTAATGTGTATGCCTGTCCATCCAATAAGCCGTAACGTAATTGAAGAATTCGCACCTCGCGTGGTGGTAGGCTATCCATCACTGTTTCCAGATGTTCGCGCAAAAGGTTATACGTTGCAGTAACATCAGGAGCTGGTATTTCGTTGTCCTCAATAAAATCACCTAATACAGAATCGTCTTCATTATCCGTTGGTGTTTCAAGCGAGAGAGGTCGGCGCGATACTTTGATCATGTTTTCCACTTTTTTTGGAATGACGTCCAAGGCATCCGCCAATTCTTCAATGGAAGGATCGCGGCCTAATTTCTGCGTCAACTGGTGTTGGGTGCGCAGCAATTTGTTGATCTGATCGCCCATATGCACTGGTACGCGGATCGTGCGCCCCTGATCCGCTATGGCGCGCGTAACCGCTTGGCGGATCCACCAGGTGGCATACGTGCTGAATTTATGACCGCGGCGATAATCAAATTTCTTGGTAGCCCTGATCAATCCAATATTGCCTTCCTGGATCAGGTCAAGAAACGGTACTCCGCGCCCCATATATTTTTTTGCAACGCTAATTACCAGACGTGAGTTAGCAGTAATAAGGTGTTCACGCGCTGCCCAGCCGTCTTCAATCAATAACCTCAAATCAGATTTTCTGCGGTTTGTTACTTTCCCGTTGGCCAATTCCTCGCGTGCCATACGCCCGCGTTCAATGCGCTGCGCCAATTCAACTTCCTCTTCAGCAGTTAGGAGCGGAACACGGCTGACCTCTTTGAGATACAAACCAATCGTATCGTCCGTATCGATATGTTTGAGGTCGTCAATTGTGGTATCTTGGCTCTCATCGATGATTTCTTTGATCTCGTCTTTAGAGAGTTCATCTTCACTTGGGCTGACTGCCAAATCGTCATCATCCAGATATTGAATCCCAGCTGCCATTAAAGCGGCAAACGCTTCTTCAAGCTGCGAAACATCCTGTTCCGCATCCGGGAAGAAGTGCAAAATATCATCAATGGTTACATAGGATTTTTGATGGCCTAGTTCAATCAGGCGCGAAATGGCGGAATATTCAAGGTTCTCATCATCATCCAGAACTTCAATCTTCTTTTCATTCATCTTAAAGTAAACACAGCCTCACAGTGGGTTTCAGCAGATTGAGCAGACCCGTGATTACCTCTAATCAGGATACACTTTTTCGGTATAAAAATCAATCTTCCCAAAATTGATTGTATGCGGGTAATTAAAAGGGGTTAAAGCCCGACTGCACAATAAAATACTATACAGAAATTCAACTTAAAAGTCAACCAGCAAATAAATATTAATAAGATTTTTACAATTGCTTATTGATTCTGAAAATTTATGCGTTGGAAAGATTCGGGCAATGGAGCGGTAAAATCGATCAAATCATTGTTCCGCGGATGATAGAAGCTGATGTTCAGAGAGTGCAGATAAAGTCTGTGCTCCCATTTATCCAAAGGGCTTTCTGCAGTTTTATGGCGGGATTGAAAAAAACCATAGATATCATCTCCAACGATTGGCAAGCCAAGCATAGCTGCATGGGATCGAATCTGATGGGTTATACCGGAAAGAGGAAAAACATCCAACTCGCAAAAGCCCAGGCTCCTTTTTAGGACGACGAAGCGGGTTAGTGCTTGTTTGCCATGCAGCGTATCCGCCACGGTGCGATGACGCCTGCCAGCATTCTTTCGCAGCGGAATTTCACAGACCCTTTGATTCCAGACAGGAAATCCAAAGCAGATTGCCCGATAATTCTTGCGAACCAGGTGTTGTTCGAATTGCTGGTTCAGAATGCGGTGAGCGCAGTCATTTTTAGCAAAGATCAGCACTCCGCTGGTTGCTTTGTCCAAGCGATGCACTGTCCAAATGCGGCCAAATACATGCTCCAACTCTTTCTTCAAACAAGGCAGATCTGAATTGAATCCATCGGCAATACAAAGCAGGCCGGCCGGTTTATTCACAATGATAAAATCTTCATCCTCAAAAAGGATTAAGTTATGATGATTCTTCATATTAACGAGTTAAAATTAAAACACAGATTAATCAATTAGCCAGGAGGAACAAATGTACATCGTTCAAGTGCATGTAAATGTTGAAGAAGACTCCATTCAGGCTTTTAAGACAGCCACGATTGAAAACGCAAAGAACAGCATTAAAGAACCGGGGATTGCCCGCTTTGATGTGATCCAACAGACCGATGATCCATCCCGCTTTATATTGATTGAGGTCTATAGGAGTGAAGATGCAGCTTTGGAACACAAAAACACAGAGCATTATTTGACGTGGCGCTCGGCTGTTGAAGAGATGATGGCAGAACCGCGTTATAGTATCAAATATCACAACATATTCCCATCTGATGATAGTGGCTGGAGATAAACCGCAATCCTCTGATAATGCATTGTTTATAGACTTTGCTACCGCCAACCGAATTGTGTTTGGGCGCGGGAAGATCGGGCAGCTTCCCGAAATTGTGACTGTCTTCGGGCAGAAAGCTATGCTGATCAGGTCGAAAAGCATTGCAAACCATTTAGACCTTGATGCGCTTTTTCAAGGAAAAAAAACCAAATTTGTAGAATATACACATAGTGGAGAACCAAGCGTAGAAAGCATCCGACAAATGGTTTCTATTGCCGGCACGGAAGGCTGCGAATTCGTTATTGCCCTAGGAGGCGGTTCAGTAATTGATTCAGGTAAAGCGTTGGCGGCATTGCTTGCCAATTCAGGGGATGTAATGGATTATTTGGAAGTTGTTGGACGGGGACAAAAGCTCGTGATGCCATCGAAAAATTTCATCGCTATACCCACTACCGCCGGAACAGGCAGCGAAGTGACACGCAATGCGGTCATTTCAGTGCCGGATAAAAAAGTAAAAGTCAGTATGCGCAGCGTTTTTATGCTGCCCGAGGTTGCCCTAATCGATCCCGAGCTGACCTATTCCGTCCCTGCCAGTCTAACCGCTTCCACAGGTATGGATGCGCTGGTGCAGGTGATTGAACCCTATGTTTCAAAATCGGCTAACGCGCTGGTGGATCTGTTTTGTCAGGATGCTATCCCGCGGGCAGCCGATTGCCTGCTGCGTGCCTACCAAAATGGCGATGATCATGCTGCACGCGATCAAATGGCCTGGGTGAGCTTAATGGGGGGGCTATCACTGGCAAATGCAGGTTTAGGCGCTGCGCATGGATTCGCTGGTCCGATTGGCGGAATGTTTGCAGCACCGCATGGCGCGATATGCGCCGCTTTAATGGCGGGAGTCATGCAAACCAATATCCAGGCGCTTTCTCTAAGAGAGCCGGACAGCCCGTTCTTAGACCGATACGACAATGTAGCCTGCTGGTTGACAGGGAAAACCTCTGCGCGGGCACAATCTGGGGCAGAATGGATAGCGGAATTATGCGCGAAGCTGCACATTCCTCATCTCAATAAACTAGGGATTGAGAAATCCGATTTCAAGGCGATTATTGAAAAAGCTGAGAACTCCAGCAGCATGAGAAGCAATCCAATAGCCCTGAACCGGGAGGAACTCTTTCAGATCTTGGAATTATCTTATTGATAGCCGATTTAAGAAAAATTATTGCTTAGCAAAAAAACTAATGCCCAACACACCCGGTCCACCATGCACAATTATTGCTGGCGGAAGGAAAGTTATCGGAATACTTGTTATTCCAAGCTGTTCCGCAAGGATCTGCGCCAGGTTTTGTGCTTGGTCCGGCACACCTCCATGTTGAACTGCAAAAAATGACTCTTTGCCTTGGGGGCATTCCTGCAGGGCTAAATTGATGAAACTCGCCAGCGCTTTTTTTCGGGTGCGTTCGGTGCTTGCAGCTTCCACTTGACCATCACGGAAGGCTAATATCGGTTTCATTTGCAACATGCTTCCTACTAAGGCTTTTGCGGTTCCTATGCGACCGCCTTTATGCAAAAATTCCAACGTATCAACCAGAAAATAGGTGCGGTTGCGTTTGGCCATTTCAAGAATATTTTGTTCCACCACGTCTGCAGGCAGGCCGGCATTTACCCATTCAACTGCTTTTCTTACCACGCTGCCTAATCCCGCTCCAATTAAAGCGGTGTCAATAATGCGGATATCACAATCCGGAAAATCCGATGCGGCTGTTTCAGCAGAGCGGATTGTTCCACTCACTTTTTTCGAAGGGCAGATAATTAATATTGTTTCGTGATTAGCTTGGTACTTTTCAAAATACGGGGTATATAGAGTTGGATAAGGAGCGGAGGTTTTCGGCAATTGTGTGGATGCCTTCAATCGTTCAACGAAAGTCCAGGAGTCCATTTGTGTGTCGTCGCGATAGCTTTCATCTCCAAAGATGATGATCTGCGGCAAATAATCAATTCCAATTTGTGCAGCTTCTTCTAATGTTAGGCATGAAAGAGTGTCTGCAAGGATGTGAGTCATTTTAGCTACTCCTTACTCTAAGATAAATTGCTTTTTAATGACGTTGCAGAAGGTAAACCTCCCGCCGGCTGCGCTTGACGTACAGCATTGAGGATTGCATCTGCGAAAATAAGGGGAGCATACGCGCACAATAGATTGATATCCGCCGCCTTCTTTCCGATTGCGAGGCTGAAAACCGTATCACCATCCAGCATGGTAAAAGCTGGTCGAATGCTCAAGGCGATGCCATTGGAGGCAGAATCGGCAAATTTATTCGCTTCATTCTTGCTCAGAAGGGCATTGGTGGCAATCACTCCAATGACAGTATTTTGTTTGCTTGCGAAAGAT
>Ga0068714_10007020_pt1 | contig 11160 bp, 10 predicted proteins | sample MTBNYHSulfiMetaG_FD_62988 | JGI IMG/M metagenome (GOLD analysis project Ga0068714, IMG submission 62988) | Enrichment culture microbial communities from rom New York Harbor, USA that are MTBE-degrading - MTBE-NYH (New York Harbor Sulfidogenic)... | ecosystem: Environmental > Aquatic > Marine >... | reverse complement strand
GCCGGCCGAGACCGCCGCCGAGCCCAGGACCCGGGTGGTGGCTCTCCCTTACGACCAGGCGGTGGCCAGCCCCGACGGAAGGGTAGGAGCCGGTCGCTTCGACCGCTCCGGACGGAGCCTCCCGGCGGAGATGCTCCCCGGCGAGATCGCCTTCGGGGCCATCCCCTTCCGCCTGGCCCCCACCGACGGAAAGAACGCCGTGACGCCCCGGGGCCAGACCCTGGAGCTCCCCGCCGGCGACTGGAACCGGGTCTACCTCCTGGTTGCCGCCGACGGTGACCAGACGGAGACCTTCCGGGTGGGAACCGCCGCCGTGGAGCTCACCATCCAGGACTGGGGCGGGTACGTGGGGCAGTGGGACAACCGGGTGTGGGTGGCCCGGCAGGATACGCTGCCGCCCCGCGCCGAAGACCCGGCCGACGCTCCCCCCCGGATACGGACCGTGGAGGAGATGACGGCCATCACCCCCGGCTTCATCAAGCGCGCGCCGGTGGCCTGGTTCGCCTCCCACCGCCACGGAACCGACGGGACGAACGAGCCCTACGCCTACGCGTACCTCTTCGCCTACGGGGTGAATCTTCCCGAGGGGGCCCGTACCCTGACCCTTCCCACCAACGAGAGGATCCGGATCCTGGCCGTGACCGTTGCGGAAGAAGGGAGCGCGGTGCGCCCGGCCCACCCCCTGTACGACACGCTGGAACGGGGGGAGGGGAGGTAGGCAGTCCGGGAACGAGCCGCTGGGGATCGTCGCCGTCGGAGTTGCCCCCTCCGCTCCCCTTCGCCCCCTAAGGTGCCTCAAATCCCCATGGGGAAGGCCATGTCCTCGCAGCGCCAGCAGCCTTGGGCTTCCAGGTTGAGCTCAGGGTCGATGCCCTTGTCGCACAGCCATCCGTTCCCGTCCTTGTCCTTCAGGAACATCAGGGGTCGAGCGGGCTTGTGCGGGCCCTTGGCGTTCAGGCTGTAATCGTCGTACTTCACGGTAGGCTGCGCCTTCTTGGCTTTGATCTTGGCCTTCTTGGCCATCCGGGGTTCGAAGACTGCGGTGGCGATGTCGAGCGTAGGGTGCTCACCCGCCGGCGGACCGAAGAGGTCCACCAGGAGCTGGTTGAAATCGGCCTTGGCGGCCTCCACGAACACCCCGGTGTCTCCGGAGACGCACAGAGCGAGGTCCCCCGCCCAGAGGATCCACCCGTTGAGATTCCCCCACTTCAGCCCCGTGCTGTCCCGGAGCTCCGTGGCGGCGACCCAGGCATGCTTCTCCACGTTCGCGCAGGTGAGGGCCACCGCCTCCATCTCCCCGGGTGAAAGGCCACCCACAGCCCGGATCACCCTCCCGTCGGAGGCGAACTGCCCGGCGGCCACCACGCCCTTACGCCCCATCAAGCGATCGAGTCCGATCATGTCTTCACCCTCCTTTCGAGTGCTCTCCCTGGCCCAAGAGGAAAGCAGGGGGCGTGCCAGAGGGGGACGACCGAGAGTGGTGTGCCATAAGTATATGACATACGGTATGTTAGATGGCGCGGACCTCCGGGACGGGTCTGGACCGTCGCAGGCGGACCTGGGCAGGCACGCGACGGTAGGCGGGGGTACTCTCGCGGTATCGCGACGGTAGGGATAGCCGGACGGAGACGCTCGACTTCAGCTCTCCTCATCCCGCCGCGTTCGTCCGTCCTCGGGCGGGAGGACAAGGCCCAAGCGTTGGATCTTCCGGTACAGGGTGGATTTGTGGATCCCCAACACTCCTGCTGCAGCGGTGCGGTTGTAGCCGTTCCGCACCAGGATACTCAGGATGAAGCGGCGCTCCACGTCCTCCAGGGTTTCCTGAGGCTCCTCGGCCGGAGCGTTGCCGCCGGGCCGCAACGCTTCCGGCAGGTCCACGGCCCGGATGAGGCTTCCCCGGGTCAGGACGAAGGCGTGCTCGATGGCGTTCTGGAGCTCCCGGACGTTGCCCGGGAAGTCGTGAGTCATGAGGATCCGGAGAGCGTAGGGAGACAACCCCGAGACGTGCCTTCCCCTGATGGCGTTCAGGCGCTCCAGGAATCGATCCACCAGCGGGGGGATGTCCTCCATCCGTTCCCTCAGGGGCGGGAGCTTCAGTTCGAAGACATTCAGCCGGTAGAAGAGGTCTTCCCGAAACCTCCCTTCCCGGATCATCTCCACCAGATCGCGATTGGTGGCCGCTACCACCCTGACGTCAGCCTGGAGGGTCCTGACCCCTCCCAGGGCTTCGTAGGTCCCATCCTGCAAAACCCGGAGGAGTTTGGACTGGAGCGGAAGGGACATGTCCCCGATCTCGTCCAGGAATAGAGTCCCGCCCTTTGCCAGCGCGAATCGCCCGGGTTTGGATCGTGCCGCTCCCGTGAACGCTCCAGGCTCGTAGCCGAAGAGCTCCGCCTCCAGGAGGGTATCGGGGATTCCGGAGCTGTTCACCGCCACCAGTGGGCCCTGGGAGCGAGGGCTGAGCTTGTGGATGGACCGGGCTACCAGCTCCTTTCCTGTCCCGCTCTCTCCCGTGATGAGCACGGTGCTCTCGCTCTCGGCGATGGTGGGGAGGATCTCGAGAACCCTGCGCATCGAGGGGCTCTTGGAGACGATGTCGTGGAAGGAATACCGCTCCTCCACTTCCTTTCGGAGGGCTTCCATCTGCCGCAGGTCCCGAAAGGTCTCCACTCCCCCCACCACCTCTCCCGCCGCATTCCGGAACAGGGCGGTGGAGATGCTCACCGGGATCTCGTCCCCTGAGGCAGGGCGTATGTTGACCACCAGGTCCACGATGGGCTCACCGGTCCTGAGGGTATAACGGAGAGCGCAGGCTTCCTGGCAGATGTCCGACCGGAAGATGGAATGGCAGGGCTGGCCGATGGCTTCGGCTCTGGAGAACCCCGTGATGGCGGCGGCGGCCCGGTTGAAGCAGGTGATGCGACCCGTGAGGTCCACGGTGAACACCCCATCGGAGATGCTCGCCAGGATCGCTTCGAATCGGTCCGAAGGGAGGTCGCTCAGGGAAGGACCTCGATCAATCTCGGCCATGGTGGGGCTGATCCGGCTGGAGGTGAGGGATCGCGGGGTTCCTTCCCAGCAAAGCGTAGGGCATCGCCATGGAGGTCACCGGCGCGAAGAAGACCGTGAGATGAGGGCCGGAAAGACCGTGTTCAGGTCCAGCGCGGCCTTGGTGAAAGCCAGGAAGAAGCCGTGCCAGATGAGGATGGCGTACCTGGAGGGCCGGGGGGGCTCATGCCTCCCCTCTCCTGGCCTGGGCCCGCCTGCGTTCCGCACCCCCCTCTCCGATTCCCGGGAATGGATCGCCGGAGTCAGATGGAAGCGATGAGAGGGATGACCCTGCGGCGGCTATGCTCTGCCACCTCCTTCACCTCCCCCAGCATCTCCGGTGAGAACGGCACCTGGGTTTCGCGGTCGTCGAAGGGGACCCCTTTCATTCTCTGGATGCGGACGAAGAGGCGGAAGGGATCCGTTTCGCTGTGAGCCAGGAGAAGATTGTCGGCGATGGTCTCCAGCTCGGCGATCATCTCCTTCTTGGCCGAGCTGCTCACGGAGAAGAGGGAGGTAGCCCCACTCTGCTGGGTGAGGGTCGCTTTCATGTCTTCCAGCGTCTGAGCGCCGTAGGTGGGGGAGAAGAGGAGCAGGTTCAAGGCCGATCCGAAGATGAGGATCCCGGGCCCCTTCTCCGGGACCATCTTCCGGGCCTCCTGAAGCGACTCCGTCCACAGGGGAGGCTTCACCAGGTTGGCCCGCAGGTGGTTGCGATCCACCTTCTCCATCCCCTCCATCCCGGCATCCAACTCGACGAAGGCGACCCGGTCGCCAAACTCCTGGAGGTCCAGCCCCGCCACCCGCCGCAGTCCCTCCGCGATGAAGGTGTGGCTCGGATACTGAAGGGAAAGGAACACGACGCTTCCTCCGGCGGCCAGCCAGCTCGCCGTGAGCGCGTCGCCGATGAGGGGCTTCCCGGAGCCCCCGGGTCCGGTAATGAGGGTGGAGGTTCCCAGGGGCCACCCCTGGGGAAGAAGCTGCGCGAGCCAGGGCTCGGAGATGTTCAGCGTGTTCATGACCGTGTCCTCCCGTTCTTCGGCTTCTCTGTGGTTTTCAAGGGCCTCGAGGGGTTCTCAGGAGGTCAGCAGAAGGATGATTCCACCCACGACCAGACCGACGGCGAGGTTGAGGATCTTGAGGATCACGAAGGCTCGTTTGGAGACGGCCAGGAGGGGCAAGGTCCCATGACCGTCCTGTACGATGGAGCTCGCCACCAGGATTCCGATCGGGAGTAGACCTTCGGCATAAAGGGTCACGAAAGCCATGTGCGGCCCCGACTCCGGCACCACCCCAACCAGGGCGGCGACCAACAGAACCGCCAGAAGGTTTCCCTGAATCCACGAGGCCGGATCGAAAAAGGCATCCAGGATGGCGATGGTGAGGAGAGCCCCGAAGGTCCAGGCGAAGACCTTCGGGAGGTGCCGTTTGAGGACGTGGGCCCAGAGGTGCTCCTCCAGGAAGTGGTCCGGCACGGTCAACGCCACGAAGAGCCCGAAGGCGGCGCTGGCCAGAAGGGTGACGCGGATCCAGTTCCAGCTTCCGGGCCCGAGGTGACCGGAGAGAAAGGCCAGGAAGAAGACCAGAAAGAACCCAAGGAGGAGAGCGCGGTGCAGAGCCATGTGCCGGAGCTGCCCGATGATGGCGTCGGTCTGGAAGCAGCGGCATTCGTCCTCGGAGTGGACCTGGAGGCGGTGGTCCGCAGGCAGAGTCGGGGCCAGTCCGGGGAGAAGGCGGTCCACCACCACCGCCACGAACCACCCCACGGCCATGAGGGCTCCCGTGAGGATCAGGGCCCGGCCGGGGAACATGGCCAGCATGACGAAGCTCTCGTCCCCGCTGGTGGCGATCATGGTGCCGACCAGCGCCCCAAAGCTCAACGCTCCGTGGCCGTACAGGGACACGACGGTGAAGGCCCCCAGGCAGCCAGGGGTGCCTCCCAGGAGCACCGCCAGGGCGTACTGCTTCCACCCGCTTCTCTTCAGGCCCTCCTGCCACCAGCCCCGGGTCTGGACGTTGATGTACTCGATGAGGACCATCATGGTGAGGACGAAGCCCGTGATCATGAGGGCATGGCCCAACGTCCCGAAGAGGAGCGTCATCCTTCACCGTCCTCGCCGGCGATGGGGTCACCGGCCCTTCCGGAAGCGGGGAGGGAGGGAGGGCGCTGAGAACCCTCGGCCGAGACCCTTCCTCTCACCGCCACGAACGACCCCTCCCCGTGCCCGGCCTTCACCGTCTCGTTCGAAGGCGTATGGGCGGGAGGACCGAAGAGGGTCTGGCGGGTCTCGAACGTTCCGAAGCCAGCGCTCACGAGGGCTTGCAGGATCTCCTCCACGGTGTAGAAGCGGGCGGCCCGGTAGAACAGGCTCTCCTCCTTCTTGGCCAGGTACTCGGCTCCCAGAGGGCTGGCCCGGTCCACCAGTCCTACCACGACACTTCCACGGGGCCTGAGCACTCTCCGGGCCTCGCCCAGGGCCCGGTCCAGGTCCTCCACGAAGCACACCGTGGTCACCATCAGGACCACGTCCACGCTGCCCGTGGCAAAGGGAAGCGCTTCTCCCGTTCCCCGGACGACCTGGATCCCCCGCGCCCGTGCGACCCGGAGCATGGCGGTGGAGGGGTCCACTCCGAACGGTATTCCCAGCGGGGCGGCGAAGCGGCCCGTCCCCACGCCCACCTCGAGACCGATTCCCTCCTGAGGCGTGACCTCCGCCAGAGCCCGCACCTCGGCGTGGTAGGCGTTCCCATGACGCTCGAACCAGTTCTCGTAGCGGTCGGAATGCTCCTCGAAGGGGTCAATCCGGGGATCGGAGGGTTCCATGCGGCCAGGCATTCGGGACCGATCCTTCCCTCTACTCTCTCACGTCTCCGGGTGCGCCCGGCACGTGGCCTTCCGGCTCCGGGTCCGGCTTGGACAGCGAGCGGCCGAAGCCCCGTGCCGCCGGGACCATGAGATGACGTTGCTGGGCTGACGACACCTCTTCGCAGGGGGCCTGAAGCACCAGGAGGAGCTTCCCGTCCACCAGCCCGGTGTTCCTGCACAGATGGGGCTGGGAAGCGAGAAAGAGGAGGCTGTCCCCCGTTCGCAGGCGGTGCCATTCTTCCTGTACCTGGTAATCCACCTCGCCCTCCAGGCAGTAGACGAACTCCTCTCCGGCGTGGCTGATGGGCTCCTCGCTCCCACACGCGCCAGGCAGAAGGGTCATGAAGAAGGGCCCCATTCGTTGCCCGGGAAGGCCGGATCCCAGGCTCTCGATGAGGACCCCTTCACCGGTGGTCCGAGGCCGCTGGTACTCCCGCGTTACCACGGTGGAATCTTCCGGCGGGGTTTGAAAGAACTCTCGGATCTCCACCCCAAGGGCCGTGGCAAGCTGATGGAGCGAAGACACGGTGGGAGAGCTCTCCCCTCGCTCGATCCGGCTGATGGCATTCGGGGAGAGTCCGGAATCCCTGGCCAGGTCCCGGAGGGAGAGACCGCGGCCGCGCCGCAGGAGATGAATCCGTCGTCCCGTATCAGGGAGGGTTCGATCGTTCACGAGAAAGGCCCCTTTGCCGAAGAACGCATGGACCTGTCGTCTGCACAATTTAGTGGTACACTATCATCAGAGTAAAGGGATATGTACCTGATCCAGTCAATTCGTCCTTTATAGTTGACAAACGCCTGCAAGCGAAGGCGTGACCGAGCGTCACTGGCCTTCTATCGCCGGCGGAGGGAAGCCCGTGAACCTCGGCGGTGCCCGAGAACCTCGGGGAGCCGGAGAAGCCACCCTGGAGGGCTTTCAGGCAGGGGCCGCGGCGGCGTCCCCACCCGTCAGGAGCCCCTGGCCTCCCCTGGGGTGGCTTCCCCGGAGCTCCAACGGCCCTGGATCTTCAGCTCCCGCTCCTCGGGGGACGCGCCCTCGTAGATCATGTAGTCGAGCTGGATGGGGATGAGCCTGGCCAGCATCCCCTGGGCCGGGCAGTACCGTTCGGCCGAGAGCTCGATGGAGCGCCGCACCGCGGCCTCCTGGATTCCATGCCCGGTGATCTCGTACTCGATTTCGGCCCTGGTGAAGACCTTGGGATGCTCCTGGGCCCGCTCCGCCCTGACCGACACGGAGAACCCCGTGACGTCCTGACGCTTCTTTCCGAGGATGGAGATCACGTCCATGGCGGTGCACCCGGCGAGGCTCAGGGCCATAAGCTCCATGGGGCGAAGACCGTCGTTCTCGCCGCCGACCTCGGGGTCGGCCCCCAGGCTCACCTCGAAGCCGCTGTCCGCGGCTCCTTTGAAGCTCAGACCTCCATTCCACCGAACGCTGGCGTTCATTGCCGTTCCACACCTTTCACGGGAGTGACCCCGGCTCCGGTCCTGGGAAATCCCTCTCCTTCCCTCCGGACGCCGGGCCGATCTGGAATTCCTCGAAAGCAAGATACAAACCCGGGAAAGTGCCTGGGCCTCCTGGTATGATCCCGGGATTACCGGCTGTGGAGCTTGCGGTAGCGGTTGAGGAGGATCTTCCGGGCGAGGGGGGAGAGATGGTCGATGTACAGCACCCCATCCAGGTGGTCCATCTCGTGCTGGAGGCACCGTGCGAGCTCGCCCCCCACTTCCAGGCGAACGAGCCTGCCGTCCGGGTCCATGGCCTCCAGGAGGATCTCGGCCGGCCGCTCCACGACCTCCCGCACGCCAGGGATGCTCAGGCATCCCTCGACGCCTCGAACCCGTTCTTCGCTCACGGACAGGGCGCGGGGGTTGATCAGCACGAATCGATTCCCGCTGCCGGGTGGGACGTCCACGACCGCGATCCGTTGGGAGACGCCCACCTGTGGGGCAGCGAGGCCCTGTCCGCTGGCCGAGTACATGGTGGTGAGCATTCGCCGGGAAAGATCCAGGATCGCCTGGTCCAGTTCCCGGACTGCGTCGGCGGGACGGCGGAGCACCGGAGCCCCGAGGTGGAGGATGGTGAGAGGATCCGTCCTTCCCTCCCGTGCCTTCTCCCGCGGCGGCCCTCCTCCAAGGACTGGGGCCCTATCCGGATCCTCCATCGTGGAACCTCGGCAGATAGTGGGTGACCGAGAGACCGTGCAGAAAGAGGTCGACGGCGGAATCGAAGATCCGATCCGGATCTCCCGGAGCCAGATCGTTCAACCCGAGGTGCACGTGGAAGGCGGCTTGGAGGAGGAGCCCGGAAACCACCAGGCGCGCTGCGACCTCCGCATCCACATCGGGGCGGAACTCGCCGCTGCGGATCCCCGCCTCGATGAGCGTGCGGACGATCCGGTATCCCTCCAGCGGGCCCTCCTCGGCCCACGTCCTGAACAGGCCGGGAAACTCCACACTCAGCTGGCCAACCACGAGGCGAAACGCATGGCCCCAGGAGGGCTCCGTCCAGTGCTGCCATATCTTTCGAAGGGCCAGGCGGACCTTTGCAGAGGCCGGCGCCTCTTCTCTGTCCAGGGCGCCTTCGATCTCTTGAAAGAACGCCCTATGGCGGCTCTCCAGGGCGCGCCGAAGGAGATCCTCCTTGCCGGAGAAGTAGTAGTAGATGGCTCCCTTGGTCAGCCCGGCGGCTTCCGCCACCTCCTCCAGACGGCTGGCCCGGTACCCCTTGAGGGAAAAGACCCGGAACGCTGCTTCCAGGAGGGCGTCAGGAGGGTCTCTTGCCTCCCGGCCCGGTGGAGATCGGGGGTGTCTGGACATACCTAAGAGTATAAATGCTCACGAGTTTGCGCGCAAGAAAGGTGTTTTGCAGGTGAGTGTTGTTCTCATTAGTCCTATGAAAGACATCCGTTACTCGTGGCCGGAGTTTGTAGGAATAATACATTCTGATTAGTGCAAAAAATGTCTAAGCCGATTCCTGCGCTTCGGCTTGTCCTGAGGAATACCCTCCGGGGGGATGCTCTCCATGACGAGGTGGCCGCAGGAGCTCCTCCGGATGAAGGGTCCGTAGCCCGTCCAGGTCAGACGCAGGTCAGCCCCGGGTCAGACTTCGCCGTTACGGTGGATTCCAGGGAAGGTCCGAAGCACCCTCGGACCCCTGTCCTTCACCGGAGCGGAGGCACCCGTTTTGGGCTTGGAACCGGGCACCACGGTGGATCACTATGTGGTCCGCCAGTTCATCGACGCCGGCGGAATGGGCGAGGTGTACGTGGCGTTCGATCCGCGACTCGAGCGCCAGGTCGCCATCAAGGTCCTCCCCGAAGGATTGGCCAGGGACCCCGAGCTCCAGCGGCGATTCCGGAGAGAGACCCAAGCGATCTCCACCCAGTCCCTCCTCCGCTCCGGACCCATGGATATCGATCACCTGCTGCATATCGGCATCCAGGTCGCCAGCGCCCTGGACGATGCGCACCGGGAGGGGATCGTCCATCGGGACATCAAGAGCGGGAACGTCTTCGTGAATACGCGTGGCGATGCCAAGGTCCTGGACTTCGGTATCGCCAAGCTGGTGGAAGCGGACCTCAGGCCCGCTCTGGAAACGGGCTCCCGGATCCCAGCGACGTGGCCTTCAACCTCCTCAAGAAAGGCTAGGAATTCCCTCATGAGAATCCCGCGAATCGTTGCTTCCCTCTTCCTGCTCTGCTTCCTCACGGCAAGCGCCGCTTCAGCCCAGACCCAGGCCGACGTGGAGGCCGTCAACCGGCTGCTCGACCGATACGCCGCGCTGGAGGAGACCATGGACATGGCGACCCAGGCTCAGCTGATCCGGGAGGATCGCGTCTGGATCGCTCAGGGCCAGGGACGGCGCACCGACCAGGCCAAGAACATGCACATCCAGAGCGTCAGCTTCGACGTGCTCAGGGAGACGGTGCCGGGCCTCCGGTGGTTCGTGGAAGACCGTGACCGGATGGTCCGGTTCCACGGCGGCGGCACGGTGGCCATCGCGAGTTTCTACCGGTACTCGGCCTACGTGATTCCGGCAGGAACGCCGCCGGAGATCGCCGAAGGGCTGGCAGCCCTCCCGGCCAGCGCGGTCACGGTCGTGCTGGAAAAGACGGGCGGGGAGTGGAAGATCGTCCACACCCACTTCTCGGACCTGGGTCCACCTGCGGGGGAATGAACAGACTGATGGAGACCTCGAAGAACCAGATTCGAAATGCACTTGGCTTTGCGGAGAGCGCCAGGAGCCTCGAGCCCGAGCGGATGTCCCCCTCAGCACCGTTTGCACGCATCCCTACCAGATCCAGGAGTGCGTGCTGAGGGACATGGTGAGCTCTCGCCAGCGTCCAAGGGCGGCCAGGAGCACATCCAGGGCCACCCGAAATGGAAGGAGCTCCCGCGACCGAAAGTGTGGGCAGGCTGGATCGGCTTCGGTCTCGGGACTCCCGGAGGACGGGGTAGATCCCGCGGGAACCGCCCCGTCCTCTCCTCCAATTCATCGGCCTGTCCTGCCGGATCAGCGGCGGAATGGTGCCGAGCTTGAATCCGCGGTCGTGTTTATGCCGTAGGGACATATCCGGGGGGCTGGTCCCCCTCCGGAGCCTCGGGGGTGCCTACCCGGGGCAGGTGCGCCGGTTGTCGTCCATGGCAGCCGGCGCATCTGCGTGCGGCAGGCGCGCGGGAAGGTGGTCCCGGGGCGACCCGGAGCTACCTCTTTCAGACCACTCCCTCCACCGGGCACCACTTCGTGAAGCCCGGCGTGTCGCAGCGCGCCAGGGTCTTCGCCGGGGCGCCCTACTTCTTCGAGGCTCCGGCAGCTTTCCCTACTGACCTCTGAGGGGGAGAGGAGAGCTTCGCCGGCGACGCATTTCTCCCGCGCGCGTCGCGCCGTGTCAGCGGAATGACTTGGGGTTCCTGATCGGCGGCAGATCTGACGACGTGGACCAACCAGGAATTGATGCTCTCTCCCCTCGCCGCGGCAGCCACAGCAACGGCCCGGTGAAGGTCACTCCCCAACCGCACATTCAGCTTCCCGGAGAAGGGCTTCTCCGGCTCCTCGCCACGCGCTGCGCAGACTTCAAGGTAGTGGTCCACGGCCCGCTGCATGGACGCCTTGAGTTGGTCGACAGATTCACCCTCGAAGTAGATCTGGTCTCTCAGGTCCACCACAAACCCGGAGAAGAGCTCCAGTTCGGTATCGAACTCGAACACCCCCGTGTATCCCCTGTATTCAAGCATCGCCGTGT
>Ga0068714_10007019_pt1 | contig 11165 bp, 7 predicted proteins | sample MTBNYHSulfiMetaG_FD_62988 | JGI IMG/M metagenome (GOLD analysis project Ga0068714, IMG submission 62988) | Enrichment culture microbial communities from rom New York Harbor, USA that are MTBE-degrading - MTBE-NYH (New York Harbor Sulfidogenic)... | ecosystem: Environmental > Aquatic > Marine >... | reverse complement strand
ACCTTCACTTTGTAGATATCTATCTCATCTACCACGCCGTTCATCTCGACTGTGCGGGTGTCTACCAGGTGAACAGCGGTCTTGGATGAATAGTCGAAAGAGGAAAGCTGGTCATTTTCTTTCACGCCGATGTCAACCACGGTGCCATCGAAAGGAGCCAGTATTTCCGTCTTCATAAGCGCTTCCTTGGCATTCTTGAGGTCATTTTCAGCCAGTTGCAGATTCAGATTATAGCCTCTCAGGGCTTTCAGGTTAACGCCGCTCCTGAAAATCATCTCGTTGTTCTCGAGTATCGTTTGGCTCATTTCCACGTCATGCTGAGCCATGCGAAGAAGGGTGGACAACTCAAGTGCGTCACAGCTTGCATCCTCTTTGCACATTTGTATCTTTTGCAGCTCTTCTTCAATCTGATTTAGCCAGGCCAGGGAAGTGGAGGTATCGGGATAGGGTACCGTCATTAGCCCCGTTGCCCCGGGTCCTGTATACTCCTGAGTCAATATGAGCCGGCGGGGGTCATACATTGGATTAGGAACGAATGGTGGTGGTAGGGGATCAATAACAAATGGAAAGGGGTCATAATCGGGATTGTCTACCCATTTCATGGTTATACCTTGAGTTGCCTGTTGCCCGCAACACTCTCCGATTCTTTGGGACACCCTTATCCTGCCGCTCAGGCTTTTGACCAAAAGATGAGTTTCCTTGAGCTTGTATTGCGCGGCATTTAATTTAGCCTTAGCGTCCTCGTAGTTACCCTGCTCTAAAGTGGCTTGTATTTCGTCCAGTCTTATCAGGTCTTGTTCCAGGAGCTTGATTGCTTTTGAGATATCGGGATAGTTCTCGACTGGTGTACCCAGTAGTAAATCGTCCTCTTCCTCCATAGACATGGCTATTTCGGGGACATTGAACATTTTGTAGCTGGCTTCAAGGTCATGCTCGGCCAGGCGCACCTCGGCTGCAGCTTCTTCGTATTTGCTCTGCTCAAGGAATTGTTGTGATTGTGCCAGCTCCTCTTGAGCCTGCTCTACACGAAGGACGGTGCTGCTGTCAGGATACGCTCCCGGATATCCCATCAGTGACGGGTGTATCTTCTCCACCAGGTCATTCATGGCTAGTTCTACGCTGTATTGGGCTGAGGCTATAGCCAGCATTTGAGTGGTGTTGTCCAGCCTAGCTAGCAGTGTACCCTCTTTGACACGCTGCCCCTCAACTACGAATACCTCTTTAACGGTGCCCGGAGTGCCGAACTTCAGTTGGACCTGACGTGGCATGTCCAGGTTGCCATCAGCGGAGATGGTAACCATAAGATCGCCTCGAGCCACCTCGGTTATTTGTTTCTGGTTTGCTTCCGGCTGTTCGCCGCGGCAACCGGCAAAGCCTGATGTGGCCAGGACTGCGAGAAGGATGATTGCTGTAATTAGTTTAATTCTCATTGTAATTCAGTTCTCCGTTCCTTCAATTGTCAAGGTCGCTCAATTCGAGCGTCAAATCTCTGGGTTTCAACTTGTTGAGGAATTATACCACAAATGGTTGGATGGCTAGCTACTCGTGAAGTGTCCTGGTTTTCATTTGCAGTGTGCTATACTGTTTATACTAAAGAACAAATGGAAAGTAATAATCTGATACCATCTTTTATTGCAGAAGTCAAGGGGTTTCTGGCTGAGGAGGAGGGGTTGAGGCTATTCGAATTGGCTTTGGAGGCATGTACGCTTGGCCCTTGTCTTGAGATCGGGAGCTTTTGCGGAAAGTCCACAGTATATCTTGGAATCGCCTGTAAAATAAAGGGAAGAACACTGTTCACCATTGACCATCATCGAGGTTCTGAAGAGCAGCAGCCTGGGCAGCTATACTTTGATTCTGACCTGTTTGACAATGAGACTGGCCTGATTGATAGTTTCAAATCCTTTCAGGCCACAATACAAAAAGCCGGGTTGGAAGAGGTTGTTGTGCCTATGGTTACCAAGTCACATGTCGTAGCTAGAGATTGGGCTACGCCTTTGGGCCTGGTTTTCATAGATGGTGGGCATGATTATGAAACAGTGGTAGCTGATTATGAGTGCTGGCATCCGCATTTGCTTCCTGGTGGCTTCCTCATCTTTCATGATATCTTTGTAGACCCGGCTGAGGGTGGGCAAGCCCCATACGAGGTTTATAGGGTGGCACTGGCGTCAGGGCAATTCGAAGAACTGCCGATGACGAAAACACTTGGGGCGCTACGGAATCACAGGTCCATGGTGGTCAAGAAGTAGGCTTGTCGGAGACATGGGCCTGAGCATATCGGCGGCCAAGACTACGGCTGCTGAGGTCCAGCTTGGCTTTTCTTCTGGCCAGATTTCTCTATCTGGCAATGCCATGCCATACCAGTAAGCGCCGTCCTCATCACGCATCTGATGAAGCCAGTTGAACACAGTCGCTGCGTGTGCGTATTCACCGTGGGCTGCAAGTGCAATGGCTAGCTCGCTTGTTTCTGCGGCAGTTACCCATCCTTGTTCAAGGCTACAGAGTGAGCCCAGACCATCGATAACAAATTTGTCCCAACCGCTTGACAGGCGTTGCCTGGCATCGTTGCCATTGATAACACAGCACATTACGGGATAATACCAGTCCATAGCAAAGGTGTTTTTATTTTCTTGAGGTGAGTCAAGTGGGTGTGGCATTTCTTGAATTGCTTTTGCTAGGGCTATATTTGCCTCTTTCCAGTCAGTTCTTTCCTCTCCTAAAACCGAGGCGATAGAAAGCGCGCTCTTTATGCTCAGATAGGTTGAACTACAACTACTTACCAATGCGGTTGCATAGATAACGCCGGCGCTATCCCTGGCCCAGTAAATTTCACCGTTGGGACCTCTCATGTCTAATACAAAGTCAATCGCAGTCCGGACTGCTGGCCACATTCTTTTAAGTAAAGCAATGTCACCAGTTGTCAGGTAGTGGTGCCAGATTCCTACTGCGAGGTAGGAGATAACATGCGAGACCTTGGAGGTATCCAGTGGTTGTCCGTCTTTATATGAAGCATACCAGCTTCCGTCCTCCAGTTGAATCTTGGCGAGCCAGTCGTATGCACGTTCTGCTTCGGTGTGGTAGTTGCCGATATCTACCGCCATAGCACTTTCAACATGAGTCCAAGGGTCTGTTATGCCTCCTTTAAGCCACGGGATTGAACCGTCGGACTGCTGCATGCCAACGATGGAGTTGACTGTGGGGTCAAGGTATTTTTTTGAGAGGGAATCAGCATAGGGCTTCAGTTTCATTTTGGATCGCTCCTTGGGTAAAAATATCATTGTGCTCCAACGCTGTTTTGGTAATCTATAGCTTCTTCGTAGACGTCAACCGTATATTTAGCTGTGTTTTTCCAATTAAACATGCCCATAACTCGTCTGCGTCCCATTTCACCCAGGTATTTACGTCTGTTCTGATTATTGAGCAGGCCTGTAATTGCCTCGACCAGTGCCTTGGTATCAGATGGAGGTACCAGTATGCCGGCATCACCGACGATTTCGGGTAGGGCTCCGGCGGTCGTTGAAATTATGGGGGTGCCACAACACATAGCCTCAGCAGCAGGTAAACCAAAGCCCTCGTAAACAGATGGCACTACTACCATTGTGGCCGTGGAGTAGTTGCGTACGAGTTCAGCCGTGTCTACGTGCCCGAGATGCGTAACACAATCAGCAATGCCCAGGCTGTCAATTAATCCTTGTGTATAACCGTTTTTCATCTGTTTTCCAATTATCACGAGTTCTATTCTTCGTTCTGACTGTAAGGCGGCGACTGCCTCAAGGAGGTATTTCAATCCTTTTAACGGTGTGTCGCCGCTGTTTATTACCAGCAGGCGGTTGTCCAGGCGTCTAATCCCGGAGACTTGGGTGAAGACAGAGCTATCGACACCGTCATAAATAACCTTGAGGCTATCTTGTGGCAGCTTAAAGGTGCCAATAATCTCACGATAAGAATTCTGTGAACCTGTAATAAAGTGTGCAAGCTTTTTGGCAACTTTAAGTTGCATCTTTACAAATGCATACCATCTTCTGGTGCCCCATTCCTGCCATAATGACTTAGCTGCTTTGATAGCTAAGTCTCGGTCAATGGTAATAGGGTGATGGATGGTTGTTACTATCGGGGTGCCGAGCTCTTTTATTTTCAGAATGCTGTGTGACAGACTTTGATTGTCATGGATAATATCATATTTTTTATGCCCGTTTTTGTTGCGCAGGAAGCTATAAGCACGCATGCCGAAAGTCGATGGCTCGGTGAAAAATCCAGCGCAAACACCAAGCCATTCGATGAAATTGGGCATGGAGTCCAGTTTGCTAGGGTTTGTGAGGAAGCGTTGCCATGTAGGTAGCGAATACAGGTCAAGGCTGGGCAGTTTGATAAGCTTTATTCCGTTGTCCAGTTCCGGATATGGTGGTCCTGATATTACTTCAACATCGTGACCGAGCTCATGAAGAGAACGGCTTAAGTAGCGGATGTAAATGCCCTGTCCGCCGGAATAGCGGTAACATCTATAACTGAGCAAGCATATGCGCACTTGGCAATCCGTCCAATGTTAGGTGTTCAAACTGAAAAACACAAAATTACCGAAACATTTTACCTTTGTTTTTCAGATATATCAAATATATTTAGTGGGGCACAGGGAGAGTAGATATAGTTTCGTGGGGTGGATGAGTAAGGGCTACCCAGTACGATTCAAGTATTTCTGGTATTCGATTGCCTCGGCGTAGACATCGGCAGTGGCTTTAGCTGTATTTTGCCAGTTAAACATTTGCGTGATTCTTTTTCGTCCTATTTCGCTGAGATGTTTACGTTTGTCTGGACTAACTACAAGTGACGAAATTGCTTCTGCAAGAGCCTTCACATCGGCAGGGGGTACCAATATCCCAGCATCTCCCACCACTTCGCGCAAAGCGCCGGCAGTGGTGGAGACTACTGGAGCCCCACAAGCCATGGCTTCAGCAGCGGGCAAACCAAAACCTTCGTATATTGATGGAATGGCTACAACACTAGCTTGTCTATATTGATTGACGAGCTCAGTAGTATCTATCTCGTCAATAAACTTTACATAATCCCTTATACCCAGAGTACTAATAAGCCTCTGTGTTGTGCTGTTATCTGTTCCTTTAGCTACAACTGTTAGCTCAAGGGGGTGTTCCTGTCGCAATATTGCTAATGCCTCCAGCATATATCTCAAGCCTTTAACGGCTGTGTCTCTGCTTATCACGACTAAAAGCCTGTTTTCCAGTCGGGGCGCTTTTGGGGAAGGACTGAAAATATCTGTGTCAATCCCGTTATATATGACTCGCATCTTGTCTTCAGGTATTCCGAAGGTATTAGCGATGTGTTGGCGAGCAGTCTGTGAAACTGTAATGATATGGTTAAGTCTGCGAGCGACTTTGATTTGCATATTGATAAAAGAGAACCATCTCTTGAGGCCTAACTTATCTTTTAGTGAAGTCGCTGACTTGATGGATAAATCACGGTCAATGGTCACGGGATGATGGATAGTCTCAATGACTGGGAATCCGAGTTCCTGTATTTTGAGTACACCGTATGCCATGGTCTGATTATCATGGACAATATCGTATTTGTTGTTTGTGCCGTTGCGTATGAGGTCATGTGCTCGCATGCCGAAGGCGAGAGGTTCCGAGAAGTATCCGCTCATAGTACCGAGCCACTCTATCAGGCTAGGGAAAGTATTTAATTTTAGCGGGTTTATGAATAGTCGTCTGACTGATGACATCGAATACAGGTCGAGGCTGGGCAATTTAATCAACTTCACTCCGTCATCCAATTCCGGGTACGGTGGCCCGGATACCACATCGACTTGGTGTCCGAGGTCTCGCAGGGAACGGCTCAGGTAGCGAAGGTAAATACCTTGACCGCCGGAATAGCGATAGCTTCGGTAGCTGAGTAAGCAGGCACGCATTGGATTGTCTGTTTCTATGTCAAATCGGGCGGAATCAAATACAAAAAGTCAAGCAACATTTTACCTTACGGGGGATAGCTATTACAATGATGATGTTAGGGGGGCTCGGTTGTGATAGAACCCGATGTATCTTATTCGCCTAAAAGCTGTAGGATGATCTCTCTGGCTCTTGGGCGATTGTCAAAGTCCACTACCACAATCTGCTGCCAGGTTCCCAGTACCATTTTCTTGTTGTCGAAAGGCACGACCAATGAGGGACCTTGAAGTGAAGCTCGCACGTGGGAATATCCGTTTCCGTCTCCCCACCTCTGGTCATGCTGGTAAGTTGCGTTCGAAGGCGCATTCCGGTCCCACATATTTTTGAAGTCGCTAATCAGTCCGTCCTCGTACTCAATAGTTGTTATGCCAGCAGTCGACCCGGAGATAAAAATGGTGGCTATGCCATTATTGATATTGGAGTTGCTGATTTCCCTGGCTATTTCAGCGGTTATGTCTATCATGTCACAATTGCCTTTGGTGCTGATACGGATGGTTTTGCTTAGTATTGTCATATTTTCACCTCCTCCAGTATAACTTCATCCAGGTCGAAAACAGGGCCATCGAGGCATACCCGTTTCATGCCGTGTTTTGTTTTTATGCTGCAGCTAAAACAAGCTCCTATCCCACAGCCCATTCGTACTTCCAGAGAAACCTGGATTGGTTTCCTGCTTTGCCGCTGTTGCCTTTGGCTGGCTATTTCCTTGTACATAGCTAGTGGACCGCAAGCGTATATCTGGTCTGCCCAATCGATATGACTGGATAATATATCGGTCACTTTGCCCTTTGTACCCTCACTGCCATCTTCGGTAGCAATGATTGTCTCCGTTCCACCTGGCAGTTGTTTTTGGGGATAAAGTACTTTTTTTGTGCTTGCTCCCAAAAGAAGTTTCACAGACTTTCCTTTGCTTAGGGCTTGTTGGGCAAGGAAAGCTAAGGGGGCGATACCTATTCCGCCAGCTATCAGTAGCAGGTTCCTTGATGACGGTTTGATGGAGAAACCATTGCCTAGAGGTCCGAGTATATCCAAATTTTCGTCCTTCTCTCTTTGAGATAACCATAGTGTGCCTTTACCAGCTATCTTGAAAAGGAGATGGAGATATTTGGAGTTGGTTACTTTGTGAATACTGAGAGGTCGTCGCAGTGGAAGTTTCTCTCCGCATCTTACTGTTATGAATTGTCCTGGCAGGCATGTGGTCACAATGTCAGATGCATCGACATGAACAAGATGATATCCGGGCATTAGCGCGTGGTTGGAGAGAACCGTAGCTGAAACTTGTTTCAATTTGTAAGCTGCTTCAACCTCCGTATCTATTTAATGTCGGCATGATAGCTTTGCAGAGATTTGACTTCTAGTTTGCCATTACGATATGCAGTAATTCCCTTGGCAGCGGCAGCAGCGGCGGCTAGTGTTGTTATGTAGGTTGCCTTGTACTTGATTGCTGTCTTGCGGATATATGAATCGTCGTATTTGCTCAACTTGCCACTTGGAGTGTTGATTACCAGCTGGATTTCCTTATTTTTGATTCCATCCACGATGTTGGGCCGTCCTTCATGCATCTTTAGTATCAGGTCAGACTTGATGCCTTGTCTGGCTAGAAATCTATGAGTGCCGCGCGTTGTCTTGATATTGAAATCGAGCTCGGAGAACCTCTTTGCCACTTCCAATGTGGCAGGCAAGTCCTTCCTGAACAGGCTTATCAGAACTGTCCCATCTATAGGGAGCAATTGTTGTGCAGCTGCCTGTGCCTTAAAAAAAGCCAGGCCAAAGGAATTGGCTATTCCCAGTACCTCTCCGGTTGACCGCATTTCAGGCCCTAGAATGGGATCCACCTCAGGAAACATTGGAAATGGGAACACCGCTTCCTTGACACCGAAATGAGGAATCCGACGTGGCCTGAGAGCAAGCTCTGAGAGCTTCTTGCCTAACATGCTTTGGGTTGCAAGTCTTGCCATTGATACATTGCAGACCTTTGATACCAGTGGCACGGTTCGTGATGCCCGGGGGTTGGCTTCCAGTACATAGACAACATCCTTAGCGATGGCATACTGCATGTTCATAAGGCCTATCACGTTAAGCTCTACAGCTATTTTCTTGGTATATTCATTGATGGTAGCAATGTGTTGTTGCGGTATACTTACGGGCGGTATTACACAGGCGGAATCACCGGAATGGACACCGGCCAGCTCTATGTGTTCCATGACTGCTGGTACAAAGGCATCGGTTCCGTCGGCTATAGCATCTGCCTCGGCTTCGATTGCGTTTTCAAGGAACTTGTCAATAAGGATGGGGCGGTCGGGGGTCACATCTACTGCCGCAGCGACATACTCTTTGAGCATCTCCTCGTCGTGTACCACCTCCATGCCACGGCCGCCTAGTACGTATGATGGCCGCACCATTAATGGATAGCCGATTTGCTTAGCTACACTGAGTGCTTCCTCTAAAGTGCTGGCCATTCCGGATTCTGGCATGGGAATTTTGAGCTTTTGCATCATCTGGCGAAAGTGGTCTCGGTCCTCGGCTAGGTCTATGGCTTCCGGTGAGGTGCCCAAGATTTTGACGCCGGCTTCGGACAATTCGTTAGCAATGTTTAGCGGTGTTTGCCCGCCGAACTGGACGATCACGCCTTCAGGCTTTTCCTTTTCATATATACTTAAGACATCTTCAACTGTAAGCGGTTCGAAGTAGAGCTTATCTGAAGTATCGTAGTCTGTTGAAACTGTTTCCGGATTGCAATTGACCATTATGGTCTCGAATCCTTCGTCGCGCAGGGCAAAAGCTGCGTGTACACAGCAGTAATCAAATTCTATGCCCTGGCCGATGCGATTGGGACCTCCACCCAATACCATTACTTTGCGTCTATTGCTACTTGTGGTCTTATCAGGCGAGTTGTAGGTTGAGAAATAGTAGGCTGCGTTCTCCACACCGCTGACAGGTACGGGTTCCCAACCTTCAACCATTCCAAGCGAAACGCGTTTCCGGCGAATTTCTTTCTCCGGTACACCAAGAATCTGTGACAGATAACGGTCTGCGAACCCATCTTTTTTGGCTTGGATAAACAGCTCGTCAGGCAGTACTTTGCCTCTGTAGTGGAGGATTTTCTCCTCTAGTTCTACCAGCTCTTTCATTTGCTCGATGAACCAGGGCTTGATATAGGTCTTCTCGTAGAGTTTTTGCACATCGGCTCCCTTGCGCAAAGCCTCGTACATTACAAATTGCCGCTCGCTCGTCGGTTCGTTTAGCATGTTCATCAGCTCATCCAGCGATTTCTTATGGAAATCCTTGGCGAAGCCCAATCCATAGCGACCGTTCTCCAGAGAACGGACTGCCTTTTGAAGTGCTTCCTTGTAATTTTTGCCGATGCTCATAACCTCGCCGACGGCGCGCATTTGAGTGCCGAGCTTGTCTTCGGCATTCCTGAATTTTTCGAAAGCCCAGCGAGCGAATTTTACTACCACATAATCACCTGACGGTGTATATTTTTCAAGGGTGCCATCACGCCAGTAGGGGATTTCGTCAAGTGTGAGGCCGGCGGCCAATTTGGCGGACACAAAAGCAATCGGGAAGCCGGTCGCCTTGGAAGCGAGTGCCGATGAGCGTGAAGTTCTGGGGTTAATCTCGATTACCACGACGCGGCCTGTCTTGGGGTCATGGGCGAATTGAATGTTAGTGCCTCCTATTACACGTATCGCCTCCACGATTCTATAGGAATACTCCTGGAGGCGTTTTTGCAGCTTGGTATCTATTGTTAACATAGGAGCCACGCAAAAAGAATCGCCGGTGTGAACACCCATGGCGTCTACATTCTCGATAAAGCATACGGTAATCATCTGGTTCTTGGAATCACGGACGACCTCCAGTTCCAGTTCTTCCCATCCCAGGACGGACTCCTCTATCAAAACCTGCCCGATAAGACTCGCTGAAATGCCACGACTGGCAACAGCGCGTAACTCCTCTACATTATAGACAAGGCCGCCACCGGTTCCGCCCATGGTATAAGCGGGGCGGATAACTACCGGATAGCCGAGCTCAGCCGCAATCTTTTCCGCGTCCTCAACGCTGTAGGCCGCTTGACTTTGAGGCATCTCTATCCCCAGGCGGTTCATTGTCTCCTTGAAGGTAGTACGGTCCTCACCGCTTTTAATAGCGTCGACATCGACACCAATAAGTTGGACGCCGTATTTATCAAGAACTCCTGAACTTGCCAGTTCGGCACTTAGATTTAGACCTGTCTGGCCACCAAGGTTTGGTAGTAGCGCATCAGGCCGTTCTTTTTCAATGATCTGGGTCATCATCTCCAGATTGAGCGGTTCGATATAGGTAACGTCAGCCATTCCCGGGTCGGTCATGATGGTCGCCGGATTTGAATTGACCAGTACAATTTCGTAGCCCAGGCTTCGAAGAGCTTTGCAAGCCTGTGTTCCGGAGTAGTCGAATTCGCAGGCCTGTCCTATTACGATAGGTCCTGAGCCGATAATCATTACCTTCTTGATATCTTTACGTCTTGGCATACATAACCCCTCGCTCCTTTTTGTTTTTATGCTGACTTGCCCTCGTAGACTACTTTTCCAGCCACTATGGTTGTGATTATCCGGCCTTTGAACTGGTAGCCATTGAATGGGGTGTTCTTGCCTTTAGAGGCGAAGTCACGGCTGTCGACTGTCCATTCTTTAGTTGGGTCGAAAAGGGTAACATCGGCTCGACAACCAGGCTTTAACGTGCCAAGCTCTCCATATCTGGTGCCGATAATTTTGGCTGGCTCTGATGTAAGCTTGGAGATTAGGGTTTTCAGGTCTAGCTGGCCTCTATGCACCAGGTTCATAAGGCAGGCGAAAGCTGTTTCCAACCCGCTGATACCGAAAGCTGCCAGTCCAAACTCGCACATCTTGTCTACCAGAGTGTGAGGGGCATGGTCTGTGGCTATGGCATCAATGGTGCCATCCTTGAGCCCTTCGATTAAGGCAGCAATATCTTCTTTAGTGCGCAATGGTGGGTTGACTTTAGCGTTGGTATCATATGTCAGATGGTTGTTCTTTTCCAGTTGGCCGCCCATTACTCGCTCCTCAGTCAGAGTCAAGTGATGGGGGGTGACTTCGGCAGTTACTACTATACCTTTTCCTTTGGCTCGGCGGATTAGTTCTATTGAGCCCTCTGTGCTGACATGGGCGACATGGAGCTTAGCTCCGGTGAGGTGGGTGAGGGCGAGGTCAC
>Ga0068714_10007017_pt1 | contig 11168 bp, 11 predicted proteins | sample MTBNYHSulfiMetaG_FD_62988 | JGI IMG/M metagenome (GOLD analysis project Ga0068714, IMG submission 62988) | Enrichment culture microbial communities from rom New York Harbor, USA that are MTBE-degrading - MTBE-NYH (New York Harbor Sulfidogenic)... | ecosystem: Environmental > Aquatic > Marine >... | reverse complement strand
CGTTGGGGCGGATGCTACAGCTATTATGCCTTTCCGGTCTTCAATACGGCGGGTGTGCAAGAGCGTGTGGTCTATTATGAGAAGGACGTGACGGAGGCCAGAAAAATCGAGCAGAGGCTGCAGCAGAGTGAGCGTTTGAAGGCTCTTGGCACTCTGGCTGCGGGAATCGCGCACGAAATCCGCAATCCCTTAGCAACCATAAACTTCAATGCACAGATGCTGCAAAGAGAGCTTTCGCTCAACGCACAGCAGGAACAAATGTTTGAGGATGTGGCCAGAGAAGTCAAGAAGATTGATCGGATCGTGCAACAGGTACTCCATTTCGCCCGACCGCGGGAGCCCCAGTTCCTGCCGAATCAGTTGAATGAGATTGTCAGCGCTTGTAACGACCTGGCCAAAGTCCACCTGCGTAAGGCCGGTATTGAGGTCTTGTTGCAGCTGGATGAAGGGATTCCGTTGCGAATCATGGATTTTAATCAGATCAGTCAAGTTGTGATGAACCTTATTATCAACGCCATCGAGGCGATGCCGGAAGGCGGTAAAATCACTTTGAGGACTTTCCAGTCGGCGGATGCTTCAGCCATAGTATTGGAGATACGTGATACAGGACCCGGAGTATTGGAACAGGACAGGGAGAGGATATTCGATCCTTTCTTCACCAGAAAGTCCGAGGGCACAGGGCTCGGACTGAGTATCTCGCGGCAGATCCTGGAGCGGCATGGGGCCTTCATAGAGCTGGATAATTCACGGGGCGAGGGAGCCACCTTCCGCATCATCTTTCCTTTTGCAGCTGCGGAAGGTATCGGTGCCGGTGCTGACAATCAACAGGCGCAGACAGCGCAACCGCTGTTTGATGAAGAGGCAGGCCCCCCTCAGGATCGATTTCGCCTCCATTGAGCCCCCACCTGCAGATATGCTACCTGCACTTTCAGCTGAAGTGCGGCTCTAGGAGCTTGTCCGAGAACTGTCGTTTCGAGCCGAAGGCGAGAAATCTTGTGCTTGCAAGTGGCTGATTTTACAGATCTCTCACTACGCTACGCTCCGTTCGAAATGACAAAAGAGGCATTCTCGGACAAGGCTAGGATGTTATTCCGCATCTTTCTCGCCCCCCGCAGATGTATGCGGCACCGATCCTGAAAATTGCTACTCAAAAATCCATTTGAACAGGGAGAATTTAAGAGCACCCGGATTGCTGATGATCGGATTAGCACTTGATTCGGTGATGGCCAGAGTGTCAGCCTCACCATAATAGGTTTTGGCCGCTCTTATCCTGTATGTGGTCGTGCCCGCCGCCGCAACCGTAACCAAATAGCTATGAGGGGTCGAATATGTGCCTTGGGCGCATGAGCCGCCAAAAGATGAAAGGCAGCCAATAGTGCTTGCATACCGTTCGTTTTCAGCTCGGTAAACCTCCTGGTCCATTTTCCCCCGCAGCAATGCTTCGATGGCTTCAGCTTGAATAGCGCGGTTTTTGTAATTGACGTAAGCCGGAATGCCCACAGAGGCGAGAATGCCTGCTATGGCAACGACAATCATCAATTCGACCATAGTGAACCCAGGTTTGTGTCGCGCATGACCGCCCCGGCTGAGATAATCTGATAAGTCAAAGATTTTCTTGATCATTCTGTCTCTTCCCTCCATGAAATCAGCGAATATCGGGGAGAAAGAAACTTATGTTTTAGATTCGGATCATAGATGATTTGGCCGCTATTATTGACGTCGGCTCGATAGCTCCAGACCATTCCGCATAGATTACCCGAGTTATGAACATCAACGTTAGCTCTGGGAGCGTAAATTACACCGGTGAAATTTGAAGCGTTCTTGATGCTAACTGAGGATGAAGACCCTGAGATATCATCGGCTTTGCTGTACACCGTGATTTTTTCGGGAGCGGAACCGGGTGGATTGACGCTTATCGTGCTGCCGTTTTTTAGCTCCATCGCTCCTATCATGTAGATGTTGACAGCTCCGGATGAGACATCAATCGTTAATGAAGAAGAGCTTTCAAGGGTCATAGACGCTAGGTAATAATTGCCGGCAGTCAAGGTCATCGAATCACCTTCGCTAAGATCAATCGAGTTGTCACCAATGCCTGGTGAAACCATGCCCGTTTTATCGATTTTTTGAGGCAGTGCATTGTTGTTTAAAGTACTGGCTGCGATAAATGCGGCATCCAGCTCGCTGCCTGTGGAGAATGCCCCAAGGGGATCGGGATCGATTCGATCCCTGTCACTCGGTCCGGTGCCGAAAATTGTTCCGTTGTCCATGCATGATCCCTGCGCACCGGCAGCATCTTTTCCTACGTCCACATCGCCGTATATCTGTGCACCGCTTTTCAATTCCACATGAACATTTGATGCGATAGAAGCGATATAGGGCTCTGTCGCATCTCCCTTCCAGACCGTGCCGCTGTTGTTGATCTCAACTCTGGCGTTCCCCCACACGGCGTACTTAAGGTCGAGGACAGCCCTCACCAGATCAGCGGTTATCCGATTAGTGGCATCGCCCTTGATTCCCACACTCGTTGCCCTTTCAACAGGGTATCCCTTGGAGCTATTTTGTTCCGGGATGCCGTCTCCATCCGCGTCACCCCAAAGTACAATGGTGCTGGACGATTTGCTGCCATCCCCATTCAGATCGGCACCGTAATCGGCTTCGGTCTTATGCCTGATTCGGACGGCGTACTGCAATGAATTCTGCTGACTGGCAAACAGATGATGATTCTGGTTGGATGATTCATAGGGATCATCAGGCAAATAAGCTGCCGTGTTCTGGGCACTGCCGACAAAAGCCCGCCATAAAATAGTGGGTGCTCCTGTTTCTACGATTGAGAGCATGCGGACACGGCTTTCTTCTATTCCAGCTTCACTTACATAGAATGCTTGAGCGCTGGATTTGTTGTTGGCGGCTATGTGGGTTTCGATGGTCGATTGATAAGCCGTATAGATGGCTGTCAGTGAGAGAGCCAGAAATATCAGTATGGCCCCCAGGAGGACCATTCCCTTTTGGTCCTTGACCAATGAATCTCGAAGTTTCATCGTGATTCCACCGTTAATCGCCCTTAATGGAGCTCATGCTGATGCCATGCGTTGTGCCGCCCTTGTCGAGCCACGAGACGCTAACGGATACGGTTGTGGTGTTTGGTATGATTTGGCTTTGAGTCCAGGTGACCGTGTATCCATGAGTGGATTTCGCAATAGGAGCTTCATCGACAAGATTTTGATAGGGCATCACCAGCAAGCTCTCCATCTTGGCTTCGGCAAGTGCTGTCGCTCGAGTCAGCTGCTGGGCGTAGATATTGCCTTGAATGGAGGCGACGGCTAAACGAAGAAGAGGCAACAAGCCCAAAAGAAAAATCAGCATCGCCACGAAAACTTCAACCAGGGTAAAGCCTTTGCTGTCATTGGACAAGGTGATTTTTTTCACAGGCCCATGTTCCGCAAATACGCAATGGTTGACAGAAGCCGACGCCTGTAGCCATCGTTTGTCGTGATTCTCTGATTTGCAACGCTATAGGTTTCGGTATTAAGGTGACGACTGTCCGGACTTTTCGTTCTAGCAAGAAGCCAGATAGCCACTGCTCTTGTCCTGTCCAGAGGAACTGCGGTAGCCAGAGGCTCCCCGGCCGGATCGTCGTCTTGATTCACTTGACCATCATGGTTGGTGTCCAGGTTCAAATCGAGCCGACCGTCGCCATCGGTGTCTATTGCCCAGACTGTGCCGGTTCCTGAAGCGTCTTTATCCAGTTGATGGTCGCCATCGTTATCAAACGCGTAGGCGAAGCCTAAAACTTGTATATTGGCTGCTATCGTCTGGGAGGATGAGGTTGTGGCCCGCCGCAAATTGGGTCTGCCATGGTTGTCCTCCTGGATAAAGTAGCTGATATTGTCATTTGGGTCTCGACAGTCTCCGTCAGAATTGGAATCCAGAGTAAAGCTGAATAGATTCCATTCCGCCCTGGAAATCGCTGAGGCGCAACCGCTTTCGTTATCTTCATCGATAAAGCCGTCAGCGTCATTGTCAATGCCGTCGCTGTCGGTTGAGGAATGGTTTGGATTATGGCCCGCCATTTTGATTTCGGTGGAGATAATTTTCATGGCGGCTCGAAGTTGCTGCTGCATTTCCGAGACAGCTTCCTGGTCGCTGATCACTTTGTACTGGGCCGGGAAGAAGCTGTAAATAACCGCCGTCGTAATAGCAGCAATAGCGATCACCACCAGTAATTCCACTAGAGTGAATCCGGCACCGGCAGCCACCAAGGGTGCGCTTGCGGTGCTCGCGCACGTCAAATATCTATTCCCAGCCATTTCCTTTCCATTTTCTCAGCTTGATTACTCCGGCAGTACTGGTGCCGATGGCATAAGTTGAGCCGTTCTTGGTGGCCAAATAACAGTACCCGCTCTTGCTGGGTAAACCGCGCGCATTGAAGGCTGCCCGATCGCTTGTGAAAGTCACCGCTTCTGAAGGCTCATTCGAATAAAAAGGATTTTCATCGTCGGTTGCATCATAGATAGCAGCGCCGTGCCCGTAAGATACGTTCTTGTCCAACTGGATGGAATTGCCCTGATCCCTCCAATCTTTCCCGCTCTCTTTGGTTTGAAAGCAATAGGCTGAGTTGGTGATATCAAAATGGATTGCCCAGTTTTTGTTTTCCTTAATGGCATTGATCCTGGCCTTCTGCATGTTCATGAAGAGAATTCTTGCTGAATTTCTTAGGCGATAGCTGTCCAGATAACCCGCGACGTTAAAGGAAGTGGCTGTGATAGCCGCGAGAATTCCGATAATCCAAACCACTACGATCAGCTCAACCAAGGTGATGCCGTGATTTTGTTCGATCGGCATAGTACCCGCCGCGCCTTTGATAAACAGTTCCTCAGAGGGGCTTCCTGCCTGTTTCAAAGATGCGAGTTGACTACCGGTAACAGATGAAAATGGATGATTTGCGCTGAGGATGGCAGGAAACTATATAGTAATAGCAATATAGATAAGTTATGTAAAAAATGCAACAACCGAACAATAGCGGCAGACCGAAAATGATCCTATACGATTCGAATCAACAAGAGAATTTTGCAAAATTTGGCATTGAGATTCCTGTTTCCGGCGGCAAGAATGAACGTATATTCAAGTACCTGCTATCGCTCAAAGGCATCGCCGCAAGAGTCCGGGAATGGCACGTCGATAAGATCGTGGAGCGGATATCGGAATTAGATCTGTTGCGGGTACATTCGCGGGAGTACGTGGAGAAACTGTATTCTGATCGACTTTCCGATGAGATCGTCAAAACCTATGAGCTCATAGACCAATTCGGCAAATACCATCGTTATAATCCGGCCGCAGCCAAGTTTCCTTTGCGCTTTCTTTTTGACCGCACCCTTATGAAGGTTGCAGGCAGCTATCAATGCTGCAAGCTGGCCTTGAAAGAGGGCTTCTGCTTCTACTTTGGGGGCGGCATGCATCACGCGCACCGAGAATTCGGCAGCGGTTTTTGTCTGGTCAATGACGTGGTGATTGCAATTCGACGTCTGCAGGCTGAGCACCTGATCGGAACCGCCTGGGTAATCGACGTCGACGCACACAAGGGAGATGGGACTGCGGCTTTAACCGAGAACGACGCTTCTGTAAAAACGCTCAGCGTCCACATGGCACGCGGCTGGCCCCTGGACGCTGAGCAATTCGACCAGAATGGGGAGCTCAATCCGTCTTTCATTGCAAGCGATACCGACATCCCTATAGAAGTGGGAGAGGAGCCGCTCTATGTGACCCGACTGGCATCCGGACTGCTGTCTCTTGCTCAAACAGCTGTACCCGACCTCGCAGTCGTCCTGTTGGGAGCCGATCCATATGAGGAGGATGAGCTGACTTCAGCAGGGCTTCTCAATTTGACGCTCGAACAGCTCATGGAAAGGGATATTTTGATCTATGAATTTTTGCGAGACCGCTCCATTCCAGCGGCGTTTCTGATGGCCGGCGGCTATGGAGAGAATACCTGGAGAGTTTATGCACAATTTCTGGAATGGGTTCTGCTTGATCGCCTCTCTCGGGCCAGTCGGCTTTAGGACACAGCAACGCGGCCTCGCTTTTTTACCCTTCGCCTTTTCTCCACGTCAACAACGCCCTCTACAGCCACCCCTACCGCCTGAGAAACCGCCGCGGCCGCCAAAACCTCCACCTCCTCTGAACCCTTTGGAAAAACCGTTGCTCGATCTAGACGAGCTGAACGAACGATTTCCTCCGGGACTGCCTCTGCTGATACTCGTACGATTGGCTCGGCCAAAGCTGTCGGATTGAAAGGCTCGGTAATTGAAATTGTCCGAGCGCCTGTTCTGCCTTGTTTGAATGGACCGAGACCGCTGATCAGGTACGGTCGATCTATAGCCATAAGGATTACGAGTCCTTTGCCGGGCGGCTCGTTCGATACTCCTTGTCGCGGAGCTTGACGCACTGGGTCGAGAGTGAATCCGAGCTCTATTGGTGGCGGATCTATTGATTCCTGCATTGAATTCAGACTGTCGTCCAGAATTGGCTCTGCGCCGCTCCACATCACGTGCCAGAATGGATGCCGCTCCCCGGTGCTGCTGTCCGGGTCTGAAGGCTCTGGGCGGAGACGGATTCCGGGTGTGCCGATTACGATTTCCGGAAATTCTCGTCACTGGATCGACTTTTCTGAATCTGCCGGTTCGCTTGTCTCGGTAGTGGTTGCTAATTATCTTGTGTCGCGGTGGATGGCCGCGGTGAAAGCCCTTATTGATCACCACTGTTCGATGGAAATCGTTCAAGATGAAATATCCACCAAATGCGAACCCGCCCCACCAGAATGAATACGGTACCCACGAGTATAGGTAGTAGTAGTCTAACGGCGGAGTATAATAGGTTATAGTCGGTGGTCCGTAGCCGTAATAGTAGTCCTGAATGGCACCGGCATCATAATATTGACCGTAAGCCTGTTCGCCACCACTCGTCGGATAAGCCTCCGAATATACGGATAAGCCGAGCTCGGCATTGACGCTCTGTACCAGTGCCAGAGCTTCCTCCGTGCTCATGGGTAATCTACCGGCGGAAGCTGCTGCAGCGACTGCTTCACGGACCTCAATAGTGATGTCAGGTGTCATCGGATAATCTGCAATCCAGCCATTGCGTGGTGAGATGCCAAGGGCCGCCAGTCGTTCTTCGGCCTCTGCCTCGGTAGAAAACTGTCCCACTCGCAATACTGCGGCCAGTCTAAGGGCGAAGTCTCCTTCTCGAACCAGCGTTTGCTCTATGGGCGGAGGTTGTGCACTGGCACCGGCTATCCGTCCAAGCACGACGGCGGGTAACAGGAGCAAAGCAAATACACTTGCCAATAGCAATCTCCTTTTCATGGCGCGCTCCTTTCTTCTTCCAGACGATTATATCATAACCACTTTCCGGTTAATTGGCAGAATAATTGCCTAACATATTGATTCAACGGCATCTTATGGAATGGACGGTTGCTATGAAGATCTTCACGGTTTAATTACTTTTACAGTATGTAAAAATAATCTGGCATGGTACATTTCATATTAAACGGAGGTTGCCCTTAATGCTCCTGTAAGTAACCTGAAACTATGATCTATTGGAAAATCCTCTGATGCTCGCTGGCTTGGCGCAATCGATGCAAGAAAAAAGCTGTTGGTTGAAGCGGGGTGTGGCCCGGATAGATTGCTCCAGCCGGTTTTCCAGGCTGGGCATAGGCGGCTCGGTAGTTGCTAATAATCGATTACGATGGTCCAAGATGTATCAGTTTGGTGTGGAAGAGGCATAGCACGCAATGGAATCGAATACATTTGCGTGCGAAGGGATTTGCCTGGTGAATTTATTTTCAAGGTTTTCCCTTACCCTTGGAGTTACTGCAAAGGAGGAAGCCATGGGAAGCGTTTACAAGATCATTGAACTGGTTGGAAGCAGTGAGGTCTCTTGGGAAGATGCGGCAAAAAAAGCGGTGGAAACCGCCAGCAAGACCCTGAGAGAGTTAAGAATTGCAGAAGTGGATCAACTCGATATGAAGCTTGAAAATGGTAAAGTGACTGCTTATCGTGCGCGAGTCAAGCTCTCCTTCAAATATGAGGGCGGTGCCTAGCAATTGAGTTTAAATCTCTTAGTTTTGCTGGAACCTTACCAAGGATATTCTATCCATCGGAGGAACTGAGTTGCTTGCAGGATGCCGGCTGCCCGAATTGCGATTCCGGGTTTCGCCGGCATGTTCAATATTGCTCATAATCTGTTAGCGAGTCCTTCCCGCCAAAAATGAAAATCGAAAGGATGAAAATGGAGCTACCCGTATATGTAACCGTGGAAGAAGTCAGGAGAGTCTGCAGTGAATTGAAGCTCAGAGACTGGTCCGGTTTGGCCGATGCAAAAGTGCTTCCCGAAGAAGCGAAAATGATTCTTGACGAGGTCAATACCGGGGCTATGAATATTGGGCTTGAGAGCTTTCGCGTCGGTCTGGAGGTGGAGCTTGAACACGGCACCCGTTTTGCGGATGCAAATGTCACCAATAATCACCCGATCTTGACTGGAAAAATCGTGCTGGCGCATTTAAAAGAATCTCTGGACTACTACGAGCGGCTTGAAGTTGCCGAGCTGGAAGGGGATTTGCTGAAAGCGGTATACGCCAGGAACGCGACCAAGGTTGAAGCGTTGTATAGAAAACTGGTGAAAGCAAAACTTGCCCTCAGTAAGGCCGAAAACGAATTGCTCGGTTGAGGGAGCAGGCTGTTCATCATTGATCTCTTCGGGCTCTCGAATGAAAAGGCATCGCTATCCCGGGCGGGCCGCAGTTGAAATGGAGGATCAAGAGGTAAAATGTGGCCAGGAGATAGGCCAGGAATGTGCCGAGATATATCCCCACGGTGGGATAGAGCAGAGCCACCGCCAGAGAGTAAACGATCAGCGAGCCTATGCCTTTGGGCACATTCTTAAGGATTGCGTAAACGTGCTCCGGATCGTATGTGAAGTGAATGATCATCACAAAGGGGAGCATTGTTATTGGAAAAGCGGAAAACAGCCCTGCCCAACGAACGCCGACGAGCTTTGCCGTTGAAGTGATCACAATGACGAAACAAGCGGCTGCTGCGGATCTAAGCAGTAAAACCTGCGGATTCAAGCTGACTCGTTGATGGATTCTTACATTCTGAGCTCGCCTGAAGAGCAAGATGAATAAGAAGATGGAGATCGACGGCAAGACCACTGCCAGCGCCATATTGAGCTGCAATTGATGTAGTGCGGCAGCTACCAGAAAGTAGCAAAAGACGCCGCTCACCGAAGCGAATAGAATATTGGACAGCTTGCTCCACCTACTCGCCCAGGACGAGGCCCGGTAGTAAGTGTAAGCAAAGGCTTGCGTCGCAATCAGCCCGGCCATCGTGTAAATTGCGCTCGCAGCGGCAAACTCCGGACTTATTTCAAGGCCGAAGAAGAACAGGGTTATGGCGGCTCCCAAAGGGTAGCCGGACAAAACACCCGCAAACCTCGGGCTCACCACTTCTGCAAGGATTGACAGCAAAACCACCACTGCAATACTTACAAGTATTTTGATGAAGGTAATAAATGGCAAAAGCTCAGCCAATTATGCGACCTTGCTTGTACTGAACGTCAAGAAAAAGCACGCACGCCGGAGCGTGGGAACGAGATGTGCGTTGAAAAGCTGCACTTTATCCATCCTTTAACAAGACAAGCTCACCGTGGAATTTCCCTGCAAGTGTTTGACATCGTCCCCGCGCTCCCTATTCGGTGCTCCATGCTCCATGCTGCCCCCCCTCTATTGCTTCATGTCCGCCATGGCTGAATCATAGATCTCTTTTCCAATTTTTGGCAGCCAGGCGTCGTAGACTGGTGCAGTAGCTTCTTCAAAGGCTTTGACTTGATCTTCTGTAAGTATGGTAACCGTCATGCCTTCTTTTGCAAAGAGCTCGATGGGATTGGGTACTTCCATCGTGTATTTGAATTCATTTCTTAGAATATTAATGGATTTCTCCCCATCCAGGCCCGCTCGGCACAGGGCCTTTTCAAATTTAGCGGATTCTTGAGCGGCTTCCGTTATTGCTTTCTGAATATCGGGCGGGAACGCTTCCCACTGCTCTTTGTTCCAGTAAATAATGACCGGGTCAACCAGATAATTCCAGAACGTCAGATACTTGTGAAAGTTCCAAGCTTGCAGAGGCACCAAAACCCCTACCGGGTTCTCCTGACCATCCACGACTCTCTGCCGGAAGGCGGTGACAGCGTCCGCCCAGTTCATGTTGACCGGGTCCGCGCCCAGATGTCGAAAAATGTCGATAAAGATTGGACTGCCGACTACACGAATTCGAAGTCCCTGCAAATCCTTTGGCTCTTGTATGATTCTTGTGCTGTTGGCAATCTGACGGAAGCCGTTTTCGGCCCATGCAAGCCCCTTTAGCCCGATTCTGTCCATTGCCTCGAAAATGGCTGCACCAGTTGCGCCGTTCTCAATTTTGTCCAGGTTTTCGAAATTTTTGATAAAAAAAGGAAGCGAGAAGATATTCATCTCTGGGATTACCGTAGAGGTATTAATGGTGGACTCGTAAGCACAATCGATTACTCCCTTTGCCACCATCTGCGGGGACTGCAATTGTGCTCCTTTGAGCAGGATGCTGCTGTAATATGGCTTCACATTGATGCGTCCATGGGTCTTTTCGCTAACCAATTCAGCGAATCTGGTTGCCCCCAGACCCCAGTAAAAAGATGGACCCACGTTGAGGGTGAGCTTATATTCTTCCTTAAATTCGCCTGCCCCGCCTGCTGCAGGCAAAGTACAACCGAGGACGAAAGCCGAAAAGAAAAGCCAAAACACGCTCGATATTTTGCCATAGCCTGCCTGCATCGCAACGCTCCTTCTGAATCGATGTTCTTATACAAAAAGGATCTTTCAATGAGGCCAGTCAAGAAGCTTTTAGCATACGGGAATCAGGGTTACAAGGTGCACGCGTTTTTAGAGCGTATCGAGACGATGCGGCAAGAGAGTGGGCAGTAAAGAGAATAATTTTCAGATGACCATTATGCCGGCAGTATGATATCTAGTGCTTACTTGCAAAAGTAATTGTTATAAAGTACAACTCTGGGCGAGGAGGAAAAACCTATGCCCAGAAGAGCCCCAATTCCAAAATGTTCTGAGAAGGACAGAAAGTCATTGG
>Ga0068714_10007016_pt1 | contig 11169 bp, 8 predicted proteins | sample MTBNYHSulfiMetaG_FD_62988 | JGI IMG/M metagenome (GOLD analysis project Ga0068714, IMG submission 62988) | Enrichment culture microbial communities from rom New York Harbor, USA that are MTBE-degrading - MTBE-NYH (New York Harbor Sulfidogenic)... | ecosystem: Environmental > Aquatic > Marine >... | reverse complement strand
CGTATCAATGTCCATGTCCTGTTCCCTCAGGATGAGGCGTGTAAGATCGACCGGAAAACCGAAAGTATCGTAAAGTTCAAATGCAGTTTTGCCTGGCATGATCCTCCTGTCCTCTTTCTTCAGGTCACTTATTGTCTTTTCTATGATCTTCAGTCCCCTTCCCAGCGTTTTCAGGAATCCGGTTTCTTCTTCCTGTATTATCCTGGATATCTGATTTATGCTTGCGGGCAGCTCCGGATAATAACCTCCCATTGTTTCTGAAAGCAATGGTACGAGGCGGAAGATAAAGGGCTCTTCCATGCCAAGGCTGGTATACGCGTATCTTACCGCTCTGCGAAGGATTCTCCTGATAACATATCCTGCCTTGTTGTTTGACGGCAGTTGTCCATCCGCAATCGAGAACGATACTGCCCTCAGGTGGTCGGCAATAACGCGCATCGCCACGTCCCACGAATCATTGACTCCGTACTTCCTGCCGGTAATTTCAGAAATTCGCCTGATAATGGGCTGAAAAAGGTCGGTATCGTAGTTGGAGTTCTTGCCCTGCAGTATCATGCAGAGCCTTTCGAAGCCCATCCCCGTATCAACATGTCTTGATGGCAGAAGATCAAGCTTCCCGTCACTCCTTCTGTTATACTGTATAAAAACCAGGTTCCATATCTCAATAACCCGCGGGTCTCCTTTGTTAACAAGTTCATGCCCCGGTATTCGCATCCTCTCTTCATCATCCCTTATATCCACATGTATTTCGGAGCAGGGACCGCAAGGCCCCGTCTCACCCATCTCCCAGAAGTTGTCTTTCCTTGATCCCTCCAATATCCTGTTTGCCGGATTGCTGAAACATTTTTCCCACCACCCGAAAGCTTCATCGTCTCGGGGTACATCCTCGGCCGGATTTCCTTCAAAGATGGTGACATAAACCCTCTCCTCCGGAATCCCCAGTCTGTCGACCAGCAGTTCCCTGCTCCATTCGATTGCCTCCTTCTTGAAGTAATCCCCGAACGACCAGTTGCCAAGCATCTCAAACATGGTATGGTGGTAGGTGTCGTGTCCCACCTCCTCCAGGTCGTTATGCTTGCCTGACACCCTCAGGCATTTTTGTGAATTTGCTATCCTCTTGTGCGCGGGCTGCTGGTTCCCCAGAAAAACATCCTTGAACTGATTCATGCCGGCATTGGTGAACATAAGAGTCGGATCGTGCCTGACAACCATGGGAGCTGACGGAACAACCGTATGGCCTTTCGACCTGAAAAATTCGAAAAAAAATTCCCTCAGTTCCTGTGCCTTCATCGTAATTATCATATTATTATGGAAATAAAGCAAAAATTGGTTTGTAAAATTAATTTATTTGTGATAGATTTGTCGACTAAAGTAGAAAAAGTTCAAAGAAACAGATAACCCGGATGCATAACCGGCACTATTTTCTTGACCTCAATGACCTGCAGTTCAAGCAAGTGCGTCTTCCATTTAAAGCCAGAGTGGGACGCTTTCTTGTCTGGTTCACCTTATCAATAGCAGTAGCTGTTCTTTATGGATTCATATTCCATCAAATCTTCGGATCACCCAAAGACAGGATCTTAAGCCAGGAACTCGAAAATATCAGTCTGCGGTACTCCCTTCTTGAAATGCAGCATGACAGATCACTAGAAATACTTGAAGAAATAAGGATCTCGGATGATCTCCTGTACAGGCCATTACTGGATATGGATACCATCCCGTCATCGATAAGGAAACCCGGTATCGGAGGTATTGACAGATTCGGTGACCTTTACGGTTATAATCATTCGGAAATGATGATACGGTTTCGTGCCCGTACAGAGGAGATAAGAAACAGGATAAATGTTCAGATGGAGTCCTTCAGAACCGTTGAGGAGAGGAAGAATGAATGGAAAAGAGAAATGGAGTATCTTCCTTATATCAGTCCCGTTAATCCTATTTACAGGCTTGGCGACGGAGTTAAATTCAGAGAGGTTCACCCGGTGCTGGGAACACCACAGTGGCATCACGGGCAGGACTTCAATACGCCGTATGGCACTGAGGTGTATGCCACCGGTGCAGGCAGGGTTATTAAGGCAGGCTGGAGCACCGGAGGTTTCGGGAATTATCTGGTGATTGACCATGGCTACGGATTTCAGACAACATACGGGCATCTGAGCAGCATTAAAGTTACGCAGGGCATGAATGTCAAACGTGGAGACCTGGTAGGCCTCAGCGGCAGTTCAGGGACCTCATCGGGCCCTCACCTTCATTATCAGATCGACCTCTACGGGAAGCATAAGAACCCTCTTTATTACTTCAATAATGACCTTAATGAAGAGGAGTATTTTGAGATGATACAGACCCTTAGCTCAAGGTCGATATTCCGGTAATCAATCTGCTGGTGCAAATCATCTGAACGGATTATAACTTTGATTCTGCATAGAGAGCGTTTATGACCGAAATACTTATCTTTGCCTGAAGATGGCTGATGCTAAATACAAATTCGATCCCGATTCACTCAGTTTTGACAGGATAAAGCTGGGCTACAAAGCCATTCTGCTCAGATCACTGGCCTACCTGGTCGGATCACTCCTGATAGCTGCACTTTACGGGTTCATCTTTGCGATCTTCGTTGATTTTCCCAAGGAGAAAGCTCTCAAGAGAGAAATAGAACAGATGACACTCCAGTACAGTTTGATGCAGAAGGATATGGAGGTTCTCGAGAAAGTTATTGACCACCTTCAGCAGACTGATGATAATCTCTACAGGGCGATCTTTGAAGCTGAACCTGTGCCTTCAACACTCAGGACCGGAGGAACAGGCGGAGTTAACAGGTACAAGGATATGGACGGCTTTGACAATTCAGATATTGTGATTGAAACAGCAAGGCGCCTCGACAGGATAAGAAAACAGGTATATATGCAGTCAATCTCTTTCGATGAGCTGATAATGCTGGCAAAAGAAAAGGAAGAGATGCTCAGTAGCATACCGGCAATAATGCCAATCTCCAATAATGATCTGACACGGACTGCATCAGGATTCGGACTGCGCATTCACCCCATCTACAAGATAATAAAATTCCATTCAGGCATGGATTTCACTGCTCCTTCAGGGACAGAGATCTATGCAACAGGCAACGGTGTTGTAGCATCTGTCCAGTCCTCAATGAGGGGACTGGGTAATCACATAATAATCGATCACGGCTTCGGTTATACTTCTCTTTATGCACATCTCGACAGGTTTAATGTCAAAAAGGGTCAGAAGGTGAAAAGGGGAGACGTTATCGGTTTTGTGGGCAATACAGGAATGTCAGTGGCACCGCATCTGCACTATGAGATTAAGCTGAACGGTGTTGCTGTCGATCCGGTGAATTACTATTTCAACGATCTTACTGCCGAAGAATATGAAAAGATGATTGAGATAGCATCAAAAACGGGTCAGTCATTCGACTAGTCCTGCTACAAACTGAATCTTATGCCATACAAGGAAAAAAAGATTGAAAAGCTTTATTACCCGATAGGGGAGGTGGCTGAAATGCTTGATGTTCCTGTATCCACAGTACGTTTCTGGGAGAATGAATTTGACATACTGAGGCCGATGAAGAACAAGAAAGGCAACAGGATGTTCACGGCTGATGACATAAAGAACCTGAAAATCATACATCACCTTCTGAAGGAAGAGGGAATGACCCTTTCGGGTGTTAAGAAGCGAATGACTTTTAAGGGAGAGGATACAGAATACAGGTACAGCATCAATGAATCCCTTCAGAAAATAAAAATTATCCTTCTCGATCTCAGGGATAGTATCTGAAATCTCACGATACATTATACTGCCTCCATTCTCCTTTAATATTCATATGTCCCTTAGCTAACAGGAAAAGACATGAAACTGAAAGAGCTTATCGCATACCTCGATTCAGAAGTTCCCGTCAGGCTCCAGGAACAATACGATAACGCCGGGCTGCAGATAGGAAACCCTGAAAAAGAAATATCGTCGGCCCTGATCTCCCTCGACGTCACCGAAGATGTTGTAAGAGAGGCAATATCTCATGGCTCAGATGTCATAATATCCCATCATCCTCTCATTTTCAGCGGCATTAAAAACCTGACGGAAACCACTCCGGTCGAAAAGATGATTACAACATTGATCCGGAACGATATAGCCGTCTATTCATCCCATACAAACCTGGATGTTCATAAAAACGGGGTGAGCCGTAAGATGGCTGAGAAACTGGGACTCCTCAGCGTCAAACCCCTTTCACCCCTGAGGGATCGCCTTCTGAAACTGGTTACTTTTGTCCCCGGATCTCACATCGACCCTGTAAGAAAAGCCGTTTTTGAAGCAGGAGCAGGAGTTATCGGAAATTATGACTGGTGCGGCTTTACCGTGTCAGGCTCCGGAAGCTTCAGGGGAGGCGAAGATACATCACCCTTCGTCGGGGAGAAGGGGGAAATACACCCGGAAAATGAGATACGGTTCGAAACCATCATGTTCTCCCACCTGAAGAACCGTGTGATTAAGGCCCTTGTCGAAGCACATCCCTACGAAGAGGTGGCATATGATATCTATCCGCTTCAGAATGAGACTATCATGGAAGGTATGGGTTGCACGGGCGAATTGAAAGAGCCGCTGGATGAACTCTCTTTCCTGAAACTTATCGGATCGGTGTTTGGCAGCAAAAATATCAGATACTCAACTCCGACAGGACGGCCGGTGAGGAAAGTTGCCCTTTGCGGAGGATCAGGATCATCCCTTGTTCCTGATGCGATAGCCTCCGGTGCCGGGGCATTCGTTACAGCTGATATTAAATATCATACTTTCCGCGATGCGGAAAAAAGAATCCTGCTGATCGATGCCGGACATTTTGAAACGGAAAAATTCGCAACAGAGATTTTATACGACCTTATTATTAAAAAATTCCCTAAATTTGCACTCCGGTTTTCACAAACTAATATCAATCCGGTAAACTATCTTTAAAAATATGGAAAAGGCAAAAACATACGAACACGAGATATCAATAGAAGATAAGCTCAGGGCTCTCTTCAGGCTTCAACTCGTTGATTCGGAGATTGATAAGATAAAGATTCTCAGGGGTGAACTGCCTCTGGAAGTGCAGGACCTTGAAGATGAGGTCGCCGGCCTTGAAACAAGGCTTGGTAATCTGAGGGAAGAGGTAATGAACCTTGATAAGTCGGTAGCACAGAAGAATAACGAAATAGTTCAGTCCGAAGCACTTATTAAGAAATATGCTGAACAGCAGAATAATGTAAGGAATAACCGCGAGTATGATTCTCTTTCTAAAGAGATCGAATACCAGAATCTTGAGATTGAACTCTACAACAAGAAGATCAGGGAATTCAACATCCAGATCGACGAGAAAAAGCTCGTTATTGCTGATTCGGAAGCTGCTCTCAACGAGAAGAAGGCGGACCTTGCGAACAAGCAGGCCGAGCTTGAAGAGATAATAGCCGACACACAGAAGGAGGAAGAGGGCCTTTACAACAAGTCGGAAAAGATCCAGGAAGTGATAGAGGAAAGGCTGCTTACCGCATACAAGCGAATACGTTCCAATGCCCGCAACGGGCTGGCCGTGGTTACCGTTCAGCGCGATGCCTGCGGAGGATGCTTCAATCAGATCCCTCCTCAGCGTCAGCTCGACATCAAGTCAAGAAAGAAGATTATCGTATGCGAATATTGCGGCCGCATACTTGTAGATGACGAAATAATAAAGGAAGCGGATCTGCAGGAATAGTTGAGGAACTGATTCCGTAAAGTCATTACTGATATCTGTTTTCATGGATGTTGCGGAATTCAAAAGAGTGGTGGCCGAAGGCATCCCCGACAGAGTGCCTGAAGCAAGGAGTCCCGATCCGGGGCTTAACCATGCTCCCCGTCGGATAGATTTACTTACAACCGATGAGAAGAAGCTCGCGCTTCGTAACGCGCTCAGATACTTCCCGGAAAGGCTCCACCGTGAACTGGCTTTTGAGTTTGCCCGGGAACTGAAGGAGTATGGCAGGATCTATATGTACAGGTATCGTCCCGGTTACGAAATAAAAGCAAGACCGCTGAATCACTATCCTTCACGATCAGTCAGTGCAGCAGCCATAATGCTGATGATCTCAAATAATCTCGACCCTGACGTGGCACAGCATCCCGAGGAGCTGATCACCTATGGTGGCAATGGTGCCGTTTTCCAGAACTGGGCTCAATACAGGCTTACCATGAAGTACCTGTCGGAAATGAGTGACGACCAGACTCTGGTTATTTATTCGGGTCATCCGCTCGGACTATTCCCAAGTCACAGAGATGCCCCCCGTTTAGTGGTTACCAACGGCATGGTTATACCCAACTATTCATCGTCCGGCCACTGGGAAAGATTCAATGCCCTCGGTGTATCCCAGTATGGCCAGATGACAGCCGGCTCCTACATGTACATAGGTCCGCAGGGGATAGTGCACGGAACCACTATAACCATCATGAATGCCCTGAGAAAGCTTTCATCTGACCATAACCAGTCACGGGGATATCTTTTTGTCTCATCGGGACTGGGAGGGATGTCGGGAGCGCAGCCCCGGGCAGCTTCCATAGCCGGCATCACTTCGGTCATTGCGGAGATTAATCCAAAAGCAGTTGAAAAGCGCTATTCCCAGGGCTGGGTGGATGAAGTGATAGCCGATACCGGTAAACTTGTTGACAGGGTTAGAAGGGCAGTAGATGCCGGCGAAACTGTATCCCTGGCCTTCCCGGGTAATATCGTCGATGTATGGGAACGGTTTGCCGATGAGGGAATAAGGGTTGATATCGGCTCTGACCAGACTTCGCTTCATAATCCATGGGCCGGGGGTTATTATCCCGCCGGTGTAAGCTTTGAAGAGTCGAACAGGATGATATCTGAAGAGCCCGACAGATTCAGGGACCTGGTCAGGGAATCCCTACGCAGGCAGGTCAATGCAATCAACAGACATACAGAAAGAGGAACATATTTCTTTGATTACGGTAATGCATTCCTCCTCGAAGCATCACGGGCGGGGGCTGACATTCTGAGACCTGACGGGGAATTCAGATACCCATCTTATGTTCAGGATATTATGGGTCCGGTTTGCTTCGATTACGGCTTCGGTCCTTTCAGATGGGTCTGTTGTTCCAACGATCAGGAGGATCTTGCTGTTACAGATGTGATCGCGGCAGAAACCCTCTCTTCGCTGATGGAGATATCGCCGGAGGAGATCAGGCAGCAGATGGCTGATAACATACACTGGATAAGAGAGGCCGGAAAGAACAGGCTTGTCGTCGGATCGCAGGCAAGGATACTATATGCTGATGCTGAGGGCAGAATAGCTATCGCTTCAGCATTCAATAATGCCATAAGGGATGGAAGAATATCATCTCCGGTGGTTATTGGCAGGGATCATCACGATGTGTCAGGTACCGATTCTCCATTCAGGGAGACTTCTGACATTGCCGACGGATCAAAATATACTGCGGATATGTCTGTTCAGAATGTTATCGGCGACTCTTTCAGGGGAGCCACATGGGTGTCGCTTCACAACGGAGGAGGAGTTGGATGGGGAGAGGTGATCAACGGAGGGTTCGGGATGGTTCTTGACGGTACCGAAGAGAGTGAACGCAGACTACGGATGATGCTTCACTGGGATGTCATCAACGGGATAGCACGCAGAAGCTGGGCGCGTAATGAAAGAGCCCTCTCAACTCTGCGCAGGGAAATGGAAAGGAGGCCGGAACTGAAAGTCACTTTGCCATCAGTGGCAGATGATAACATTATTGACGAAGCAATACGGATGCTATAGCAACAACCCCTTCACCGCGGCCGGTGAAGCCCATTTCCTCAGTTGTAGTCGCCTTTATCGAAACATCATCCGGATCCGTTCCTGTAATTCCTGCGATAACACTCCTCATTTCAGGTATGAAAGGAGATATTTTAGGTCTTTCGAGGCAGACAGTGCTGTCAATATTTACAACATGAAATCCCTTTCCCCTGATCATCTCATAACTCCTCCCCAGTAGTATCTTGCTGTCGATATTCCTGAATTCATTACTCGTGTCGGGGAAATGAAATCCGATGTCTCTCAAACCGGCAGCACCAAGCAATGCATCACAAATGGCATGCAGCAGGACATCTCCGTCGGAATGCGCAACACATCCTTTATCAGAGGGTATATTGACTCCTCCGAGCCATAAAGCTCTTCCCTTTTCAAGGCGGTGAAAATCAATCCCCTGTCCGGTACGGATCTTCATCAGGATGCTTTGGAGACGGTTCGCAGGGCATTAATGTCGAATGAGAGAGAGAAGCGAAGAGTCCTGGCAAGCGGATGGTTATTGGCCAGGGGCATAAGGTATGAAAAATCGATTGAGAATCCTCTCAGCCTGAATCCTGCACCCGTTGTGAAATACTTAAGATTGCCCTTTGTCTCATGCTGGTGAAAATATCCGCCCCTGACCGCAAACTGATGATTATACCAGTACTCGGCTCCGAATGAATAGGTAAACTCCCGCATCTCTTCCCTGAATCCTCCGGGAGCGTCGTAGAACGACTGGAATATTGCTACGGGTACGGCCACGTTAGGGTCCCTGCCTGCAATGATCTCCTGTTCGGTATTGTAAACAGGAGGAGTAGGAACAAGCAACTTGTTGATATCGAGAGCAAAAGAGAGAGAGTTGAATTTATCAAGATCGAGTGTCAGGGAAGTGCCTAAACGCATGTTCATCGGAATGAAATCAGATGTCTGGGAATCTGAGTAACTCATTTTTGCGCCGATGTTCGAAAGGTTGAATCCCAGTCCGAAAAGCCCGTCCTTATTCAACAGCATGAGCCCGGTCTGATAATAACCCGATATGTCTGCAGCAAAGGAGATCCCCGGCTTAGTGGCTTCACCTCCCGAGTAGTAGCCGCCCGTTAGATTTGAATAAATGAACCTGAAAGCTGTTCCTCCCGAAAATTTCTCGGTGAAGAGCCTTGAATACCCCACATCTACAGAAAATTCATTAGCCTTGAAAACCTGCATCATGTTTCCGAAATCATCTGTAAAGACCACTTCACCAAGCGAGGAATAGATAAGGCTACCGCTGATGACCTGTTTGGCGTCTATCCTTGTGTAACCCGAAAGGTAGGCAATATTGATGTCGGGGACAAGGTTTCTCAGCCAGGGTGAATAGGAGATCCCGACTCCCCCCTTGCCGTCGATGAAGGCAAATTTTGAAGGATTCCAGTGCATGCTGTATACATCGGGACTTGTTGCTGCCCCCACATCACCCATTGCTCCGGCTCTTGAATCCGGTGCAATAGTGAGAAAGGGCACCACAGTTTGTATGGCATTCAGTTCATCCGAATCCTGAGCAAAAAGTTCTGAAGTGCCATAAAATGAGATTAAAACCAGTAATAGTGCTATCGCCTTGTTCTTCATGCGGATTGTGATCTTTTTAGGATTATGCTAATATAAAACAAAATTTTCCTCTGTATATTGTGTGCTGTTTATAAAATGATCATTCGGCCAGATAAGACGGCTGTCTGCGCACTTTCGCTCATTACCTCTGCACGGAAAATATATACTCCTCTGCCAGCCCGGCTTCCGTTCCCGTCGTTGCCGTCCCATGTCAGCGGAGGGAGCCTGTAACCATCCGTAATCATTCTTTTCTTCAGGATCCTTATCACATTCCCTGCGCTGTTGTAAATAGTGACCGTCACATACAGATTCTCACCGGGCCGGTTATGCTCGGCCGTTATGTTCGTATGGCCCGAAAACGGATTTGGGTAATTTATCAGGTTGGTCAGGACAAAACCCTGTTCACTTTTCACCACGAACGAAATTGTCTCTTCCGAAGAATTATTGAAATTATCCCATGCTTTAACAGTAACTCTGTGAGCTCCTTCACTAAGTCCGTAGAACGGATATACAGCCATTCCTTTCTTATAGCTGTCAATATCATTGGTAAAATGGCCGTTCAGGTTCACCGGATTGGTCATGTTGCCGTCGAGGTAAGCAGTAATATCATGACCAATACCTGAGCCCGTTGAGTTGATACCCGATTCATCCTCAATTATCGCCAGAAGCCGGGGAGAATCATCTGTAATTCCTCCATGCCTGAAGAGTGTGTCATTAAGGAAGAGCCTTATAACGGGTCCCCTGGTGTCTGTTGATGAGTGATTGCTGAATCCGCCCGCAGTAATATCGTTGAAACTGCCATGCATATCAATATTTTCGTCGGATGCATAATAGCTGATTTTTGCCTCACCGTATGAATAATCAATATCCCTTGGGACAATAAATGTGAATCTGAACCTGCCTTCGCTTACAGTGGTTTTACCGCTGAAGATAATGTTGTTTCTGACACCGAACTCCATTACCGGGCCTCCATCGTTGGCCATTGTCTTCCTTGTTTCCTCCTTGTCGTAAACAATCACGCAAAGGGTGCCGTTGAAAGAATCAGCAGCCTGTCCGGAAATTGTTTCGACATGTCCGGATAAGGTTATGAGCGATAAAGCCTTAAGAGTGTCGGTCTGCCCCGAAACATGCACGCTGTTTATTGAATCGGTTAACACATTCCCGTGCCACGGAAATGTAAGCCGCAGTGCCGGATCGCCCAGCAGAAGGAAATTCCTTTTGTTTGTGCCGCTTCCGGTGTTGTTTTTTGCTATTCTTATTATGTCTCCCAGCCTCAGAGGTTTACCTTCTTCATCGTATTCAAAGGCAGCATCGTAAATGTTACGGTTGAGGAAATAGTTGGGTGCGGAATAAGCCACGCGGGTTGTTGACATCAATGCTACTGCACCGCCATCTTTACGGAGAAGCAGTACCTCGCCGGCGGAGTTCCTTCCGGTTCTGATGCCTGTAACATAATTATAATCAGTATCGTCGAACCGGCTGAATTCGCAGGTGGCTGTTATGAAGAGAGGAAGCCGCCTGCTGTTTTTCCAGGAAAGTATGTCTTCGGGCCTGACCACCCGTTCGTGTGCAAGACCGATTTCGTTCCCGTGCCCTGTATAGTTGAGTATCAGGCAGCCTGAATTGATGCGGTCGCTTATTGCCCTGTTAACGTCGGGATATGTCTGGCCTGTTGCAGATGTGACCTGTCTGTATGCATCAAGGTAGATCTTGTCGATGTTGAAGGACGGGTACTTACTGCTTATCAGCGCTGCAAGACCTTCAGCATCATTCATGTGTGAGTTGC
>Ga0068714_10007013_pt1 | contig 11171 bp, 10 predicted proteins | sample MTBNYHSulfiMetaG_FD_62988 | JGI IMG/M metagenome (GOLD analysis project Ga0068714, IMG submission 62988) | Enrichment culture microbial communities from rom New York Harbor, USA that are MTBE-degrading - MTBE-NYH (New York Harbor Sulfidogenic)... | ecosystem: Environmental > Aquatic > Marine >... | reverse complement strand
GACGCAAGCGATCACGGCTACCACGGCCGCGGAGGTGAACACCGGCCACCCCAGCATGGCTTGCATGGCCTTGCCCAGGGTGAAGAAGTTGATCCCGATGTAGCCCACCATGTACAGGACAACGTAGCACACCGCCACCAGCCCCACCCGGGAGTCGAAACGGCGCTTGAAGTACTCCGGGATCGAAACGACCCGGGAGAAGTAGATCACCGGGACCCAGACAAACAGGTACAAGGGCATGTAGAACCAGTCGTTCATGTAGGTCATGGTGGAGGAGAAGCCGTGCTCGTAGGCCACGCGGGTGTACTTGACGAAGCTGTAGGAACCCACGATGGTGGCCATGAGGCTCATGGCGATCAGCCACCAGGGAAACCGCTGGCCGGCAAAGAAGAAATCCTTGGTGGACTTGGTGAACTTGCCGAACAGGGTGCCAAAACACATGATGGCCAGGAAGTAGACGAAGATCAGGACGTAGTCGATGGTTTCGCCCCGGACCGTCGTCGGCAGGGCCACGCTGGTTCCCAGGGTTTCCATGGCGGTCTTCCCGTTGGTTGCGGTTTGCCCGCAAGGGCCGATTCAGGGGCCGGTCAGGATCAGGTCCGGGGCCACGAATTGAAAGAAGGCGTGCACCAGAGCAAAGAAGGCGAATCCGCCGAGCAGCAGCAGGGTGTTCGAACGCGTGCGGCGGTCCCGGAACCCCACGTCCCCCTGCTTCCAGACAAAGAGAAACCCCACCAGGAAGATCGTGCCGCCCACGAGGTACTGGTAGAGGTATGGGAGCATGTCAGGTTCCGCCGGGGGACAGGGACTGCCGTGGCGGGGTCAGAGATCTCCCGCCGTTTCAGGTGCGGATGAAAGCCGATTCGAGAGTGGACTGCGCTGAATGCGATCAGATCGTACAGGGAAACCGCCGAAAAAAAAAGAAGCCGGACGATGGATGCGCACATGCCGTTTTCCGGGGACAAGGCCGCGTCCACCCGGGGCCAGAGCCAGAAGTTTTGATAGCAGAGTTCCGTAGGGCAAGTCAAACGAACGGCAGGGCCGCCCGCGACCCTTACCGTAGTCGGTGGGTTTCTCGAAAAGAAGGACCCGCAGGGGTTCCCTCTTGCGATCAACCCCCGGCCGGAGGAGCCCCGTCCGTCCCCGGAGGGTTACGGCCGCCTGGGGGGAGGAAAGAGAGGAAGACCCAATGCTCTGTCGCCTGCTGTACCTGGACGTGGACGGCACCCTGCTGACCCCGGAACGGGAGATCTCCCACGCAACGACCCGGGCCCTGGGCAGGGTACGGGAGGCGGGGGTGCTCATCGGCGTGGCTACCGGCCGGAAATATGATTCCGCCCTGCCGTACGCGCGTGCTGCCGGGGCGCTGGCCCCCATGATCCTTTACAACGGGGGGCGCGTGGAAACCCCGGAAGATCGCAGGGTCCTCTACCGGCAGGACCTGCCGGTCCGGTACGCCCGGCGGGCGCTCGACCTGCTGGGCGGCTACGACATCCAATGCAACTTGTATGTCGACGACGATCTCTACGTGGAGGAACTGACGCCGCGCCTCCGGGAGAGCATGGAAAAGGACGGGGTGAAAGCCCAGGTGGCCGGGGACCTGGGGCGTCTCCTGGACCGGGACCCTGCCAAGCTGCTTCTCATCGGCCGGGGAGAGGAACTGGAGAGGTTCCGGGCCGCCTACCTGCACGGGTTGCCGGATCCGCCGCACGTGGTGCGCAGCGAGCCCACCTACCTGGAGATCCTTCCCCCGGGCGTGTCCAAGGGGGCCGCTCTTCGGCGGGTGTGTGGGATCCTGGGCATTCCCCTGAGTGCCACGGCGGCCGTGGGCGACAGCTTCAACGACGTGGAGATGCTGGAGGCGGCCGGGTTGGGGATCGCCATGGGCAACAGCCCTGCCGAGGTGCGTGCGAAAGCAGACCGCGTGACGGCCACGAACCGGCAGGACGGTGTGGCTCAGGCCTTGGAACGTTTCATTCTATCCGGTACGGGGTGAGGGGAGAGACGTTGCGCGTCCCCTAGTAAGAAGCACTGCCTTCGAGGTCCGGCTCCGGTTGGGCCTGCAAGCGCCCGCGGTGGAGGTCCCGCAGGACGACGGGGACCGGTTCACGTCTTTTGAAGGTCCCCGGAGGACGAGGGAACCTCCCCGCAGGTGCGGCCCGCACAACAACGAAACCGGGGGCCGGACCTCCGGCTTCATGCCTCGGGGTCGGCCAAGGGCCGATGGGTAACTCCTAAGAATCGCGGCATGCCGTGCCTACGGCGTACCCCAGGCGGGTCCAGTGAATGTCTCCCGGGTCACGAAGGACGTCAGTTCCTTCCGGGGCGGGGCCTTGGGTTCGAACGCAGGGTGCCCCAGGGGAAGAATCTCCACCACCTCGAACCCTTCGGGGACGCCCAGGACCGCGGCCGCGGCCTTGTGGTTCATGGCGCCCACGTGGACCGTGCCCAGGCCCAAGGCGCAGGCGGCCAGCGCGATGTTCTGGGCCGCGATGCCCAGGTCGAAGAGATACCAGTCCCCCTTGTCCGTGGCGAACGTGCTTCCGTAGAGGCCGGACTTCCCCTTCTCCCCGATCAGAACCAGCAGGACCGGTGCCTGCTCGAACCCCTTGGCCGCCGGGTTGTTGGGGAGCAGGGTGGCCTTCAGGGCCTCCTTTCTCTGAAGATCCTCCACCACCACGATCTTCCAGGGCTGCACGTTCACCCAGGACGGGGCCCAACGGGCAGCGGTGAGGACCTTCTCCAGAGCCTCGGGGGAAACCGGTTCTTCGGAAAACCTTCTCACGCTTCGGCGGGTTCGGATGGCTTCCAGTACGTCCATGGGAATCTCCTTCTTCGGCGGGTTCGCACTCAGACCAGAAGCACGAGTTTTCGGATCACCTCCTGGGGGTCGGTGCCCAAGATCCGGATCATGGGCTCTTTGCCCGATTCCCCAAGGTCGAAGATGAGGTCCGGCCGGGCCGTGGTAGCGCGGATGGCGTCCAGGGTCCCCCATTCCAGGGTGGCCCCCTCGCGGCGTTTCACGTCTTGCGGTTCCCGGGCCCGATCGAACCCGGCGGACACGAGCTGCTTTTCCGCGGCCGTGCGGAGGGTCCGGTCGGAGTAGGCGATGTTCATGGCCGCGCGAAGTTCCGGGTAGGTCTTCATGGCCGCCAGGATGATGCCGGCGATGTGGCGCGACGCCCCGAAGGCGGCCGGCCGGGCCGGTTCCAGCCCTTCCGGCAGGCGCACGATCCTCCCGGGAAAGGCGGCCACCTCCTGCGGGCCCTGGGCGCAGGGAAGGGCGTACCCCAGGTTGGACTGCACCTCGGGGAAGAGGCGGTTCAATTCCGGTCGCCCCCTGAGATCGTTGGCCGCTCGTTGCAGACGTTCCAGGACCCGGAATCGCTCCGCATCCCGGAATGCGGCGGCGTAAGGGTGGGTGGGGCCGTGCCCTTTGCCCAGGGGGAGTGAAAAACGGATCGCGTCGGTGATGAACCGTTTGGCCTGTTCCACGGCCTCGGGAAGGGCCAGCCCTTGGGCGAGAAACGTGGCGATGGCTGCGGAATACGTGCAGCCGGTGCCGTGCGTGTTCGGGGTGTTCAGCCGGGGAGCGGCAAATGGGGTGAACCCGTGTCCGTCGTACAGGAGGTCCACGCTCTGAGGGCCCTGCCCGTGGCCGCCCTTGAGCAGCACCGATTCCGGTCCCAGGTCGAAGAGCGCAAGGGCGGCGTCCCGGCACTGGGCCTCGGTTTCAACGGGACGACCGGTGAGGAGCACCGCCTCGGGCAGGTTGGGGGTGATGAGCCGGGCCAGGGGGACTAGGCTCCTGGAGAGGCAGCGGCAGCCTTCGCTGTCCAGCAGGGGATGTCCGCTCTTGGACACCATGACCGGGTCCACGACGACAGGGCGGATGCTCAGACGCCGGAGGGCGTCGGACACCGCCTCCACGATCTCCCGGTTGGCGAGCATGCCCGTTTTCAAGGCGTGGATGGGAAGGTCCGCAGCCACGGCCTCGATCTGGCGGACCACGAAGGCCGCAGGTACGGGCCACGCGGCCTCCACGCGCTGCGTGTTTTGTGCGGTGAGGGCCGTCACGGCACTCATCCCGAACCCGCCCAGGACCGTGATCGTCTTCAGATCCGCCTGGACACCGGCGCCGCCCCCGGAGTCGGAACCGGCCACGGTGAGGACACACGGGGTGTGCATGATCAGGTCGGCCCCCGTTCGGATACCAGGCGGTCTCGAATGCATTCGGCCACCTTCTTCCCGCTCAGCAGCATCCCGCCGAAGATCGGGCCCATGCGAGGCCCGCCGAAGGTGGCGTTTGCCGCCATGCCGGCCACGTACACCCCGGGGAAAACCTCCCGGGTGTTCTCCAGCGTGAGCTGCTCGGCCTTCTCGGCCCACAGGGACTTCTCGCCTTCCAGCTTGCCGGTGGGGGTGTGGAGTTTGCCCGGGACCTTGCGCTCCACTACGTGTACGAGTTCGCAGGCGTGACCGGTGGTATCCACACAGAATCGGCAGGACACGGTGAGGGGATCCACGTGGAGCCTGGCGGTCTCCACTGCGGACCAGTTGATGACCAGGCCCGTGACCCGGTCATCCCGCATGACCACGTCTTCCACGCTCATGAGGTTCCAGATCCGCAGCCCGGCCTCGCAGGCCCGGGCCGCCAGGGACGTGACGCAGTACACGCTGTCTACGCAATGGTATCCGTCCATGTACGGCCGACAGGGGATGCCGAAGGCTTCCAGTACGCCCCGGGCCTCCTCCTGGACCACGATTTCGTTGAGCATCATTCCGCCTCCCCACATACCGCCCCCCACGCTCAACTTTCGCTCGTACAGGGACACCTTGTATCCCCAGCCCGCCAGAAACGAGCCGGCCACCAACCCCGAAGGGCCGCCTCCCACGATGCAGACATCCACGTCCAGGCTTTCCCGGAACTTCTGGTGCCATCGGTCCAGGATCGCCTGCGTAATGATCCGTTCATCCAAAGCCATGGTCCCTCTCTTTCTTTCGCTCGGTTTCCGCGGGAAGGATCGGCCCCCGCGTTGCCGGAAGCGGGGGTGCGGAACGTCGGGTTTGCGGAGGACGAAGAAATCCATACTAGTCGGTGCCCGCGAAAAATCAACCGCGCGGCTTCGTGAGTACGGTAACGCCTCCGGGCCGTGCGCACGTGGAGTGACCGGTCGGTGAAGGGTGGGCATCGTCGACACGGACCCGGCGCCGTTGGGAGCGCGCGCCCACCCGATCCGAGCGACCCACCCTTCACCGAATCGTTGCCGCGTGGAGGAGGTTGGACGGGCTTTTCTCGCTCTCTTGTGCTATGAACGGAAAGGCAGGGGCGTGTGCGGCCTGGAACCAATGGAGGAGGGAATGGCAGATGGCGATCCCGCTTTGGACAAGAACGGTTGTTGTGGGTGGGCTCGGCCTGCTCCTGTTCGTCTGCGGCTGTGCGGCGCGGGGAGCGGATGTGGCGCCCGCGATCCAGGGTCCGAATCCGGTGGGACACATGAAGCGTGTCCCCGGGTGGTGGCGAACCCCTGCGTTCGCGGACGACCTCTCGCTGGAGAGCCTGCTCGTTGCCGGCAGGGCGAGCCTGGAGTACTACGAGCGGCAGCCGGCGGGCAAGACGTTCCGTTTCGGCCGCGACGAGTATTCCGTGGAAGATCTCAAGCGTTTCCTGGCCGACTTCCTCGCCTTTTCGGAGCAGGTCCATGACGCGGGCCTGCGGAGGGACTACCTGAAGAAGAACGCGCGGGTGTACCGGGGAGGAGGCAAGGGGAGGGAGATGCTGTTCACAGGGTACTTCGAACCCGTGCTGGAGGGGTCGCGTTTGCCTGGGATCCGGTACACGGTGCCGATCTTCGGCGTGCCTGGGGACATGATCACCGTGGACCTGGAGGCCTTTGACCCGCAGTGGAAGGGACGGCGTCTCGTGGGAAGGTATCTGGAAGGGACCCTGGTTCCTTACTACACGAGGCGCGAGATCGACCGGCTTCAGGTGCTCAGCGGCAAGGGGTACGAGATCGCCTGGGTACGGGATCCGGTGGAGGCCTTCTTTCTCCATGTTCAGGGTTCAGGAAAGATCCTTCTCCCGGATGGAGCGCTCCTGAACGTGCAGTACGCGGGAAACAACGGCAGGCCGTACCGGTCCATCGGCCGGTTCCTGGCGGAGCAGGAGATGATCGCGCTGGAGGACATCACCGCAAGAAAGATAATAAACTACTTGAGAGAAACCGTTGAAGAAGCTGAAACTGTTATGGATTACAACGAAAGATACGTTTTCTTCGCAGAGAAGATGACCGGGCCCATGGGCAGTCTCGCTGTCCTTCTGACCCCGGAACGGTCCATGGCCACGGACCCGAACGCCTATCCCCGAGGCGCACTGGCCTACGTGGAGACGGAGGTGCCTTCCGTGGGTGGGGACGGGGTGTCTACGGTGTGGAAACCGGCCGCACGGTTTGTTTTTAACCAGGACGAAGGGAACGGGGTGACGGGCCCCGGGCGAGGGGACCTTTTCTTCGGGACCGGCCCACGGGCCGGGGAGTTGGCCGGCGAGATGAAGCGGGCAGGAAAGATCTATTTTCTAGCCCCCAAGAAGACGGACTGAACCCCTTCGCGAATCCCTGCTCCTAACACATCCGGAGCGTGGATTCACGACCCCCGTAGCAGGCGCATCAACTTGCCGTGGATCCTGCCGTTGGAGCCCACGAGGCCGGAGGTGCCGTCTGTGTTCTTTCCTCCGCGTCTGTCCGTCACCCTCCCCCCTGCCTCCTGGATGATCAGAACCCCGGCCGCGGTGTCCCACGGGGCGAGTTCCACCACCCAGTAGCCGTCCAGGCGTCCCGCTGCCAGGTAGCAGAGATCCAGGGCCGCGCATCCCGAGCGGCGGATGGACCGGACCTCCGGGACCACCGTGCAGAAGGTATCCAGGTTGTTGTCCTCTGCTTCGCGCATGTCGCAAGGGAATCCTGTGCCCACCAGACAGCGGATCAACCGCGTCTCCCGGCTCACCCGGATGCTCCGGCCGTTGAGATACGCGCCCTGCCCCCGGGTCGCGGTGAACAATTCGTCGCGAAACGGATCTAGCACCGCACCCAGGACGGTTTTCCCCTGGTGTCGGAGAGCAACGGAGCAGCAGAAGTGAGGATACCGGTGCGTGTAGTTGGTGGTGCCGTCCAAGGGGTCAACGACCCACTGGTACGGCGACCCCGTCTGTGGAAGACAGGTCTCTTCCAGAAGCAGATCGTGGTCGGGAAAAGCCTTCTTCAGGATGCGGACCACGGCCCGTTCGCACGCGTGGTCCACCTCCGTCACGAGGTCCGTCTCGGATTTGAACACGACGGTGTGTGCCGCGTTGAAGGATCGTTTTTGAATCCGACCGGCTTCTCGAACCGCCCGGACGGCTTTCTGAAGGTGCGCGGCCCAGCCGCCGCTGCGGGCCGTCCGCATTTCGTTGATCCCCTGTTTTTTCATAGGCGTTCGGCTTTCAGCACACCACCAAACCGGGTGGTTCATTGGGTTGTGGGGTCGGCGCTCGTCCCGCGCACCGGGCCCAGAGCCTTGATCTCTCGAACGGTCACCGGGGTACCCCACATGTGTATTCCCAGGAGGCCCTGGATCGGGTCGGCACAGAACCGGACCCGCAGCCCGTGGGATGCGAACGTTTCCGGCAGGTCCACCGGCCGGTAGTGCTCCCCGGTATCGGCCTGGATGCCGAAGAACCCTCCTTCCATCTCCAGGAAGAGAACGGTGCCGGTGCCCTGAAACCGGCAGGATGCGCAACCGCCCGCGGAAACGAATACCGGCCAGGGCACGAGGAACAGGGCTAGCAGCCGCTTCAAGGCCCGAGCTTCCATGTTCGCTCCACATGCCCATGCGGTGGGTGGTAGACCAGGTTCACGAGTTCCCGGGTATTGGGTACCTGGAAGGTGTCCGGGATGGCCAGGATGGTGGTCCGGAAGGTCACCTTGTCGTCCACCTCGTCCAGCTTCTCCAGGCTGTAGCCCGTGGATGCCCAGGTGCCGTTCAGGTCGGGGTCCTTTTCGTTCCGATACGCGGAGTCGTCGAGGTAGAACAGGTTCATGTTGGGTTTGACGGACTGGGTATGCATCTGCAGGATGTTGGCCCACCCGCCTTGAGGCCCCACCAGCAAGGACCAGAGGTATGGAGACGGGTCCAAGGCCAGCTCCTGGGGGGACATCTTGCCGTCCACGAGGCAGCCGCGGTTGCCTTCGTTGGGCGTGTTGTACCATTTCATGCCCGTGGCGTTGGCAGAGAAATCGGTGGTGAACATGGCCTGGATCTTGGAGATCTTCTTGACGATGTCGGGCAGGCTCACCTCTCCGTCGAAGTAGAAGAAGGACCCGTAGTAGTGGCTCTCGGTTTCCAGCTTGGCGTCCCCCATGAAACGGTCCATCTTGATGCCCTTGAGAACGACACTGCTGAAAACGCGGCGGGTCACCCGCACGGGCCCGTCGTTGTACCCGATCACATACGGGATGATGTTGTTCTTCGGGTCCAGTTCCAGGTGAAAGAAGAGGATCTTCATGTTGATCCGCACGCGGAATGTCTGCAGAAGGTTCACCCCGGTTCCGCCCGCTCCGTTTGGGATCATCCAGTAGCCGTAAGCGAACGGCTTGTCTGCGTCGGGGAAGCCGGTGGTGTAAGACTCGGCCTGGATCTGCTCGACGTTCTGGTGCCCCTTTCGAATGAGGGTGTAGTTCACGTAGTCCTTCTCCGCCGGGGAGGCTCGAAACCGGGGCTCCATCAGGTAGACCCAGCCTGACCCTGTTCCCCGGGTCTCCTGTACGCGGATCTCCATGGCACGGGTGAACCCTTCGGGAATCCCGTCCCCGGCGTAGCGGTCCCCCATGTCCTTGGTCATGAACAACAGCTCATAGGGCGGCACGAGGCGGTCCGGAACCTTCTCGTTGGGAACGAAATCGTAGACCGCCTTCTCCATCACGCGGTTCACATGGGACGGAATGACGAGACCGTCCTGGCCGATGAAGTCGAACTGGAAAGGGATCCGGTGGAACTGCCGGCCGTCGTACGCATACAGGGCCACGTCGTGGACCGACGCACCGTCCAGGAGATCTCCCAGTGAACGGTTCCTCAGCACCACCGGGTCCCGGTTTCGGACGAGCGTCATCCGGCCCTCTTCCGTCTCCTCCAGGGTGGCGGAAGGCGCCGGGACGGGTTGCTCTTGGGAGAAACAAGGGGGCGAAAGAACGGGGAGAAACAGGGCGGCGATGAGCAGAAGCAGCGGCAGAGGCACACGCCCGGTTCGGCGCAGCCGGGTGGGTGGAGGGGAACCGGGGGGAGTCGCAGCGGCGTTCCTCCTGCTTGCTGGGTTGCGGTGGGTTCGTCTCATCGTGGTCTCCGTCCTTGAGGGGATCGGTGAAGCGGCGGCGCCGGACGGTCCAAGGCAGGGTTTCACGATCCGCGCCCGCGGCAACGGCCGGACCCAGTACCAATAGGGATTTTCGTGGGGATTTGCAACTCCGTTGTCCCGGAACTCGGGCTCGACCCCCGAAGTTGGGGGGGGTCCGCGTCTTGACAGGGGGCCTGTGACCGTCCCCTTGCGCACCGTTGGGGCAAGGGGCCTTCGGTGCGGCCAGGTGCAACCGCCCGGGGAGCCTATTCGTTTCCCGACCGCAGTCACGCGCGCCTACGGGTCCTTGCCGGCCGGTGCAGGAACCCCCGTGATCGATCCTCAACATCCTGCCCCCGGTTTGAAGATGTGCTCCTGAGTCCGGGGGCATCCGACCCGGGCCGTACGCCACGTAGTCAGCGGGGTTCTGACCCGCGCCCGCCGTGGTGGTACGGATGTTGCTCTCTCCACCGGGTGAAGAGGCGTGGAAGTGGGTGGGGGGGGTGGGACGCAAGGAGGAACCCCGGATGGGTTCGAGCAGCGGCGGGTGGACCCTGTGGGACCTGGCTTGTGTGATTCGCGAGGAGACGGAACGTGTTTTCCGGGACGAGAGGGTTGTGGGGGAGGTGTCCAACCTGCTCCTGCTGCACGTGATCCAAACCCGGGTGAAGAACGTGTGTGTGGAGGAGGACGTGAGTGAGCCAGTCTGCAGGTATCCGGTCGCCGATTGCTGAGAGCCGCGCGGCTACGAGCACGGTCCTGGTGGTGGACGACGAGCCCAAGAGCTTGGACCTGCTCCGGAGAACCTTGCGAGGGTCTTACCGGGTGCTTCAGGCCCCCAACGGCCCGGAGGGGCTTGTCTGCCTGGAAGGGCATCCGGCGGCCGTGGTCATCGCCGACCAGCGGATGCCGGGCATGACCGGGGTGGAGTTTCTGACCGAATCCTCCCGCAGGTTCCCCTGCACCGAGCGGATCCTGCTCACGGGCTACACCGAAGTAGAGAGGCTGATCGATGCCATCAACACGGGACGTGTCTTTGGCTACCTGGCCAAGCCCTGGCATCCGGAAGAACTGCTCTCGTTGTTGCGCAGGGCGGTGGAGACCCACGATCTCCGGCAGGACAGGGAACGGCTGCTGACGGATCTTCGCGCCAAGAACCGGGAGTTGACCCGCCTGCTGGAAGAGACCCGCAGGCTGGAGCAGGAGAAGATCCAGGCGGAACGGTGGGTGGCCCTGGGGAAGGTGGCGGCCATGGTGGCCCACGACTTGCGGAGTCCGCTGGCGGCCATCCAGTGCCAGGCCGGCCTTCTGCAAGAGGCTGGCCTGCCCGGAGAAAACCGGGAACGGTCCGGCCGGGCCATCGTGGCCCAGGTCCAGAACATGAAGAACTATATCGACGAGCTGCTCGTGGTCTCCGGGCCCTCGAGCCCGGCGTCCGCCAGGCGGCCCTACGAGATCTCCGCTCTGATCGTTTCTCTGCAGGAGGCCTTTTCCCTGCGTTGCGTGGCGGCCGGTGTGCGCCTTGTGGTGGATCTCGGGTTCCGGGGTTCGTGCACGCTGCATCCCACCCAGATCTTCCGTGTGCTGGAAAACATCCTGCAGAACGCCGTGGACGCGGCGGGAGAGGGCGGGACGGTTCTGGTGGCCACCGAGGAAACGGTCGTGGGGGATGTGGTGATCCGCATCGCCGACTCCGGCCCCGGTATACCCACCCAGATCCGTGACACGCTGTTCCAGCCTTTCTCCACTTGGGGGAAACCCAAGGGGACCGGGCTGGGTCTGGCGGTGGTGGACAAAATGGTTCGAG
>Ga0068714_10007011_pt1 | contig 11173 bp, 12 predicted proteins | sample MTBNYHSulfiMetaG_FD_62988 | JGI IMG/M metagenome (GOLD analysis project Ga0068714, IMG submission 62988) | Enrichment culture microbial communities from rom New York Harbor, USA that are MTBE-degrading - MTBE-NYH (New York Harbor Sulfidogenic)... | ecosystem: Environmental > Aquatic > Marine >... | reverse complement strand
TCATTACAATCAATCCATACTAAGTAGTATATAATCATGAAACAAAAAACCCTGACACTTTAGTGACACACCCGCGCGATTACAATAACTGCTAATATCTTTATTGGGCGTATCTAAAAGGTCTCTTAATAATAAAAAACGTTGATAGATTATATTTTTAAATATAAAGTATTTATAGATTCACAATCTGATTTTATGGTGCAATATACATGTTATAATTTACTAGACATATTTTACTCATAATGTGTGTTACTATGTTTTGAGGTGAAAAAGTGTTCATCTACGACGAAGATGATGACTTCGATGATGACTTCGACGATGATGACTGGGATGATGATGACGATTGGGATGATGATGAGTAAGCGTAAGCTTAGTCTGTATCATAATGTCATGATCTAAAGTTCTTTGTCGTTTCAGACATCTAATCTTTAATCATCTTATTTCAAGAGATGATTGAAACTCCTCAATATCAGAGAAGAAGATGCGAGGAGCTACCACGGAGAGAAGCAGCAAATATGTCTAAAGTCAGACTAAAAGCGCTTTTCTCCAGTCTTCTTTTTCACCATTCACCATCATCCTCTATAGAGGAGTGTGTTTATTTGTTCCTTGTACCAGCTCTTTATTGTCTGGTGTGTTGGTATGAGTCCTGAGGAAAATGTGCTCACACAGGAAGAGATAGAGCACGGTCTGCAGATGATGACCTGGCAGGGAATAAATGCACAAGTAAAGATTTCACTTACTGAGAGTGTATTCTTAGTTGGTTTTGCCTTAGCTCTTAATGCTCCGAACACTCTGATTGGTGTCCTTGCAGCCATCCCTTTCATTGCACAACTTCTCCAGATTCCATCAGTCTATCTCATTCACAGAGCAGGAAAAAGGAAGAATTTCAATATAATCACCCAGATAGGTAACAGGTTTGCAATATATGGAATGGCAATAATTCCCTTCATAGCAGGAATAGAACTCAGTCTAATCTTATTGGTAGTCTTTGTTGCAATCCAAGCTATCTTCAACGGGATTGGTTCTCCCAGTTGGAACTCGTGGTTACGCGATTTGGTACCCCAAGATAGACTCGGGAAATTCTTTTCAGTTCGTATGGCCCTAACAGGAATAGTTGCTATAGTAGTATCGCTCATTGGTGGACAGTTCATAGGACAGTGGAATACAATTTATGGTTCAGGGTCGACAGGAGGATATTCTATTCTATTCTTTTTTGCATTTGTTTTTGGTATGATTGCAGTATATTTTACTTTCGCGACACCAGAACCAAAGATGGTCATACCAGAACGTCATGTCCGTTTTCCAGAGCTAGTAGCAAAACCCTTTCAGGATGAAAATTTCCGAAAGCTAATGTGGTTCTCTGCAGCTTGGACCTTCAGTACTGCCCTCGCATCACCGTTCTTCACTGTTTACCTATTAAGTGATCTTCATCTCGGGCTTCCAATCGTTACAATCCTGATATCCCTCACATCATTGGTAAGTATTATATTCTTCAGGTTCTGGGGAAGACTCTCAGATAGGTTCAGTAATAAATCAATTTTGCAAGTATCATCTCCATTGTACATTCTTGGTACAGTTCTATGGACATTTGCACCAGTAGCAAGTGTATACGCAGTTCTAATTCCACTTTTGATATTGATTCATTTACTAACAGGTTTTGCAGCAGCAGGTGTAAATCTGGCTTCTGCCAATATTGGATTGAAACTATCACCTAAGGGGGAGTCCACAGCATATCTTGCAGCAAGAGGGAGTGTTGTAGCTGTTGCAGGAACAGGAGCGCCTCTTATTGGGGGTGTGCTTGGTGATGTTCTCAAAAAATATACATTATCATTGACGATTATCGAGGACCCAAATGGAGTCTATCCACTATATAGTATTGCAGGATTCAGTTTTGTCTTTCTTTTATCAGCCATCGTTGGACTCTACGCCCTTCATAAATTATCCCTAGTAAAGGAAACCGGAGAAGTCGATGAGAAGATAGTGATAGATGCTATTGTCGCCGAGACAAGAAGAAATGTAAGAACACTGTCAACAGTTGATGGCCTCAGACAAACCTTCCATATTCCGGTGTCAGAGCGTGAGGGGGCACCGAAACAAAAGAGAAAGAAGAAGACTCCCATACGATCAACCGAAGATGAAACTAAGAGAGAAAAAACATCATAAGTCTGTATTCTCCTGTATAAAGCATATATATGCTTTATATTGCCTTTTAAGTAAAAAGAACGATAAACTAATAAGAAAATTCTCATAGTAGATAATATTAGACAGGAACACAAGCAATACGCACGAACCGATAATGGATTAGTAGTTACATGAAGACGTGTGTAATTTAGGTATGCAGCAGCGGGATGACAATAAAGAATCTACTTGTGTAATCCTCTTACGTCATCACCGATCTGCGAGGTGAATTATATGAATAGGAAGGACAAATACAGAGAGAGATTGCCAATTAATGAATGGCCGGATATTGAAAGAAAAATGGCCATCATCGCGAGGATGACAAGTGATCCTCCTCCTCTGAAACTTAAAACAGAGGTTCCTTATCTACAGGAAGAGAGTGATGTTGTCACGTACTTCTCAGATGGTAGTGTCCAGAGTGGGAGAAGCACACCAATCGGGTGATGTTTCCCATGAGTTGGCAAAGTCAGCTAAGGAATTGCATTACGACAGTGGATGAGCTCGCATCATTCATTGATGTGGAAGATGAGGAGATAGAGGTAATGAAGGATATCTGCAAGAATCATCCATTGAGAATATCAAGATACTACCTCTCGTTAATCGATAAGAATGATAAAAGAGATCCAATACGTAGACTTGCAATACCGCTTGCTCATGAGGGATATTTGGAGGGTACCTATGATACAAGTGGTGAAAAAATAAATACAGTATTTCGAGGGCTCCAGCATAAATATCTTCAGACAGTGGTCATTCTCGCCACAAATGAGTGCGCAATGTACTGTAGACACTGTTTTAGGAAACGTCTAGTGGGACGGGATACTGGAGAGACCCTACAAGATATCGATCGAGCCGCACAATATATCAACGATCACACTGAGGTAACTAATGTTCTCATCACAGGCGGAGACCCTCTGGTCCTCTCGAATGAGCGAATTCGAAACTTCCTTGAGGCCTTTTCAGATATCGAGCATCTGAACTATATTAGATTTGGTACTAGGGTTCCCGTAACATTCCCACAGAGAATTACAGAGGATAACGAATTCCTTAGTTTGTTGCATGAATACTCACAGAATAGAAAACGTATCTATTTCGTTACACAATATAATCATCCAAGAGAACTGACCTCAGAGTCAATTGGTGCGATTAGAAAACTGTCTGAGGCCGGAATAATAATAAGTAATCAGACGGTTCTTCTAAAAGAGGTCAATAATGACCCGATTGTGATGGTACAACTTCAAAGAAATCTCATTGAAAGCGGGATAATTCCATATTATATATTTCAGTGCCGGCCTGTGAAGAGAATCAAGAGGCATTTTCAAGTTCCCCTGTATGAAGGATGTAAGATAGTACAGCAGATGTTTGGAGCTCTGGATGGACATGCAAAAAGAGCCCGATTCATCATGTCGCATAAGACTGGAAAGATTGAGATATTAGGGTTGCAAGATAATAGGTTTCTCTTCAAATACCATCAGGCAAAAGATCCTAATAATATTGGAAGGATGTTCTCAAGAAGAGTGGATAGAGAAGCAACTTGGTTAGATGACTTGATGGATTGATATAATGATATCACACCAAAGAAGATTGAGAAAATATCATAGGTCTCTCAATTGATACAAGAGGGATAATGATGACTGATTAAATCAATTATTCTCAGGATTATAAAGAACCTATTCTCGGGATATAAAAGGGAGAGATGTTCAATAGAAAATACATAACCAAAGGATAGGAATAAACATGGAGAGTATTAGTAAAGGAATTGCAGATAATCCTAGAAATTCATATCTTATTGGACTCGGAGTAGGACTGATCATATACACGCTTCTTCTCTATTTCAATGACTGGAATCCGATTTCATTAATCACTTCAGTGTTCTTCATAGAGCTTTCAGTGATTACGGGTATAATCATGCGTTTCTTGGGAGGGTTGGGATTAACTCTGACATATGCAGCACTCTGTGCAACTCTCTTCAAACTCCTATCGTCTTTCCTCAGAGGAAAAAAATCACGACTAACAAGGGTGAAAGTTTTGGTTCTAATTCCTGCGTTAGCCATCGTTATTTATGCATTATATACTGTCTGGGAAGCATTTTATTTAGCCAGAGAATTATCATATCTGGAATTTCTTTCCATAATCTTTGGTATCTGGTCCTTGATGGTAATGGTGTATTTTATTCCGATAATCAGAGGAGAATATCAACCAGTATTAGAGAACATATCTGAAGAGGGAGTTGGCCACAAACTAAGTAGTTGGAAATTTTCTATTTGGAGAAGCTACCAATCAAGACTCCGTCATGACTATGGACTTGTCGCAGCGATAGAGTTTGAAAGATACGGTGCTAGGCTATTTGTTATTCGGGCAATATTGAGTGGGTTACTCCTTCTCCCAATCTCATTGGTTTTGACCATTATCACTCCACTTGCTATATTGAGTATACTACTATGGTTCAGAGTATTTACTCTGGATTACAGATATTTTTCAAAACTAGAGAGAGCACTGTTAATCATCATCACAATGACGGTGGCAATACTCTCAACAATATCATATACTCAGTTTGAATTAGCTACATTCAATACCATTTTTATTATATCATATTCAACAGGTCTATTGGCAGGACTTCTACTCCTGTTAATCATTATTTTGCGTAAATGAAAATTTAGCCTTGTTATTATTATATAGTACTAATCTCTAACTCTCGCACAAGTTCTTTGTATCGATTTCTAACTGTGACCTCAGTCACACCTGCGGCTGAGGCAATTTCTCTTTGAGTGACTCTATTATCTGTTAGTATAGATGCGATGTATATTGCTCCAGCAGCTAGTCCTCGTGGATCCCGACCAGTGATTAGTCCTTCATGGTCTTTAGCTTTCCGTAAAACCTCAAAGACCTTAGTCTGCATCTCCCCGGGAAGATCAAGTTTTGTAATCAGTTTTGGCACATAATTCATAGGATCAGGTACTGGCATTTTCAGCTGTAGTTTTCTGACTAATAATCGGTAATATCTACCAATCACTTTCCAATTCAAGTGCGAGTGTTTCGACAACTCTTTCAGAGATCTCGGAATGTTCCGTAGACGAAGAGCAGCATATATCGATGCTGCAGCAAGGGCGTCAATAGAACGGCTACGAACAAGTTTCTTCACAATAAGCTTCCTGTATAACATAGCAGCAAGCTCTTTTACTCCCTGTTTAAGGTCCATCTGTGAGGTCAACCTATCAATCTCAGAGAGAGCCTGTGAGAGATTCCTATCCACTGAGCTATGCACACGGGACCGAATCTGCCATTTTCTCATTCGCGTGATTGCAGCCCTTCGCTCTGGAGAGAATTTTCTACCAGAGGAATCCCTATTTCCATAGCCGATCATGGTAGATAGCCCTTTATCAGATGACGTATAACGGATGGGACTCCCTGTTCGAGTTCTAGCCTTCCGCTCATCAGCTGTAAAGGCTCTCCATTCTGGACCGGGATCTATCTCACGCTCATCAACGACAAGGCCACATTTTGCACATACCACATCTCCCGTTTCAGCTATGCGGATAGTCTTATGTGCTCCACAATCGGGACAAGTAAATGGTTTTGACTGGTCATACTTGTCCTTTGCCCTATCATTTGATGTTCCAGAGGCCATTATCCTACACTACCATCTGCGTCGTCTTCTATCAGAACGATCGCGACTAGAGTGTCCTCTACCGCTGTCCCTTCTGTAGGAACCACGTCCACCAGAACTTCGTGCCCAGTCGCCAGACTGATAATAGTGCCTGTTTTGTGGACGACGATGATTTTCGGCGGACATATCTACATCCCGATTCACTGATTCTAGTTCAGCATCAGCTTTTTCGATAGTACTGTGTCTGCCAATCTTCAATTGGAGGTTTCCTCTAAAGAGGCCAGTATAACCATTTTCTAGTCTATAGGTAGTATCTTCGTCAATATTTGTGATACTGTCATCCCAAAGGGGAATGGTTACGATGGCTGTGGAATCTCCTGCAGTCGCATCAGCAACACAGTGAATCTCACCAGTATGTCGTGAGGTAACTTCCCTCACTTCTCCCTTATCCACTATTTTGAAGGTTACATTTATGTTCTTCATCCGTGGCTTTAGATCTTCAATCTGTACGTCTGTCGTCTCTTGACTTGTTTTGTTATCGTTATCGATTTCAGAAGTCATTAAAATCACTTTCAATTCATAGGTTGCTAAAACATAAACTCTCGAATTTTCGTAATAATATTCTTACCGAATTCATCTAATATGGCAACCTCATAATGAGTAAGGAGAGAGGCTTTATAAATTTCAGGATATATAGAGCTATTATAATACCCATTTTATTTAAATAAGTTGTATTAAATCCATTTATTGAAATTTAAGCTATATATATTCCGAAATATTGATATCACTATTCACGTCCTTTAGAGGTACATAAGAAAGACAACAGAGCTAAGCCCTTTGACAGGCTACATAGTTCAATGGATCTCTATTATGATGAATCCAAGTGTAGCTATCAAGTTTGAGCTTTGGCTACGATACGGATGCTAAAGTCAGAGTGTCAGACTTCTTATTGACAGATGAGATCTCATAGAGGTGTCGTTTCAGTTTGTTTAGCTGTTGTTGCATACTTCAGGTGATAATATGACAAAGAACACTACAGGAGAAATTGTAGCAGCTCAGATGGCAAAAATTCCTTCTACGGAGCTAAGATATGGATACATTACAATTGAAACTCCTGAGAAGCGATATGTAAAATTGAAAGTAGATGCTGGGACAACATACGAGACCCTTGAGCGGGGAGAGAAGGTAGTTATCGAATATGATGTTCTTGGAAACACAGACATTCTCTCAGCAAAGAAGATCATGAAAAAGAAATGAAAATATGAAGGATTTATTATATTATGGGAAGACGACCAGGACACTGTTACAGAGAATGTGATAGACCAAGTTTTACACGGAGACGTTTCATTCATCGCAGACCAGCTAGTAAGATTACTAGTTTCGATATGGGGAATACATCAGGAAAGTTCGATGCCAAGTTATCCCTCATCGGGTTAGAGAGATGTCAGATACGCCATCAGGCTCTTGAGGCTGCACGAATTTCATCCAATCGTCTTATGATGAAAAAGGTTGGAAGACAGAACTACCACTTGAGAGTACGAGTCAAGCCGTTTCATCATCTGAGGGAGAACAAGATGATTGCAGGAGCAGGGGCGGACAGAATTCAAGATGGGATGCGATTGGCCTTTGGAAAAGTCATTGGACTCGCAGCAAGAATTGAACCAAATCAGCCAATACTATCAATTCGTTGCAATAATCAATATATAAGGCAAGCACGGGAGGCTCTGAACAGGGCAGCACCCAAGCTACCTACACCATGTAAGATTGTCTTTAATAAAATCAGTCCTAAACTGAAGCGTAGCATGGGATATGGATACTAATCAGATCTTCTAGAGTTAAGAGTCGGAATTGAATATATAGGACATAGACAACTTGACTCCATAAAAACTGCGAGATAGTGTTAATTCTAGTTTAGAAGATTATACACTATCTATTCTGCGATGAAAATGCGGACAGCCATAGGTTTGAGATATACCACTTTGAAGTACTTTATATCTAGGAGTTCTCTCGGGCATCTAAGAGGAACATTACACTTGTCAAACGAACCGCACAATTTGGATTCAGAACTGACTGTGGATATTACGCATGAGGGAAGATGGCTCACCGTATTGAACCTCTCATCGGTCACCTTCTGCGTTCTACTAGGTCTCAATATGGTTGCCCCTATCCTGCCAACCTATGCTGAGAGCTTCCAAGTTTCATATGCCTATGTGGGGTTTGTTATCTCAGCGTTTGCTGTTACCCGGATGATATTAGACGTACCCGCAGGTCTTCTTTCGAAAAGATTCGATAAAAAGAAGATAATGATAACAGGTCTAATACTCATTATGATATCCTCAATCCTAGCAGGAGTTGCAACTAGTTATGGCATCCTTGTGATTGCTCGAATGATCGAAGGTGCAGGGTCTGCGCTCTATGTCACATCAGCTACTGTCTTCCTTGCTCAAATATCTGGCAAGAAGAAACGCGGCAAATACATGAGTCTCTATATGGGTATGCTCTTTCTTGGAAGTATCTTTGGGCCCACATTTGGTGGAATACTGGCCGATGTATATGATATTCATGCACCATTCTTTGCCTATGCACTGGTTGCAGGATTTGGGATAGTTCCAACGCTCATCTTACCAAATTTGCATTATTCAGGACATACCGAGATTAGGCTCCAACCAAGAACAACTCTGCAAGACATCAAGCAGGTTCTCTCATACCCGTCCTTTCTTTTAGCCAGCTTTGCTACATTTACTCTCTTCTTCATTCGAACTGGGGTAAGAAGCACACTTATACCATTGTTTGGAGCAAACAATCTTGGACTTGACTCAACCGCAATTGGACTTATTCTCACTTTGGCGGGGGCTGCAACTGCCATTACGATGGTTCCTATGGGATCAATATCCGATAGGGTTGGGAGACGAATTCCACTCATCTTTTGCCTGTTTCTCACAGCAGGCATCACAATTCTCATTCCATCATCAGGTGATTTGAATGGGCTCTCCTTCTCATTGATAATTTATGGTGCCTTCACGGGAATATCTGGACCAATGGCTGCTTATGTCACAGATTTATCACCTCAAAATAAACTTGAAATATCCATGGGACTCTATCGTATGATTGGAGATATCGGGTTTTTCTTTGGTCCCCTATTCCTTGGTTTCTTGGCAGACATGACAGCAATCCCAGTTTCAGGAGCTGAACATTCTGGACTTATTACCATTGAACCATTCGCTGTCGCATGTATTCTCCTATTGCTCGCTGGTATATCCCTTCTTAAAGCGGATGATCCTGCGAGAAAGAAAAGAGTTAAAGAAAAAATAGAAGAGGCTCCTTTGGACGATTCGTATTGATTAGATATCCAAAGAACATTTCTGATCCTATAACTATTCTATATGTAAACGATCAACCACATCTTTCACACCAAATGTCTTTGACGCAATGTCGAGAGCGGTTTCACACTCGACACGATTTGATAATGTTCCGGACATTGTCACTACTCCATCGCTAACTCTGACATCAACATCATTCACATTGACGATGTAATTTCTATTAATCTCCTTGACAATATCGTCTGCTATTACATCATCTACAATAGCCTTTGTGGGGACTACTGTTAGTGTATTAGTGATCTCTTTTATACCTATAAGATCAGAGATTAATCGCTCTGCACGGAATTTCTTCCAATATGCATCAACATGTCCCTTAAGAATCACTTTTCCATCCTCTACATATACCTCTATGTCTGAATTTCTTGTACTATCATACCACGATAATTGAACCTCAATGTTACTCTTGATCTCTTTATCAGACGGTACATCCACTCTTTGAGGAAATTTTACCATCATTTGATTATCTACATTGGTGACACCTGGGACTCTATAGGCATCAAATAATGCAGCTTCAGATGCAGAGTAACTGGGTACTGCCCCGAGGAGAGTGACCTCTCTGTTATCAACCTCAACCTTCACTTCTGAGGCATTTACTCTACTATCCCAGTAGAGTGTATCAATGACTGCTTTTTTTATTGTTTCATCACTATTCTTCATTATTGTTAATTCCATATAGATAGGGTGTTTATTTGTAATAAGTATTCGGTTAGACATTAAAAGAGAACTACAGATAAGTCAAATATTATAAAGTGAAAAAAGTATTAGCATTTGATAAACAAAATTTTGGTGTTTTGTGGATGGAATTAGATGAGATAAGAACGACGACTGAAAGCGAATTAAGATATCGGAGAGGTAGATCAAAGAATTACCCTAGGTTTAAGAAATTACTCGCGAGATATGAAGAGAAACAAGAACCGATGAATCTTGCTGATGTTGAGAAATTTATGGGATTGACTCATCATACTCTCAGGACATATGCTAAAGAGATGAACAGGAAGATGATCATCTTTACTGACGAAGAAGGACAACAATGGATAGCTTTCAAAGAGTATTCGAAGAAGTAGATAGCTTGTTCAGATAATCTGAGCAGCCAAATGTCAGACGAATCACTTAATTTCATGAGATTCAACGACACTGAGTATTGATTTTTTCGAAATTAACGAGAATGCGTCATGATGACAAAAGTTGCCACAGTATAAACGACCAGACCTCTTCTTTCTGGTTTCCGATGTCTTATAAGGGATAATTCAATATAGTTAATACTGTATTTATTCCAAATCACGAGAGAGGGAATCATATGAGATCCTGGAGAATTGCCACAGAGAATGAAATACAAAATGGACGAACGACTGATGTCTATTTTGAACGTACTGCTGAGGTACTTGAGAAAGAGGAGCTGGATCCCATTGTGCATGCAGAAGTAACGGTTTCCGGGATGCTAGGTGGGAACGATTGGGGTGTTGTTGCGGGTATTGATGATGCATTGAGATTATTTGAAGGGAGAAGAGTTGATGTTTATGGATTACAAGAAGGAACATTTTTCGTTCCCACAGGAAAGAGTGGTGTGAAGATACCCGTCTTATCAATCGAAGGCCCATACTCAGAGTTTGTAGTATTAGAGACCCCTATGTTGGGATTCATCTGCCACACCTCCGGGATGGTCTCACGTACAGCACGTATCCGAAAAGCAGCTGAAAATAAGACTCTTCTCTCCTTTGGGGCCAGAAGGGCTCATCCTGCCATAACACCCCAAGTAGAGTATGCAGCCTATATTGGAGGATGCGATGGTGTGTCATGTGTACTTGGTGCAGAACTCTTGGACTTAGAAGCATCAGGAACTATGCCCCATGCCCTAGTAATTGTATTTGGAGAGCAGGAGAAGGCCTGGAAAGCCTTCGATAGACATCTTCCTAAAAATATTCCCAGAATTGCAATTATTGATACCTATTCTGATGAGGTGGCAGAAGCTATACGAGCTGCTGAGAGTGTCGATGACCTTGCAGGGGTAAGA
>Ga0068714_10007010_pt1 | contig 11175 bp, 6 predicted proteins | sample MTBNYHSulfiMetaG_FD_62988 | JGI IMG/M metagenome (GOLD analysis project Ga0068714, IMG submission 62988) | Enrichment culture microbial communities from rom New York Harbor, USA that are MTBE-degrading - MTBE-NYH (New York Harbor Sulfidogenic)... | ecosystem: Environmental > Aquatic > Marine >... | reverse complement strand
GGCCTGCATCCCCGGCAAAACACGCAGGACCTTCCCCTTGTACACGTTGCCCACGAAACCGTGCTGGCAGTCCCGTTCCATGTAGAGTTCGGTGACCAGGCCGCTCTCGATGAGGGCCGCGCGCGTTTCGTGCGGTGTCACGTTGATGATCAGCTCGTTTGCCATGCGGGGTTCCTTTGTGTACCGGGCAGTGGCCTGCCGGGACTACGGCTTCTTTCCCCCGCCCTGCCGTCCGGGGAGGGAGCGCCTGCCGGGTTTCGTTGCCGCGGGAAAGAAGGCCAGAAATGCGGTGTGGGTCTTGCGAATCGACACGTTTCTCTCCGAAACGCCGGCGTCGGCCAACAGGGGGGCCAAAACGCGCAGGGGGGAGGGCAGCGAGGCGAACGACTTGTGGATCCTGCAGCGCAGCCCGCAGCCGCCGTCCAGGAGGTCGATCCGGACCGACGGGGGGGAGGGTGCGCCGCCGGTGGGATCGGTGGAATCCGTCGGGCCGGCGGCGGGAACGGGTGGCGTCCTGGCACGGAAGGCCTCCAGCACCACAGACGGGTCCACCCGGATGCCCGGCACCCCCCCGGTCCCCTCGGGAAAACGGAACTCGTATTCCACCCAGAGGATGCTCTCCTCCACCGAGGGAGAGGTCAGGGGAATGTCCCGCGCGGAAAGCAGGGCGAAGCCTTCGGGCAACTCCGCCCCCAGGCGGTCTTTCACCCGGTCCTTCTCCAGGGGAGTGCTCATCCACAGATCGAGGTGCTCGGACACGCTCTCTATGCCTACGGGGAGGGCAGGGCTGAAGGAAATCCGGGGTTGAGGGTGTTCTCCTTCCGTGTAGCAGACGGGCAGCCCGCTTCGTCGCAGCGCTCGGTAGAAAACGTTGATGGTTTCCAGGTGGCTGAGCAGGGCGCACGGTTCCGTCTTGCTGTAGGCGATCCGGAAGCGCTGCCGGGGTGCGGACCCCCGCGCGGGGGGCGGGTGCGGTTCGTGCTTGTCCGCCGGGGCCGGGGCGTCCCGGGTCGGGGCGGAAGCGTGCTCCGCCAGGGCCGGGGGCGTGGGGAAGGCCCCCGGTGTGCGCTCCCCTGGGGGTTCCTGCTCCGACGAGCAAAGGCCACACCGTGCGCAGTCCCCCTCGCAGCGGATCGGCGTCGGTTCCCCGAGGTGCGCCCGATGGCGCTCCTGGAGGAGGAACGAGAGATCCACGCCCGTGTCGATCCACGACCAGGGCAGGGGGGACTGCGGGTCGGGGTACGGGTGGAGCCAGGCTTCCGGCGAGATCGACGCCGCAGCAAAGGCCGCCTCCCAACGATCGAACCGCAGGTGCTCGGTCCACCCGTCCAACATACACCCCCTTCGATAGGCGTCCTCCAGGAGGTCGCACAGGGTGCGGTCTCCCCGGGCGAACAACCCCTCCAGGAGGCTGAGCCGGGCGTCCTGGAGCTTGAGCTGAAAGCCCGACCGGTGAAGCCGCTTCTTCAGAAAGGCCTGTTTTCTCCACGCCTCCTCGGCGCTGAGCTGGGGTTCCCACTGGAAGGGAGTGTGCGCCTTGGGCACAAAGGTCGACACGTTCACCGTAATCTGAAACGGTCCGGAACGGGTCGCGCGCCCTTCCTTTTGGAGCGCATCGGACAGACGGACGATGGCCTCAACGTCCGCGTCCTGTTCCGTGGGAAGCCCGATCATAAAGTAGAGCTTGAGCGACCGCCAGCCCCGGGAGGCGAGAAAGCGCACGGCACGGAACAGCTCCGCCTCGTCGATGTCCTTGTTGATCACGTCCCGCAGCCGTTCCGTGGCCGCCTCCGGAGCCAGGGTGAAGCCGGTCTTTCGCACCCGAAGGACCTGGTCCACCACGGACGGAGCCAGGGACCCCACGCGCATGGAAGGCAGGGACAGGGCCACCTTGCGGGTCGCGGTGTCCTGCATGAGGCAAGCGGTCAGCCGGTCCAGACACGTGTGATCCCCTATGCTCAGGGCCAGCAGGGAAAGGTCCCCGTAGCCGGTGTTCTTTAGCCCGGCCAGGGCCAGGTCCCGTATGCGTGGCAGGCTCCTCTCGCGGTAGGGGCGGTACAGGACGCTGGCCTGGCAGAAACGGCACCCGTGTGGACACCCGCGGGCCGCCTCGATGCTGATCCGGTCGTGAACGATCCGGGTAAACGGAACCACGGGGTGCTCCGGGTAGGGAGAGGCGTCCAGGTCCCGGACCGTGCACTTTCGTACGGGCCGCCTTCGGTCCCCCGAGGGAAACAGGCGCCAAGGGCCGCCGCCGGGATCCTGCTTCCACGTGAAGCGGGAGGGTACGTAGACCCCTGCCTGACGATCCAGCTCGTGGAGCAACGAGTCGCGGGATCCGCTACCGGCCTTCCACCGGGCGATGAGTTCACAGATCTCCGGAAGACGGAACTCCGCCTCCCCGATGATAAAGGCGTCGATGAACGCACCCAGGGGTTCCGGATTGAACGCGCAGGGTCCCCCGGCCAGGATCACGGGGTGCTCCCGGGTTCGTTCCGCGGAGCGCAGGGGGATGTTCCCCAAGTCCAGCATGGCCAGCACGTTGGTGTAGGTCAGTTCGTAGGCCAGGGTGAATCCGAGAACGTCCAACCGATGGAGCGGGGTTCGGCTTTCCAGGGTGCTCAGCGGGACGCCGCGGTTTCGAAGGAGTTCCTGAAAATCCACGGCGGGCAGGAAAACCCGCTCCGCGGAGAGTCCGGGGCAGCGGTTCAGGCTGTGATACAGCAAGGCCATGCCCAGGTGGGACATGCCGATCTCGTACAGGTCTGGAAACGCCAGCCCCACGTGAAGGGTGTTCGTTCCCGCGGAGGGTCGAACCGCATTGCGTTCGCAACCCAGGTAACGGGAAGGCTTCTTCACGAGGTGGAGCAAGGACGGGTCCATGGTTCCGTTCCCCTGGGCAAGGATGTCCGGTGCTTCGGGGTCTTGCGGCAATACAAGTCCGAATAACAGGTCCGGGAAGATCCCTAACCGTTTGGAAAAGATGAGTTTTTTGATGTGGTACGCCGGGGCAACCCCTTATTTTAGACGGCACTCCTAGAAATAGCAAGGCAAGCGCCGGCCACAACGTGACGATTCCATGAAGGGTGGGTCGTTCGGATCGGGCGGCTCCGTATCAACGATGTCCAACCTTCACGGAACGGTTACGCCGCAGCGTAACCGTTCCGTGAAGGGGGCCTGGCCTGCGGAGGCGGAGAGCCCCGGGTTCCGGGGGTGCCCGGTCGGACGCATCCCGCGGCGGTGAAGACGAACACCGCGTGAAATCAACAGGTTGGGCCGTGCCGAAGACGAGCCGCATCTTGTGGTTTTTGCAGGCATCGCCTACCATGCGGACAGGGTAGAAACCGCGTGCAGGAACAGGAGGGGGACATGGGCCGGCAACCGGGATCCGGGCAGGGGCGTCTCCGGGCGATTCCACCGGTGTGCGAACTTCTGGATCGTCCCGCGCTGCGGCGTATGCAGGAGGACTCCACGGTCCCACGGTGGACGGTGCGCAAGGCGGTGCAGGGGGTCCTGGAACGACAGAGAAGGGAGATCCTGAGCGGGACCCGGGAACAGGTGGACGGTCCAGAGCGGTTGGAGGCGCTCATCCTCATAGAGGTTCGGCGCTTGCGCACCCAGAGCCTGCGCCCGGTGATCAACGCCACCGGGGTCATCGTGCACACGAACCTGGGCAGAGCCCCCCTGGCCCGGGAGGCACTGGACGCCCTGCAGGAAGTGGCCGCGGGATACTCCAACCTGGAGTATGACCTGAAAGAAGGGCGGCGGGGTCTGCGCTACCGTCATTTGGAAGGCCTCCTGTGCGAGCTGACCGGGGCGGAGGCGGCCTTGGTGGTAAACAACAACGCCGCAGCGGTTCTCCTGGCCCTGCGCGTGTTGGCGCGGGGCAGGGAGGTCGTCGTCTCGCGGGGCGAATTGGTGGAGATCGGAGGGTCCTTCCGCATTCCGGAGATCCTGGCAGAGAGCGGGGCCACGTTGGTGGAGGTGGGGACCACGAACCGGACGCGCCTGGGCGATTACGAAAACGCCGTGGGGCCTGCCACGGGGCTCCTGCTCAAGGTGCACCGCAGCAACTACCGCATCCAGGGTTTCCATCAGGAGGTGGGGCTGGAGGAACTGGTGGCGCTGGGCCGGCGCAAGGGGGTTGCCGTCATGCAGGACCTAGGCAGCGGGTGCCTGCTGGATGCCCGGATGCTGGGCCTTTCCGGAGAACCTGCGGTACGGGACGTGGTGAACACCGGGCTGGACGTGGTCACCTTCAGCGGCGACAAACTGCTGGGGGGCCCCCAGGCGGGGATTCTTCTGGGGCGAGCCCCGGTGATGAAGACGGTGCAAACCCACCCGCTGATTCGGGCCCTGCGCATGGACAAACTGACCCTGGCCGCCCTGGAGTCCACCCTGCTTCTCTACAGGGACCCTCACGCGGCCCGGACACGGATCCCGGTTCTGGCCATGCTCGCCGAGGATCGGGACGCCTTGCGTCGCCGGGCGCGTGCCCTGGCCGCGAAATTACGGGCCGAAGGGCTTACCGGGTTTTCGTTCCGCGCCTGCGCCTCCACGGCCAAGGCCGGGGGCGGGTCTCTCCCTGCGGAGAATATCCCCGGCGCGGCGGTGGCCGTGAACAGTCTCTCACACCCCTGCCATGAAATTCTCGCACGACTCCGGCAGGCGTCGGTCCCGGTGGTCGCCCGGATCGAAAAGGACGCGGTCCTCCTGGACATGAGGACCGTTCGTAAGGGCGACTCCGTGCGGGTGGTGGATGCCTTCCGAGAGGTGTTCCGCGACCCGCTGCCCGCGGGGTCCTGACCCGGCGAATCCGAGCCCCCCGCCTGCTGCGACTCTGACTTGTTTGCCGCCCCCTTGAAATGTTTGCGGGGTCCGCCTGCCTTCGGATACTCCTTTTCGTCACCCGCCTGACGCCTTGCACTGGATTTCCCAAACGAAAACGGTTTGCCGTTTTCCTGGTACGATTATTGCTCCGTGTCTGGCGTGAACGACATCGACCCTTCGCCGCGGCCGACGTGTTCGGGGGGTGGGTGTTCGTCGCAAGCAAGGGGTGAGGACCGTTTTGTGTCCACCCAGGGGAGGTCGTCTGTCCCGATGAGACCATCCAGCGCGGCCGAGGCGCCCAAGGCGTCGTTCGGGGATCGCAAACAGAAGATGCGGTTGGGCGAACGGCTCATCCAGGCCGGCCTGGTTACGGAAGCCCAGCTTGAACAGGGCCTGCGAGAACAAAAACGAAACGGGGGCTTGCTCGGGTCCGTGCTGATCAAGCTCGGGATGATCCGGGAAGACGCGTTGCTGGACTTCCTGAGCCTCCAGTACGGCTATCCCGCCATCGATATCGCCCGGACGGAGATTCCCCAGGACCTCTTGAAGCTCATCCCCCCGGACGTGGTCCAGCGGCACATGGTTCTGCCGGTGAGCCGTGCCGCCTCCACGCTCGTCGTGGCCATGAGCGACCCGACGAATTATCTGGTGATCGACGATATCCGGTTCCTCACCGGGTACAACATCGACGTGGTGGTGGCCGAGGAAGCCGCGCTGAAGGCGGCCATCGATCGCCACTACGACCAGTCGGCGTCCCTGATGGAGGTGATGAGCGACCTGGAGGACCTGGAACTGGAGGTGGTGGACGATGCCGAGGACCTGAACCTCGAGGAACTGGAAAAGGCCACCTCCGACGCCCCCGTGGTGAAACTGGTGAACGTGATCCTCACCGACGCCATCAAGAAGGAGGCCAGCGACATCCACATCGAGCCGTACGAAAAGAACTTCCGGGTTCGGTACCGGATCGACGGCGTCCTGTACGAGATCATGAACCCCCCTATGAAGATGAAGAACGCCATCATCTCGAGGGTCAAGATCATGTCCAGCCTGGACATTGCCGAGAGGCGCCTGCCCCAGGACGGGCGCATCAAGCTGAAGACCGCCGGCAGGGAGATGGATTTCCGGGTGTCCGTGTTGCCCACGCTCTTCGGAGAAAAGATCGTGCTGCGCCTCCTGGACAAGAGCAACCTGCAACTGGACATGACCAAGCTCGGGTTCGAGGAGCAGGCGCTGGCGCACTTCAAAGAGGCGATCTATCAGCCGTACGGCATGGTGCTGGTCACCGGGCCCACGGGGAGCGGAAAGACCACCACGCTCTACTCCGCGCTCAGCGAACTGAACAAGAGCACGCAGAACATCTCCACGGCCGAGGACCCGGTGGAGTACAACCTGCTGGGCATCAACCAGGTGCAGATGCACGAGGAGATCGGGCTGAACTTCGCCGCGGCGCTCCGCGCGTTCCTGCGGCAGGATCCGGACATCATCATGGTGGGGGAGATCCGGGACTTTGAAACCGCGGAGATCGGGATCAAGGCGGCCCTCACCGGGCACCTGGTGTTGAGTACGCTGCATACCAACGACGCGCCCAGCACCATCCACCGCTTGCTGAACATGGGGGTGGAACCGTTTCTGGTTACCTCCTCGGTGAACTTGATCCTGGCCCAGCGCCTCTGCCGGAAGATCTGCGAGAACTGCAAGGAGGTGGTGGACAGTCACCCCCAGGTGCTGGTGGATATGGGCATGAGCCAGACGCTGGCGGAGCAGACGCGGGTGTACGTGGGCAAGGGGTGCGACGCCTGCAACGGCAGCGGGTACAAGGGGCGCATCGCCCTCTACGAGGTGATGCCTATGCGGGAGGAGTTGAAGGAGTTGGTCCTGGAAGGGGCCTCCGGCATGGAACTCAAACGCGCGGCCCAGCGGGTGGGCATGAAGACCCTGCGGCAAAGCGGCCTGGAAAAGATCCGGGCCGGAATCACGACGGTGGACGAGATCGTTCGTGTCTCCGCGTCGGACGCGGATACCCGGACGAACCGGACGGAGGACCCGCCGGGGGATGACCTGCCGTAGGTCCGGGTCGAAGAGAGCGGCGCACCGTCGGCGGAGGGAGGGTTTGCTCGGGACGCTGCGTTCGATGACCAGCGCCGAAGGCAAGAAGCTCGACGCGTACCCCTATCGGAAGAGAGGAGGCCGCCCATGGCGTCCCTGCCCGAACTGTTACGGATCATGATGGAAGAGAACGCTTCGGACCTGCACATCACCGTTGGGACCGCGCCCCAGGTACGGGTGGACGGGGCTCTGCGTGCCTTGCCCATGGAGCCGCTGAGCGGCACGGAAACCAAGCAGATGTGCTACAGCATCCTCACCGAGTCCCAGAAGAAGAAGTATGAACAGGACAACGAACTGGACCTGTCCTTCGGAATCAAGGACCTGAGCCGGTTTCGTGCCAACATCTTCATGCAGCGGGGGAGCGTGGCCGGCGCGTTTCGAGCCATCCCGTACAACATCCGCAGTTTTGAAGAGCTGGGGCTTCCGCCCATCGTGCGGGAACTTACCCACAAGCCCCGGGGTCTGATCCTGGTCACCGGGCCCACCGGGAGCGGGAAATCCACCACCTTGGCCGCCATGATCGACGAGATCAACAGCACACGGCCCTATCACATCGTCACCATCGAGGATCCCATCGAGTATGTGCATGTGCACAAACGGGGGATCGTCAACCAGCGGGAGGTGGGCAGCGACACGGTCCGGTTCACCACGGCGCTTAAGTACATCCTGCGCCAGGACCCGGACGTGGTGCTCATCGGAGAGATGCGCGACCTGGAAACCATCGAGGCCGCCTTGACCATTGCAGAAACCGGCCACCTGGCCATGGCCACCTTGCACACCAACTCCTGCGTGCAGACGATCAACCGCATCATCGACGTGTTCCCTCCGTTCCAGCAGCCGCAGGTGAGGGCCCAGCTCTCCCTGGTGTTGGAAGGGGTGGTGAGCCAGATCCTGATCCCGCACGCGGGCGGAACCGGCCGGGTGCTGGCGCTGGAGATCATGGTCCCCAACGCGGCCATCCGGAACCTGATCCGCGAGGAGAAGGTGCACCAGATCTACTCCCAGATGCAGATGGGCCAGACCAAGTTCAACATGCAGACCATGAACCAGGCCCTGTGCAGCCTGGTGCTTCGGCGGCAGATCAAGCTGGAGGAAGCCAACCTTCGCTCCTCGGACCCGGAGGAACTGGCCACCATGATCTCGGCCAGACAGACCCAGGCCGGGCCCATGAACCGGCCGGGCGGGGCTCGGGCGGGGGCGGATCACCCGCGCGTCATCGGGAAGTAGGATGCCAGACGAAGAAGGAGAACACCATGCCGTTGTTCAAGTGGCAAGGGAAAGACCGGCAGGGGCAGAACCTCCAGGGGCAGATCGAGGCGAGCAGCACGGCGGCGGCTGTGATGCAACTGCGCAGGCAGCAGATCGTCCCTCTGCAGCTCCGGGAGGAGAAAACAAAAAGGGCCTCCTTCCAGTTCTCGCTGGGCAGTCGGATCAAGGAGAAGGAAGTGGCCGTGTTCACCCGGCAGCTGGCGACCATGATCGACGCGGGCCTGCCGTTGGTCCAGTCGCTGGAGGTGTTGTCCTCGCAGCAGGAGAACGTGGCCTTCAAGAACGTTCTGCTCAGCGTCAAGCGCGATGTGGAGGGGGGGGCCACGTTTTCCGACGCCCTGCGCAAACACCCCAAGGCGTTCGGCGATCTGTACACCAACCTGGTCACCGCCGGGGAGATCGGAGGCACGCTGGACATCATCCTGAGCCGACTGAGCCAGTACATGGAGAAGTCCATTGCCCTGAAGAAACGGGTGAAGGGCGCCATGGTGTACCCGGCCTCGATCCTGGGTGTGTGCGTGCTGGTGGTGATCGTGCTCCTGGTGTTCGTGATCCCGGTCTTTGAGAAGATGTTCCAAGGGTTCGGCGCCGCGCTGCCCACCCCCACGCAGTATGTGATCGCGTTGAGCAAGTTCGTGCAGGGGAACCTGTTTCTCCTGATCGGCGGGCTGGTGGGCGTCGTGATCCTCTTCCGCCAGTACCGCAAGACCGAGTCCGGCCGGATGATCACGGACCGGGCGCTGCTCAAGGCGCCGGTGTTCGGGCCCCTGCTGGTGAAGATCGCCATCGCCCGTTTCAGCCGTACCCTGGGCACGCTGGTGTCCAGCGGTGTGCCGATCCTGGACGGCCTGAACATTACGGCCAAGGCCTCGGGAAACAAGGTGCTGGAGGAGGCCATCCTAAAGACCCGCGCCAGCATCTCGGAGGGCAAGACGATCGCCGAGCCCCTGTCCGAGGCCTCGGTATTTCCGGGCATGGTGGTGCAGATGATCGGCGTGGGGGAAAGTACCGGGTCGCTGGACGCCATGCTGAACAAGATCGCGGACTTCTACGACGAGGAGGTGGACGCCACCGTGGCGGCTCTCACCTCGCTGCTGGAGCCCTTGATGATGGTGGTGCTGGGGGTGCTGATCGGCGGCATGATGGTGGCCATGTACCTGCCGATCTTCAAGATGGCCACCGTGGTGGGGTAACCGGAACGTGAGCGTAGAAGCGGGATGCCGCACACCGTTTGATGTGGGTTGCCTGACCGGCCGATCCGGGGAGGCCAGCCCCCGGAACGCCCGGGGGAAGGACAGCTTCCTCCTGTCGTCGCTGGGCGCCCGGGTCCGTGCATTCCTCTGGTTCCGGGTGGCGGTCACCGTCTTGCTCTTTGGGCTGTACGCTACGGTCGGCGTGGGTGCGTCGGTACCCAACGAGCGGGCCGGGGGGTTGCTGCTTCTCTTGGGGAGCGCGTTGGCGGCCACCGTGCTGTCCGCGCTGGGGTTGCGCCTGCGCGTTCCCGCAGCCTTTCTCGCCATGCTGCAGGTGGGCTGGGATCTGGGCTTCTCCGCCGCCTGGATCTACGCCACCGGGGGCACGGAGAGCCTCTTCCTGTTCTTGTATCTGTTCGTGATCGTGGAGGCGAGCTTCCTGCTGGAATCCAACGGCATCGTGCTCACCGCGTTCCTCTGTGCCATGGGCTACTGGGTGGAGCTGCACCTGGAATACCACGGCGTGCTGGCGCCCTTGGCTGCGCGGCCGGGGGGCTTTCGTCCGGGGGGCGCGGACGCGTACCCGGTGGCCGGGTTCATCTTCATCCTGGCTGCCTTCGGCTCCACGGCGTGGCTCTCCAACAACCTGAAGGACCGGCTGAGCCGGACCCGGCGGTTGCTGCAGGAAAAGACGGACGACATGCAGGACCTGTTGTCCCTGAACGAGTCCATCGTCCGGTGCGTTCGCTCCGGGATCGTGACCTTGGACCGGGAAAACCGGGTCACCTCCATGAACGAGGCCGCGGCCTCGATCACCGGCTATCGCCGCGAGGAGACCCTGGGCATGAGGCTGGAGGATTTTCTGGGTTGGATCCCCGAGGAGGCCCTTCAGCAGCCGAGCGGGGCGATGCCTTACCCTTCGCGGTGGGAGCAGTCGTTCCGGGGCAAGGAGAACCAGACCCTGTGCCTGGGGTGTTCCGGCGCGGTCCTGCGGGACCACAACGGCGAGAGCTTCGGGCATCTGATCATTTTCCAGGATCTGTCTGCGTACAAGCGGATCGAGGAGGAACTGCGGCGGGCCGAGCGCCTGGCCGCCATCGGGGAGTTGGCCGCGGGCCTGGCGCACGAGATCCGCAATCCGCTGGCCTCGCTGTACGGGTCGATCCAGCTGCTGCAGGGGGAACTGATGCTGGACGGGGGCCAGGAGAGGCTCATGCGGATCATCCTGCAAGAGAGCGAGCGCCTCAACGGCCTGATCACGAGCTTCCTGCAATTCGCCTCCCCGCGGGCGGACGCCAAGAAGCGGATGGCGCTGCGGCCGTTGGTGGAGGAGGTCCTGGACCTGTTTCGCCAAGGACCCCACCTGCGCCCGAACACGCGGGTTTCCGTGCTGATCGAGCCCGGTGTGAGCGTGTTCGGAGACGAGAAACAGCTCAAGCAGATTCTCTGGAACCTGCTGATCAACGCTGCCCAGGCCACGGAGCAGGGGTGGATCCGCATCGGAGCCCGGGAGACCCTGGACGGGGGCGGGGCGCCGGTGGTTTCCCTGCGCGTGGAGGACACCGGACAGGGGATCCCTCGTGAGAACCTCCGGAAGATCTTCGACCCGTTCTTCACCAGCCGCCCCCAGGGGACGGGACTGGGGCTGGCCGTGGTCTACCGGATCGTGGAGAACCACGGCGGCCGGATCCACGTGGAGAGCGCCGAAGGCAAGGGGTCTACGTTTCGCATCGAGCTTCCGCAGGCGGACGAGCACGCCGTGAACGGGTAGGGGGGT
>Ga0068714_10007009_pt1 | contig 11178 bp, 12 predicted proteins | sample MTBNYHSulfiMetaG_FD_62988 | JGI IMG/M metagenome (GOLD analysis project Ga0068714, IMG submission 62988) | Enrichment culture microbial communities from rom New York Harbor, USA that are MTBE-degrading - MTBE-NYH (New York Harbor Sulfidogenic)... | ecosystem: Environmental > Aquatic > Marine >... | reverse complement strand
CCGATACCGATAAAGCCTATTTTTGGTTTGGGCATAATATGCCTCCTTTTTTTAATTAAGTCAAAATCATATTTAATTTTATAACATGTAAATCAATTAAGTAAAGTCTTGACTTTTGCTATAATTTCTTGGGGTGTTAAATGATAATACTCAAGCAGTTCTTCATGAGAACTGGCAGATTGACCAAACTGATCATTGATCCCAACCATTTTGATGGGAATCATTTGATCACTGATTGCTTCAGCGATAGCGCTTCCTAATCCTCCGATGATACTGTGTTCTTCTGCGGTTACAATCCCTTTTACATTCCCGGCATATTGTAATATCTCATTTTTATCTAAGGGTTTGATGGTACTTACATTAACAACACCTATCGAGATTCCCTCTTTTGCCAGGGTTTCCCGAGCCTGTAATGCCTGATAGACCATAATTCCTGCGGCAAAAACAGTGACATCTGAACCCTCAGCCATAGGGTTCATTTTGCCGATACTAAAAACTGTCTGACGATCAGTTAATAGCGGCAATGAACTGCGGTTTATTCTAATATAAATGGGTCCCTGATGTTGCAGGGAAGCCCGGACAACTTTACGGGTTTCTTCGGCATCAACAGGAACAATCACTGTCATATTAGGGATCGCACGCATAATTGCAACATCTTCAATCGATTGATGAGTGGCCCCGTCACCGGCATCTGATAGACCACAACTGGAACCTACAATCCTGACATTTAAATTTGGTATAGCGACTCCCTGGCGTATCTGATTATAGGGCTGACCGGCAGCAAAAACAGAAAAGGAATTTACAAAAGGTATTTTTCCTGCCAGGGCTAAGCCTGCAGCAACGGAGACCATGTTTGCCTCGGCAATACCCATCTCAAAAAATCTTTCCGGCATTTCTTTTTCTAACAAGCTGGTCATAGTAGAACCGCATAAATCGGCATCCAGAGCAACCACTCTTTCATCTTCCCGGGCAATTTTTAACAACTCTTTACCATAGGCTTCTCTCAGGTTTTCTTTATCCATCTTTCTACACCTCACACCATAATACTGGCAATATCTTTTCGGGCTTGTTCATATTGTTCTTTTGTTAATGAATTATTATGGAAACTACAATTATTCTCAGCAAAAGAAACACCTTTCCCTTTAACAGTATGAGCGATAATGGCACAAGGTGAATTTGTTACCTCTTCGGTCTGGTCCAGAGCATTTACGATTTCGCTCATATTATGACCATCGATTTCCCATGTTTTCCACCCATATACTTCGAACTTTGCTTTAATATCGCCCAGATCATATCTTTCTTTAATGGGTCCATTCACCTGCAGTTTGTTATAATCAACAATAGCTACCAGATTGTCCAGGTGATAAAAATTAGCACAGGTAACCGCTTCCCAGATTTGGCCCTCACCCAATTCGCCATCTCCGATAATAACATAAACCCGGTAATCCCTCCGGTCTAATTTTGCTGCTAGCGACATCCCAACGCCAATGGACAAACCCTGCCCCAAAGAACCTGTATTAGCTTCAACACCGGGGGTACTTATTTCCGGATGGCCTTGTAGAATAGAACCGAGTTCCTTGGTTTTTTTTAGTTCTGATTTGGGGAAATATCCCAATTCTGCCAAGGCAGCATATTGGGCAAGTACGGAATGCCCTTTACTGAAAATAAAGCGGTCTCGATCGGGGTCATCCGGTCTGTCAGGATTAATCCTCATTTTGTAAAAATATAAAGCCGTTACCAGGTCAGCTGATGACATGGAACCACCCAGGTGACCCTTTTTATCAATCCCAAGACAATCCAAAATACCTTCCCTAACTATTTTTGCCTTTTGTTTTAACTCTTTAATTTTATTGGTATTCATAGAAATAACCTCAAGAAAATAATTTTAAAATATTTTTTGTAACTTTTCAAAAACTTTTGATGAATTAGCTGTTGTTATGATTATTGTTTGCCTTGTGGCAGGTCATTATTGTGCAAGTTATAAGTTAACAGATGTATTACAACTTATTTATTTTAATATTAACTGTCTTAATTCTTAATGTCAAGAATATAGTATAAAATATTTTACGAATAAATATTAAATCAATTGCCGGTAAAGATATTGATAATCTCTGAAGAATAAACTTATAAATAGTTTTCATTATTCTCAAGGTGCTTTTTCATTAATTGTCGTGCTTCTTTTCTGTCTTTATTTTCTATAGCTTGGATCATTTTTTCATGATAATATAATCCGGGTTCTGTCCCCATGGCTTCAACAATTTTAACCATATGATTCCTGAAAAAATCTTTTATAACAAAATTTGCCCTGATAATTATGGGATTCTTGGTAATTTGTGATAAAGCCAGATGAAAGTTTAAATCTTCTAAAGCAAACTTTTCCAGATTATTTTCTCTATACTTTTTCATTTTTTCTAAAATCTCTTTTAATCTTCTAATATCATCATTAGAAGCCCGTTCAACAACTAATTCAATAGAGCCAATCTCGACAATCTTTCTGTATTCATGCATATACACTGCCTGGGAGCGATCAAATTGAATAAGTGGCAATAAAGAACTGATAAAAGATTCAGTAAAAGAATTTCTGACAAATGTACCCTGCCCTCTTTTCTTTTCAAGAAGATCAAGGACAACTAAAGCCTGTAAAGCTTCCCGTATTGTTATCCTGCTGACATTTAAAATTTCAGTAAGTTTGTTTTCGGAAGGTATTTTATATCCGGGCTTCCATTTGCCGGTGATAATCTGATCTTTCAGTTGTTCAAATACCTGGCTGGTTAAATTTTCGGTTTTTTTTATTGATTTCAATATTTTTCTCCAATCAGACTTTTTTAGAATAGGTTCAAAGAAGTTCTGCTGGTTTAATACACCTGATAATGAATGGGATAAAATTATATTCTATACTACTATTATATATGTTGTTAGATGTATTACAACTCTGATTTTAATAAATATCAGAATATTTATCTACTTATCTATATGTTACCGTCCAAATGAACTGATTTTTATATACTTCTTCTCTGGAGGTTAAAAGATTTCCGTTTTTCTGCTATACTGAAGCAAGTTAGGATATTCATCTCAGCAACAAAAACATGAGAAGTAAAATCAAAGCATAAGATAACAAATGATTATAGAGGCTTGAAAAATGAATTTAGAGCGATTAGCAAAAAGTATTAAAAATAATTTATCATATTTAGCTTCCTCTGAGCAAGAAAAGGGAAATCTGGATCGGATTATTGCTGCAATACATGTTATAGACCGAATATTTTTTGTCAAACACAAAAGTGATGCCTATATTGATACTGCCCTTCCTATCGGATATAACCAGACCATCTCGCAACCATCTACAGTAGCCAGAATGCTTATGCTGGCTAATTTAGAAACCGGGAACAACCTATTAGAACTCGGTGCAGGAAGTGGCTGGAATGCCAGTATGGCCGGTTATATTGTCTATCCGGGAAAGGTCTTAAGTTTGGATATTATTCCCCAGCTGGTAGAAGAAGCCTGCCAAAACCTGAATAAACTTAGAATGAACTTAAATCATGAAGACAGTAAAAAATTGAGTCATATTGAATTTAAAGATTGCAATATCTTCAAAAATCTTGATTCCTGGCAGAAAAAGTATGATAAAATCATTATTACTGCAGGCATAGAAAGAAACCAGGAAACATTAATCCATGAATTGGCAGAAAAAACACTAGAGGAAAAAGGGATTTTGGTCTGTCCGCATACTTATGGACCGTTAATTATCTTAAAAAAAGAGAGCGGAAAAGTCTCTAAAGATGTAACTTTAGAACAATATATTTTTGTGCCATTACTGGAATAAGAGATTTGGATTTTTTAACTCAGCTTTCCATTTAAAACCTTGGCAGCCGTAAGAACCGGGTCCCATACCGGTGAGAAGGGAGGCGCATAAGCTAGGTCCAGGTTTTCAAGTTGTTCAACTGTAAACTTCCCGCTAAGCGCAGTGGCAACAATATCAATCCGTTTGGCTACTCCTTCCTCTCCTATCATGCTGGCACCAAGGAGTTTCTTAGTATCACGATCTGCCAAAAGACTAATTTTAATAGGTTTGGACCCCGGACAATAGCCGGCTCTGGAATGACTGTCTATGGTTATTTTAATGGGATTAAATCCATGCTTTCGGGCAATTTCTGTATCCGCAATTCCGGTTGTGGCAACCTCCAGTTGAAAAACTTTCACCACAGCTGTTCCGGCGACCCAAGCCAAAGAAGTTGTTTTTCCTCCTATTGTACTTCCGATGGCACGGCCATGCCGGTTAGCAGCTAATGCCAGTGGAATATAGTCCGGTTTCCCGGTTACCACATGTTTTACTTCTGCACAATCTCCTGCAGCATAGATACCAGGAACATTGGTTTGTCCGTATTCATCAGTGGCAATGGCACCGGTTTTTCCTAATTGAATACCGGCTTCTTTCGCCAGGGCTACTTCAGGAGCAATGCCGGCCGCTACAAGAACCATTTCAGTTAGTAAATCATCCTCACCTTTCTTATCACCGATTTGTACAGATAGTTTCTTTTCATCTGTTGTTTGAATGCTCTGGACAGATTTCCCCAGATGAAGGGTTGTATAGTTCTTGATATGCTTTTCTACCACCTCTGCAATTTCCGGACCAAAGGAATTCAATAGATGGGGAAGCAGCTCAATAATATGTATATTAATTTCCCAAGCAGAAAGTGCTTCAGCCATTTCCACTCCAATATAGCCTCCCCCGATGATAGATGCTGATTGTGGTGAATAGTTTTCTAAATATTCTTTGATCTTTCTGGCACTCTCCATATCACGAAGGACAAAAACACCGGGTGAATCGATTCCTTCAATCCTGGGTTTTAAGGCTTTAGCTCCGGTGCTGATTAGAAGCTTATCGTATATAAGATTGATTACCTTATCCGCTGTTTTTACGGTTAGATTCTTATTCTTCGGGTCAATCTTAGTCACTTTGTGATTTAATCGAAGATCAATCTTTCGTTCTTGTCTGAATTTTTTCGGAGGAATAGCAACCAGATCTTCTAAATTGCTAACATTTCCTTTGATGTAATAGGGTAAACCACAGGCAGCATAAGAAGCCCAAGGCCCTTTTTCCAAAACAATAATTTGCAAATCAGGATTTTCCCTTCTGGCTTTGCTGGCAGCACTCATCCCGGCCGCATCACCACCGATTACTACAAAACGCTTATCCATTAACTCCTCCTTAGGGTTCCATTCCTATGACATTTTTCTTATGCGTATTTCTATATCTTCCTGGTCTTTTAACAATTCAATTAATTGACTGGTATCTGTATCACCAAAGTGATAGGGATAAATCACCTTAGGTTTGAGTGTTTTTGCCGCATCAGCCACCATTTCCGGCGTCATAGTATAGGGTAAATTCATAGGGAGAAAAGCAATATCAACATTTTCTAAATCTTTCATCTCCGGAATATTTTCCGTATCTCCCGCAACATATACACGTAGTCCTCCAAAATGAATGATATATCCATTCCCTACTCCTTTAGGATGGAAAGGCTGCCCGTTATCCCGTTTATGCTGAATATTATAAGCCGGGACTGCCTCGATCAGGATGTCTTTCACAGTTTGTACATCCCCGTTTTTCATTACCACTCCATCCCCAACCTGCTCTAAACATGCTTCTGTTTGCACGATAGAAGTGTCTTCTTTTTTGATGAGATTAATTGTATTTATGTCCAGATGATCAGCATGTTCATGGGTCAGTAAAACAATATCCGCTTTGGGCAGTTTTCGGTAATCTGTTAACCGCCCGTAAGGATCTACATGAATTATTTTTTCTTGAAACGAAAAAATAAGTGTACCATGACCAATAAAGGTTATCTCTAATTCCCCTTCTGTTGTTTGAAAAGAATCCTTTTCAAATTGAGATTGTGCATGAGAAAAATTTGCCAATCCTGAGAATATCAATAGTACTAAAAGAACTTTAAACATATTATCCCTCCTAAAATAATGATTGATTAAAATATCTATTTGCTCTAAACTTGAATCATTCTCCAATTTTCTTAGTTAAAAAACGAAAAACTATAAACAAAAAACTTTGAAATAAATCCATTTCTATGACTCTATAAAATATTGATTCTTTGTCTAAAAACTAAAACAAAAAAGCTATATTAAAAAAATTATACCTGTGACATGTATTTTTATATCTCTTTGTATTTTAACTATAAACTATAAACAAAAAACTAAATTTTATTCAATCTTCCATACCCTCACATTCTGGCGTCCCCAGTTATTCGCTTTTTGCAACTCTCCCAGGTTAAAACAGACATCAATGTGCTTTCCCTTAATCGCACTCCCAACATCATCTGCTACTCCCAGTCCATAACCTTCCACATAAAGGACATCACCGAATTGAAACATACCGTAATCCGGGTCAATGGCAATACTGCCATAGCCTGCCGGATAACCGGTGGCAGTAAAACCATCCGCATAAGGAGCAGTGCATTCTTCATCAGGAGTATAAGCTGTAGCAAGAACCTGATAAAATTGATAATTAAGCTCAGTTTCTGTTCGATTCTTTAAATTCTGCTCGATGACCTGCGCTGCAGTTTGAACCTTCTCCCAATCGATTTTCTCCTTAAAATCATATTTCTTAAATTGTGATACCTTTTTTTGTTCTTTCTTTTCTTCAATCAAGATAGTAATGGTATAACCTGCATCTTTCTCTTTTTTCAGCATCTGGTGCTGATTGGTTACCCGAACAACCTTCCCCTGTTTATCCTTAACCATATAAACATGGGCAGTAACCGGTAAAGTGAAGTGTAATAATAGAATAACAAGAAATAGAATACATAAAATGGAAAACCAATCAGCAGAAATATTCTTTTTTAGTCTTTTCAATGTTTCATCTCTCCGACCAATTGTAATTTTACAAATAACCAGGGAGCACCGGCTCCAATCCATAAACCAAGTATAGCATAACGAATAAAACGAAAAATTTGATAAGCAAACTGACCGGGCTGTGGAAAAAACAGTTTTAACCCAAAATATAAGATGAAAATGCCCAGAATACCAATCAATAAGCGTGCTATTCGGTGCCAGAGAGTACCATGGGCACCCTGAAAATGAATAAAACGGGCATTAGTGACCAATCCCCATCCGACACCAGTAAGGGTAGCAACAACACTAACCATATCATCAGAAGCAGGAATCAATAGAATAATAACAGGCAATAAGCTAATATAAAAAAGTTTTGTTTTAAAATCGATAGTGAATTTCTTTATACTCTCCACTTGTTGCATTACATAAAAATGATATAGATAAAAAATGAATCCGCCTGCCATCCAGCCACCCACCACATCATGGGGAAAATGAACGCCCAGATAGATACGCGAAAAGCCAACTAAGAAAGATAAAAAAATAGCTGAATACCAGATGATTCGTTGATGACTCTGATAAGCAATACTACACCAGACCAGCATGGAAGATTGGGCATGACCGCTGGGGAAACCAAACCCTTCCGCGTAAGAAAATTGTACTTCAGGAAGCAGATCAAAAGGCCGGGGCTGTTGGAATAACTGTTTTAACAAATTATTAAAATAGACAGATATTAAAAATAATATGCCGATCCGGATTCCCAGTCTGAAATCGATACACCAAAGCAAAGAAGGAAAAAGAATTAAGTAGAAAACTTCACTACCCAGTGAAGTAAATAATTGGAATAATCCGTTTAAAAAAGGTGATTGAATCTGTTGGACGCTTTGCACAAATACCAATCCCCATTGAAGCAAACTATCCATTAGATCACACTCCATATTGATAGCAAATGATTGTTATTTTGATATTATAGCAGATTGATGTTTACAGTTAAAATTTTTTGAATTTTTATATTTATTCATTCTTTCAGGAAGCTATCAAAAAAGATCCTGATTATGAAGAAGCCTATTTGAAATTAGGTGACTGTAATACCCAGTTAAAACAATATGTTACCGGCATTGAAGCTTATCAACAGGCAATCTGTATAAATCCTTACTATGATCAAACTTATCTCCACCTTGGAATGACCTATTTTCATTTAGGTAAATATCAGGAGGCAATTAATGCTTTACAAAAGGCACTTCAAATAAGGGAGAACAGTGAGGTATTTGCTAATTTAGCAAAGAATTACCTGGCTTTAGAAAAATATGAAAAAGCAGAGGAATTTGTTCTTAAGGCAATGAAGTTTGATCCGGGTTTTCCTGAAAGTTATTATCTTTACGGGCTACTCTATTTACAAACCGAAAAGCCGGAAAAGGCAATCATGCAATTTAAGAGGGCTTTGTTGTTAGATAATCAATTATTGGATGCTCATTTGCAGTTGGGAAAAGTCTATTTCCAATTACATCAATATGAACTGGCCGAAGAAGAATATCAATATTTATTAGAAAGAGACCAGGAAAAGGCAAAACAGTTAGCAGATTTTTTAAACCAACATCAATAAAAACTATTCATCCAGTTGGTCTTTGTTATTTTTTAAAGCTCCTTCCAGGCTGAGCATCTTATGCTTTAGGGCTAAGCCACCGGTCGCGGAAAACCCGGTTAATTGACCCTGGCTGCCTAAAACGCGATGACAGGGAATAATCAAAGGAAGCGGATTGATTCTCATTACCCCTCCGGCAGCCCGATAAGCCCTGGGATAGCCGGCTTGCTCGGCTAACCATCTATATGTTCTAGTTGCTCCATAAGGTATTTCTCTTGTTTTTAATAAAACAATTTTTTGAAAAGGAGTATACCCGGAAAGGTTAATCTCTTGATCATTAAAATGAACATGTTCACCATTAAAATAATTTCTGACTTTTTCTAAGAGTAAACTAAACTTATTGTTATCCGCAACAAATTGAATTCCTGACCTATCATTTTTTGTGATATAATTCAGAATATCCTCTTTACTATTTTCCGGTAAGAACATTTCCCTTAAACCCTTTTCATTACCGATAATGCCAACCCAGCCCAGCGATGTTTCCGCTAGGGCATAATAGAAAAGTTCATATTCACGACGTCGAAAAGCCATCTTTTTTACCATATGAAACCCCTATGCTAAAATATATTATTTATTATATAATAGATAACCTGATAAATAAACAGATGGGAGACAAATTAGTGAAAAGAAAATTTAAAGCATTATTACTAGCCGGTGGAAAAAGCAAACACGCATTAAGAAAAGTGACTGCTCAGGAATATAAGGCATTGATGACTATTGATATTGTTGCATCCCGCCCGATCATTTACCATATGGCTGAAGTATTACAACAGACGAAATATGTATCACAGCTTTATATAGCAGGACCGGAAGAAGTGCATCAACTTATAAGTCCTCAGGCTGATGAGCTTGCTTTCTCTGGTTCAACCCTGATGGAAACCTTAAAACTAAGTATTCCCCGGCTTCAAGACGAATCTCACATTTTGATTACTACCTGTGACCTTCCTCTGGTTTTAAATCAGCATATTGAGCATTTCATTGAAGATTGTCTGGCCAATCCGGGGTTTGATATCTATTATTCTATTATTGAAAAGAAAACTTATCTACAATCATTTCCTTCCAATAATTTAAGAAGAATTTACGCAAACCTCATTGAAGGCTCTTTTACCGGAGGCAATGTATTTTTAATAAACCCTAAAGTAATCATTGACTGTACAGCAATTATCGAGCAATTTATTCTTTTTCGCAAACACCCGTTGAAGATGGCTAAAATCCTGGGAAGAAGGATTGTAATTAAATATCTTAAAGGATATCTCTCAATCAGAGATTTGGAAAAGCTGGTACCTCATTATTTAAAAGGGTACACTGGTAAAGCTATCCCGGCTGATCCGGAAATTGCCCTTGATATTGACAAGCCCAGTCAACTTGAAGAACTCAAAGCACTCCTTAAGAGCTGATTAAGGTCAGATTTTACTTTTCACATTATACATATATCCACCTGATTTACCCACAACGAGATAAGAAGTAATAAATGCCTTGCGATCATATTCCAGGGCAATATCGCGAATCTTAGGAAATTGATTCCTTGAAGTAACAATACGTAAGACCTGCAATTCACCTTGCAGACCATAGCCAAGGCTGCGGGTTACTCCAAAACCTTCTTCTCTGAGACGCTGTTCAATCTCCGGCCAGTGATCCATGGAAATGACACCAACGGAGATGATATCATGTGAGATTTTTTCAGTAATGCTAATACCCACAATATTTCCGGCAGCAAATCCACCGCAATACGCAAGCACGTTCATCCAATTGCCGATATCCTGAATCACCTTGGAAACAATTAGAATAAAGATTAATATTTCAATAAAACCGATGAGACCAGCGGCAAGTTTTCGTCGACTAATAATCATCTGAACCCGAAAAGTACCCAGAGAAACATCGACAATTCTGGAAAAAAATATGAAGAAAGCCCACAGATAGGGATGTAAATTTTGTAACTCATTCAAAATATCCATCATATAAATACTCCTCTTTGAGAAATCTGGTGATTTCTTTGTGCATCATTTCTTTACTGGCAGTACTATATGCTAAAATGTAAAAAAATGCAATAGTAAAAAATTTATACTGTTATAAACGCTTTTTTATGCACACCAAAGGTTTGGATTAACTTAATTTGTCTGTTACAATACGATATAGCAAACTTTATATTATAATCAATTTGACAATGTTGAAGGAAAGGAAATAGATAGAACAATGAACGCAGAAATCATCAGTATTGGAAATGAAATTTTATGCGGAAGAATCATTGATACCAATGCTAACTATATTATAAAAAAATTAGAGGAAATTAATCTCTTTGTGAAGCACCTATCTGCTGTTGGTGATGAGCAAAAAGAGCTGGTAAGATTGTTAAAATTTGCTTATGCTCGCTCCCAAGTGATCATCACCACCGGAGGACTAGGCCCCACTGAAGATGATATTACTTTTAAATCCATTGCCCAGGCATTTCATCTGAACCTGGTTAAATATCCCGAAGCGGTCAAGCATATGACCTCTATACTAAACCGTGTCAATATCAGTATATCACCAAGTAATTTAAAGCAGGCTTATCTGCCTGAAGGTTCCTGCTGCATACTCAACCGCTATGGAACTGCACCGGCTATGATACTGGAAAAAGAAGGTAGGATTATTATTGCCTTACCGGGAGTTCCCCTGGAAATGAAAAATCTAATGTCCGAGGAAATTATCCCTTTTTT
>Ga0068714_10007006_pt1 | contig 11183 bp, 9 predicted proteins | sample MTBNYHSulfiMetaG_FD_62988 | JGI IMG/M metagenome (GOLD analysis project Ga0068714, IMG submission 62988) | Enrichment culture microbial communities from rom New York Harbor, USA that are MTBE-degrading - MTBE-NYH (New York Harbor Sulfidogenic)... | ecosystem: Environmental > Aquatic > Marine >... | reverse complement strand
CGGGCTTGGGGGCGGCCCGCCTGGGGCCCGAGCGCGCTTCCGGGCCCCTCAAAAGGGGGCTGCGGGCCGCGATCCCGGGGCCGGGACAGCCCCCGATGGTCCAGGGAAGACTTGACAAGTCACGACTTGACAAGTCATAACTTGACAAGTCATCACCGAAGAACGGTTGGGGCGGGCGGAGCGACGTGAATTCGCGGAGGGGAGGAACGGCCATGGGCGACCCGTTTATCGGGAGGAAGAAGGAACTCGAGGTCCTGGAGGCTGCCTACCGCGCCCCGGCGAGCGCGTTCATCCCGGTGTACGGGAGGAGGCGGGTCGGCAAGAGCGAGCTGATTTTGCAGTTTCTGAAGGGCAAGCGCGGGGTTTACTTCCTGGGGAAGCGGGCGCCGGCAGGCCTCCAGATCCGGGAGTTCCTGCGCGAAGCGGCCGTTGCCCTGGCGGAGCCGCTGCTGGCCTCGATGCAGTTCGAGGGGTGGGCGGACGCCCTGGAGGCGGTTTCGGACCGCTGGCGGTTGCCGGAGAAGTTCGTCCTGGCGCTGGATGAATTCCAGTGGACCGTGCAAGCGAGTCCCGAGCTTCCCTCCCTCCTGCAGGGTCTCTGGGACCGGAAATGGAAGGGGGCTGGCAACGTGCTTCTGATCCTTTGCGGGTCCTACGTGGGTTTCATGGAACGGGAGGTGCTGGGGAAGAAGAGCCCGTTGTTCGGGAGACGGACCGCACAGATCCTCCTGCAGCCGTTCCCCTATCGTGAGGCCGCCGGGTTTCATCCGTCCTACGGGCTGGAGGACCGGGTCAAAACCTACTTCCTCTGTGGAGGCGTTCCCCAGTACCTGCGTTGTTTCCGTGAAGACCGCTCCGTGGAGATGAACGTCGCGGAAAACCTCCTGGACGAGTTTGCCCCGTTGTACCGGGAGCCGGACTTCCTCCTGCGGGAGGAACTGCGCGAGGTGGAGTCGTATTACGGGATCCTGCTGGCCGTGGCAGCCGGTCACCGGACCAACCACGCCATATCCAGGCAGACGGGGATCGGGGAGCGCACCCTGCACTACTATCTGAAACAGCTCACCGAGATCGGGTACCTCGTCCGCCGGTATCCGGTGACCGGCGAAAAGCCGGCGCTGCGCAACGTCCGGTACACCCTGGACGATCCCCTGCTCTCCTTCTGGTTCCGGTTCGTGTTCCCCAATACAAGTTTTATCTTGCAGATGGGCCCACAGCGGGCCCTCCGGGAACGGATCCGGCCGGAGCTGGAATCGTACTTCGGCACCTGCTTTGAGAAGCTCTGCCGGGAGGCCTTGCCCTTTCTGTACGCCCGGGAAGGGGTTGCCGCTTCCTTCCAGGTGGGCGAATACTGGGACCGGAACACCCAGATCGACGTGGTGGGGTATCGGGATGACGGGTGGATCGACCTGGGGGAATGCAAGTGGGGCACCGTGCGGTCCGTCCGGCAGCTTGCACAGGAGATGGAGGACAAGGCAGGCCGTTACCCGAACCCCGGCAATCGCACCGTCGTCCGCCGCCTCTTCACCCGTCGGCCCCTAACCGGACCCGCCTCCCAGGCCGGCGGAGTCCGCCTGCACAGCCTGGGAGATCTCTACGCCCCGGGGGAATGACCCAGGCAGGCTCCTCGGGGAATGCTCCTGTCACCCCGCCGGCGGGCTCAGAGTACGCCGTCACGGCGCAGGCGCTCGGCCAGCCTCCTTCCCGCTTCGGCCGGCGACCGGCCCTCCACGATCTGGCAATCCGCGGGTCTCATCTCCGGCGGGAAGAGCCGTTCCAGGCGGACGCGCGCAGCGGGCGGGGCGTCGAACCCGATGTCGGCGCTCCCCCAGGAAACCGACGGCTTCTTCTTGGCGTCCCGGCGCTGGAGCATGGTGGGGTACCGCATGACCCCCACCTCGTTGCTGGCCACCACCACGGCAGGCATCCTCGTCCGGACGACCTCGTACCCGCCGGGGATGACGCGCTCGACCCGCACCGTGCCGTGCTCCACCCTCACGTCCCTGGCCAGGGTGACCGCCGGGATTCCCAACAGGTGGCCGATCCCGATGCCCACCTGCCCTGCGTTCCAGTCCGCGGCCTGCCTTCCCGTCAGCACGAGGTCGAATGCCCCGATCTTCCGGACGGCGGCCGCGAGCGCCCACGCCGTGGCAAAGCTATCCAGCGTGGCCGACTCGAACAGCTCCCCCTCCACGGTCACCAGGTCGTCCGCTCCCACGGCCAGGGCCTTCTGCAGGACCGCGGGGGACACCCGCCGTCCCATGCTCAGGACCGTGACCCGTGTCTCGTCCGGATGCGCGTCCTGGATGCGGAGGGCGGCCTCCAGGGCGTTTTCGTCGAACAGGCTCAGCACCGGGGGAATGCCTCTGGGCTCCACGCGCAAGGATTCGCTCCGGACCACGAAACAGTCCTGGGGACCCTCGGGGTCCGGCACCTGCTTCACGCACACGATGATTCTCAAGGTTCGGTCTCCTCTGGCCTGTCTCTTCCACGGGCAGGATCTCGCGGTGGACGCACGCGCCTGGTGGAGGATCTTGGACGAAGCGCCACCGGAACACCGCCATCGCGGCGGGCATCCTTGCCGCGCCCGGTCGCGGGCCGTTCGGTCGAACGGGAGCCGCGGGCCCGGGCCCGTCACGTTCCGGCCTTCATGCCCCGCAGGGCGTCCCGAAACGCCGGGATCACCTCTTCGTACGGTCCCACCACCCCGTAGTCCGCCATGCGGAAGATCCCGGCCTTGGGATCCCGGTTGACGGCCACGATCTTCCGGGATCCGTGCATCCCGGCCACGTGCTGGGTAGCCCCGGAGATCCCCACGGCGATGTAGACCGAGGGGCCCACCTTCTCGCCGGTCTGCCCCACCTGGGCCTTGGGGGACACCCAACCCAGGTCGCAGGGAGGGCGGCTGGCGCCCACGCCCGCGCCCAGCACGTCGGCCAGCTCCGAGAGAAGCGCGAACCCCTCGGGGCCCCCCATGCCGCGTCCCCCCGCCACGATCACGTCGCAGCTCGTCAGATCGGGCCCTACATCCTCCTCCATCACCCGCTCCAGCACCTCCATCTCCACCCCGGCCGGATCCAGACGGACCTCCACGCGGTGGATCTCCGCACGCGCTCCGCTGCCCTCGCCGGCCGGCTCCTGCACCCGTGCGCGCATGGAGAGCACGCACGGCTTCGAGGGGATCGTGTAGGCCGCCATGACGTTCCCGCTGTAGACAGGCTTGAGGAACGTGGCTTGGCCGCCCTGAAACTCCACGCCCACGCAGTCCGTCACGAGTCCCGCTTCCAGGGCCAGGGCCGCCCGGGGGGCCAGGTCCACGGAGACGAGCGAATCCCCCAGGAGCAAGGCCACGGGCGCGATTCGTTCGCACACCTGGATCAAGGCGGCCGTGTGAAGCTCCGGGTGGTAGGTCTCCAAGAGGGGATCGTCCACCACGTACACGGCGTCCGCTCCCCGCCGGCTCACCGTGTCGGCGAGCCCGCCCACGGCCCGGCCCAGGATCACCGCGGCCAGGGGCGCCCCCCACCCATCGGCCAGGACGCGCCCGCCGGCCAGGCACTCCAGGGAGACGGCCAGGACGCCGCCCTTTCTGTCCGGCTCCACGAAGACCAGCACCGGGCCTTCCCGGCTCATGGCTCGCCTCCGTCCTCGAAGTCCGGGAGCTGCGGAGGCACGTACGCCGCGATCTCCCTCTCCAGCTCATCCAGCGGGGGAATGTAGTGCGAACCGTCCGAGGCGTTGTTGGGGTCGAACGCGTCCTTCACCCGGGCCTGCCAGCGGTGGTAGTCGTGCATGATCGGCCCGTGGAGCAGGTACATCTTGTGCTCCAGGGAAGACAGGCCGAACCCCAGGGAACGGTCGATGGTGGCCCGTGTGGTGGCGTGCAGGTACTCGAACCGTCCCTTTTCCGTGGCCGCGTCCCGGCGGTCGAACATCCCGATCTCTTCCAGGTGCCCCCAGTTGCTCGTCCCCTCGTAGATCCCTCCCCACGTGCAATCCGCCATGTCGTCGAAGAAGGTGCCGTTGTCGATGTACTTCCGCTTGATCTTCTCCCCGAGTTCGGCCTGCCGGACGCAGCAGTCGTACTCCGCGCTGCTGCCCATGCTCGTGATGAAGGCCCCGCCCGGGCGGAAGGCCATGGCGGGGTAGATGGAGCGGTGGAGCCCCCACCAGAACGATCCGTGGAAGGGCAGGAGGCTCGTGTCCAGGAAGAACCCCCCGGTCTCCGCCACGATCTTGCGCAGCACCTTCTCCTGGTACGTCCGCTCCCCTTCGGTGTGGGCCGCGATCACGAAGAGGGTCATGTGCTGGAACGCCTTCAGGATGGCCCGGATGGGCGGGGAGGCCAGGAGCTTCCGCATGGCCCGGGGGGCCAGCAGGGCGAACATGGCGCCCACGGCGCCTTTGCAGTGGATGTAGCCGATCTCGGCGTTGCCGATCTCGTAGGCCAGGTCCGCGAACGCCTCATAGCTCGGCGAGAAGAGCCAGAACACCTTGTGGGTGGCGGGCACGTCCTGGGTGGTGGCGTCGGACAGGACCCCCTGGACCCTGGGCTGCGCGGGCCCGTTGGGCCAGGCGTACAGCTTGACGCCGCATTTCGTGAAGACCCCGAGCCCCCCCTGTGTGCCGCCCCAGCCCCGCATGACACCGCGCAGGCTCGGGCCCGGGCCGTCCCCGCAGAACCAGCCGGCGCCCGAGCCCGGCGTGCCCAGACGAAGAAGCTCGCCGTCCGGCAGCACCCACTCCACGCCCAGCGGGTTGCGCCCCCCGAATCCGGTGTAGATGCCGCTCCAGCCGTACCCCCAGGCGGAGGTGACGCTGGCCAGCTGCGAGGTGTTGGGGCCCGCCCCGATGATGTGACAGTTGAGCCCCCGCTTCATGGCCTCGGCTTGAAGCTGCGAGCAGCACACGTAGGGCTCCACCACGGCGAGCATGTTCTTCTCGTCGATCTCCACGATCCGGTTCATCCGCCTCAGGTCGATCTGGAGGACCCCCTCCACGCCGGGGCCGCCCCAGGCCGCCCAGCCCGTGGAGTGGGCCTTGTACTTGACCTTGTGCCGGTTGCAGGCCCTGACGACCGCCTGCACCTCCTCGGTGGTCCCGGGGAGCACCACCGCCGCGGGCCGGGGGATCCACGGCTCTTTGGCCAGGTTCACGGCGGGCTGCCACGCGTAGCTGTCCAGGATCGCGGGCTCCTGGGAGATGTTCTCCGGCCCCACCGCGTCCCGCAGTTCCGCAACCACTTCGCTCGGCAACGGTTTCCATTCCAGCATGTCAGCCTCCCTGCAGGGAAAGGTTCAACAGCTCCATCACATCGAACACCTGGAGCCCGCCTCGGTTTCCGGCCACCGCATCCCGGAAGACACGCTCGCACCAGGGACACGCGGTCACCAGGGCCTGGGCCCCTGTGGCCTCGGCCTCCTGGATCCGGTCCGCGGCGGTCCACGAAGCGAACGCCGGCTCGGCCTCCAGCACCCCGCCCCCGGCACCGCAGCACCAGCTGTACTCGCGGATCCGCTCCATCTCCACCAACTCCACGCCGGGGACGGCCCGCAGGATCTCCCGCGGAGGCTCGAAGACCCCGAGCCTGCCCGTCTGCTTGAACGAGACCGGCCGCAGGAGCTTGTCGGCCCCTGCCCACGGCTTGTAGACCTCCCCCCGGCGGCCCAGGTGGCACGGGTCGTGGTACGTCACCTTCATGGGTACCCGACCCCGGGGTCGGATCCTCCCGTCACGGATGCCGGCGGAGACCACCTCGGTGGTGTGAAGCACCGGGACACCCAGGTCCAGACCGTTCTTGGGATAGAGGTACTTGAAGGTGTAGTAGCAGTCCGAGCACGGGGTCACCAGAACCTGGCACCCGGAGGCCTTCACACGGCCGGCCATGTCCTCGGCGTAGCGCCTCATTTCCCCCTGGTACCCGATCTCGAACGCCCGCCCCCCGCAGCAAGCCTCGTCCTTTCCGGCGATGCCGATCTCGGCCCCGGAACCCTGGAGGATCCCGGCCGCCGTGCGGGCGGTCTCCTGGAGGTCCGGGTCGTAGGCGTAGCGGCAACCGGCGTGGAAGAGCACGTCCACCCGCTGGCGGTTGATGTCCGGCAGGTCCAGCCCCTCGGCCCACCCCCCCCGGTCCGCCTTGAGCATGCCCAGGGTGTTGTCCTGGCGTTTCATGCTCTCGATCATGTCCAGGTGCTCCGGCAGGACGAACCCTTCCTGCACGCACGTGGCCCGCAGTTCCAGGAGCACGTCGGCCAGGTCGATGTCGTCCCGGTATGCCTGGCAGGCCACCTGACAGGCGCCGCACAGCTGGCAGCGGTACACCACCTCGGCCACGGCGTCGGTGAGTTCGCTTCGCCCGTCCAGGATGGAGTTGGCCATGTTCAGCTTTCCTCCGCCGGAGTAGGCGTGGAAGTTGTACCGGTCCACCGACGGGCAGGTCTTGGCGAACCGCCAGCTCTTGATCTGCAGGTGCGGGGTCCACTTGCAGTTGGAGCACCGCGAGCAACCTTCCATGTCCCGCTTCAGTTCCTGAAGGCTCATCGTCCGTACCTCTCACGCAAAGCAGAGTTTCCCGGGGTTCATGACCCCCCGGGGGTCCAGGATCCCCTTGACCTTCTTCAAGGCGGACACCGTGTCCGGGCACTTCCCGTAGGCCATCTCCGCCCAGGTTCCGTAGGGCCTGGAGAAGAAGGCCCCGGCCTCCAGCAGGGCCCGGCTCGCGTCCCGGAACAGGGCCTCGGTCCGGCGCGCCTTCTCCGCGTCCTGCGGGTCGTACCGGAGCGTGAATTCCACGTGACAGGCCCGGCCCTGCTGCACGGGCTGGATGTACGCGCCCCAGTCCGCGGCCGGCCACCCGTGGCGGGCGGCCGTCTCTTCCAGGAGGCTCACGAACGCGGGCGCGCGGTCCAGGGTGGCCAGGAAGAAGATGTCCTGATACCCGCCGGCCGGCCGCGTCTTCCAGTCCGGCTCGCCGCCGGCGCCTCCGACCCGCGCGAGGGCCTGCTGCGCGGACACCCCGTTCAGGCTGCGCCTGGGACGCAGGCCGGCCGCGGCCGCGATCTGGCCGATGTCGTGTTCCAGGTACGCCACACGCTCCTGGGGGAAGTGCCGGTACCCCGAGATCGAATACAGGAGCAGCCAGGCGGGGAAGGCCGCGGCGTCCGGGGCGTTCAGGAGGGCGGCCATTCCGGTGCGGTTCATCAGCAGGCACACGTCGGGAAGTTTCTGCCGGAGGAGGCCGTAGGCGAACCCAACGAGCGCCTCCAGGCTGTCGGCCCCCACCCAGAACCCGTGCTCCACCGCAGGCAGGAGTTCCAGCTTCACCGACACCCAGGTCACGATTCCCAGGGTGCCCTGGGCGCCCTGGATGATCTTTGCCCAGTCGGTCTGGGACGGACCCATGGGGCTCTTCTGCGCCTGTCCCGCGGCCCACTGCTCCTCCAGGCTTCCCGGCCCTGCGGCGGCGCCGGTCCGAAAGAGTTCCCCGGCCCCGAACACCACTTCCATGCAGCACAGCGGGTCGGACATGTCCCAGTGGTACTTGGGCAGCACGGTGGGCTCCCTCTCCAGGAGGCTTGCCACCACCGACTTGGACGGTCTCGGCGTCAAGGGCGCCGCCACCCGGAGGCCTTCCCGCGCGGCAGCCTCCCGGAGGGCTCCGAACGTGACCCCGGGCTCGATCATGGCCACCTTGTTCCGCCGGTCCACCCGCACGATCCGGTCCATCCCGGCCAGGTCCACCACCACGCTTCGTTCCGCGCCGGGCACGGTGTCTCCCCGGGTGTGCGCGCCTCCGGACGAGCAGGGGACCAGAGCGAACCCGCTCTTGTTGGCTGTCCGCACGATCTTCAACACCTCCTCGGCCGTGCGTGGACGGACCACGCATTCCGGCCGGTGTCCCGTGACGAAGCTCGCGTCCGACCGGAACGCCTCCAGCACCTCCCTGTCCGTGGATACCTGCTTCTTGCCGACGATCCTGCTCAGGGATTCAACCGTTCCCATCTCGTCTTCTCCCCTTGCCGAAAATCCGTTTCCTGGCGCGCCCCGCCAGCGTGGTTGCGGTCCACTCCACCAGCGGCGGCCTGCGGTCCAGGAACGCTCCCACCAGGATGTCCGCCGCCCGCCGGAACGCCCGGCCGTCCACGGTGGCCCACAGGTCGGAAAGCACCCGGCGGGCCGTGTCCGGATTCTCCGCCACGGACCGGGTCAGGGCGTTGACGAGCCGGCCCGCGGACGAGCCGGCCTGCTCCAGCAGCCACCCCCGGAGCGAAGGCCCGTACACCCGGGCCAGGACGGGCAGCAGCGCCCGGGCCACGCCCTGGGCCGCCCGCAAGGTATTGCCCACGTCTCCCGCCGCCGCGGTGACGGCCTTCACGTCCCCCCCCGCGCGCTGCACGGCCCCTTCCAGGAGGGGCCTGGCCGCCCGCACCACCACGTGCAGGTCCTCCAGGACCCGCTCCTCCGACAGGGCCTCGAGGGCGGGCAGGAGGACGGACCCGGACAACGCCTCGAACGAGGCCAGGTCGCTTCCCATGAGGGCGTCCTCGAAGCCGGCCATCATCTCCCCCAGGTCCGCACCGGGGTCGGAAAGCCCCCCGAGAAGGGCCAGCAGGTCGTCCAGCAGCCCGTTGCGGTGGGCCCCTTCCATGAAGCCCCACACCGCGCGTGTCATCGCTTCCATGTTCCTGTCTCCTTCGAGCCGGTTCCGATCTACCCGTGACGGATCACGATCCCGGACCCTCCGTTGGGGTACCGGTAGCCGATGGCGTCACGCTCGCACACCGCGTAGCAGGCCGCACACTCCAGGCAGTGCTGCCGGTACCGGGCCGAGAGCCTGGCCTTGCCCGTTCCCTGGGGTACGGACCAGAGGCCCGCCGCGCACACCAGGACGCACGCGGCGCACCCGTCGCACCGGTCCGGGTCGTAGGTGATGAACTCGCCGGTTTCGGCCCCCTCCACCCGGAACACGAGGTCCTGCACCTTCCACTTCCCGAGGTCGTCTATCCGATTCGCAACGCCGGCCATGGCTTGGATCCTCCTTCCTTGTCTCGCGGCGGCGCGCGGCGGCGGGCCGCCGGCACGGCACGCCTCACCCAACGCCCAACCCTCTGCGCAGCAGGGCCCGGATCAGCCGTTCGGGAATGATCCGGGGAAGCCTCGCCTTGACGGCCCCCGCCAGCATGCACGCGATCCGCTCGCGGTTCTCCTGGGAGATTCCCCTGCCCAGGGGAAGAATGCACTCCCTGGCAAAGCCCGACAGCTCGGGCATCACGTCCAGCAGGTGCCCCAGGTGTTCGTTGAAGGCGGCCATGTGGTCGTCGCTCCAGTCGAACACCGGACCCGGGAAGCTCAGGTACTGCATCTCCCCCAGGAACTGCACGATCTTCTTCATCAGTTCCGGGTTGAACGCGGAGTTCCGCCAGAACCGCACGAACTCCTCCCCGAACGCGTACTCCCGGCCCACGGGCGAGGCCTTCCAGCGCCGCTCGTAGTCCCGGAGCGTGTGCTCGGAGGGATCTCCCTTGGAGAGGGCCTCGGCGGCCACCTCCGCGGCCATCCGGCCGGTCCACAGGGCGTGCCAGATCCCCTCCGCCTCCAGGGGGCAGGGGAAGCCGCCCGCGTCCCCTACCAACAAGACCCCGTCCCCGTAGGTCTTGGGCGGGTGGGGCATCCAGGGCAGCATGTGGATCTGGAACTCCCGAAGCTCGGCGTCCACGGCCCTGCACATGGCCCGGAAAGCGGGGATCTGGAGGATCCGCTTGATCTTGTCCACGGGCCGGGCGTCGTAGATGTCCAGCCACTGCCCCAGCCCCAGGTGGAACCCGTCCCGGAAGTTGACCTGGTATGCCCCGCAGTAAGGCCCGAACCAGACGACCTCGGCCGCGCCGATCACGTCGTCGAGACGGGCTTCGTTGCACGAGAAGTCCAGCTGCGGGATGAGGGTGATGGCGTCCTTGCGGAAACGCTTCCGGATGCCGGAACGCACCGCCACCGTGGAGTGGGCGCCGTCGGCGCCGATCACCACGTCCGCCGAGACCTTTTCCCCGCGGTCCGTCACCACGCCTGAGACCCGCCCGTTCTTCTGCAGGACGTCCGTCACCAGGGTCGAGGTGCGCAGTTCCGCCCCGGCCTTGCACGCCAGGTCCGCCAGGAGCGGGTCGAGGTCGGACCGGTAGATGCTCGTGCCGGACATGCCGCGCGGCTCCCCCTTGTACAGGATGCGCTCGTGGTCGCGCCGGGTCTTGGACGTGGACAGGCTCGAGACCAGGTTGTCGTCCTCGTCCGTGATCTTGAAGAGGCAGAAAAAGATCTCCCGGTAGGAGGGGAGCTGGACCACCGCCTCCATGATCTCGGGAAAGTCGCGCCACCATCGCTGCCCCAGGCCGCACCCGGAGGCGTTCTTCTCCCCGGGCTTCCTCCCCCGCTCGAAGAAGACGGTCTTGAGCCCCTGTTCCGCAGCGGTCTTGGCCGCAAAGGCGCCGCCCGGGCCGCCGCCCGCAATGGCCACATCGTAGTGTTGTTCCATGGGATCCCCCTTTGTTCTTGCCGTGGGGTGACGGTGGCTACCGAAATCGCAGCTCCACGGTCGCCCCCACGTTTGTGATGCCGCCCCAGACCTCCGTAGGCCCGTTGAGGGTCTCCAGCGTGCGATGGGGCAGGTATTGATACTGCACGTAGGCGCGCAGCCCCAGCGGATACTTCAAAATCCCCTTGAGCCGCAGCCCGTAGTCCACCGCCGCGGAGAACACGTGCTGGTCCGTGTCCAGGTAGTGGGTGTACGGCTGCCGGCGTTTGACCGGGGAGGGCTGCCAGTAGTACCCCGCCTGCACCTTCAGGTTCTCCAGGAACGCGAACTCTGCGCCGAACCGGGGCACCCAGACGTCCTGAAACGGGTCCCCGGGCGGGTGGTCCCCGTAGGGCACGTCGTACGCGGACCAACGCGCATAGGTCAGCTCGAAGGCCAACAGCAGCTTCGCCGTCACTCCCCAGGCCGCGGAGCCCGCGAATTCGTCCGGGGTGAAGAAGTCCCGGAAGGCCAGGGAGAGGGACATGGGGAGCACCAGGGGCCCGATCACGGCCGTCCCGCCGCCCTGTCCCACCAGGCGGATGGGAGAGCCGCCCCTGCGCCACACCCCGGACAGGTGCAGCCGGTCCAGGGGCCGCAGCACGATCCCCACGATGGG
>Ga0068714_10007005_pt1 | contig 11183 bp, 9 predicted proteins | sample MTBNYHSulfiMetaG_FD_62988 | JGI IMG/M metagenome (GOLD analysis project Ga0068714, IMG submission 62988) | Enrichment culture microbial communities from rom New York Harbor, USA that are MTBE-degrading - MTBE-NYH (New York Harbor Sulfidogenic)... | ecosystem: Environmental > Aquatic > Marine >... | reverse complement strand
TGGCTATTTATGCCACGGCTTTATTACTCGGTGCGGATAAAGTCAGTGTACTTGAAAGTCTCAGCAGGCAGGAGTCTGTTGATGGCAGGTTTCAGATCTTCAGGTCAGAAAAGGGTGTCACAGCCATTGTTGATTATGCCCATTCCCCGGATGCACTGGAAAATGTTCTTAAAACCATCAGGGAAATAGGCCGGTCTGCGGATAAGATAATCACTGTTGTCGGGGCAGGTGGGAACCGTGACAGGACGAAGCGGCCGGTCATGGCAAAGGTTGCCGCTTCATTGAGCGACAGGGTTATACTTACTTCCGATAATCCGCGTGATGAGGAACCTGAAAGCATTATTGATGAGATGAAGGCGGGACTTGACAGGGAAATGGAGAGAAAAGTAATCTGTATCACCGAACGCAGGGAAGCTATCAGGACAGCATGTACACTTGCAGGGAAATCCGATATTATCCTCGTTGCCGGTAAAGGCCATGAAACATACCAGGAGATAAAAGGCAGGAAGTATCACTTTGATGACAGGGAGATTTTAATGGAATACTTAAATCCGATATAAGGGATGCTGTACTATTTTTTCATGTATCTGGATAAACTCAATGTCCCCGGTGCCGGGGTATTCCAGTATATTTCCTTCCGTTCTGCCATGGCGGTAATGACCTCCCTGGTTATTTCGATGATCTTTGGAAAAAGCATAATAAGGTATTTGCACAGAAAGCAGATCGGTGAAATTGTAAGGGACCTTGGACTCCAGGGGCAGAAAGTAAAACAGGGAACACCCACCATGGGAGGATTTATTATTTTACTGTCCATTATTGTTCCCACCCTTCTTTTCGGCGACCTGACAAACATTTATGTCATCCTGTTGCTTGTATCCACGATATGGCTTGGATTGATCGGATTTCTTGATGATCGTATCAAGGTATATAAAAAGGACAAAGACGGATTAACGGGACGGTTCAAAATAATAGGACAGGTCGGATTAGGCATTATTGTCGGACTGACTCTTTATTTCAGTGACCAGGTTAAGATCAGGGAATATGAAAAAATATCAGCGGAACAGGTCGAAACAATTAGCGGGCGCGTAATTGAAAAACAGGATGGATATTACCTGATAAATGATGAGAAATCCACCCTCACCACCATTCCTTTCTTAAAAAACAATGAATTTGATTACTCATGGCTGGTATGGTTCATGGGAGATAAAGCAGTGAAATGGTCATGGATAGCATTTGTCCTGATTGTGATTTTCATCATAACAGCAGTATCGAACGGCGCAAATATAACAGATGGACTGGATGGACTGACAACAGGGTCAGCGGCGATAATCGGAATGACGCTGGGAATTCTCGCTTATGTTTCTGGTAATACCATTATTGCTGATTATCTCAATATCATGTATATCCCGACCATTGGAGAGCTGGTGATTTTTGCCAGCGCCTTCATAGGGGCAACAACAGGATTTCTATGGTATAATTCCTTTCCCGCTCAGGTATTCATGGGAGATACAGGGAGCCTCGCAATCGGAGGGGTGATAGCGGTTTTTGCCATTGTGATCAGGAAGGAACTACTGATCCCCATATTGTGTGGGATATTCCTTGTTGAGAATCTTTCTGTCATGATGCAGGTTAGTTATTTTAAATATACAAAGAAAAAATACGGTGAAGGAAGGAGAATTTTTAAGATGGCTCCTCTCCATCATCACTACCAGATGCTTGGATACCCTGAACCGAAAATCGTTACCCGGTTCTGGATCGTTGGGATTCTCCTTGCCGTAATAACGATAGTAACATTGAAAATACGATAAAAATAAACTTCAAGGTCAATGGATAATGTAAAAAAAATAGTGATCCTGGGAGCCGGTGAAAGCGGAACAGGATCTGCCATCCTTGCCAGAAAACAAGGCTATGATGTCTTCGTTTCCGATAATGGCAAAATTCAGCCAAGATACCTGAAGATGCTTAATGATTATGATATTCAATGGGAAGAAAACCGACACTCTGAAAGGATAATCTTAAGTGCAGATGAGATCATTAAAAGTCCGGGAATACCTGAAAGTTCAGTTATCGTTCAACTGATCAGGAAAAAGGGTATCAGGATAATTTCAGAAATTGAATTTGCAGCAAGATTTACACAGGCCAAAAAGATTTGTGTTACAGGGAGTAACGGTAAAACTACCACTACATCCCTTATTCACCATATGATGAGAAAAGCAGGACTGAATGTAGGAATGGCAGGGAATGTGAGTAAAAGCTTTGCCTATCTTGTGGCTACGGAGGATTATGACTATTATGTCCTTGAGCTAAGCAGCTTTCAGCTTGACGGCATGTACGAATTCAAAGCAGATATTGCCATATTACTGAATATTACACCAGACCACCTTGACCGGTACGACTATAATTTACAGAATTATGTCGATTCCAAATTCAGAATCACCCAGAACCTCACTGAAGATGAATATTTTGTTTTCTGTTCTGATGATGAGATTACCATAAAGGAACTGGAAAAAATTGTACTGAAAGCTCAAAGACTGCCTTTTGCCTATCAGAAACATACAGATGAGGTTGCCTGGGTTGATCAGGAGGATTTTATGCATATAGAGTTCGAAAATGTTGATTTTACAATGTCGGTAAGGGAACTCTCTTTAAAAGGCAAGCATAATACATATAATTCAATGGCTGCAGGGATTGCCGGTAATGTTCTGAAAGTCAGGAAAGAAGTAATCCGGGAAAGTTTAATGGATTTCCAGGGTGTTGAGCACCGGCTTGAATCCGTTCTGAGAGTCCATGGGATTCATTTTATTAATGATTCAAAAGCGACCAATGTAAATTCATCCTGGTTTGCATTGGAGAGCGTGTATTCAAAGGTCATCTGGATTGCCGGGGGGATCGATAAGGGAAATGACTATGAAGTATTGAAGGATCTGGTGAAGGCGAAAGTCAAGGTCCTGATATGCCTTGGGAAAGACAATAAAAAACTTCACCAGGCTTTTGATGGAATTGTGGAAATTATAATTGATGCCGACAATATGAATGATGCGGTGAGGAAAGCATACCATTTTGGCAAAGACGGTGATACCGTGCTGCTTTCCCCGGCTTGTGCCAGTTTCGACCTGTTTAACAATTATGAGGAAAGAGGCCGCCAGTTTAAGGAAGCGGTAAGAAATCTGTAAGATGAACCTGAAGATAAAAATAAAGGGTGACCGTGTAATCTGGATGGTAATATTGCTACTGTCCCTCATGTCTGTTCTGGCTGTTTACAGTTCCAGCGGGATACTGGCCTATAAGATCAGGGGAGGGAACACTGCTTACTATCTTATAAAGCAGTTTATATTCCTGATGATAGGAATATTTATCATTATTTTCACTCATCAGGTTCCTTACAGGTATTATTCCGGATTATCACAGTTATTTTTATTCATGGCCATCCCGTTGCTGCTTGTGACCCTTGCCTCCGGCTCAGCAATAAATGAGGCCAGGAGATGGCTCACTGTCCCTGGTACGGGACTTACGATCCAGCCTTCAGATTTTGCCAAACTCGCAGTTATAATGTATGTGGCCAGGCTTCTTTCTTTGACCCAGGACAGGATCGATGAGCTGAAAGGAGCATTCCTTCCTGTTATTATACCGGTGGTCATTGCCTGTATGCTTATCCTGCCGGCGAACTTTTCAACAGCAGTTATCCTGTTTTTTACCTGCATGGCACTGATGTTTGTCGGAAGGATCCCATTCAAATACATTGCTCTGACCCTTGTGGGGGGGATGATAGTACTTAGTGCTTTTATTGGTATTTCATTGGCTATTGACAAGGAAGGAAGGATCGAAACATGGAAGCACAGGATCGAGACTTATCTCTCGGGTGAAGAAACCGAAAATAATTACCAGGTCAACAGGGCAAAGATTGCCATTGTGAATGGTGGCCTTTTTGGCAAAGGACCGGGTAACAGTACACAGAGAAATTACCTGCCCCATCCTTATTCAGATTTTATTTTTGCAATTATCATTGAGGAATACGGATTTATTGGAGGTACATTGATCCTTGTATGCTATTTATGGTTGTTTTTTCGTGCTTCCCTCATTGTACACAGGAGCAAACGAACCTTCGGGGCTTTCCTTGCATTTGGATTAAGCCTGGGACTGGTGTTACAGGCTATGGTAAATATGGCTGTGGCTGTTAATCTGGTACCGGTTACCGGGCAGACGCTCCCTTTTGTCAGCATGGGGGGGTCATCCATTTTTTTCACCAGTATTGCTCTGGGTATGATACTTAGTGTGAGCTGGGGTGTTGAAGCTGATAAAAAAACAGAAACTGAACAAAAGACGGTTGAAGATGAGTAAAAGAGTGATCATAGGTGGTGGAGGAACCGGAGGACATATATTTCCTGCTATCGCGATTGCTGATGCACTCAGGGAAGCTGATCCTGATATCAGCATACTGTTTGTCGGAGCCGAGGATAAAATTGAAATGGAAAAGGTGCCAGCGGCAGGCTACAGGATAACAGGAATACCGGTCACCGGGTTTCAGAGAAAGTTCAGTTTGAAGATCTTTGTCTTTTTATTCAGGCTGATCAGGAGTATGCGAAAGTCGAAAAAAATTATCAGGGATTTTAAACCGGATGTTGCCGTTGGTGTGGGCGGATATGCAAGCGGGCCTGTAATGCGGGCAGCACGGTTAAAAGGTATACCTGTGATCATACAGGAACAGAATTCATATCCGGGAATTACGAACCGCATGCTGTCAAAATCTGCCGACAGGATTTGTGTTGCATATGAGGGGATGGAAAAATATTTCCCCGAAAACAGGATCATATTAACCGGCAATCCTGTGAGAAAAGAAATTCAGATGATCAAACCCGCAAGGAAAGAGGGATTGGATTATTTCGGGCTGTCAGAAAAGAAAGAGACCCTACTTGTGCTTGGAGGAAGCCTTGGAGCCGAGACCATTAACAGATGTATTATTAACGGGATAAGTGAAATTCCTGAAAATGTCCAGATGATCTGGCAATCAGGAAAAAACTATTTCCGGGAAGCGAAAGAGAAAAAAATGGAAGCATTTGCGGCCAATATCATTGTAACTGATTTTATTATCAGGATGGATATGGCTTACATTGCGGCTGACATTATTATATCAAGGGCAGGAGCAGGGACCATTTCTGAACTGGCCATTGTTGGTAAACCGGTGATCCTTGTTCCTTCACCAAATGTGGCTGATGACCATCAAACCAAAAATGCTCTTTCATTGGTCAACAAGGATGCTGCAATCATGGTAAGTGATAAAGATGCAGGTTTATCGCTGATGAAGGAGGCTGTATCACTTATTGTCGATAAAAACAAAAGACGGATATTGTCAGAAAATATAAAAAAACTGGCTGTTCCTGATTCAGCTGATCAAATAGCCAAAGAAGTGCTGAAATTAATGAACAAATGAAGGAAACGGATATAAACAGGGTTTATTTATTGGGTGCCGGCGGTATCGGCATGAGTGCCCTGGCTAGGTATTTCCGTTCAAAAGGGAAACATGTGGCAGGATATGATCGTGTCCTGACTCCACTTACCGACCTTCTTATTAACGAAGGGATCAATATTCATTTTTCGGATGATGTGGCCTGTATTCCGGATCCATTCATGAATAAGCACCAGACCCTTGTTATTTACACACCCGCAATACCAGCTTTACATCATGAATTTCAATATTTCAGGGAAAACGGATATGAGATCATGAAAAGATCCCAGGTTCTGGGCATGATCATGAAACAGCATACTTCCATTGCAGTGGCAGGAACCCATGGAAAGACTACAACAACCTCTATGTTAGCTCATATTTTCAGCTCGTCGGGATTAGGTTGTAATGCTTTTCTCGGAGGAATAGCCAGGAACTTTAATTCAAACCTTGTTCTCGATAAAAAGTCAGACTATTTTATTGCTGAAGCCGATGAATTTGACCGCTCTTTTCTCAGCTTATTTCCTGATTATGCTGTGGTTACATCTGCCGATGATGATCATATGGATGTTTATGGTGAAAGAAAAAATCTGGTCGCTTCATTTAATCAGTTCATAAGTCAGATAAAACCAAATGGTGTACTTGTTGTTAAAAATGGTCTGGATCTTATCTCACCTGAAGGTATAAGGATTTATAAATATTCGATGAAGGACGAGACTGATTATTATGCCTTCAATCTCAAAAAGGATGGCATCTATGATATTTTCAGCATTCACACACCTTTTGGTGATATACAGGAGATTAAACTCGGTGTTGCAGGGAAACTGAATATTGAGAATGCCGTCGCCTCCTGTGCCATTGCTCAGATGGCAGGGATCGGGGAAACGGCAATCAGGACCGGACTTGGAAATTTTCAGGGTGTTGTGAGAAGATTCGATATCCGGGTTAATGATGACAAGGTGCTCTTTATTGATGATTATGCCCACCACCCTGAAGAATTAAAGGCATTTATAAACTCGGTGAAGGAAATAGCTCCGGGTAAACGGATTATGGGTGTATTTCAACCACATCTTTACTCAAGGACGAGGGATCTTGCAGATGATTTTGCAGAGAGCTTGTCCTTGATAGATGATGTTATCCTGCTCGACATATATCCTGCCAGGGAGATCCCTGTCCCGGGAGTCAGTTCTGAAATGATATATAATAAACTCCATAATGATGGGAAAAGAATCATGTGTTCCAGGGAACAGCTTTTGAGTCTCATCGTGGATTTGAAACCTGAAGTTCTTCTATGCATGGGTGCCGGCGATATAGATCAATTGGTTGAACCCATCAGTGAAATGTTGACAGGCATAAAAAGATGAAGAAAGTAATTCAGATATTGATTTTTTTGCTTTTATGCATATACCTCGTTTTTGCTATTGGATTTACCTCTGATAAACGGGCAGAAACAAAATGTAACGGAATAAAAGTGGAAATCACTGATGGGGACAGCTATCGTTTTTTCGATAACAAAGATGTAGATAGGATTTTGAACGCCAATGGATATAACATAATTGGAAAGACCATTGCAGAGATCAACACCTGGGCTATGGAAGAAACATTCAGAAAAAATTCGTATGTCAGAAAGGTCGATATTTTTACCACGATGAATGGGACTCTTACCATTAAAATCAGGCAAAGGATACCTCAAATAAGGATAATCACTTCCGGGGGAGGCACATGGTATATGGATAAAGACGGTTTTATAATGCCAGCTAGCAGGAAATTTTCTCCTCATATACTGGTTGCAAACGGTGATTTTAATATGGGTAATCAATTAAGAGAAACCATGTCGCTTAACGATGTTAAGGATAAAAGATTCTATAAGCCCTGGTTTGATGCACTGATTCTGGGTAGATACATTAATAATGATGATTTTCTGAAGGCACAGGTTGTACAGTTATACCTGAATTCAAAGAATGAGTTTGAACTGATCCCGAGGGTAGGAGCTCATCAGATCATACTGGGTGACGCATCTGACCTTGAGAATAAATTCTACAAGCTGAATATATTTTATAGAGAAGGACTTAATAATGTAGGTTGGAATAAATATCAAAAAATAGACCTGAGATTTAAAAACCAAATAATCTGTTCAAAAAGATAAAAACCATGGCAAACAAAAATTTACATGTAGCAGCAATAGATATTGGTACTACCAAGATCGTTGCACTGGTTGGCCGGATGAATGAAAACAACCGTCTGGAAGTAATGGGTTTAAGCAGAACGGTATCAAAGGGAGTTAAGAGGGGGGTGGTTCTGAATATCGAAGAAACTGTCAGTGCCATTGAGACTACTGTCAGCGAAGCACAGAAACTTTCAGGAATTATCCTCAAGGATGTTTTCGTGGGAATTGCGGGCCAGCATATCAAATCCATACGGAGCAGAGGATACATTAACCGGGATTCTTACGATGATGAGATAACCCGGGCCGACATTGAACGGCTTGTCAATGATATGTATAAAATACCCGTTGAGACCGGAGAGGAAATTGTTCATGTCATCCCCCAGAATTATATCGTTGACAGTGAAACAGGAGTAAAAAACCCGGTGGGGATGTCCGGCAAACGTCTGGAAGCTAATTTTCATATTGTTATCGGGCAGATTGCATCAGCAAAAAATATTGAGAAATGTATCAGCCGTGTAGGTTTGAATGTGAAGCAGCTCATACTCGAGCCACTGGCTTCAAGTGAAGCTGTATTGACCGATGATGAAAAGGAAGCTGGGGTTGTGCTGGTCGATGTAGGAGGTGGAACAACAGATATTGCTGTATATTACGATGATATTATCAGGCATACTGCAGTAATACCTTTTGGAGGTAATATAATAACAAGGGACATTAAGGAAGGCTGTTCAATCCTGGGCAGGCAGGCAGAATCTCTGAAAATTCAATATGGATCGGCATTGGGAGATCTGGCGCAGGACGATAAGATTGTCACCATCCCGGGTATAAGCGGGAGGGATCCTAAGGAGATAAGCTTCAGATCGCTTGCCTATATCATTCAATCAAGGATGGAGGAGATCATAGATGCAGTGATGTATGAGGTTGAAAATTCAGGTTACCTTGATAAGCTTTCAGCAGGGATAGTTCTTACGGGGGGAGGAGCTATGTTACGGCATTTGCCGCAGTTGGTTAAATTCAGAACCGGTCTGGATGTAAGGGTCGGATTCCCTAATGAACGTCTTGCAGCAGATAAGAATGAAGAGATCAATCAGCCTATGTATGCAACCAGTATTGGTTTGTTATTGAGAGGAACAGATTTCCTGATGGAACAAACTGCAGGTATTTCTGATAAAGAAGAGAAAGAACCGATGAAGGAGGATTCACGAAAACAGGCTAAGAAAAAAGAGCCGCGTGAAAAGAAACCCATATTTAAATCAGTTAAAGCTATACTTTCGGAAATATTTGAAGAAAATGGTGCGTCAATGTAATGAAGATTACTCTGGAACAATAAAATTAAAAATTACTTATCATGGCTGAGGAATTAATAGATTTTGAATTACCTGCAGAGCGTTCATCCATTATCAAAGTTGTTGGAATAGGCGGCGGTGGCGGGAACGCTGTGAACCACATGTTCCGGCTCGGAATTCGTGATGTAAATTTCGTCGTCTGCAATACGGACGTTCAGGCCTTGAATAACAGTCCTGTAAGTGTCAAAATACAGCTTGGAGAGTCACTGACCGAGGGAAGAGGGGCCGGGAATAAACCGGATATCGGACGTAAAGCTGCCATGGAATCCATTGATAATATAAAAGAAATACTATCAATCAATACAAAGATGGTTTTTGTCACTGCCGGCATGGGCGGGGGTACGGGTACAGGTGCTGCACCCGTGATTGCAAAAGTCGCAAAAGAATTGGGGCTCCTGACAGTCGCAATTGTTACCATTCCTTTCAGGTTTGAGGGTCAACAAAGAATAAATCAGGCTATTCAGGGAATAAATGATTTACAGCAATATGTTGATTCATTACTGGTTATAAATAACGAGAAATTAAGAGAGGTATACGGGGATCTGAAGATCTCAGAGGCTTTTTCCAGGGCTGATGATGTTCTGGCTACAGCTGCCAAAGGTATTGCTGAAATTATTACGGTCCACGGATACATTAATGTAGATTTTGCAGATGTTGAGACTGTTATGACAAATAGTGGAGTGGCCATAATGGGTTCTGCAAGGGCTACTGGAGAAAAGAGGGCAGTCAAAGCGATTGAAAGTGCACTAGCATCTCCCTTGCTGAATAATAATGATATTGTCGGAGCTAAAAGTATTTTGCTTAATATTACCTCCGGAACAGAAGAGATCACGATGGATGAGGTCGGTGAGATAACTGATTATGTGAATCGTGCCGCAGACCGTAATGCCCTTGTCATCTGGGGGACAAGTCAGGATAAAAATCTCGGGGATGCAGTAAATGTGACGGTTATCGCCACGGGATTTGAGAGCAACAGCATTCCCGAACTATATACCATTAAACGTCATTATGAGAAAATTCCGCTTAGGGATAATGATATCAAAACAGCTGGAGAGCTGACTTCTGTCGGATTTGAAGGCACTGAATATCATCCTGTCAAGGAACCTGTTATCCAGACCAGGATTGAATTCGAGGTGATGGACAGTGAAAAAGCCGAACAATACATGCTTTATGAGGATGAGAATGCTGATAAAACAGATCCCGGTTATGAAGCGAAGAAAAAGGAGGAGGGGATCAACAAGCTGAAAATGACACAGGAAAGGAATAGGCTGGAAGGATATTCGGGTACTAGTGCCATTGATAAAATAGAAGAACTGGAGAAACAACCCGCATATAAAAGAAAACAGATTCAGCTGGAAGATGAATCTTCGATACCTGATGAGGATAATATTTCCCGCTACACTCTCTCCGATGACGAGGATAATACTCCCCGTATACGTGAAGATAATTCATATCTGCATGATAATGCTGATTAATTATGTCATATACCGAAAGAATAAACAATGATCTTAAGCTGGCTATGCTGGCCAGGGAAAAAGATAAACTGGAGGCTATAAGGGCGATAAAGACTGCTTTTATCCTGGCAAGGAGTGAGAAAGGAGCTGGTCCAGTTCTGGTCGAAGCGGATGAAATCAGAATCCTTCAGAAGCTTGTTAAACAGAGAAAGGATGCTGCAGCCATTTATCTGGAGCAAAACAGGAAAGACCTTTATGAAAAGGAGATATTCGAGGTTTCAGTAATTGAAGCCTATCTGCCTGCTCAGATGAGCGAAGAGGAGATTAGAACCGTCGTGAGAAGGATCATTTCCGAGTCAGAAGCAAAGGGGATAAAGGATATGGGTAAAGTGACTGGAACAGCCATAAAAGAATTAGCCGGCAAGGCAGATGGAAAAACGATTTCAGGTATTGTGAAGGAATTACTGGCGCCGGAGTGTTAACACTCAAATAAAAATTAATAAAATTTTATCCGGTTATCGACAATATTTGCATTCTCCTTCAGTGCTTCATAACCTTCATAAGCGACCCTGCTGTTAAGTGCATATTTTAACCTGAATCTTGAGGAAAATATATCAGGATTTTCCGGTTTATCAATAAGGTTTACTACCAGAACAAAAACGCCATTCTCACCTTTAATAGGCTCCGATATTTTTCCGATCGGGAGATTAAAAGCAGAAACAACTACTGCAGGTTCGATGCCAATATTATTGATATAAGGATTTGTAAAACGGACTTTT
>Ga0068714_10007003_pt1 | contig 11185 bp, 8 predicted proteins | sample MTBNYHSulfiMetaG_FD_62988 | JGI IMG/M metagenome (GOLD analysis project Ga0068714, IMG submission 62988) | Enrichment culture microbial communities from rom New York Harbor, USA that are MTBE-degrading - MTBE-NYH (New York Harbor Sulfidogenic)... | ecosystem: Environmental > Aquatic > Marine >... | reverse complement strand
GTTTCATTTTGAATTTTATCAACACACAGGGAAAAATCCCGGTAATGCAGTCGTAACAGGATATCCGGGTACGGACATTCTTACAGATCCTGGCTATCAGCCGGGTAATCCTTGGAGAAACAGTGATTCCCGCAGGAAGAGGATCATCTGGGCTCCCCATCATACCATTCCCGGGCAGGGTGTGACGATTGATTTTTCATCCTTTTGTACTTACGCCGATTATATGACAGAAATTGCTACCAGGTATAAAGACAAGATACAGTTCGCTTTTAAGCCTCATCCCATGTTGAGGAATAAACTCTACCGTGATACAGGATGGGGGAGGGAGAAAACCGATCTTTATTTTGCCCGCTGGGAGGAGATGGAAAACGGTCAGTTGTGTGAATCAGAATACATGGATCTGTTCCTGACCTCTGATGCCCTGATCCTGGACAGTATTTCATTTATAGCAGAATATCTGTACACACAAAAACCTTCCCTTTTTATTATGAATGATGAAACTGTAGGTGAAAGATTGAATGATTTCGGGAAAATGGCTGTCAGGCAGCATTATCATGCTTTTAATGAAGATGAAATAACCGGGTTTATCGAAGATGTGGTGATTAAGGAGAATGACAGGATGAAGAAAGAAAGGCAGGATTTCTATAAACGTTATCTCCGGCCGCCGGATTCATTATCGGCTTCGGAGAATATTTTTAATGAGATCAGGAAATATTTTGAATAACGGATATATGTTTAGAGTTCAAGGTTCAAGGTTCAAAGTTCAAGGTTCAAGGTTCAAGGTTCAGAGAACCGCTTAACCCTGAATTGAACGCAAAACGCGAAACGCAAAACGCGAAACGCAAAACGCGAAACGCAAAACGCATATATATATGTCAGACCAGACCCTGAAAAAGAAAGCCGTAAAAGGAGTATTCTGGAATGCGGTTGATAAGTTCGGAACCCAGGCGATCAGTTTCATTATAGGGATAGTGATTGCCAGGATACTGATGCCTGCTGATTACGGCCTGATCGGTATGCTGGCGATATTCTTTGCTTTTTCAGAGTTATTTGTTAATAGCGGATTTTCGAGTGCCCTGATCCAGAAAAAAAACAGGACGGAAACAGATTATTCCACTATTTTTTTCTTTAATGTAACAGTTGCGGTTTTATTTTACTTCATCCTCTATTTCACTGCTCCGCTGATAGCCCGTTTTTATGAGACCTCGGAACTGACAAAGCTTACCAGGATCTTATCGCTTATTATCATAATAAATTCACTTTCCCTGGTCCAGCAAACGAGGCTTACCATTAATCTTGATTTCAGGACCCAGGCAATTGTTTCACTGATCTCGAACATAATAAGCGGTTCGACGGGGATATATGCTGCTTACAGGGGATTTGGAGTATGGGCCCTCGTACTGCAGAGGCTGGCATTTTCTTTGCTCAGGTCCCTGCTCCTTTTTTATTTCAGCAGGTGGAAACCGCTGGCGGTATTCAGTAAAGCCTCTTTCAGACAATTGTTCGGTTTTTCCTCCAAACTTCTTGGAGCCGGGATTATCGCTTCCATATTCAATAATATTTATTCCCTGTTGATAGGAAAAATATTTAGTGCAAAGGATCTGGGATTCTATACCAAGGCAAAGCAATATCCGGATATGTTATCGGGCTTGATAACGAATATCCATCATGGAGTAACCTATCCCATTCTTGCATCACTGCAGGATGACAGGGAGAGACTGGTGTCGGTGTACGGAAGGCTTATGAGGATGATCGTATTTTTTGTAATTCCGATCATGACCCTGTTTGCACTTTTTTCAGGACCTTTTATCAGACTTTTTCTCACAGAAAAATGGTCGCCCGCCATACCCCTTATGCAATGGCTTTGTTTTGCACGTATGATCACCCCTATCAGTGCGTTGAATATGAATATTCTGAATGCCATGGGACGGAGCGACCTGTATTTTAAAGTAGATATTTCCAAGCTACCTTTGGCAGTGATAGCACTGATAATTTCAGTGCCTTTAGGATTAAAAGCCATTGTTATTGGTAATTTCATCATCACTTTTATCAGCTTTTTCATTAATGCTTACTATCCGGGAAGATTATATAATTTTGGAGCCCTGAGACAGATAAAGGATATGTTTCCGGTGCTTGTTGCGACTTTAATAATGTCTCTTTTTGCTGGTGGGCTGATAATGATTCTTGTAACTGATATGTTGAAACTTTTTGTTGGTATTCCTCTGACAATAATAGTATTTTTAATTGCCGCCAGATTAATTAAAATTGAAGAATTAACCGAGGTCACTCAGCTTTTAATTGGCATCCTCAAAAAGAGAAATATTTAATATTGATTTTTGTGATAAAAGAGTACCGATTGGAATATATGAACATTACAAAAAGAGAATTCATAAAATGTTGAATTATATTAAAATAAAATATTTATTATTATTTGTTATCTGCTTTTGGGAACCACTCAGGATATTTGTTCTGAAATTTGATTTTGCAAACCGGACGATTGGTATTCTCAGTTTTTTGACAGTTCTTGTAAATATTGCCAATTTTAATTTTATGAGGACCCTTTTTAAGCCTCCTGTTATCTACTGGGGGATATGGGTTATATATGCATTTATTAATACAGTCACTCTTGGATATAGTACTGATCAGCCTCATTATAGTTTTTTTATTACTTTATCGGCACCTTTTATGGTAGTGTGGGTCATATCTTCAGACAAGTTTAGAGACCGGGAAGTTTTATTAAATATCGTCACAATTGGGCTTTATATCAGGATGATGCTTTTACTTATATTTGAATCAACCCTGGGCAATAGGTTAGGTGTTAATATAGATTCAAATGCCATAGGTGTTTCAGCTCTTGTTTTGATAATATTTCTTTATTTTAAATTTATTTATAAGGAAATTTCAATAAAATTATTTTTAATTTTATTGATAATCCCCTTTTATGTTTTGCTTATATCTGCTTCAAGAAATGCTTTTGGGGGTTTCGCAATTTTACTGATTTCGTTTTTTTACACGCATAGATCCAAAAATTTTATTCATAACCTGGGAATATTGCTTGTGGGGTCAGCTTTTGTTTTGGGAACGTTTTATTTTATAATTGAGACGACTTATTTGGGAGAGCGTTTTATGACAACAACTGAACAAAGTACTAATCTGATCTATTATGATGAAATTCAGGGGACTATATTTGAGAGATTTGGAGACAGAGGATTTTTTTATGTTGTAGGTTTCAGATTATTCCTTGAACACCCGATAAGAGGCGTAGGTTTAAAGAATTTTTCCCAATACTTAATTAAAGGACGGGTTGCTCAACATTCTGAATATATGATTCAATTATGTGAATTGGGAATAATAGGTACATTATTATTTATTCTTTTTTATGGGTGGATGATTAAAAATCTTATATTTTACTGGAGAAATGATACTGATAGTCGTGCAAAGACTGAAGTATTTCTGACTGTTTTATTGATAATTCTTTTTATGGGGCTGTCATTATTTCAATACAATGATCCGATCTTATTCTTATTAATTGGTGCCACTATTGCATATGGATTAAGGACAAAAGAGGATATTAAAAAGAAGAGAAGTAATGAATTTTTGGATGAAAAATTGCCGGTTAATTAAACTATATTCAAGATATAGGAGATTGAATTATTGAAATAATACGAGAACAAAAAATTTAAAGATTTAGCAGAATTTTAAATATTAAACAAAGTTGTGAACAATTAATGTAATGACATCAGAAGAAAATATAACACCTTTAATCTCCATAATTGTACCAACCTATAATTCCTCTGCATATATTCTTGAAACCCTGGAGAGCGCTAAGGCTCAAACATACAGGAATATTGAGTTGATTGTAACGGATGATTGTTCAAAAGATAAGACTATAGAATTATGCAATGATTGGTTGAGCAAAAACAACGATTGTTTTGTAAGAACAGCGGTAATTACAACACCTCAGAATAAAGGTATATCAGCTAATTTAAACCGTGGGATAAATAATGCCAGAGGGGTCTGGTTAAAGATTATTGCCGGAGATGATATATTATTGAAGGATTGTATACTAAAAAATTTTGAATATGCCACTAAAAATGAAAGTTCATTTCTTTTTAGCCGGCATATATGGTTCAAGGTTGATGATAATAACAAGAAATTATTTAATTCAAATCAAAAACAGGTAAATGAATATTGGGAGAATTTAAATAAATCATTTTTTGCGTTAGAAGCTAAATCTCAGTATTATAAATTATTAAGATTCAATCGTGTTCCAGCCTCAACTGCATTTTTTTACAGGGAAACTCTTATCTCAATTGGCGGATTTGATGAAAGTATCCCAATGATTGATGATTACCCTCTTTGGTTAAAAGCGACAAAAAATAACCATAAACTATATTTTCTAAATTTTCCTACAGTTCTTTACAGAAAACATGAGGACTCAATCTCAGCTCATAAAAATGTTAAATTATCATTTGTAAAGGATAATTACCGGATATATAAAAAATACAGAATAAACCGACATACAATATTTAATGTGTTTTTGCATATTTCTGTGAACTTGAATTATCTCAATCATATGCTGATAATTAAATCTGGCAGGTACAATTGGATAAATAAAGTATTGCAATTCCTGGATCCCTATAATGTTAAAAGGTACTTTTTAACAAAACCCAGTTTAGAGGATGTTTTAAGCGGATCTTTTTGTAAGAATGAAGAATTTAATAAAAAAAATAACTTATGAAATTACTGGTCTCATGTAATTTATACTTTTTCAAAAATAAACTGTACCACGATCTGAAATTTTCGCAGAAAATTCAGAAATCTGAACCAGCAGCAATTATGAATTATCAAAATGGTAAATTCATAAAGCTGATTGATCATACTAAAAGAAATGTTCCATATTACTCGGATAAACTTGCCAATATTCATACCATAAAAGATATTTGCAAAATTCCTTTTCTGACAAAAACAATAATTAAAGAAAGGAGTGCAGATTTAAGAGCAAAAAATCTTAAAGAAAAAGATTTTATTGAAAACTCGACAAGTGGTTCAACAGGTGAGAGCATGTATTTTTATTCTGACAGGAATAATACCTATTCAGAAGCTTGTGCTATCCGTGGGGATATGTTGTCGGGATGGGAATTTGGTGAAAAAAATATAATAATATGGGGGGCATTAAGGGATATCAAAGAACAGGAAAGTTTTATTGAAAAACTTAAAAGAAAATTCATTCGGAAATATGAGATACTGTCTTCGTTTAATTTATCTGAAAATGATATTGAAAAATACATTGATTTTATTAATCGTTTTAAACCAATTTTGATAATAGGTTACCCAACAGGACTATTCCTTATTGCAAATTACATACTAAAATTCAATAAGGAAATTGTAAGGGCCAAAGCGATAATTAGTGCTGGTGAAACATTATATGATTTCCAGAGGGAACTCATTGAAAAAGCATTCAAGCAAAAAGTTTTTAACCGTTATGCCAGCAGGGAGGTAAAACATATTGCAGGGGAGTGCAGTGCCCATAATGGATTACATATCAGTTCAGATCACTTGATTGTTGAAATTATAAATGAAAATGGTGAACCAGCAAATCCGGGTGAAATAGGAGAAATTGTTGTTACTGATTTGGATAATTATGCTTTTCCATTTATCAGATATAAGATTGGAGATCTGGGCATATTAAAAGATCCGGATTATAAGTGTAGTTGTGGAGTTAATCTGCCAATGCTGGAAAGAGTTGAAGGGAGAACAATGGATGTCATCGTTGGCACTAATGGTAACAGGGTTACGGGATCCTTCTGGACACTTTTTTTCAGGCATAATTTTCATGGTATTGAAAAATTCCAGGTGATCCAGAAAACTCCGGATGCCATCACTCTTAATTTTGAAATAAATGAGTTATATGATTCTAAAGATGAGGTGAAAATTAAAAGTGAAATAAGAAAATTACTTGGTGAAGATATTGAAATAAAGATATGCATAGTTGATGAAATAAATAAAACCACAACGGGTAAACACAGATGGATTATTTCAAATGTTACTCCCTATGAATAAAAATGAGAATAAAAGCTCAATAACTTTTGTTTTTATACGGTTATATCCTGATATAACAGGGGGAGCAGAGATATTTAATTATTATTTAATTAAAGAAATATCAAAATTATACCCTGTAAATCTTATCTGTAATTCTGATCCATGCATCGATGGAGTGAAATTCTTCAGGATTAAGCCTTTAAAACCCATAAGATTCTTTTATCCTTTTCAATTATTATATTCATTATATAAAAGCAGTAAAAAGAGCTCCGCAATTTATACTTCATTTATGAGAGCATCCTGGCTTGTTTATTTTCCAATATTGATCCATTCATGCCTTTATAAAATACCCTATTCCTTTACAATTCATGGTGGCGGAATGATCAAATGGAAATTTAAAATTCCCTATTTATTATTTTTCAGAAACGCACACGAAATAACCGGTGTTTCCTACGGGATATGTGATGAATATAAGAAAAGAACCGGGATCCATATTACATATTTACCTCCATTAATACCTTTTTTTACTACAAATCTTTCAAGTCTTTTTTTACGCTCTAAATATAATTTACCCCCTGATAAAAAAATTATATTGTTCGTTGGATCACTTAAGACCTTAAAAAATCCATTGAATATATTAAAGGCTTTACAAATACTTGGAAGAGAATATATTGAACAAAATAACTTAATTATGGTCTTTGCGGGAGATGGAGTCTTAAAAGATGAAATTATTAAATATGCTCAAAATATTAATATATCTGATTATGTGTTCATGTTAGGAAATGTGGCAATTGAGTGCATTCATGAACTATATTCATTATCTGATTATTATATAATAAGTTCCAGTTTTGAAGGTACACCCATTGCACTTCTGGAAGCTATGTTTAATGGTTTGCCAATTCTGGCATCTGATGCTCCTGGTATCAATAATATATTAAAGCATAATGAAACAGCTATACTCTATAAAACAGAAGATATAAATGAACTTGCAGCCGGGCTTAAACATATCACAACATTTTCGGATAAGGCAGATCTAATTAAACAAAATGCAAAAAAATACTTTAACCAACATTTTAATTACAATAAAATTATAAACGAATATATAAAAGTCATAATTAAATGAGTAAAGAACTTACACGACCCGTTCCTGTTTTTATGTATCATAGTGTTGGGATTGTTAATAAGAAATGGTTATGGAATCACTTGACATGCCCGTACGATATTTTTGAAGATCAGCTGAAAACTCTGAACAGGAAAGGTTATAAAAGCATTGATCTTACTCAATTATATGATTATATATTTAACTCTAAACCCATCCCGACAAAATCCATTGTCTTCACTTTTGATGATGGGTATTTAGATAATTGGGTTTTTGCTTATCCTTTGATGAAAAAGTATGGTTTTAATGGAATAATTTATGTAAATCCAGAATTTGTTGATAAGAACGGAGGGAAACGAATACGGTTTGATCAAACAAATGATGTAACAGATCTCGAAACTGTAGGTTTCCTATCATGGGATGAGATGAGAGAGATGGAAAAGGAGGGCGTTATGACCATAGAAAGTCATGCACTTACACATACCTGGTACCCCATATCTGATAAAATAATTGATTTCCGTCATCCTGGTGATAAATATATCTGGATGACCTGGAATAATAATTCTGATTTGAAATACAAGCTTCAGATTGATGATGAAAATCTGATTGAATTCGGTGAACCCGTATATGAACATGAAAAGAGCTTATCGTCTAAACGATTTTTTCCTGACGAAAGAATGAAAAATCAACTTTGCAATTTTGTTAAACAAGGGGGGGATAAAGCTTTTTTCAATAATGAAAATTGGAAAAATCAACTAACTGCTGAAGCAGAAAAGTACAGATCTAATAATGTCTTAAATGAAAGATATGAGACAGAGGAAGAGTATCACGACCGGATCTTATATGAATTAAGGTCAGCAAAATCGATAATTGAATCTGAATTAAACAAAGAAGTATGGTTTCATTGCTGGCCCGGAGGGAGTGCAACAGTAAAAGGTATGGAAATCTCAAATAGCCTGGGATTTAAATTATCGAATACTGCAAATGATATAAAAGAAATAAGATATAAAATAAAAAATAATAATCAATTCAGGATTAACAGGATTAACAGGCTTTCTCCAATTGCTTTCTGGGATAGCAAATCATATCCCACTTATTCAAAAGGAAGGATTCTGGTATTACAAATAAATATTTTTACCAGCACCGGCTTGAAGAAATTATTTCTGAGAGTGATCATGCGAATATATAAGTACTTGTTAAAAATCATGCATTAAAAACAGCAATCATTTTTGAATACTGCCTTCATTTCATTTATTATTAAATAATCACGTATTTATAATCACATTAAGACTCAGACCTGATATTTTTTATCATCTATTTAATAAGCTTTAAATATTTAAAAATATTATTTGAAACCTGTTCACCTGGTTTTTCGTTAATTTAATTTAATCGCAAGAACAAATTATTAAAGCGGGATGAAAATATTATTTTTCAAAAGTACATTAGGTGCTGGCGGAACTGAGAGAAGGCTGACTGAACTTATGAAATGGCTTAAACTGAAAAGCGATTTTGAATTTGAGATAATACTGATGAGTACTGATATTCATTATAAAGAAATATATGATCTGGGTATAAATATTCATTTTATTTTAAGAAAAACTAAGAAAGATATATTTGTTTTTGGTAAGCTTTATAAACTTTGCAAAGAACTTCAACCTGACATACTTCATTGCTGGGATAGTATGACAGCCGTTTACAGTGCTCCAATATGTAAATTACTGGGAATAAAATTAATTAATGGTCTGATTACAAACTCATTACAATCTAATAAGCTTTTTAATAAGCACTGGTTAAGAGCAAAATTAACTTTTCCCTTATCGGATTTAATCATTGGGAACTCAAAGGCTGGTTTAAAAACTTATAATGCCCACCCTAATAAATCCATTTGTATTTATAATGGGGTGGATTTTTCCCGTATTAAGAATGTAAAAAATCCCCTTATGGTTCGAGGAGAGATATTTAAGGATATGCAAGACGATTTTTTTGTTGCGGGAATGGTTGCCGCATTTGAAAAAAGAAAAGATTATAAAACATTAATAGAGATTGCTATTGAAATAGTCAATGAAAGAAAAGATATTAAATTTATTTTAGTTGGAGATGGTGCTGATTTTTACAGAATTAAATCTATTGTACCAGCATCTTTGTCAACTGAGATAATCTTTTTAGGAAAAAGAACAGATGTTGAGTCCATCGTAAATATATTTGATATTGGAATTTTACTTACCAATGCTGAAGTTCACGGTGAAGGAATCTCAAATTCCATTTTAGAATATATGGCATTGGGTAAACCAGTAATCGCAACAATGGGTGGAGGCACAAATGAAGTTGTAATTGATAATGAGAATGGATTTTTAATTGAACCCGGGAATAAAATTCAATTAAAAAACAGAATTTATGAATTAATCGGAAACAAAGAACTCACTAAGAAATTTGGGAATAGAGGTCAACAAATAGTGAGGGAAAAATTCGATATCGAAATTCAAACCCAACAATATATTTCACTGTATAAGAATTTAATTGAGAGTTTATATTGAAAGTGGGATAGACAGAATATTTTATTTTTATTTATTATTGAATAAGGTTTTTGAAAGAAAGCTATAACTGAATGGATGAGAAAAAGAGAATTCTGATCATTGATTTTACCAATTTTGAGGACTATCCAATCGGTGGTTATTTATCCTTTGCGAAAAACATGATAAAGGCTTTTAATAATGATTTAGCACTCGTGGGTATTACCACGCAGAAAGAAGATCCTGTTGGGAAATGGTTTAAGAAGGAAATACAAGGTTCTCATTATGATTTTTTTGCTCTTGCAAGGTATAATAAAAAAAGAACAAAGCATTTTATTCCTGACCGGCTGATGTGTTTTTTACTTCTGAAATTCAACAAAAGTAAAATTCTTCAAAAGAATTTTAAAAATGTGTTTGTTCAGCGTCAGGAAGTGCTCCCGGCTATAAAGAACTACGGATATAAAAACATTTGTTATCGGTTTCCGGGTATGGAGAATCCGGTGGTAATATCAAAATACTGGTTCGGCAGATATATAGCGGATATCTTTGATAATCTTTTTTTTTCAGGCTTCGTAAATGTCAGATTAATATTAGCTTCGGGGGACGAGGAGGCTATTCAGGACATGATAATACGCAGCAGGGGAGCGATCAGGAGAGATTCTGTAGTTAAATTCCCAACGAGAATAAATACAGATATTTTTAAACCAGCTGATAAAAAAGAGGCACGTAAAATATTGAATATACCACTTACAAAAACATTAGTCGTCACAACTGGAAGACTTACCTTTCTCAAAGGATGGAAGTTTATGATTGATTGTTTTACCCTATTCGAGAAAAGTGTACCGGACAGTATATTTTATTTTATTGGGGAGGGAGAAGATCATGAGAAGATTAAAAATTACATCGCGATAAACCGGATCGATGATAAAATTACTTTAACAGGTAAAAAGAATTCATTTGAAATTGCAAAAATATTAAATGCTTCCGATCTGTTTATCATGGGATCTTTCGAAGAAGGGTGGCCTACTTCCCTGGTTGAAGCTGTCGGCTGCGGAGTGCCGGCATGTGTGACTAAATTTAGTGGTGCAGGAGAAATAATTCAGGAAGGCATAAATGGATATATCTCTTCCACAAGGGATGTCAATGAATTCGTTCAACTGATGCTTAAGGCCCTGAAAATTAATGTCAATAATATCGAGATGTCACAATATTCAATATCCACATTAAAGGAAAATCTTTTACATTATTGGTCTTTGTTATAAATAATTATTTAAGTATGCGAATTAGTTTTTTCTGATATTTATTGAGAAGATTAAAAGCTATATTATAAGACAAGGCAGAATTTAAGGATATAAAAATTATTTATGGGTAAAAAAATTTTGGTTACAGGTGGAGCCGGGATGATTGGTTCCAACCTGGTAAAAAAACTGGTAAGTAGTGGTCATGAAGTATTCGTGATTGATAACCTCTGGAGAGGAAAACTTGAATATTTAAATGCTGAAAGAGGCAATCCTGTAATACCGCTGGACACTCA
>Ga0068714_10007001_pt1 | contig 11187 bp, 10 predicted proteins | sample MTBNYHSulfiMetaG_FD_62988 | JGI IMG/M metagenome (GOLD analysis project Ga0068714, IMG submission 62988) | Enrichment culture microbial communities from rom New York Harbor, USA that are MTBE-degrading - MTBE-NYH (New York Harbor Sulfidogenic)... | ecosystem: Environmental > Aquatic > Marine >... | reverse complement strand
ATCCCCTTCAGCCGGTTCCTCCACTCTATTCCGCCAAAGCCTTTTCTATTCGATCCAGACCCTCGCGAATCTGCTCCATCGATGTGGCAAAAGAAAGCCGTATATATTCGTCCGACCCAAATCCAATGCCCGGCACTACGGCCACCTTGGCCTCCTCAAGAAGAAATTCGGTGAAGGAATTGGAATCCTGGATAGACCGGCCCCGAAGAGTTTTACCGTAGTATTCAGAAACGTTCGGGAACACGTAGAATGCGCCGCTGGGATCAAAGCAGGAGAACCCTTCTATGGCGTTAAGTCGCTCAACAATGTAATCTTTTCGTTTCTGAAATTCCTCAGTCATCATTTTTACGAAATCCTGGGGACCCCGAAGCGCTTCTACCGCCGCCTTCTGGGCGATCGAGTTGGGGTTCGAAGTGCTCTGACTCTGTATTTTTGTCACAGCCGAAATAATTTCGGCGGGTCCGGCCATGTATCCGATACGCCAACCGGTCATGGAATACGTTTTGGATACGCCGTTCAGCACGAGCGTCCTGGCCTTCACCTCAGGACTAAAAGAGGCGACGCTCTTGAACACCGCGCCGTCGAACAGAATCTGTTCGTAGATATCATCCGTAATCAGGTAAAAATCCTTCTCGACGGCCACTTCCGCGATGGCCCGCAGTTCCTCGAAAGTGTACACCGCGCCGGTAGGATTGGAGGGACTGTTGAGCACCAGAGCTTTAGTGGCCGGCGTCAGCACCTGCCGAAGCCGATCCACCGAAAGCTTGAATCCTTCCTCCTCGGTGGTTTCCACAATCACGGGATTGGCGTCCGCCAGGATGGTCATGGGCGGATAGGAGACCCAGTAGGGTGCAGGGATGATGACGTCGTCACCCTCTCCAAATAAGACTTGAGCCAAATTGTAAAACGAGTGTTTCCCGCCGCAGTTGACTACCACCTCGTTCCTGGCGTATTCAAGGTGGTTGTCCTTCTTGAACTTATCGATTATGGCATCTTTTAGTTCGTCAGTGCCTCCCGCCGCCGTGTAGCGGGTGAAGCCGTCTCGTATGGCCTTGATTGCCGCATCCTTGATGTTGTCCGGGGTATCGAAATCCGGTTCACCGGCGCCGAAGCTGACCAGATCCACTCCTTCGGCCTTCATGGCTTTGGCCTTTGCGTCCACGGCCAGGGTTGGAGATGGTTTGATTTTCTGAATTCTGCTGGAAAGGGTCATGTTTCATTCACTCCTTTTATGAAAAGCGATAAAAAACTCCTTGTTGCCTTTGGGGCCCAGTAAAGGGGATTCGATCACGCCCACAGGGTCACACCCAAGTTCAAGGACAAACTCCTCGATCTTTCGGCATACTCGCTGGTGTTTTTCCGGATCTTTGACCACGCCTCCTTTACCCACTTCCGTCCTGCCTACTTCGAACTGGGGTTTAATGAGAGCCACTACCAGGCCCCCGGATTCGAGCACGCTCAACACCGGCGGAATCAGCAGCGTAAGGGAGATAAAGGATGCATCAATAACCGCAAATGATATAGATTCTCCTAGCATGCTTTTGGTTAAATTGCGGGCATTGGTCTTTTCCAGCACCACCACGCGTGGATCGTTCCGCAGATTCCAGTCCAGTTGTCCATAACCCACGTCAACGGCGAATACTTTCCTGGCTCCGTGTTTGAGCAAGCAATCGGTGAACCCCCCTGTGGAAGCCCCCACGTCCAAAGCCACGAGTCCGGCTACAGATATTCCGAACGATTGGATAGCGCCTTCGAGCTTGTTTCCCCCACGACTCACGTAAGAAGGCGTTTTGGATTTGACTTCCAGCCGCACCGATTCCTCTATCCGCGTTCCCGCCTTGGACACCATCTGCCCATCGGCATATACGGAGCCGCTGAGTATCAGCGCCTGCGCCTTACTTCTGGTCGTTGCGAGCCCCTCCCGGACCAGACGTTCATCCGCCCTCAGTTTCACCATGGGGCATCCCCGACATCTCCATGATCGTTTTCAGGATGCCTTCTTCATCAATGCCCACCTGCCGACGCAATTCCTCCGGTGTGCCGTGTTCAATGAATCTGTCAGGCAGGCCCAGACGTCTGAAAGGCTTGAAAATCCCTTGATCTGAAAGCAATTCGAGCACGGCGCTGCCAAAGCCCCCTTGAAGCGCGTTTTCCTCAACGGTTATAATCGACCGGGCCTTGTCCACGGCTTGCAGAATGGTTTCCCGATCCAGCGGTTTGGCAAAGCGTGCATTCACGACCCCTACCCCGACTCCCAGTTCTTCCGCCTTCTCCGCCGCCCGGACCGAAGGGTACACACGGTTGCCTATGGCAATGATCAGGATCTCACCGGGTTCACGCAGTACTTTTGCACGCCCGATTTCCAAGGGGAAAATTTCGTCTCCCAGCAGCAAGCCTTCTCCAACTCCGCGCGGGTACCTAAGAGAGGCAGGGCCATCGTGCTGAATGGCCGTGAGCAGCATTCGTCGAAGTTCGTCCTCGTCTGCAGGCGCCATAACCACCATGTTCGGCACCGATCGCATAAAGCTCAGGTCGAAAGCTCCCTGATGCGTAGCGCCGTCCTGACCCACCAGGCCACCCCGATCCATTGCAAAAACCACATGTAACCCGGGAATGCACACGTCATGGATGACTTGATCGTAGGCTCTCTGCATGAATGTGGAGTAGATCGACACCACCGGTATCAGCCCTTCGGTGGCCAGACCGGCGGCAAATGTAACCGCGTGCTGCTCGGCGATGCCTACATCGTAAAAACGCTCGGGTATGCGCTCCGCAAACACGGACAGCCCGGTGCCCTCGGGCATAGCGGCCGTGATGGCGAAGATCCTCTCATCCTTTTCAGCGAGCTTCGTGATGGTTTCACCAAACACGGAAGTATAGTCCGGGCATTTTTTCACTTTTCCCGATTTTTTTCCACTGCTTACATCAAAACAGCCCACTCCGTGAAATCGGGTCGGATCGCATTCGGCGGGCTCGTATCCTTTTCCCTTGGTGGTCAGAACGTGCATGAGAATGGGACCTTCCAACTCGCTCACTTTTTCAAGAGACGGTATCAGCTTATCCAGCCGATGTCCCTGGATCGGTCCCACGTAATCGAACTGAAGCGCCTCGAACAGCATGCCCGGCGTGAAGAAGCTCTTGAAGGATTCCTCTGTCTTTTTCACCAGAGTGATGATGTTTTCACCGATCCCGCGCATGGTCTTGAGGATGTTGCCCATTTCTTTCTTGAATCTGACGTATCTTTTACTGGTAAGGCTATGGCTCAAAAACGCGGAAAGCGCGCCCACGTTGGGAGAGATGGACATTTCGTTATCATTCAGGATAACGATCAGGTTCTTGTCCAGATGTCCCGCGTTGTTGAGCCCTTCGAAGGCCAGTCCCGCCGTCATCGCCCCGTCGCCGATGACGGCTACGACCTTGCCGATTTCTTTCTTGAAATCCTTCGCCACGGCAATGCCGAGCCCGGCAGAGATGGAAGTGCTGCTGTGTCCAGTGTTAAATGCATCGTACGGACTTTCTTCCCTCCGGGGAAAACCGCTGATCCCTCCGTACCGGCGAAGCGTGTGAAACTTAGCTCTGCGGCTCGTGAGGATCTTGTGGGCATACGCCTGATGACCCACATCCCAGATGATTTTGTCCGTGGGCGAGTTGAAAACGTAGTGAATCGCTACAGCCAACTCGATGGTTCCCAGATTCGGAGCAAGATGGCCCCCTGTCTTGGAAACCGAGTCCACGATAAAATCCCGGAGTTCTCCGCAAAGATCTTGCAGTTCAGAAAGCTCCAACTGTTTCAGGTCGTCCGGGGACCGCAGTCGGTCGAGAATGTGCATGAACTACCCGTCCTTCTATTCGCCGTTCAGTAACGCTGAAGGGCGAATTTCCGAAGAAAGCGAAATTACTCCGTCTATTCTATTATATGTAACCTCTCAGGTAATACGCCCTTTACAGCTTTTTCCTGGGAATAAAAAACGCAAAAAACCCTTTGGAAATTGCTACCAAAGGGAATAGACCCCATCCGACTACTTATTCCGGTTCAATAGGTATTGAGCGATGGCCCGCAAAGGGTCCGACCCGGCGTCCATTTCGGATAGCGCGTTCAGCGCAAGTTCCACCGTCCGGCGCTCTCGTCTCTGTGACTCTTCAATGCCCAGGACAGCGGGATAGGTGGCCTTCTTTCTTTGCTCGTCGCTTCCCACAGGCTTTCCCAGTTCGCGGCTATCCCCCAAAACGTCCAGCAGATCATCCCGGATTTGAAACGCCAGTCCGAGGTACCTGCCGTATTCGGATAGAGCGGATACCGAAGCCCGGTCCCCTCCGGCAAGGATCGCCCCGCCGGCTACCGAAGCCCTTATCAGCGCCGCTGTTTTCGCGGCATGCATAAATTCGACCAGCTCCAACGACGGCTGTGTGTCCTCAGCTTCCATGTCCACGACCTGCCCGCCGACCATTCCACGGAATCCTGCTTCCTGGGCCACAAGCTGAGTAGCCTCGAGTAGATCTGCAGGATCCACATCCGGATGTAAAGAACGTCTTGTCATTACTGCGAAGGCTTCCGTGAGCAAACCGTCACCGGCTAAAATGGCCGCGGCCTCCCCAAATTTCTTATGATTCGTCGGTTGACCGCGACGGAAATCGTCGTCATCCATGGCCGGAAGATCGTCGTGAATCAGGGAATAGGCATGAATCATTTCTATGGCGCAGGCGAAGTTCAAAACGCCGTCGAAATCCCCACCCACCGCCTCGGCGCCTGCCAGACAAAGAATCGGACGGATCCTTTTTCCGCCGGCCAAGAGACTGTACCGCATGGCCTCCACCACGGTCTTCTGTAAAGTGTCCACCGGCGGCAGGAGCGTCTCCAACGTCTCATTGATCCGCTTTCGGCGAACCTCTAAATACGCCCTCAGATCCATTAGCTTCACTTGCCGTGATCGGACTCATCCACTTCAAAAGGTTCGGGCTTTAATTGCCCTTTCTCGTCCTGGAGCAGGATTTGCACCTTTCTTTCAGCCTCGTCCAGCTTCTGTCTGCAATAGCGGGCCAAACCTATGCCGGCCTCAAAGGCTTCCAGCGAATCGTTCAAGGACAATTCAGCGCATTCCATTTTTCGGACGATTTCCTCCAATTCGACCAACGCTTCTTCAAACTTTTTCGGTTTGCCCACTATTTCAACTCCATTTTCCCTGCACATCTCCGGCACCCTATATTGCGCTTCGTTGAACGCAAGGGCCCCGCATCGCCTCCCGAACTATTCTGACCCAGGCAACGGAGATTTTAGACGATTTCGTGGAGAGTCGCCCGATGCGCGCCGCTAGGGGCCCATGGAGATCGGTATCAATGAATCCATTCTATCGGCTTAACATTTGCGACCGATCGAGCAATTGAAGCGGATCGATACGAGCCCCGTTCAGACGGGCGCCCCAGTGAAGATGTACGCCGGTGGAACGTCCGGAACTTCCGGCTTTACCGATGGCCTCTCCTCGGCGAATCCGGTCTCCCTGCCGAACGAGTGGACGTTCAAGATGGAAGTACATGGTGTACAAACTATGACCGTGATCTACAAAAACACTTATTCCCGAGTAGTACAGGTCTCGAACCAAAGCCACTCTGCCGTCGTTCGAGCAAATTATATTTTCATTTTTTTGGGCCCGGAAGTCAACCCCGGTGTGTGGACTTCTTCTTTCGCCGTTTATGTACGTCCTGACACCAAATTCGCCGGTTAATTTCCCCGGAACAGGCCTAAGAAAGGACTCCCTCCAAAATCGTTCAGGATGGACACGGGTCCACAAGGCCTCCAAAAGTTCGCTTTCCTCTCGAATGCGTTCCAACGTTTTCGGGTCCAGCTTCCTCTCCCGAATCTTGAGCCGGCGGACGCCGTACTCTTTTTCATGGATAAGCAATTTGGAAGCGAATACATCATCTTTGGTGCGGAGCGTCAGAATAAAGGGGCCGGTCTCCTGATCGAGATCAATGCCGATGAAGCCGAACCATCGATTCGTCCGGTCCTCATCCCGATATAAATTCAGCCCATGCCCCAAAAAGTCGCCGGATACGCTTTCAACCTTATCGGGAAAGGAAATCTCGAGCCGCATCAAAGCGCCCTGATAAAGCGTTTCCGGAAACCAAGCGATCTCGGGCGAACCCGGGTTGGATCCTGTTGATGCAGCCAAAGCAGGTATCAGCACGGCGAATGCCAAAAAAAAACCACCGATGCAACCTTTATGTCTCAGAAACTTCCTCGCAGCGGTCTCCCTGTTTGAGCTTGTCACCTTTCTGCCTCTCACCCTACTGTTCCGTCTGAAGTTTGGAACCATCCAAATATGCTTGCCTGGAAGTGCGGCAAAGCCTTTACCGCTAAACCTCAGCTCTCTTCCACCCGCTCTACCGCGCATCGAATGGTTCCCCTATGCAAACGCACGCGCACCTTGTCGCCGGATTTTACATCTCCGGCCCTCAAGAGTATGGTATTCTGCGGCAACCGGGTGGTGATGCTATAGCCCCGCTCGAGCACGTTCAGCGGGTTCACCCCGTTGAGTCGCTCCGAGAGCCGCTGCAAATCCTTGCGGCAGCGTTCGAGCAGTCTGTCTTGAAGAAACGTTAAATGCCTGTATGTATCGATCAGCCGATCGCCGCACCATTCGATCTTCTCGAGGGGGCGTTGCCCGTGGAGCGTCTGAACCGCCCTCTCCAAGCTGTGCTCTTTGGCCCTCAAAAACGATTGCTGATAAAAGGCCAGCCTCTCCTGAAAATCGTCGACTCGAAGCCGGCCTTCGGAGATCATCCGACGCGGATCCGCGACTCTCAGCGCCAGATTTTCCAGGCGCTCGCGCATCATGCCCAACCGATTCGTCAACATCCGATCGAGTAACGACGCATGTAAAGCAATAGCGGCCAACAGGTCCGTTTTCAAAGGAGACAATATCTCCGCTGCCACGGACGGAGTGGGGGCCCGTTTGTCCGCCACGAAATCCGAAATCGTGAAGTCGATTTCATGGCCCACGGCGGAAAGCACCGGAATGCGGCTCCGGAAGATAGCCCTCGCGACAACCTCTTCGTTAAACGGCCACAGATCTTCCAGAGAGCCGCCGCCTCTGGTAAGAACAATGACGTCGGCGTCGACTTCAGCGTTCACGCGGTCCAGACCTTCCGCGATCTCTCCGGCGGCTTCCGCCCCCTGTACTCTCACGGGATAGATCAGAATGTCCATTGCGCCGTAACGTCGATCCATGACATGAATGAAATCGCGTAAAGCCGCACCCGTGGGAGAGGTGATCACCACCACCCGTCGAGGAAGAAAGGGTAACGGCTGCTTCAACGACTCGTCAAAGAGCCCTTCTTCCTGAAGCTTTTTCAGCAGTTGCTCGAACGCCAGTTGAAGCGCGCCCTGTCCCATGGGTTCGAGGCGTTCGAGTATGATCTGGTACTCCCCTCTCGGTTCATACAGGCTGAGTCGGCCGAGACAGATCACGGCCATCCCGTCCTCCGGACTGAACCGGAGGAGCTGGTTCTGATGCCGGAACATCACGGCGCGAATCTGAGCTTTCTTGTCTTTGAGAACAAAGTAGAAATGGCCCGAGGACGGCATACGAAAATTCGAGATTTCCCCTTCAACCCATACGAGGGGAAACTGGGACTCCAAGAGGTTTTTAATCTCTCTGGTCAGTCGAGTTACGGTATAGATTTCAGTTTCCAACGGTTACGGATCACCATCCATGGGATTTGTGTATATGTGACATACAAACGATTTCAGGAATCATACCATATCTTGAGAATCTATTCGTATTCTTTGGGAACCGCACAGATCATTATAAACGGGTCCGTGGTTGAAGTGTTCTTGTACCGATGCTTTTCATTGGGTAGGATCAAGGCGAAATCCCCTTTTCTGACACGCCGTTCCTCGCCGCTTTCCGACACAATGACGCCTTCACCGTCAATGATATAGTTCATATGCTCGAAAGGATGTGTATGAAAAGGCGTGTGGCCGTTGGGCAAGATCGTAAACACGCGGAACGAAAAATTGGGCGAACCGTGGTCTTTCGATATGGGTACCTGCTTGATCACGTTTTTGGCCCCTTCCAAGGCTATTTCCTGTTTCTCCAGATGTTCCAGATTCGTAACGTTCATGGCGATCCTCCCCATAGGGCGATATCCGGGTTCATTTACAGTGAGGTCTTACGCTCGAGTTCACCGAATCCCACGCCGGGTCTCGGCTCTACACTGTTCTCCTCTCTCTTTGTATCGAATTTGGGACGCAGCCACAGATGAAAATGAAGGTCTGAAGAGGTGATTTTAAACCCCACCTTGTGGCATATCCGGATGGCAGGGTAGTTGCTTCCGAAAGTTCGGACAACGACGTGCGTAGCCCCCGCCTTGGCCAAGTCGTAGAGTGCCGCCTTGTTGAGTTCCTCACCCAACCCGGCGCTTCGATTATTCGGATTAACGCCGATGAAGTCCAAACTCGCGTAATTTCCACCCACGGCCTTAGAAAAGGCGGCGTTAAATCGGTACAATATAAAACCTTCGACGTGACCTTCACGAAGAACAATCCGGGAACGGAAGCCTTTCTTGAACGCAAAACCCGAAAGATACTGCTTATATATCTCAGCAGCGTCGTGTTCAGAGACTTCCGGGTCGTACATGAAACGGTTGTGGAAGTGCGTGTTCCGGACCAGATCGATCACCTGGTTCTGCAATTCTTCGGGACAGGATACACAATTGTTTTCGCCGTACTCGTCGGGAACAGGCGTCTTGATGAGAGACCTCGCGAGATACACCTCGTTACCTACGAATCGGAACCGGTTGTCCTCGAGTGCTTGAATGGCGTGCGTGTCACCATTCGCAACCCGGCAGTTCAGGAAATCGGCGGTCGTCATATGATCGAGGAGATACCGCAACATCGTCTTCAGATAGCCGGTACTATCCAGGCGGGTCAGAAAGTGTTGTATGGCGAACATTCTAGCTCCGAACGTCTCCGACATCCACGGCAGACTCCGTGCACTGATCAGCCCCGCAAGACGTCGTCCTTCCCAGAGACAAGCGCTCTCCAATTCGGGGTCCGCCAGCGTGGTTTTGAGAAATGCCGCCATTTTGTTTTTCGAAATGCTTAATTGTCTGAGTTGGAAATCTTTATGAGGATATTCCTGGAAAAGAAGGTCCACCTGCGGGTAGTCTTCTTCTGTCAACGGTCTCATGGACAGATCGGCGAATTCGATACTATTCATTTGGTCCCTCTAAATCGATACGTACGCTGCTCGACCACATGGTTGTTTGCACGGACACGGCCGGATCCCAACGCACAAACGGCTCATGGCCCTCGCCCGGATCCACCACCAGGGGTACTCCGGTCGGTGTCACGGATGTAGAAACCCAACCCCGCCGCGGCAAGAACAGCTCGGTGTAAAAATGTCCCCATCGGCCCGCCGTGCGGGAAGGAACCCCTGCCGCTCTCAAAAGCGCGGCTTCAAGAATGCTCGTGTCAGGGCACGCTCCCACCTTACGTTCCAGTGTTTCGAGACAGCCTTGGTACATTTCCGCCATATTTCGGTACACCTTTTCCCCTCCGAAAAACTGCATCCTTTTAACGGAATCGTACGTTACCGTCTGCTGAATGTAGTCGTACAGCTTCGGGTACATCTTTCGAGGATCTTTTTCGTTTCCGAAAATCTGAGAAGCCAGTGACCTGATTTGGGGTAACGTGGCATCGATTTTCGGAGAAGAGACAAGATACGACAGCGCGGGGTGCCCGTCCGGCAGGTCTCCGCCCTCTTCCTCCGGCGCCATGCGAAGAGCGCGATCGAGGAGTTGTCCGATATCGACTTGATACCTGAAGAAAAAGTCGAACTGAATTTGTTGACCCTGACTCGCATCAGCCATCCGCGTTTCGGTCCACCGGTTGCCAACGTCATCGACAACCACGGATAACGGGAGCTCCGGCTGGATGTGTTCCTCGGCAGCAACGAGCGTTTTGCCGAATCCCTCGCGAGGAGCCGATACGCGGAACGAAATCGGTCCGTTGAATCCCGGCTCCACGATCTTAAAGTGGATGCGGTAGATTCCGCTCATGCTGAACCGCGTAAGAGGTATCACTTCCCGCACCATGCCGGAGCGTTGGATTTCGCTCAGGCGGTCGGCTCTGGTGTGGCAAACCGCCCAACTCCGACCGAGCAGCTTCGATAGGTCCTCTCCCAGAGGAAGAACCCCAAGATCCAACAGATGGATCAAGCGCTCGAAATCGAGTGTTGGCTGGAAAACGAGAAGCACGATGGTCTTAAAACGAGGAAATTTGACGGCTACATCCGAGAAATCGACGCCGGTCTGCTCCGCACGGACCCTGTCCAACCAGGCTCCCCCGGTCTCGGCCATCGAAACGGGGCACAGCAGTCCAATGCCAACAGCAGCCAGGATGGTGATAATGACCCATACGCACGCTACCCGACACAGCGGGGCCCCGGGGCTCATTCTCTTTATCGTCAGGTTCTTCCGGAACGGATGCAATGGATCTCCTCTCAAATTACGCCCTAACCGCGAAAGCTTCGGAGTGGTGTTACATGCGGTTGAGATGTTCCTTAAGCCAAAGGCATTTATAACCGAAGAAAAGGACGCGCGTGCACGCCGGATTGGACCGGTTTTCAATACCTCTTGCGGCCGGTCTTGTTTGCGAGGATAGACTATTCGTGGTAATTCCAAAGACATACCGGGGAGACCGGAGGGTATTCGGGTGTCACCTCAGCGTCGCCCATGCCGTAATGCCGCTTGAGCCCGCAAGTATTGGTACACGATCATCTCTACCCGCAACATCATGGTGCTCAAGATGTGATGCAATGCGGGGCAAATGATAATTCAACAGGTCGGTACTGTCAAGACAACTCCCCGGATACGGTTGCGACCGCTGGAATAGATGGAGGAATAAGGGTCCGATTCCATTACATACCCTATGGACTTCCCGATGAAGCGGCTATAATATCCGTTAGCAGACCTCCGACCTGACGGAACTTGACGGACGCGGCCGACGCGCAAGTCAACTGACATTCATCCCTCATCGTCTTACGGACGATCCGGGAGAACGACCCTTACCTAGTCTTCGAACCTCTAAAATCCATATTTTCACCGAATTTGGGAGACCGGCACGGAAGGACAGGTTGTGGGAAGAAGAGGCACATTTATCGCACTTGGTCTGGCGTTCCTCTGCCT
>Ga0068714_10007000_pt1 | contig 11189 bp, 6 predicted proteins | sample MTBNYHSulfiMetaG_FD_62988 | JGI IMG/M metagenome (GOLD analysis project Ga0068714, IMG submission 62988) | Enrichment culture microbial communities from rom New York Harbor, USA that are MTBE-degrading - MTBE-NYH (New York Harbor Sulfidogenic)... | ecosystem: Environmental > Aquatic > Marine >... | reverse complement strand
CCCACGTAGGGCCGGTACATTGGCCAGCCCCGACCCGGGTTCTCCTCTCGAACCAGGAGCAGATCTCATGCCTTCTCGTCTCACCAAGCCGGCCCTCCGCTCGCCCTGGCCCAGGCTCATGTTCGCGATCCTCGCGTCCCTCGTCCTCTCCGGTCTGGTGACATGGGACGCCGAGGCCCAGGAGGCAAGGCTGCTGCGCCAGCCCTCCGTGAGCGGAACCCACATCGCCTTCGCCTACGGCGGGGATCTGTGGCTCGTGGGCCTGGACGGCGGCGAGGCCCGGCGGCTGACCAGCACGCCGGCCGTGGAGAGTGACCCCCACCTCTCGCCGGATGGACGAACGGTCGCGTTCAGCTCGAACCGTTCCGGCGATTGGGCCCTGTACGTGATGCCGACGACGGGCGGCGATGCCACGCGCCTGACCTGGTATCCGGCGCCGGCCTATGCCCGGGGCTGGAGCCCGGACGGCAGCCGAGTCCTCTACGCGTCCAGCCGTGAGACGGCTCCCGCGGGCCATGACCGTCTCTGGACCGTGTCTCCGGAGGGTGGGCCGTCGGAGCTTCTCCCGGCCCCCTTCGGCCACCGGGGTTGGTACTCCCCGGACGGAGGGCGGATGGTGGTGGACGCGGTGAGCCGCTGGGACGTGGAGTGGAGGGGTTACCGGGGCGGCCAGAACACCCCGCTGGTGCTGCTGGACCTGGAGACGCTGGACGAGGTGCTCCTCCCCAACGAGCGGACCATGGACATCCATCCGGTCTGGCTGGGCGACCGGGTCTACTTCCTCTCGGACCGGGATTGGGTCAGCAACGTCTGGTCGTACCACGTGCCGACGGGCGCGCTGGAGCAGGTGACCCGGTACACCGACGTGGACGTGAAGACCCTGGCGGGCCGGGGCGATGTACTGGTCTTTGAGCGGGACGGATGGATCCACCGCCTGGACCCGGCCACCGGGGACGCCAGGAAGCTGGACATCACCATCCGCGGTGATTCACCGTGGGCCATGAGTCGCTGGGTGGACGTGAGCCGCAATGTCCGGGAGGCGTCCCTCTCGGCCACGGGCCAGCGGGCCGTGATGGAGGCTCGCGGCGAGATCTTCACCGTTCCGGTGGAGCACGGGAGCGTGAGGAACCTGACCCGCAGCCCCGGCAGCGCGGACCGCACCCCGGTCTGGTCCCCCGACGGGGAGCGGGTAGCGTGGTTCTCCGATGATGGCACCGGCTACCGTCTCCTTGTGGGCTCCCAGGACGGTCTCACGGAGCCCCGGGCCTACGACATCGGCGAGTCGAAGATGGCGTGGGCGCCGGCCTGGGCGCCGGACGGGAGCCGCATCGCCTTCGTGGACGACCGTGTCCGCATCCGGGTGATCCGGCTGGACACGGGAGAGATCGTCACGGCGGACGAGGACGGCCTCCTCTCCAGCCGGACTGCCCCCGGCCCGGTCTGGTCTCCGGACTCCAGGTGGCTGGCCTATGCCAAGGCGTTCCCGAACCACCTCCGCCGCATCGTGGTCTGGTCCGTGGACACGGGCCTGGCGAGGCCTGTGACCGATGCCATGGCCCACGCCGAATCGCCGGCCTGGGACAGGGACGGCCGCCACCTCTGGTTCCTGGCCTCGACGGATCTGGGCCTGGCAGCGGGCTGGGCCAACACCAGCTCCATGACGGCCTCGCCCAGCTTCGGTGCCTACATCACCGTGCTCCGGGCCGACGACTCCACGCCCTTCTCCCTCCGAAGCGACGAGGAGCCCGGGGAAGGAAAGGACCTGCCCCCTGACACGGCCGCCGGGCGGGGCGCCGATGCGCCCCGGGAGGGGACGGCGGGCGCGCCCCGGGAGGCGTCAACCCCTGAGGCAGTCCGCATCGATTTCGACGGTATAGAGCGCCGGATCGTGGCTCTACCCATCCCGGTGCGGCGGTACGGCGCCCTGGTTGCAGGCCCGAAGGGGTCCGTCTTCATCGGTGAGCAGGTGGAAGGCCAGCCGGGGCTGGTGCTCCAGAAGTTCACGCTGGAGAGCCGGGAGACGCAGGAGTTCGTCAAGGGGGTGACCCGGGTGGCGGTCTCGGGCGACGGGTCCAAGCTCCTGTTCCAGGCCTCCGGCCAGTGGCGGGTAGTGGACACGGCCCGGCCGCCCGACGCCGCTAGCGGACGGCTCACCGTGGACCTGCAGGCAAGAATCGACTCCCGGGTGGAGTGGCGGCAGATCTTCCAGGAATCGTGGCGCTACCAGCGGGACTTCTTCTACGACCCCAACACCCACGGCGCCGATTGGAGGGCGGTGTGGAACCGCTACGAGCCGCTCGTGGAGCACGTCCGCCACCGCGCCGATCTCAATTACATCATCGACCAGGTCAACGGTGAGCTGGCGGTTGGCCACAGCTTCGTGGGCGGCGGTGACATGCCGAGCGTGGAGTCGCCACGGAGCGCCGCGCTGGGAGCCGACCTGGTGGCAGAGGGAGGCCGCTGGCGCATCGCCCGCGTCTACACCCAGGAGAGCTGGAACCCGACCCTCCAGGCGCCGCTGGACCGGCCCGGGCTTCGGGTGGCTGAGGGGCAGTACCTGCTGGCCGTGGACGGCGTCGAGATGACCGACCGGGACGACCCGTACCGCCTGCTGGAGGGCACCCGGGGCCTTCAGACGCTTCTGCACGTCAACGACCGCCCCACCATGGAAGGGGCCTGGACCGTCACGGTGGAGCCCATCGCCAGCGAAACGGCCCTCCGCCAACGGGCCTGGGTGGAAGACAACCGCCGGCGGGTGGACGAGCTCTCCGGCGGCCGGCTGGCCTACGTCTGGGTCCCCAACACCAGCCAGCCCGGGGTCGTCTCCTTCGACCGGTACTACTTCTCCCAGCAGGACCGCCAGGGCGCCGTCATCGACGAGCGGTTCAACGGCGGCGGCCTCCTGGATGACTACATGGTAGACCTCATGAACCGGGACCTGCGAGCCGCCATCACCAACGAGGCGGCCGGCGGCACGCGTATGAGGCTCCCCGCTGGAGTCCTGGGCCCCAAGGTCCTTCTCATCAACATGATGGCCGGCTCGGGCGGCGACTACTTCCCCTGGATCTTCAGGAAGCTCGAGATCGGGCCCCTCATCGGGACCCGTACCTGGGGCGGCCTGGTAGCCTCCTGCGCTCCGTATCCCATGAAGGACGGGGGGTCCGTCACGTCGCCCTGCAACGCCGTGTTCGAGCCGGGTGTCGGCTGGGTGGCGGAAAACGAAGGGGTCCCGCCGGACCTGGAGGTGCGCATGGACGCCAGGGCCGTGGCCGAAGGCAGGGACCCCCAGCTGGAGCGGGCGATCCAGGAGGCCCTCGATGCGGTGTCGCGGGAAGGCCTGCCCCAGGTGGAGCTGCCGCCCTATCCACGGCCGGCGCGGCGCCAGTAGGGGGAAGTCTCGGGCCGCTCTCGCGGCCCTCGGCTCGAACCCACAACCTCTGCCTCCGGAGGGCTCCTCCCTGCGTCGACCTGGACCGATTTGCGCGGGTCAATCCCGGTCTGCGCCGGCCCGATGAGGGTCTGCGACGGATCGGTGTGTTACCCTACGTGGTACCCCGGAGACGCCCTCACACGGTGACTCAGGGCACTCCCCGTGACGTGTTCTCTTGACGAGGAGAGCTGGTCTCACCGGCGAGCCGGCGGGACACCCTCTCGGTAGTCAACGAATCCCCAGGTCCGCCGGGTTCGATCCCACCGACCCCGAGCCAATCCCGGAAGACGACTTCGATCAGAGTTGCGAGGCTTGACCCCTCAGGCCCGCCGGCCCCGCCGCAGGCGCGCCCGCCTTCCCCCAATTCGCCATCGCCACACCCAAGACCCCACCCTCCCTGTCCTTCTTGGCCCGCCCCCTGGAGGGGGGAATCACCCCCCCGGTACGTCGATCCTGATGATCACGCCCATGGTGCCGACGGCATAGACATCGCCGTCCGCGGCGCCCCACACGTCCAACAGGTCGCTGTCGGTGGAGACCCCCTCAGGCGGGGAGACCTGCACCCATTCGCCGGGCTCGGCCACGTGCCCCCGGTAGGTGACCAGATCTTCCCCCACCACGAACACCTGACCGGAGGGGCCCACCCATACGGCGTGGAAGTCTCTGGTCTCTCCCGGGATGGATTCGTCGGTCCAGGTGGGCGTGCCGCCATCGTCGTGGTAGCGGTAGATGGCCCCATGGGCACCCACGGCGTAGAAGGCGTAGAAGTCCGTCCCTTGCGTCACCCAGACGTCATGGAGCGGCTGAGTCATGAAGGGCTGGGTCTGGTCTTCCCATGCGCTCCCCTGGTAGCGGTACACGGAGAAGAACCCTTGTCTGAGAACCGCCCAGACGTCGTCGCTCGCGGTGCCGCTCAGCCCCGAGACCGTGCTCATCCCCAGGTCGGAGATCGTCAGGCCGGTGAGCTGGGTGCCATCCCAGTGCTTGGCGTTGGGGAAGTCGGTGGAGATCCCGGTGCCGCCGAAATAGACGTCGTTGGGGCCGCTCCCCCACACCGCGGAGTAGGCTTCCAGGGTGCCCTGGTCCACCACCGCCCACTCGCCACCGTCCTGTCTCACGATGGCTCCGGTTCGCAAATACGTCCCCGCCGGCGGCGGGATGGTCCCCGCGCCCCAGATGACCTGCTCGGTGCCGGTCCCGTGGACCCAGAGGCCCTCCAGGTTCACATGTGCGATGTTGGCGAGCCCCGTTCCCGCGGCCTCCCACTGACAGTCTCCGTCCGAGACCATGACGCTCCCTTCTTCGCCCACCGCGAACACCTGGCCCTCCGGCGTCGGGAAGAGGGCGAAGCGATCCTGGGTGTCCCCCGGCAGACATGGGGACCATTGCAGAGAAGACCCCACACCGGTGCCCTTCCATACGATCTGTGTCGGGCAGGGGGAGGCGATGAAGGGATCGGTGGGGTCGGCCGGTTCCTTGAGAGAGGAGAGGGATCGGGTACACTGGAACGTACGCGCGCCGTTGGGCGTGAAGCGTACCGCGATCTCCCGGGAGCCTCCGGGTCCGATCACGCCCTCCGCGTCCGCCGGGTCCAGGGGGAAGAGCCCACAATCACCCGCCGGATCGTCGAACAGGAACCGGAACCGGTTGGTGGGAGAGTCGCCGGAGGTTTGGTTCAGGAGGGTGAAGGCCCGATCCGCAGAGCCGCCGATGGTGATCTCCCCGTAGTCGAGCGTATCCGCGGGCTGGACGGCGCAAACCGGCCGCGAACCGGGTAGCCCCGTGCCCCGGAACACGACGGGCGAGGGGCAGGGGCTGGGGGGCAGGGCGTCCCTCTGTACCGTATACAGGCTCTTCACACACTCGAAGGTCCCCTCGCTTCGCGGGGTGAAGGAGAACCGAATGTTCTTCTCCCCTCCCGGCTCCAGGCCGCCGATGCTGTCCACCCAGTTCTCATAGAGGAAGGCGTCGCACTGACCGGAAAGGGTGGCCAACTGGTATCCGAAGTCGACTCCTCTTCCCGGATGGGAGGTGGCGTTCTTGATCGTAAGCACGGAATCGCTGGATCCCCCTTCTTCGACCGCTTTGAACTCGATCGTTGCTCCGGGCTCCAGCTCGCACCCCGCCTCACCGGCCCCGAACCAGATCGTCAGGACCTTCCGTTGCCCCGCGGGAAGTTCCACCCCGTCCGCGGTGATGGCCAGCGTGAGCTGGCAGAAGGCCCGATCCGTCCTTTGCTCGGGCTCGAAGCTGAAGGCGAGGGTCAAGGAGCGCCCGGAGGCGATGGCCCCGGTGAGTGGAGACCATCGGACTTCGGGCGGGCACTGCCCCTCCAGTCCCGAGAACGTCAAGGTCCGAGGGGAGGAATTTTCCAGAGTCACCGTCCCCTCCGCGTCGTGCCACGGCACGAACGCGGTGTCCAGCGAAAGGACGCTCGGGGAAAGGGAGTGGGCAAAGGGATCCCCCTCCGGGATGGTGGAGCCCCCCGGGCAACCGCAGTCCCCGCTCGCAATCGTGAAGTAACAGAGCCCGGCCAGCGCCACCAATTTCAGAGACAGCCTGAGCATGGTTTCTCCACCTTCCCGAGAGTCGAGGATCCGGCGCCTTCCCGACGGCCTCCCCTTTCCCCCTCCACCGGAAAAGCTCGAAGAAGGGCTCATTCTTTCTCTCAGACGCACGGTGTGAGCCTTCATGGCCCGCGTTCCTGTTGACAGGGGCAGGGGTGTCGCGACCGGGGGATGACCCCAGGCCATGGGGCTCCATGCAGCCTGGGGTCTCCCGAGAACACCCGTGAGTGGGAGCGGAAGAAAGGACCTCAGATTGCGCCCGGAGCTCTTTCACCTCTTCGGCTATCCCGTGCCGCCCTACGGCTTCATGCTGGCCCTCTCGTTCCTTCTCGGGATCGGTCTGGCGGCCCTGCGGGCCCGACGGGACGGGCTGAACCCCCACGCCGTCCTGGATGCGGGTCTTCTCATCATCCTCGGGGTGGGGCTGGGTTCCCGGCTCTACTACGCCCTCCTTCACCTCGAGGAGTTCGACGGGAACCTTCTGAAGGCCTTCGACCCGTTCCGGGAGGGTGGGGTGGGGAGCGGACTGGTGATGTACGGTGGGTTGGTGGGAGGAATCCTGGCCGGATTCCTCTACTTCCGGGTCAAGAAGCTCTCCTTCCCCCGATACGCCGACGCCATCGCCCCCAGCATCGCCCTGGGGGTCTGCCTCACCCGGATCGGGTGCTTCCTGCACGGCTGTTGTTATGGCAAGGCCTGGGAGGGGCCGCTGGCGGTCTCCTTTCCGGCGAGCTCACCGGCGGGCCGGTTTCAGGAAGGGATCCAGGCCGCCGGCCTCCACCCCTCCCAGCTCTATGAATCCGTCGGAGGCCTCCTGCTCTTCGCTCTGGTCATGACCGGGGGGCGGGCCTGGAGACGGTGGGAGGGCCTCCAGTTCTACGGGGTGATCACGCTCTACGCCGTGCTCCGGTTCCTGGTGGAGCTCACCCGCCACTTCGAGCCCGGAGAACGCCTCGGGCCCCTCACCCACAACCAGGTGGTATGCGTGGTCCTCTTCGCCATCTTCGGCGGCCTGGCCCTGCGGACCCTCTCGGCCCGTCCTCGGACGGCTCTGGAGAGGGCGTCCTGATGCTGGATGAGGCGGCGGTTCCGTCCTTTTCCGGCATTTCTCCGGCACTGCCCAGGTGGGAGGATGTGAGGCCATGACCCCTTCGTCCCGTGTTGACCCGGCCTGCAGCGGCCCGCAGTTTCCCCTCCATGTCCTCCCCACACGACATCACGCAACGCCTTCGCCTGGCGCAGGAGGGGGACCGGGCGGCCCTGGACGAGGTCTTCGCCCTGGTCTACGACGAGTTGCACCGCATGGCCCAGTCCCAACGTCGTCGTTGGAGGGGGGACGACACCCTGGATACCACGGCTCTGGTTCACGAGGCATACCTGAAGCTGGTGGGCCGGCCCGGCGCCACCTGGAACGATCGGGGACACTTCCTGGCGGTGGCGGCCCGGGCTATGCGCCACCTGTTGGCGAACTACGCGGAACGTCGGCGAGCGGCCAAGCGCGGGGGTGGTGCCCCCCATCTCTCCCTGGAGAACGGGAGCGGGGGGCCTGGCTCGTCCACGGAGTTCAACCCGGTGAATGAGGAGGTGGCGGAGGAGCTGATCGCCCTCCACGAGGCCCTGGAACACCTGGCAACCGTGAGCGAGCGACAGGTTCGGGTGGTGGAGGCCCGCTTCTTCGTTGGTCTGTCCGTCGATGAGACGGCCCATGCACTGGGCATCTCACCGGCGACGGTCAAGCGGGATTGGCGGCTGGCGTGCGCGTGGCTGCAACGGGAGATCCGGTCCACCCTCGAGGGAGCCTGACATGGATCCGGATTGGTGGCAGAAGGTCCAGGAGATCTTCGACGCGGCCCTGGAGCATCCTCCGGAATCACGAGCCGAGGTGGTGGCCGAAGCCTCCGGGGAAGATGAGGAGCTCCGTCGGGAGGTCCTCTCCCTCGTGGACAGCGCCGCCTCCGCTGTGGACTACTTCACCGACTTGGCCGATCGCAGCGGTATCCTGCGCCCGGGTGACCTGGACGGCGATGCCATGACGGGAAGGACCGTGGGGCCCTACCGCCTCGTCCGTGGGTTGGGGGGTGGGGGGATGGGGCTCGTCTTCCTCGCACGGCGGGACGATGAGCAGTTCGAGATGGACGTGGCCGTGAAGCTCCTGCGGTTGGGGTTGGGCGCCGGCGAGGGGCGAGAACGGTTCCTGAGGGAGAGACAGATTCTGGCGGGGTTGGAGCACCCGGGTATCGCCCGCCTCCTGGACGGCGGGGTCACCGACGACGGCACCCCCTATTACGCCATGGAGTACGTCCAGGGATCGCCCATCGATCGGTATTGCGACGAGAGCCGCCTCCCGTTGGCGGACCGGTTGGAGCTCTTCCTTGAGGTCTGTGCCGCGGTGGAGTACGCCCATCGGCACCTGGTGGTACACCGGGATCTGAAGCCCGGGAACATCCTGGTGGACGCCGAGGGACGGGTGAAATTGCTGGATTTCGGTATCGCCCGGGTCCTGGACCAGGTGGCTCCTGGCTCCCGCGCCACCCTCACGGGGCTGACCCACCCCATGACCCTCGCCTGGGCGAGTCCCGAACAGATTCGGGGCGAACCGATCACCACGGCCAGTGACGTCTATGCCCTGGGCCTTCTCCTGTATGATCTCCTCACCGGACTCCACCCGTACCGCCGGGAGTTCACCTCCCCCTCCGATGCGGAGCGGGTCATCTGCGAGGAGGAGCCCACCGCGCCCAGCGTGCGGGTAGCCGCCGTGATGGAGGGGGCCAGGAGAGAGAAGGACCCGGAGCCGGAGTCGGCGGGGCCGGGGAGGGTGGGAGACATCGGTCGCGATCGAGGTGCTTCTCTGGCGGGTCTCGCGAGCACCCTTTCTGGCGACCTGGATGCCATCGTCCTCATGGCCTTGCGCAAGGATCCCGCTCGCCGGTATGCCTCCGTGGCCCATCTTGCCGAAGATGTCCGGAGGTACCTGAAGGGGCTCCCCGTCGGGGCGCGCCGGGACTCCCTGAGGTATCGGTTCTCCCGCTTCGTCCGGCGAAACCGGATCGCGGTGGGTGCCGCCGGAGCCACCAGCATTCTGCTGATGGCCCTCGTGGCGCTGGGAATCAGGTACAGCCTCGCCGCGGCGGCCCACGGCCGTGAACTGGCCCGGGAGGTGGCCGCCACCCAGCAGGTCACCGATTTCCTGATGGAGCTCTTTCAGTCCGCCGATCCGGTGGAGGGGTTTGGCGACACGGTTCGGGCTCGGGTTCTCCTGGACGAGGGTGCGGCTCGCCTGGGGGAGGCGGAGGTGCGCCCCGACCTGCGGGCTCGGATGCTCACGGCCCTGGCCCGGGTCTACCTCAACCTGGGACTCCACGACGACGCCGTGAGGCTCTATGAGCAGGCTCTGAACCTGCAACGGGAGATCCACGGGCCCGATCATCCGGACATCGCCGAGACCCTCACCCTCATGGCGGAGGCCTACCACGGCATGCGGTTCTTCGAGGAGGCTGAGCCCCTCTTCGAGGAGGCCCTCCTGATGCATCGGCGGATGGCTTCGGATCCACTGGAGATCGCGACGGTGCTCCAGGGGGTGGCCCGGGTGCAGAGCGGGCTGGGCCGGCCCGACTCCGCCCAGGCGCTCCTGAAGCAGGTCCTGTCCATCCGCAGGGAGGTGCTGGGAGAGGAGCACTTCCAGACCCTCTGGGCGGAGCTGGACGTGGCCTACGCGCTCCGGGGAAGGGGTTCCCTGGACTCGGCCGCGGCCCTGTACGAGGCCATCCTTCCCAGGCTCCGGATCCACGGCGATTCGGGAGCGCGCCTTCTCCCCAGCGCTCTGAACAACCTGGCCTATCTGCACATGACCGAGGGCCGTCTGGCCGTGGCCGAATCCATCTACCGGGAAGCCGTAGCCGCCGAGCGCCAGTACGGCACCATCCCCAACGTGCTTCTTCTCCTGAACAACCTGGCGGGGATCCTGGACCGTCAGGGTGACGGCGCCGGCACCGAAGCCACCCTTCGGGAAGCCATCGAAGAGGCGGAGGCCTACTGGCCGGATGGGGACGCCCGGGTAGGGCAGAAGTACGCGGGGTTGGGGGCGTTCTACATGGGCAAGGGCTTCCCTTCTTCCGCCGAGCCCTGGCTGCGACGGGCCCTGGACCAGTACCTCGCCGCCTATCCCCAGGGAGACTCCTGGACGAGCTACGGGCAGGTCCAGCTGGCGGAATGCCTTATGGCCCTGGGGCGCATCGAGGAGGCCGAGCCCTATCTGGTGGAGGCGTTCCAGTGGCTCCGTACCAACCGGGGGATGGAGAACCCCTACACTCGGGAAGTGGGCTCTCACCTGATCGATGTCTACGAGAGGTGGGGCAGGCCTGACCAGGCAGCCCGATACCGTGCGCTCCTGGAAGCGTCTGGGGCCCGCGGAGAGGGTGGGGGTTAAGCGTCGCGGTCGGAGGTTGGAGGCGGCGCGTCGAGCTCGGGGATGCGGCGCCCCCGGCGCTCACACCCGGTCGCCGACAGCCAGCCTGGAACAAGCCCACCATCTTTCAAGGCGACCCAACGTCTGGCCCAGGGGTGGCAGGTCCGGGCCTCAAGGTCCCGCCGGCGCACATCACCTGCGTCGAGGCGGCGGTGATGATCTCGAGGGCAATGCGCATCCGTTCGGAGCTGACGTTCTCCATCCTGTCGTGGGGGTGGTGGTACCACGGTTCCAGAGCGATGGTCTCAAGCTCCCGCCAGATGAAATTGGCGCCAGCGATACCAGCGTTCGCAAAGGCCACGTGATCGCTGGCGCCCCGTTGGTAGGGAGCCTTGAGCAGGCCAGCGTAGCCGAAGGTATCCGCCGCGAAGAGGGCGGCCTGAGCGACCAGGTTCTCGCCGTCGAGGGTGTCTACGAACAGGGTGGATTGATCCGGTCCGGCTGTGGCGATCCTATCCATGTGGAAGTTGGCGACGATCCGCTCCCGCTCCGGGACATGGCAACACTGTCGTAGTGCCCCGAGAATACCACGATGGGCCGGGATCCATCAGCCTGATCCGTGTGATCGCGGGTGGCGATGACGTTTTGGGAAGTCTCGTAACGATTGACCTGGAAATGGACGGTCACGTCACCGGCTCGGCGCAGCGCTTCGGGTGACCAGGGCGATCTGCCCGTTCACCCCGGCAGGGAACGAACCGGCTTCACCCGTGCCGGAATAGACCACTCG
>Ga0068714_10006999_pt1 | contig 11191 bp, 5 predicted proteins | sample MTBNYHSulfiMetaG_FD_62988 | JGI IMG/M metagenome (GOLD analysis project Ga0068714, IMG submission 62988) | Enrichment culture microbial communities from rom New York Harbor, USA that are MTBE-degrading - MTBE-NYH (New York Harbor Sulfidogenic)... | ecosystem: Environmental > Aquatic > Marine >... | reverse complement strand
CCGGTCGATCCAGGCATTCCCTCCCGTCCCGCTGGTGATCACCTGCTCCATGGTGTTCACCACGGCGGCGGCCAGGGCGCCGTCCAGCGCGCGGGTCCGCTCCGTCCGGTGCTGGTAGACCACGTCCCCGTCGGCGTCCTCGATGCGCTCGATGAGGTAGTTCTCCACCCGCCATCCGTAGTTGGCCAGGGTCGAGTAGCCGGACGCCATCTCCAGGGGGCTGACCGCCGAGGCGCCCAGCACGATGGCCGGCACCGATCCCAGCGGGGACTTGATGCCCATGCGGTGCGCCACCTCGCCGATCCTGTCCGCTCCCACCTCCACCGCCACCTGGCAGAACACGGAGTTGGTGGAGGCGATCAGGGCGCGCTCCAACGTGCGGATGGTGCCGTCGGTGGGGCCTCCCCGGCAGACCCAGGGCTCGATGCCTCCGTAGTCGAGGGTCTGGGGGGAGGATTCGGCCCAGTACGACTCAAGCGGCCAGCCGTTCTCCATGGCCGCCACCAGGCCGAAGGGCTTGAAGGCCGACCCCGGGTTGCGCCGCCCCTTGGTGGCGATGTCGTAGGTGCGCTGACCGGCCTGGAAGTCCTCCCCGAACTCGATGCCCGAGGCCATGACGATGGTGCCGCCGGTGCGGTTGTCGATCATGGCGATGGCACCGGTGGGGCCGTCCTCGCCGGGGGGGAACCAGTGCTGCAACAGGTCCTGGGCGGCCTGCTGAAGCGCGTAGTCCACGGTGACGTAGATCTTCAAACCCCCGCCCCCCTCGCAGGCGGTGTCGTCGGCGGGACAGCCGAAAAGGGCGCGCTTGCGCTGCAGGTAGGTGCCGCCCAGGCCGAAGGAGGGGTCGTTGAGCACGGCCTCCTTGGCCGCGATGAGCACCTGGGGGGCGAGGGTCTGGAATTCCCGGTGGGGCACCGTCACCAGCGGCTCCGCTTCGGCTGCTTCGGCCTCGGCCGGGGTGATGTAGCCCTCGTCGAGCATCTCGTAGATGACCCGATTGCGGGCCTCGATGGGATCGTCCGCCCGACGCCGGAGGTCGTACAGGCTGGGGTTACGAATGGGCACTGCCAGCGCGGCCGCCTCGGCGATGGTGAGCTCCTCGAGTTCCTTGCCGAAGTACTCCTGGGCGGCGGCGCGCACCCCGTAGGCGTTGTTCCCGAAGTAGGTGGAGTTCAGGTAGAACTCGAGGATCTGCTCTTTGGTGTAACGCCGTTCGAGCTCCATGGCGATGGAGGCCTCGGACGCCTTGCGGCGGAGAGTGGGTTCGGTGCCGATGAAGTTCTGCTTCACCACCTGCTGGGTGATGGTGGAGCCTCCCTGGAAGGTGGCCCCCCCGCCCAGGTTGCCGAGCAACGCCCGGAGGATCGCCCGGTGGTCGATGCCGGGGTGCGCCCAGAACTTGGAGTCCTCGGCCGACAGAATGGCCGCCACCACCAGGTCGGGTATCTCCTCAAAGGGCACCGGCTGGCTGTTGCGCTCGGTGAGCATTCCGAGCAGCACGCCGTCGGCGGTGTACACCTCCGAGAGACGGCCCAGATCGGGCAGATCGAGGGGGAGGGAGGCGACGTCGGGTATCCAGTTCCGGCGGAGGTCGTCGAGGGTGCCGTAGGCGGCGTTGCTTCCCAGGAAGGCGAGCAGGCCGAACCAACCCGAGGCCACCACTGCGATTCCCGCCAGCACGGCGACGGCGATCAACCGCCTTCCACGCCGATCCGATCTCTCGGCCTGGTGAATGGAGTTTTCCATCGGTTACCCCGTCGGACGTCCCGGGCGGCCCGGCGGTTCCCGCGCGGCTTCCGGCCTCGCCGGTGAGTGTAACGATGCCCCCGGCTTGTGAAAGGACCGCTTCGGACCGGCGCCCGGCCGGTTGTGCCCGGGCGAACGGAGTGCTACGGGCTTCCGGCCGCTACCGTGCCGGCCTGTGAGCACACGCACCCGCTTCCTGGTCATCGGCGGTGGCCCCGCCGGCGGTGCCGCGGCCGCGGCCGCGGCCGCGGGTGGCGCCGAGGTGACGCTGGTGGAAGCCGAGGTGATGGGCGGAGCCTCCCAGCTCTGGGACTGCATTCCCTCCAAAGCGCTGGTGGCCAGCGCCGACAATCTGGCCTCGATTCGCGCCGGCGGGCACTTCGGCCGGTCCGATCCCGGGCCGCTGGTGCCCGACGTCGCCCGCCTGGCCGAACGGCGGCTGTCGACGGCCTCCTTGCTCTCCTCTTCGTTGATCGGCCGGCTGGAGGCGCTGGGGGTGACCCTGGAGGTCGGGCGGGCCCGGTTCACCGGTCCCAACCGCGCGGTCCTGAGTACCCGCGACGGCGAGCGAGAGCTGGAGTTCGACCGGGCGCTCATCGCCACCGGCTCTGCCCCTCGCGTCCCGGAGTGGGCGGAGGTGGACGGGGAGCGAGTGATCACCTCGCGCCAGGCCTACACGCTGCCCGCTCCTCCCGAGCGACCGGTGGTGATCGGCGCCGGGGCCACCGGGGTCGAGTTCACCCACATCTTCTCCCGGCTGGGGGGGAGAGTGACCCTGCTCACCGCTCACGGTCGGGTGCTACCCGATGACGATGAGGAAGCGGCGGCAGCCCTGGAGGAGGAATTCATCGAGCGGGGTGTGACCCTGCTGCGGGGGGCGCGAGCCGGGTCGGCCCGCCGGGTCGATGGCGGGGTGGAGGTGGCCACCGAGGACGGCCGGGTGGTCGCCGGCTCACACGCCCTGCTGGCGGTGGGGTTGCGGCCGGTCTGCGACGACCTGGGCCTCGAGGCGGCCGGGGTGGCCCGGGCCGGCGAGGCGGTGGCCGTCGATGCCCGGCAGCGCACTTCGGCGCCCCACATCTACGCGGCCGGAGATGTGACGGGCGGGTTGATGCTCAGCTCGGTGGCCGCCGCTCAGGGGGCGTTGGTGGGGAGGCTGGTGTTGGGAGAGGAGCCGGCGCCGGTGGAGGCGGACCGGGCGGCGCAATCGGTGTTCACCGAGCCGGAGTTGGCCTGGGTGGGCCTTCAGGAGTCCGAGGCGGCGGCACAAGGACGGCCGGTGCGGGTCTCCCGGGTGGCGTTCACCACCAACCCGCGCGCGCTGGTGCAGCCGCGGCCGCGAGGGTTCGTGAAGTTGATCAGCGACGCGGCCGGCGACACGGTGCTCGGGGGGGTCGTGGTGGGCCGCCACGCCGGGGAGCTGGTCGGGATCATTGCCCTGGCGGTGCAGGCCGGCCTGGGGCGGCGGGTGCTGGCCGAGACGCTGATGGTCCACCCTTCCCTGGCCGAGAGCATCGCCGTCGCCGCCCGCTGAGAGTCGGCGCGCCGCCGGGCTGGTCGCTCAGGCGCGGAAGCCCAGCGCTCGCAGGCGGTCGCGTACGCCCGGGTCGGCGAGGAGATCGGCGAGGGCGGCCACCGCCGGGCGGGAGCGCCGCTCGTCGGGGACGGCGAGGTCGAATCGCTCTTCCTGGACGAACACGAAGCCGAGCCCGGCGGCCGAGGCGATGACGTCGAGGGTCATGCCCCAGTCGGCCCGCCCCTGGGCCACGGCAGCGGCCACGGCGTGGTGGGTGCGCGGCTGGTTGGTGTACCCCTCGGGGCGGAGGCCGTCGAGGAGGCGATCGAGGAGCACCCGGGTGCCGCTCCCCGGGTTGCGGTTCACCATTCGGTAACCGCCCACCCGCACGGCGGCGAGGAAGGCCTTGGGGTCCGCCGCCTCCAGGCCGGGGGTGCCCGGGCGGAAGGCGATCCCCTGACGGCGCCCGTACCCGGGCAGCAGGCCGATCCCGGCGGGGAGGAAGGGGCGGTTGTACTCGCCGGTGGCCTCGTCCATCAGGTGGATGCCGGCCACATCGCCCTCCCCGCGAGCCACGGCGGCCAGTCCGGCCGTGGACCCGACCTTGATGGACTTGACGCTGAAGCCCCGGTCGGCCAGCAAGCCGAGCAGGAAGTCGAGGCCCACGCAGTGGCTGCCGATGGCCACCAGGTCCGCCGGGTGGGCCCCCCGGTGGAGCAGGCGCACCTGCATCCGTTCCCCCTCGGACACGTACTCGGTGGCTGCCGGGATGCGTAGGAATCCGTCGGCGCGCCCGAAGGCGGTCACGCTCCCCGAGCCGGCCCCCAGCGGGTAGGCCGCCCGTCCCGCCCGGCCTTCCACCAGGTCCACCAGCACGTACTCCGTGCGGCCCGGTTCGGAGTTGATGCGCAGCGGTGCCACCGCCTCGACGACACTGGCCTCTTCCTCGGTCCGCCCGGCCAGCCGGCGGAGCAGCGGCGCCACGAACTCATGGAAAGTGAACACCGCCGAGGTGGGGAAGCCGGGCAGCACCACCACCGGACGCCCGGCCACGACGGCCAGCAAGATGGGCTTGCCCGGTTTGAGGGCCACGCCGTGCACCACCACTCCGGGCGAGCCGGGCAGCTGCCCGGCCAGCCGGTGAACCACCGCCGCGTTCAGGTCGCCTTCCCCCTTGGAGGTGCCTCCGGAGAGCAGCACGACGTCGGCTGCCTCGTCCCCGGTGAGCAAACGGGACAAGGTCTCTTCCAGCCTGAGCTCGTCGTCGGGAAGAACGCCGGCCGGCACCGGGCTGCCGCCCAGCTCGGCCACGGCGTCGAGCAACATGCGCTGGTTCGAGTCGTACACCGACCCGGTGGGGAGGGGCTTCCCGGGGGGGACTATCTCGTCACCGGTGGAAAGCACCGCCACCCGCGGGCGGCGCACCACCCGCACCCGGGCCAGCCCTGTTGCGGCCAGCACCGCCGTGTCCTGGGAAGTCAGCAACCGCCGCCGCAGCAGCACCAGGTCGCCCCGGCCGATGTCGGAGCCGGCGAAGGTAACCGCGTCGCCCGGGGCCGCCGGCCGGAGCACCTGGACCTTCTCCTGCGCCGGGCGGGTGTTCTCCACCATGACCACTGCGTCGGCCCCGCGCGGCACCACCCCGCCGGTGGCAATGGGCACCGCCCAGCCGGGCTCCACCTGGAACCCGGGAGGCGGCTCGCGGCCGGCGGCCAACGACAGGGGGGAGACCCGCAGGGCCACCGGTTGCAGCTCCTCGGCTCCGAAGGTGTCGGCCGCCCGCACCGCGAACCCGTCCACGTTGCTGCGATCGAAAGCGGGCACGTCGACGGGGGCGGCGACGTCGGCGGCGAGCACCCGCCCGTGCGCCTCGACGAGGGGCACCCACTCCTCGGCCGGAGTGAGATGGGCGCAGGCGGCGTCGAAACGGCGGTGGGCCTCGGCCTCATCCACCACGTCGAGGAACTGGCGCTGTCTCACCGGTCTGTCTCCGGTAGCCCACGGTAGAGGTGAACCTCGACCTCGGCGCCCTCCGGGAGGCCCTCCGAGCCGGCCGGGATGATCACGAAGCCGTCGGCCGAGGTCACCGAGGACAGGGCCGAGGCCCCGCCGATGGCGACGGGCTCCACTCGACCCGAGCGCACCCGGACCCGGGCGTAGTCGGTGCGCCCGATCTGAGAGACCAGCCGGGTGGCCAGCGGCAGGGAGGCCATCGGGTACGGGAAGGCAGCGGGGAGGCCGCCCATGGTGCGCACCACCGGCCCGGCGAAGAAGTCGTAGGCGACCAGACAGGAGACCGGGTTGCCCGGGAGCAAGAGGACCGGCGCGGGGCCGATGCGGCCGATGCCGGCGGGGGAGGAGGGGCGCATCGCGACCCCATGGATCAGCAGCTCTCCCAGCTCGGCGACGAGCAGGGGGACCCAGTCCTCCCGGCCCACCGAGACCGCCCCGGCGGTCACGAGAACGTCGGCGCCCGGCGCGGCCAGACCCGAGCGCAGAGCCTCCCGGTCGTCGGGGAGCCGGAGCAGGCTCTCCACCACCCCGCCGTCGCGTTCCACCAGTGCGGCCAGCATCGGACCGTTGCTGTCGGCGATGCGGTCCCCGGCGGGCCGCTCGCCGGGGGGCAGCAGCTCGTTCCCCGACACGATGACGCGCACGCGCGGCCGGCGATGGACCGCTACCCGCGAGCAGCCCACGCTGGAGAGGAGACCGACGTCCTGAGGCAGCAGGCGGCGGCCGGCGGGGACGACCGGGTCCCCCCGGCGCACATCCTCGCCGGCCCGGCCGACGTGGCGGCCCGCGGCCACTGCCGCCTTCACTTCCAGACGGCCCCCCGCTTCGCCCGCATCTTCGGCGCGCAGCACCGCGTCGGCTCCCGGTGGGAGGGGAGCACCGGTCATGATGCGGCAGGCAGCCCCGGAGGCCAGGGGACCGGCCGGCCGGCCGGGCATGGACTCGCCGGCGATGGTGAGGATCACCGGGTCGTAGGGGGTGGCACCGAAGGTTTGGGCGGCTCGCAGGGCGTAGCCGTCCATGGTGGCCCGGGCGAACGGCGGGACCTCGGCCTCACTGATCACCTGGTGCGCCGCCACCCGTCCGCTGCACTCGGCCAGGGGCACCGGCTCGGCCGGCAACGGGCCCACTCCCGCCAGCGCGGCGGCGCGGGCCTCGGCCACCGTGGCGCGACGGCGGAAACCCCGCATGCGCACGTCCTCCGCGCCGCCTCCCACCGCAGTGAGCAGACGCAGAGTGTCGCCGGGCTCCAGGGGCACCGCCGCCCAATCCGCCGCGGGCAGTCGCTGATCGCCGTGGAACACCAGCAGGTGCCGTGGGATCCGCCCCGTGCGGTCGATCAGATGCAGCGTCAAGTCGGGATGGGCGGCGAGGAGGGCCTCGAAGGCTTCACCGACGGTGCTCCCGGGTACCTCGACCGAGGCCGCCCCGCCCGCGTAGGGCCGCAGCAGGGCCGGCAGCTGGATGGTCACCATGACCCGGCCGAACTTAGCAGCGGGCCGTTCTCACGCGAGCCGGGCCCGGCGGCGGGCCCGGTGGAACGCGGCGTAGCGGCCTCCAAGTTCCAGGAGCTCGCGGTGCGATCCCCGCTCCACCACCCGGCCGCGATCCAGCACGACGATCTCGTCCATCTCCTCGAGGCCTTCCGCAGTGTGGGTGATGAGCAGCAGGCCGCGCTCCTCGGCGGTGGCGAGCAGGGCCGACACCACCCCCGAAGCCGCCTCCGGGTCGAGGCCGGCGGTGGGCTCGTCGGCCACCAGCACCGGGAACCCGGCCAGGAGGGCCCGGGCCAGGGAGAGGCGCCGCCGCTCGCCGCCCGATGGCTCGATCCCGCCGGGGCCCACCCGGGTGTCCAGGCCCTCGGGGAGGCCGGCGGCCCAAGAATCGAGGCGAGCCTCGGCCAGGGCTCGCCACATCTCGTCCTCTTCGGCGCCGGGCCGTCCCAGTGCCAGGTTCTCGTGCAGCGTCCCCGCCACCAGAACTGCATCTTGCGCTGCCAGGCCGACCAGGGAGCGGACGGTCTCTCCGGTGAGCCGACGAGCATCGACCCCACCTACCAGGTAGGTTCCCTCGTCCAGCTCGCGAAAGCGCAGCAACGCCTGGGCCACGGTGGACTTGCCCGCCCCGCTCTCGCCCACCAGCGCCACCCGACGACCCCGCTCCAGGCAGAGGTCCACTGCGCGCAGCGCCCAGGGCCCGTCGCGACGATGGCGAAGTGAAGCTCCCCTCAACTCCAGCCGCGCCCCGGCCGGCGCCTCCCCGGGCCCCGGGGGATTGGGGACCGGGTCGGGGCTGCTTTCGAGAGTCGCCAGGCGCCGGGCCGCGGATGTTCCCTCATCGAGACGGAGCAGGCCATGGGGGAGGAGCGCGACCGGCTCAAAGGCGGCCACCGCCAGCAGGGCCAGGGCCCCCAGTGCCACCCGGTCAAGGGAGCCGGCGGCCACGGCCTCCGCCCCTACCCGTGCGACCATCCACAGGCACAGACCGCTGCCGAGGGCCACCAGCCCCGAGCCGGCGCCGGTCACCCAGGCCGCCCGGCGGGCGAGCCGGGTGAGGCGGTGGTCGGCCGCGGCGGCCGCGGTCAGAAGATCGGCACTGCGCCCGAAGACGGCTGCCTCGGCGGCCCCCTCGACCAGGTCGATCACCGTGACGGACAGGTCGCCGCGCGCGGCGGCCAGACGCCCGGCCCGGGCGCGGCCGGCCGCCCGAGCGGCCAGGCCCACTGCCACGGCGGTCAGCGCCAGAGCAGCTGCCACCGTGTATCCGGCCGCGGGCAGCAGGGCCCAGGCGGTGGCGCCGGCTCCGGCCACGGCCAGGCCGGTGACCGCGACGGGCAGAAGCGAGCGGACGAGTGCCTGCTCGATCTGCTCCAGGTCTTCGGTGATGCCGAGGAGAAGATCGCCGGCCCTCTCGTCTTCGATGCCGGCCGGGCTGAGCCGCTCGACCTCGGCGAAGGCACGGGTGCGGAGGCGGGCGACCAGGTGCAGGGCGGCGTCGTGTGCGGAGAGACGCTCGAGGTAGCGGAGCACGGCCCGGGAGATGCCGAAGAAGCGCACCCCGACTATGGCGACCGTCAGTTCCAGCACCCCGGGGTGCTCGGCGGCCCGCACGATCAGGTAGGCCCCGGTGGCCAGCAGGCCGACCCCGGCCGCCACGGTGCCCGCCCCGGCGGCGGTGGCGGCGGCCAGGCGCCCGGTGGTTCCCTTGAGAAGGGCGAGGAGCAGCCTCATGCCGGCCCTCCCGGCCCGGCATGGGGCCGCCCGGCTGCCAGCCACAGCACGCGATCGGCCCGGGCGGCGGCCCCCGGGCGGTGGCCGGCCAGGATGATGGTGGTGGAGCCCCGCAGCCGGTCGAGGGTGTCGAGGACGGCCAGCTCGGTGAGCGGGTCCAGGTGAGCGGTGGGCTCGTCGAGCAAGAGCAGCGGGGCACGGCGCACCAGCGCCCGGGCCAGGGCGATCCGGCTGCGTTCCCCGGCGGAGAGGCGGGCGCCTCCTTCGCCGACCGGGGTGTGCATGCCCCGGGGCAGGTCTTCGACAAAGCCGGCGGCGGCCTCGGCGAGGGCCTGCCGAATCTGGTCTTCGCCGGCGTCAGGTGCGCCGAAGCGCACGTTGTCGGCGATCGTCCCGTGGAAGAGACGGGGTTGCTGGGGAAGCCAGGCCAGGAGACGGCGCCACTGGGCCGGGTCGACGGAGGCCAGGTCGAGGCCCGCCGCCCGAATCCGGCCCTGCGTCGGAGGGACCAGGCCCAGCAGCGTCGCGAGCAGGGTGCTCTTGCCCGATCCCGATGGCCCGGCCACGGCCAGGTACTCGCCCTCCCCGACCTCGAGGGACAGGTGGGCCAGCGCCGGCGCCGTCCGCCCGTCGTAGACGACGGTGAGCTCCTCCACCGCGAGCGGGACCGGCCGCGAGGGCGCCGGGAGAACGCCTCGCGCCGGTGGCTCCCGCCCGGGGGCCTCCAGGCGTCCGAGGATCTCGGAAGCCGCCTGGACTCCCTCCGCCGCGGCGTGAAACTCGGCGGCCAGGCGCCGCGGAGGTAGGTAGGCCTCGGGAGCGAGGATGAGTACGGTGAGCCCGGCCTCCAGGCCCAGGCCACCGTCGAGCACGCGCAAGCCCACGGCCACCGCCACCACCGCCACCGAGATCGTCGCTGCCAGTTCGAGCACGAAGGCGGACAGGAAGGCGATGCGCAGGGTGCCCATCGTCTCGCGGCGATGCCGGTCGGAGAGAGCGGCGAAGGCGGCGATCTGCTCGCGGCTGCGTCCGAACACCTTCAGGGTGGGCAGGGAGCGCAGTGCCTCCACGAACCCGGCGCTCAGATCGGAGAAGGCTTGCCAGCGGCGGGCCACCCGGGCCCGGGTGGCGGCGCCTACCAGCGCTCCGAAAAGCGGGATGAGGGGAAGGGTCACCGCCACGATCAAACCGGCCAGGGGATCGAGGGGGAAGATCCAGGCCAGCACGAACACCGGCACGGCCACCGCCAGCGCCAGTTGGGGGAGATAGCGGGCGAAGTAGGCATCGAGGGCCTCTATGCCGCGGCCGGCGGCGGCAGCCAGGGCGCCGGCTCGCTCCCCGGCCTCCTCCCGGGCGGCCACCTGCTGCAGGAGAGCCGAGCGCAAACGAGAGCGCACCCCGGCCGCGCTGTGATGGGCGGCTACCTCGGTGAGCCAGGCGGTGAGGGTCGCGGCGGCGGCGGTCCCCAGCAGCCCGGCCAGGGGGCCGGCCAGTTCTTCGGGTCCGGCCCCCTCGAAGCAGGCGGCAACCACGCGGGCGAGCAGAACGGCGCGAGCGATGACCAGCCCGGCTCCGGCCAGGCCGAGGACGACGGCCGCAGCCAGGAAGGGTCGCGCGCCCCGCCCGAGGTGAAAGAGCCGCCGGTCGACGACGGGCCGCCGCGCCGCCGCGGAGCTCAGCCGCTCGGTGACAGCTGCTCCCGGGTGATGCGCTTGCGGAACACCCAGTAGGACCACGCCTGGTAGGCCAGCACGAGCGGTACGAAGATGAGGGCCACCACGCTCATCACCCGCAGGGTGGTGGGTGTCGAAGCCGCGGTGTAGATATCCAGGCTGAAGGCCGGGCTGGTGCTGGAGGGCATCACGCGGGGGTACAGGTCCATGAACAGGACCAGAGTGGCCGCCACGATGGTCAGTCCGGTGGTCACGAACGCCCAACCGTCGCGCTCGGCGCGCAGCAGGGGCAACGCGGCCAGGATCGCCGCGGCGGCCAGGGCAGCCACCGCGATCAGGGCTCCCAGCGGCAGCAGGCCCAGGTCCCCGCGCTCGGCGCCCGCCGTTCGCACCAGCGTCCAGGCCAGGAAGCCGGCGGCCGCCAGGGCGGTCGGCAGGGCCAGCCGGGCGGCGGCGGCGTGGGCCCGCTCCGCCACCGGCCCCGCCGCCTTCAGGCCCAGGAAGGTCCCTCCGTGCAGGGTGAAGAGGAGCAGGGTGGCCAGCCCTCCCAGCAGGGCGTAGGGATTCAGCAACGTCCACAAGGTGCCGGTGTACTCGCCGGCGGCGTCGATGGGCACCCCGCGCACGATGTTGGCGAAAGCCACGCCCCAGAGGAAGGAGGGGAGCAGGCTGCCCACGAAGATCGCCGCGTCCCACCCGGCCCGCCACCGGGGGCGGCGGTCCTTGGCGCGGAACTCGAAGGCCACTCCCCGGATGATGAGGGCCACCAGGACGATGAACAGCGGCAGGTAGAAACCGCTGAACAGGGTGGCATACCACTCGGGGAACGCGGCGAAGGTGGCCCCGCCGGCCACGATCAGCCACACCTCGTTCCCGTCCCAGTGCGGGCCGATGGCCCGGATGGCCACCCGCCTATCCAGGTCATCGCGGCCCACGAAGGGCAGCAGGATGCCCACCCCGAAGTCGAAGCCCTCCAGGAAGAAGTAGCCCATCCAGAGGACCGCGATCAG
>Ga0068714_10006997_pt1 | contig 11194 bp, 8 predicted proteins | sample MTBNYHSulfiMetaG_FD_62988 | JGI IMG/M metagenome (GOLD analysis project Ga0068714, IMG submission 62988) | Enrichment culture microbial communities from rom New York Harbor, USA that are MTBE-degrading - MTBE-NYH (New York Harbor Sulfidogenic)... | ecosystem: Environmental > Aquatic > Marine >... | reverse complement strand
CTTTATTGATTTTACGCCTGAGGTAGCGCCAGATAACGGTAAACTGCCTGATAAGCTGGTTTGTTATACTTGTCAATCGTGCGCCGAAAGTGAACTGTGCTTCATTCACAGCGGTGCGGCATATGCGGCTGCGTAAGTCGAGAGCAGGCTCCTGACCATCATCACCAAACCAGTCAGCCCCGAGTCTTTTCACGGCCACATCATACTTGTCAGACCGTTTCAAATACTCGCTGACCCGGCTAAGAACTACGGAACCGTCTGTCTTGGCATCCACGACCAGGATGCTATTGTAGTCCTGCTCATTGCCTCCCACCTGGTAGACCATCAAAGCATGATTCCAGTAACAGTGAGTGGCGAAACGGATAAGCCAGCCCCACAGACTACGCCTGGTGTGAACAAGCAGAATATCAGCCGGCCGCAGTCCACCTGCGGCTATCTTTCTATTCCGCTTCTGTGTTTGAGCGCCTGCCATTTTTCCCTCCTTAATTAGAAGGTTTGCTTAATGTAGTCCGGATTCCTATGGTTCCACCGATATGATGTAGGAATAGTGCGGTTGAGCGCCCCGTATTAATTCAATCTCCAGACAGGGGTACTTCATTCTTATGGCACCTGCCAGTTTAGCCGCTTCATCACCCTCTACCTGGTCCCCGTAGAAAAGAGAAACTATCCCGGCGTTTCCGGCATCTACAGCCTCCAGGGAGTTAAAGACAGCCCGGTCTAGGGCATCGCAGGCTACTTTCATATCACCATCAATAAGTCCGATATAGGCCCCTTTCTTTATCTGTAATTTATTTACCCAGGCATCCCTCACCGCGGTGGTGATTTCAATAGACCTTACCTGTTCCTGCCGCCCGGCCATATCTGTCAGGTTCTTTTCCAGCCCGGCCTCGCTATTGAAGCCGACCAGCGCTGACAGCCCCTGCGGGATTGACTGTGTCGGCAGTATCTTTACCGTTTTCCCGGCAACTTCGGCGGCCTGTCTGGCCGCCGGAATAATATTTTTATTGTTTGGCAGCACTATCACCTGGTCGGATGATACGGAATTAATCGCTTTCAGGATATCGGAACAGCTTGGGTTCATGGTCTGTCCGCCCGGGATGACGACCGTTGCGCCCAGACTGCGGAAAACCTCCTGCAGCCCCTCTCCGGCAGCCACAGTAACGATGGCAATACCGTCAGCTTTCCCCGGCCTGCCGGGTATTTGCCAGAAATCTTCATGCTGGTCATCCATATTCTGGATTTTGATATCATGCACCGTGCCCAGAGAAATGGCAAATTCAATAATCTCGCCGGGATGGTATGTATGGACATGAATTTTGGCCGTATCTTCATCTCCGACAACGAGCACCGACTCTCCCTGGCTCTCAACCCAGCGCCTTATCTGTTCCTGCTTTAAACCATTTCCCCTGATAATCATCTCGGTACAATACCCATAGGGCTTCTCATCACCAGAAACCAGGTCCGCCGTGACACTTACCGGTTGCCTGAATACGGGAGCGTGCCTCTTTTCCGGCTCAACACCTTCACCCCTGAGGTAGTTCAGGATTCCCTCTAGGATGATGTATATGCCCTGTCCGCCAGCATCCACCACCCCGGCATCCCTCAGGACATCCAGTAGCTGGGGGGTCCTCTCCACTGAGTTCCTGGCCTCCTCGACCACCATCTCCATAAAGGCAACGAGGTCGTGACCATTCCGGGAAGCACCGTTTTTGGCCACAGAGGCCACATCTTTTATTACGGTCAGCATCGTACCCTCACGCGGCCTGCTGAGTGCCGCGTAAGCAGCCAGAGAAGCCTGGTCCAGGGCTTCGGCAAGCTCTCCAGGGCCGAACGAAGCTTTACCGGATAAACCAGAAGCAAAGCCTTTCAATATCTGGGAGAGGATAACGCCGCTGTTTCCCCTGGCACCCATCAGAGCGCCTTTTGCCATTGCCCGGGCGATATCCGAGGCTGTTACTTTCAAAGCCAGCTCTGCCTCGGCCATTACCGATTTCATGGTGAGCAGCATATTGGTACCTGTATCACCATCGGGGACCGGAAAAACATTAAGAGCGTTAATATCGTCAGCGTTCTTCTCCAGCCAGCTTGTTGCCATGCCAAACATTTCTCTCAGTTCCCTTCCGCTAAGTTCGAGTTTCTCGGAGCTACGTGTATTTACTATTGTCTTCATTGCTCCCTCCTTTGAACTTTCTGTCTTCTTGCCCGGAATTTGCTATCATTATTAAATGGGAGGTAAGGGTTTGTAAGTCGGAGAAGTCTGATTTATCTGTAGGATATTTCTTAAAAGCCACGGATCTTTGTAGGATGTTTCCTACCCTTGAGGCTGGTCAAACAATACACTTTCTGTTGATGCCAGAGAATAAGGCTCTTGAATATTCTCGGTCCGGCATTCGATTGACCGGCGCTTACTGTACAGCAGAAAGAAAGTAAGAGTAAGCCAGAGGAATGAACAGCCGGACAATATCCGCTGCAGCAGACCGCCGACCGTTGCCAGAGGGCTGACCATATTGATGAACGGCATAGGTAGGTTAATGACAACTATGAATATTCCCAGAATCCCCACCACTTTCAGTGTCATTTCCTGGCGGGCAATCCTGCGGGAAATGAATATTCCTAGTAGCAAAGGCAGGTAAGAAACTACGGACATGACATCGTGTACCACATGCTTGAAAGTCGAGTCTACGCTGTCCGGGAAAACCGCCAGTAACATCATACCAAAGGCATGGATGCCCAGTAATACGGCCAGACCGTTTGCCCCGGGTACCGAGCCAATGGTGCGGCTGAGTCCGTAGGCAGCAATGCCCATTAATATGCCGTAGACATAATACCCGCCATGCAGCAGCCAGGCGTAAGGTCTGCCCGGTGTTCCCGTCCGGCTTACGCTATCTGAAACCTGGCTATAATCCGGGGTTAACTGTCCGGTAACGATTATTACTACCCCTATAATGATTGGTGCCAGCACACCACACAGCAGAAGGAACCGGTATTTGCTGCCTTCGTTCGATTTCATTTATCAACCTCATCAAGTAATGATTCATTGAATCAGAATTCAGTAGCAGGTTCGTCACCATTATTATGAAAGACGAGGTTACTTAAAATCAGATAAGTCCTATTATTTTGTAGGATGTTTCCTACTTTGAGAGAAGATGTTGTGAAATAGACCGTAAAATGGGGTATGAGTTATGTAGCGATTTATATTTTACTGGAGCGGTCTGGCTGACAAAGGGTCAATTTTGATCATTCAAAGGTGATGACTGAGATGAAATTTCAATAAAAGAAAAAAATGCCTATATAGAGAAAGGGCATTGTCTGGTGCAGGGGTAAAGAGCGTGAGGAATATACCCCGATTTTACCAGAAACGGAGAAGCTGCTGGAACAGCTATCGAAAACCCTATCCGATGAAGAACTGGTTATCCGTAGCACCAGAGTGCGAGACGGGGTAACGCAGCCACTCGGCGCTAATGGGATTTCACAGTTGATCGAAAGGTTGTTTTAACAGGCTAACCTGAAGTGTAAATATACAAGGCATGATCTTCGGCGCAGCTTCTGCACACCGGTAAAGGAAGCGAGCGGGGATGAATTCTTGGCAATGCGCTTAGCCCGGGATAAAATACCAGGGGTCAATGACCATTATATCAACGCTGACCACTCTCATGTCGATTTTCAAAAGAGGGTCGCCCAACTGACCTGAGTTATTCATAATAACGCATGCTACATAAGATACGAAAATCGTATCAATCTACAATCCCCGAACAGATCCTTAAACTATCTTCGCACCTAATGCTTCTCGTATACCATTCCAACATCTCCATCGATTCCCACCGTCCGCTTATTGACCTACCAGGGTTAAATTGATATTTCATAATCATCCTTCTACAATAGTAAATACTAGAGCTGCCGAGAGATACTAACAAATGAGGTTATTAGGGAGGGTGAGATGAACTGGACTAAGAAGCATCAGAACTGGGCTATGCTCCTATGGGTTATATTGGCTCCTGCAATGTGTATGGCCATCTTCTCTATATTATATTTTGTCTTTTCCTACAACTCCCCGTCCTTACTAACGCCACTAGGAACCATAATACTAGGAACCGCAATGATATTGACCACAGTAGCCTCGGTTGTAGTTGTGTTGGTTTACTTCTATAGGAAAAGTAAGCATACGAGAGGATTAGAAGTAAAGGAAACAGAATCGCTAGCAAAAACAGAGAAAGAGAAATACGAACTTCCGGCAAAGGAATTACAGGAAAAGGAATATAGGCACATTGTTTGGGAAAAATATCGTGAGGAATGGGAAACAGCTAGTCCAGAGAAAAGAGATGAGCTAAACAAACGGATGCTTCGCTGGCAGGAGCTTATGAAAGGTGGATTGCCGGCGGGTCAAGCCTATATCAGAGTCATACTAGAGGAATTAGATGAAACCCCATGGCCCATCCTTGGTGAAAAGACGGATAAAGAATAGGATACCGCATTGAGTTAATTTGTTTATGAGGAGTAAGAATACATCACGGAAAGTCTGTTTACAATCACGCCTAGACTCTAAGCGTCGAAATCGAAAGTAAAAAAGGATCGTTATTTCAAAGTATCCCCTTCCAAACTACGAGAGAGTCTTTTACTATATTCCCCTCAAAGGCTCATCAAGCAAGAGCTTATGTTGGGGAAGAGCATTCTAGAGGACGGGGAGATCTTGGTGGAGGCGGGGGAGAGTCAAACTCTCTCTGAAACAACGCTCGATTATTTGTCTTTTCTCGCTATCCCGACTCTTGCTGTATGTCAAGTGCTACTGGCAAAATGAGTAAGGCCCTCAGTATCTATTAACTTAATATCTTCAAAGTGTCCCATTTTCACTCACGATTTACAGCCGGTCGACTGAAGTGCCAAGTTAGGTATCAGGCTTTCTCATTGCACTGGCCAATAGTTTGGTAGCTAAGGTAACGAACTCGTAACCCCAATTCTCTTTGAAATTTGCTTCGCTACCTCGTACATAAGCTCTGATACAACCTGACGCACGCTCTCAATGCTCAGAGATCGAATTGCCAGTCTAGCCGGTTCAAGCCACTTCTGCTCTTGTAACGCGTCTACTTCGTATTTCCTTCGAAACTCCAGTAAAGTTGATAACCTAAATCGATTATCGTCTGTTTCGATCAATGCTTCGGCTAGAGCAATGCGGTCATACTGCTTCAAACCAAGTTTCCCTAATGTATTGTCAATTCGGTTCCGGAGAACATCACTCAACCCTGGATATGAATCGTTGAGCAAGGGATAAACGCCATCCAATCCAAGAATTCTCTCGCTCGCGAGTACTCGCCCTAAAGCATAAAGCGTGGTGTACTCGAAATAACTATGATCCTTCATTTCGGCGTGGAACACCGCAAGATTATCAATTCTGTACCAAAATGATTCCGCAGCATCCTGCAGTTGATAGAGATACTTCTGAGCGATCAACTTCCGTGTTTGTTTGTCTCTAGCTCGACCACTTAACCAGAATTCTGCAAAAACCGCCCCTATAGACCCAATGAGCGCTCCGATGAGCGCCCCTAGCAAAGTGACCAAATAGTCAGGCATAGCTACGTCCTTCGATTACTGTCGCAACAAAACCTCGATACTCACTCCAGAACACATTAGGAGCCTAACATCTATTCTTATACTTGTTCTATAGGCATATACTATATGACGAGGCAGTATGAAAAGTCAACGATTTCCCCATTTACCTTTTACGCAATCTTAGCTGGTGGTATAATCTCCTTCAACGATGTGCTTCTTCGAACACTTCCTGCTCCTTTCCTCACTATTACTTTAACCTGTTGAGGAAAGCCTGCCAAGCTTCCTAAGTGTCCATTAACTTAAGCCTTAATTCTGTGCCATTTTTGCTGGCGATTTACAACTGGCTCCAATAAACACTAAGCATTTCTTAAACCTGTTAGAGAATACTCTTAACGTCTGACACCTGAGTGATTCAGCTTAGAGTCCCTCGTATGAGGTCTCCTTTAACAGTTGCGGCCGATGAATAGCGCTGCTCCGGATTTTCCTGAAGATTAACGGCAATTAGCTCGCTGAGCCACTCAGGAACATCAGGATTAAGTACCACAGCTGGAGGAATGGGAATGGAGCTGACACCCGGCTCACGACCCGTGAGCAAGTAGTACATCGTAGCAGCCAGCGAAAAAAGGTCAGACCTTGGCTCTGCCTTCCCAGCCAGTTGTTCTGGAGCAGCGTAGCCCTGTCGCCCAAGTCCCGGGGTATGCTCGTGCCCGTAAGGGGCCAGACGAGCCAGTCCAAAGTCCATCAGGACGACGTCACTTGTCTCCGGGTCACTGCCCCTAAGTCTGATGTTATCGGGAGCGATGTCACGATGCACGATGAACATTCCTGGCCTGTAGTTTTGTAGATAGTCGAGCACATCGCAGAGCTGGATAGCCCACTTGCGAACCTGATGTGGGGAAAATGGCCTGCCCCGCTTCCTCACCATCCGGGCAAGGTCATCCCCCGGAATGTACTCCATGATGAAAAACAAACGACCATCGGCTTCTTCAACAGGTTCAAGTAGATTCGGAACCGCTCTAAGTGCCCCCAGGCGGGACTGAACTTCAGCTTCGTTCCGAAAATAACGCTGGTAGTTCTCATGCGCTTCCGGGGATGAGTTGGCGTCGCTGATCAATTCCTTGAGCACACGCTGCTCTTTAGCTTTGAGGTCTTCCACAAGGTAAGCTCGTCCCATACCTCCTTGCCCGAGCATCCTGATGATTCGGTACCGGGACACGAAAATTGCGCCGGGGGCCAAGGGAAGAAGCCATCCACAAGAGTGGCACATTTTGGATTCTGGCGAGTTAATGGCATTACAGGAGGGACATATGACCCCGGGTTTTACCGGTCGGATGGGAAAGCCGGTATGAAGCCCGGCACCGCAGGCCAGGCAGAACTGCGCACCGGGAACGTTTCTTGAACCACACTGGTGGCAATATATACCCCTGGATAGCAGGACATCATGTGCTCCAAACAGGTGACGAGGTATCCTTTGAACCGCTACGGCCGTGATGTTGTCAGGGCCACCGACAAGGTTAGCCAGATGCACCAACTGTCGGCAGACAATCTCAGGGTCTTGCAGAGTCTCAAAGGTATCAGCGATTTCCTCCTCAGTTACCGTCTCGGTCAGGCCGTCACTACAAAGCAGGAGTCCCTCACCTTCACTAACCTCCGCTTCAGTTACGTAGAGTTCCGGCATACCATATCCAAGTGCGCGGGTCAGGCGTCTGCGGGCTGGACTGATTTTAGCTTCTTCTAAACTCAGTTCACCGCGGCGCATCATTTCCGCAGTGACCGTATGGTCCTGGCTTAACTGGTATAAGGAACCTTTGGAAACCAGATATACCCTGCTATCACCTACATTCCCAACATAGGCATGACTCCCCACAAGCAATACGACAGCCAGTGTAGTCCCCATATCGTGGAGTTCCTGGTTCTCCTGTGCAGTCTTCCGTATTGCTTCATCGGCGCTACTGGCCGCCTCCTGCAAGAGAGAAAACACATTTTGCGGCGCCTGTCCAAGCAATGCCCCGGTCAGCAGGCTATTGAGATGTGGACTGAGATAAGTCTCCAGATAGTCGAGGGCCAAGCGACTGGCTCTCTCTCCGCCTTCTTCGCCACCTATACCATCGGCCACTGCCACCACTACTGCGCTCAATTCGCCTTCAGGCGACTGCCTTGCCACCTGTCTGAAGAGGTATCTGTCCTCATTAGCCAGGCGGACGAGACCTATGTTGGTGGCAGCACCCGGAATAAGCCTGACACCCAGCAGCGCGTGGAGACTGCCGAGCAATTCAGCCAGCAGCGATGCTGAAGCAGAGCGCATGTCAGGCTCGCGATGCATTGCCCTGAAGAGGATATCTTCCACCTCCGGGGCTACTGTCGGAAGGACTTCTCTGATGGGTCGCAGACTGTCCCCGCGCATATCTTCGTCCCCAAGCAAGCGACCTAGAAGCAAGGAAGCCAGAAGAGTCCCGATAGAGTATACATCGGCTCTGCCAGAAATCTGTGGTGGGTCAGCAAGCAGTTCGGGTGGAATATAATGATCAGGAATGGCCAAACGCCCAATCTGACCAGGCTCCGTATGGATTACTGAAGGGTCAACTAACATAACTCGATTGTCGACTACAGCCAGGCTTTCCGGTAGCAAAGTCGTAGCAACAGCCCCGGCAGCCTGTAAAGCGTTAAGTGCGAGGCAGAGTTCTATGAGCCATGTAAGCCGTTGTTGCTCTGAAACTGATGGTTCCTGCCACTTCTCGGTTAGAGATGTCCCGTTTGGCACATCCAGAACTGCAAATGCGGTTTTGTCCGCCTCGAAGGTCTCCAGAACCGCTGGCAAACTTGGGTGACTGGCCAAACGGAGTATATTTGCCACCTGGGCAAGGTGAAACGCGCCCGGAGGGTCAGATGCCAGAAGCATCACTTCCCCGCCATCAATTTTCCGGGCAGTGTATCTTTTAATATGACCCCGACTGGCAGTTTGCGCCAGAATATGGTAACGATTGCCTGCGAATCTACTTATTTCTGCCATATGTCATTGGTATTTCTTATGCTATCCCTTATTATACCCCATGGTGGCAATTTGGCTGAAGTATTGTTATCGCGATGTGTGGTTCTCGCCTGTGGGGCGTACAGATGACCCAACGATAAAGCCCCCACATTGGCCCGATGATTATGGGCTAAACGTGGGGGCTTTCTGGTCAGCGATTTTTTTCCTGCTTACCTAAAACTACCGTGGTTTGGGGGTACCGGGCTTGGGGGTACCGGGCTTGGGGGTACCGGGTTTGGGGGTACCGGGTTTAGGAGTACCAGGTCTCTGCACCATTGTCATACACCTCCTTTATTTTAAATTCAGGTCCATATCAGTCCAATAAATGATAGAAAGTCTTCAATGTCTTTAGTATTAGACAGAGGACTGCTATTCCATTCCTGTAACTTGTCCAGGTAACTTTCTTGCCTTTCCTGAAAAACTCTGTAATTCTGTCGCACTGGATTTTCATCCACTGTTTCATCCTCTGCGTGCCGGCCATAACAAGGCTTATTTATTAGGCGAAAAGGTCCCTCAAGATACATCGCATCTTCCGGCTGGAAGGGATACTGGCGACAAATGAAAGGCCTGAAAGGGTGTACTAAACACATGTTGTCTCTCAGAAAAACGCAGGCTATGTCGCCGTCTGGCAATCTGGCACGGGATAGACACATGACCAGTGAGCCACGTTTGGTTCGAAATAGATAGCGCTCATCAGCTTCTTCCAAGGGCTCGTCAAAATCTGTAGCGCGATATAAGGTTACGAACCTAGAAATTGGCCAGCGTGTGGATTCCCCAATACGCTCCACATCGTCAGGAAGGACAAAAGGCGTATACCTCTTACAACACTGGCCGCAAAGCGTACAGCGCCACTTCATTTTCCTGGTACCCTCCTCGGGGTTGTCTCTTGAGGCTCAGGAAACACGTACAAGATTTCACCATATTTGAAATGTTTGCTGGCCTGAGTGCCAGCAAACATTTCTGTCTCTTCGTCTAAAGCGTCTACCATGTAGATTTGACTCAGTCCTCTGGCTCATTCCTCCAGGAATGGTGATTCCTTAACATGCCTTTCTTTCATAGCAAGAATCGCCATATCTATGGCAGCAGCTTCCTGGCCCACCTTTTCTTTAAGTGTATTTATTTGTACTTCAAGATTGGCAACCTTGATACCTAAGGTATCAGTAGCTTTAGCTGCCTCTTCCCTAACCTTGGCTACGGCTGCTTCTGCTGCTTTCTTAGCAGCTTCGGCCGCCTTTTCACCACTTTCCTTCGCTTGCGCGGCTGCTTCCCTTGATTCCCTGGCTGCGGCCTGAGCACGCTTTACAGCCTCTTCTACCCGTTTAATATACTCTTCAAGTTCATCTAAAATCTCGGGTAGTGGCTTAGTCATTATCTTTGGCTGTTTTTCTTCTACCTTTGTCGGGTCTTGTGATTCCTGTGGCTCTTTCTTAGGTGCTCTGGTCATATAGCTATCTCCTTCATCCTATTGAATTCAGTCCGGTTAAGACCTCTTTGAGAGTTTATTATCTAGTACCGTTGCCGCCTCAACAACCGCTGAATTCAGTAATTTAGCTAGTTCCAAGGCTTCCTTAGCCACCTTCTCAACTTTTGCGATCGTTTCAGCAGCAACTCTGGCAGCCTCACCAGCCGCTTTTTCGCCAGCCTGGCGGGCTTCTTCAGCTGCTCTTCTAGCATCGCTTGCCGCTTCATTGGCTGACCTTATACTGTCCTCAATCTCGTCTAAGATTTGAGGAAGCGGTTCAATCATTATTTTCTTGGGTTTTACTTCACTAACCATTCTGCCTCCTATCTAAACTTGGTCTATCACCATGCTCTAGGGTATTTTGACTTTTTACACTGTCCTCTATGTGGTTGCTTTTAATATTGAATTTCTGGATAGAATATTGGATTTAATTTTAGGACATTGGCAACCATATGAGAGGAAGGGCTATTAGGTTCAGAGTTTGCCCTTCCTTAAATCATCACCCACGAAATGCCTATCGCATTCGATTTCCTCCCAGTCATCTCAGGTTCTCACTTCGTTGCTGTTCTAACCTCCTGACCGACTCTTTTTGTTACCGAGCACCACCAATGAAAGTTATTCCTATACTAATGGACACGGCAGCCCAGACTGATCCAATCAAGACTAACAATATAATAACCAGAAACTCCCAAGAAGTAAGAACCTTCCTTATTAACGCCCGTGGAATGGCTGCTTCAGCTTTGGCGATGGCCTCAGCCGCCGCCTTTTCAGCTCCTTTGGCTACTCTCTCAGCCCTGGCTGCTGCTTCCTCTGTGACCTTCTCAGCCTCTTCAGCCGCCGCCTTAGCTGCTCTAGCTACTTCCTCAGCCCTGGCCGCTGCTGCCTCAGCCGCCTTCTTGGCTTCCTCGGCCTTTTTGGCGGCCTCTTCACCGGCAGCTCTCATGGCCGCCTCAGCTGCTCTTGTGGCTTCCCTAGCTGCTTCTTCTGCCCTGAGTCCGGCTTCCTCAGCCGCCTTCTTGGCTTCCTCAGCCTTCTTGGCCGCTTCTTCGCCGGCAGCTCTCATGGCCGCCTCAGCCGCTCTTGTGGCTTCCCTGGCTGCTTCTTCTGCCCTGAGTCCAGCTTCCTCAGCCGCCTTCATGGCCTCTTCAGCCTTCTTGGCC
>Ga0068714_10006996_pt1 | contig 11196 bp, 12 predicted proteins | sample MTBNYHSulfiMetaG_FD_62988 | JGI IMG/M metagenome (GOLD analysis project Ga0068714, IMG submission 62988) | Enrichment culture microbial communities from rom New York Harbor, USA that are MTBE-degrading - MTBE-NYH (New York Harbor Sulfidogenic)... | ecosystem: Environmental > Aquatic > Marine >... | reverse complement strand
CTGTTCGTTATCCGGAGGCCACGTGCAGGCTCTTAATTCATCTGGTTTCACGTGCAAACGTGCCGATATATTTTTGTGATGATCTGGAAGAATTGACAGACCAAGTCATTCTTCGGGAGCTCCCGCAGACCTGCTTAATAAGCTGTGTGAAAGATTGGCCGAAATTGGATGTCCCAAGGCCGGGGAGCTATCAAGAAGAATTCGAAGTTGATTTGTGCTCGATTTATGAGGCTCGTACAGAGGGCTTGTCCTTCGGACCCGGACAACCAGTTGTCTATGCCACGCATGATAGAGCATGCGCTCATCCCGGCCTTCTCCCAGAGGGAGAAGGAGTTTGAGTTCGGACGTCCGAGCGGGTGGATAAGGTTGCACCTGTTCGGGGAATGCTTGGGAACTCTCGTGGAAAGACGAGGGTTCCTATGTCTTTCCCGTAGTTTCCAGAATGGGGGTCATTTTCCATGAAAGATCCTTGTCGGAAGTGTAGGGGGGTCCCGTTTAGCAATCACCTCGCAGATTCCGCCGATGCCCGGTTGCGGCGCGGACGCGGCGCAACCCGCGCAAGAAGTTTTGAAAATGGGTACGGGGAAAAACTTTTTCAAAAGTTTTTCCCCGTGATTCAATACATCTTCCTCAGCTCCTTACTGCGGGTCTTTGCGGAACACGATGTCTCCGTAATAGGCGGTAGCGGACTCGCCGGTGTTGTCCGTATCGGTCATGACGGCCACTCCGGAAATCATGGGCGGTTCGTCTTTGAACGCATTTTTATAATCCTCGTAGAGGTTTCGTTGTTCGTCGACCCAGGTATTGAGCTTCTCCTTTCCGCTTTCGACCACCACCATCATGGTCCGATCGGTGTACGGGTTGGGTACCACCAGCCCTTGCGGCGCATTGGAAGCCCAGATGTAATTGATGGAGGCCAAGGGGGGGTACTCGCCGTAAAACAGTTTCGCGGCCTGGTATTTGATCTTCTCGGAAAAGCTCAGCTTGCCGGGATCGTATGCAAACGTGATGTAGATCCGGGCCGGGTAGTCATCTCCTTCCTTCTTACGCACGTCGCCTTTTTCCAGAATGTTGGCCGCCTTCCATCGCCATTGGACAACGGGATATTCCTTTGGATCGATGGCGATCTTTCGAATCAAGCCCGAGGCGGATGCTTCGGCCGTGGCTTTTACTACGACCTGTCCGTTTTCTTCGACCAGTTGGTATTGGGTATGGCGTTCGATTTTCTTGAAATTTAACGGTTCCCAGTGGGCTGGAAGCGGGTTGGTCGCCGCTTCGGCGGAGAAGAGACCTACCTCGATCACGGCCGGGGATTCGGCCAAAAAAGCCGGATGGGTCATAAGACAAATCATTAAAGCGCATAGGGACGAGACCAGGGACATTTTTGATAGATTCATTTTTTGTCGGGCCTTGTTTGGGTGGTTGGAAAAGGTCGGTGCAGCTAGGGAAGACGTATTTATCTTATCATAACCTTTAGCCGAAGATAAATGGGTATTGGCGTCGGCTTGCCGTATAGGTCAATCGATGTTCATCTTTGTTTCGTGACCATGATGGGATGGCAGCTCGCAGTGAAACCCAATAAATCCAATACGTTGGGTTAAACTCGCTGCGCTCGCTCACCCAATCTGACTTATTCCGACCATCGATAAGCTTGGAGCCTACGACAACTGGCGAGGGAGAAATGCCCTCTTCCCGACCTCCCCATCGACCGGTTCGAGAGGCTCGAGGCCTGCGGCTAGCTCAGGCTATACAACAGAGGGAGAAGAGGCTATATGTCGGACGTCCGGGCGCGAGGGCACGTTTGCCGCGCCCTTTCCGGCACACATGCCGGGTTACGCTCGCGTTACTCGCTGACCCAGCCTGCCACTACCCTGAATTCCGGTTGCGACGCGAAAGCGACGCTTCCCACTCGAGAGGTTTCCCTGGAAAACCCGTGAAAGAACGCGTAGGACGTGTTCAAAAAACCAACCGAATATTGTACCGGCGTCATCAATAGGGTACACTATGTGCTCGACCTGTCGTCGGATTAGGAGGGGAATTCGAAGGGAGGCCGCCTCCGGCGGATTCCCCTTGGAAGAAAAGACTCTCACATCATTATACACAGGAGCCCATGGATGTATCGGAAACTCTACGCAGATAAGCTCATGTCACCGGAACAGGCCGTGTCCATCGTACCTCAGGGCGCGACGCTGGTTCACGGCATGGCCGCCTCGGAACCGCCCGCCCTGCTGGGCGCCATAGCCGAGCGTATCCGGAGCGGCGATCTCAAGAATCTATATGTGTTTTCGCTTCTTCCCATGGGCACGGCGGTCAAGACGATCCTGGCTCCCGACATTGCGGACCAGGTGTTCGCTTATACCTGGTTCGTCAGCTCATCCGACCGGGGAACGGTCCGATGCGGGTTGTGTTCCTTCGTGCCCAACAATTTCCACGAAGTGCCCCGGTTCTGCAGCGAGTTCATGGACATCGACGTTACGGTTACCATGGTGTCTCCCATGGACCGGACGGGTTATTTCACCTTCGGCACGGTAAACGACTACATTTCCACGGCCGCCCGCCACTGCAAGAAACTCATTGTGGAAGTAAACGAGCACATGCCCCGGGTGTTCGGCGACTCGCTCTTACACATATCCGAAGTGGACGCCGTGGTGGAGCACAACTCGCCCCTGCTCGAGCTGAAACCTTCCGAGCCTACGGACGAAGACAAAATCGTGGCGCGTCAGGTGGCGGAGATGGTGCCCGACGGAGCCACCATTCAGCTCGGCATCGGAGGAATCCCCAACGCGGTTTGCGGCTTTCTCGATGACCGCAAAGACCTGGGCGTCCATTCCGAGCTTTTCTGCCCGGGCATGATGGATTTGATCCACAAAGGCATTGTCACCGGAGCCCGAAAGAACCTCCACCCGCGCAAACATGTGTTCACCAATGCTCTGGGTACCCGTGAAATGTATGATTTCATCCACGACAACCCGAGCATGGAAACGTATCCTGTTTCCTATATCAACGATCCAGCGGTCATTGCGCGCAACGACCGATTCATCTCCATCAACGCCACTATAGAAGTGGACCTGCTGGGCCAGTGCAATTCCGAGTATTTGGGCGATATGCAGTTCAGCGGCACCGGCGGACAACTGGATTTCGTTCGAGGGGCTTTCAACTCGAAGGGAGGGAAATCCATCATCGCCTTCCGTTCCACCGCCAAAAACGGAGAGGTGTCCCGCATTGTACCCAGCCTCGAGAGTGGAGCCGTGGTCACCGTGCCCCGCATGGATACCCAGTACCTGGCCACGGAATACGGCATCGTCCAGGTCAAGGGCAAATCCACCCGAGACCGGGCCTTCGAGATCATCAAGATTGCTCATCCCAAGTTCCGGGATGGACTGCTCCGCGAAGCCGAGGAACGGCGAATTGTGTAGGAAGTATTTCTGAGAGTGTTCGGGGGACGGTTTTTTTGCAAAAAAGAGTCCCCCGGAGAATATTTTTGTATAGGAGTCCGATATGAAGCACGAGGACATCATCACCGTGGCCTGCGCCAATGTGCGTCAGCTTGCTGCGGGCCGTCAGGGCGACCTTGACAGACTCACGCGATTCATCGGTCAAGCCGCCCGGGCGGGAAGCGATCTCATCGTGTTTCCCGAGACGGCGTTTACAGCGGCGGGCTCGTTGACGGACGAGTGGGAAACACTGAATACACCTCGTCACGAACTCGCCGAAACCATACCCGGACCGCTTACGGAAGTCCTCGAGAAAGAGGCCCGCAGGCACGACATTTATGTTGTGGCGGGCATGCTCGAAAAAGAACCTTTCGATCCCGAGGTCATCTATAATACGGCGTGCGTCATCGATCCGGAGAAGGGATTGGTCGGGGTTTACCGCAAAACCCATCTTTTCAAAACGGAGAAGGCCTACCTGACCCCCGGAGACACTTTGCCCGTTTTCGAGACCCGATACGGGCCTATTGGAGTGCTGATCTGCGCGGACTTCTATTGCTACCCTGAAACAGTCCGAACCGTGGCGCTCGAAGGAGCCAGGCTGATTCTCCTGGTCACGAGCGTCATGGTCACACTGAAGGACCTCGAAGGGAAAATCGCCATTTACGAGGGCGCCCTCGAGTTTGTGCCGGACATTATAAAGGTCCGCTCGTACGAGAATCACATTTATATAGCTGCAGCGAACACGGTCGGGCCGTCGCTCATGGGGTACAGAGCTTTTGGCAAAAGCATGATCGTGGGTCCGCATCCGCCCGGATCATTTTCAGTGAAGACTTTTGCCGGACCGGCGAGTCAAGTGGAAGACGAGCTGATTGCGGCCACTCTGAACCTGAAAGACATGGATAACGTCCGCCGGCGTCTGTGGGAGAATCGTCGTGCGGACCTGTACGGCCCCCTGGTTAAGGGCGCGAAAAAATAGAGACCACACAGACCCTATTCAGAGGCCCTGAGTGAAGCGAGGTAACAGGGACGAACCGTCGTTTCCCCCGGTCAACAATTACATGGAAAGGATGGATGACATGGAAATTCGAGAGGCGATCTTGAACAGGCGCAGCATACGGCAATTCCTTTCTAAACCGGTTTCCGACGAAATGATGCGAGAATTGATCCAGGATGCGCTCTGGTCCCCTTCCTGGGGCAACACGCAGCCCTGGGAAATCGTGGTTGCTTCGGGTGATGCTCTTTCCCGGTTCAGAGCGGAGAACGTGGAGGCCCTGCGTTCCGGTAAGCCGATGCAGCCGGAGATACCGTTGCCATCCAAGTGGTCCGAGGCGCTCAAAGACCGATACAACGACGTTACCAAAGGCGTTTATGACGCTTTAAACATCCGAAGAGACGACAAGGAAGCGCGATTTGAGCATTTGGTGCGTATCTTCGGTCTGTTCGACGCCCCCGCTCTCGTTATCATGATTCTGGACGAGTCCCTGGCGCTCGAGTACTCGATGCTGGACATCGGCATATTCCTGCAGACATTCTGTCTGCTGGCCCACGACAAAGGTCTCGGGACGTGCATCCTGGCCGCTTCGGTGCTCTATCCGGAAATCGTGCGGCGTCACTTTCAGATTCCTCCGGAAAAGCGGTTGATCATGGGTGTGGTTCTGGGATGGCCGGACCTCGAGGCCCCTGTGAACCGGTTCGAACGACGGCGGGGAAGCATAGAAGAGTTTGTGCGCCGGGTTTGACGGACTCTGTCAAACCCGCTGTAGTTGGAAGCTCTATGGAATACCATGCTCGAAACGCTTTCGAACGGTTCGCCATTTATGGCCCCTAGTTGCACTCGTGCAATCGCTTGAAGAGCGCGTTGGAAGGCGGTCCTTTCCCGATCAATCGCCCGGATTCCATGACGCCCATGCGGTCGGCCAGTTCTCGGGCCTCTGTGAGATTGTGTGTAACAAAGATGGTCGTCAATCCGAGGCGTTGCTGCAACGACTTGAATTCCTTCAGGAGTCGGCGAGCCAAGCCAACATTAAGGCTGCTGAAGGGTTCATCCATAAGAAGGATTTTGGGGTCCGTAGCCAAAGCTCTGGCCAAAGCCACTCGCTGTTTTTCTCCTCCACTGAGTGTCTCGGGAAATCTGTGGGCCAGGTTCGGGATTCCCATCAGATCGAGAAGCTCGAATGCTCGATGGGATTTCTCCGTCTTCCCTCCTTTCCGGCGCGTCATGGCGATCCGCAAGTTATCTTCTACGTTGAGATGAGGAAACAGGAGCAATTCCTGAAATACGTAACCCACCTGACGCTCGTGGGGCGGAAGGGTATCTACGGATCTGACCCCGAAACGAATGCATCCGCTGTACGCAGAAAGGCCGGCCACCGCATGAAGCAGACTGGTCTTGCCCGCCCCCGAGGGTCCCAAAAGCACAAAAAGATGTGCGTCAGGGATTTCGAGGTCTATGCTTTGGAGAATATCATTGCTGACACCGCACAGGGAAATACCCGCCATGTCAAAATCCGGTGAGGCCGGATCGGTTGGAACCGACGACCCATTTGAGGAGAATTAGAACGATTAATCCCGATCCCATGAGCATCCAGGCACAGGCAAGAGCCGTGCCCAGTTCACCGCTCGAGATATTCAGATACACCGCTATGGGAAGGGTTTCCGTTCGCATGCGAGTGGCGCCCGCCACCATCAGGGTGGCGCCGAATTCTCCCATGGCCCTGGCCCAGGCGAGTACGGCGCCTGAAAGGATTCCCTGTCGGGCTAGGGGAAGCGTGACTCGAAAAAACAATTGAAAGGGACGCAAACCCAGGGTCTGCGCGGCCTGTTCAAAACGGGGATTGACGGCCTCGAAAGCGGCCTTGCTGCTGCGGATTACAATGGGAGCGGCAACAAAAGTCTGTGCCACCACGGCTCCAAGAGGAGAAAAAACTACATGAATCCCCCACGCGGCCAATTGTCGCCCCCAGAAGGTTTGTCCCAGAAGCAGAAGAAGGCCTACCCCGGCCACCAAAGGCGGCATCACCAGGGGGATATCCAGCAGGCTGTCCACGAGCATTTTACCGAAAAAGTGCTTCCTGGCCAGCAAGTAGCCTGAAGGGACCCCCAAAATCAATGCCAGGATCGCGGCTGTAATCGAACTGAAAAGACTGAGCTTTAAGGCGAAAAGCGTTTCCCTCGAGTTGAGGGCCTGCCACAAATCCGTCAATGGCAACGGAAACAGTAGAGCGAACAGGACCCCGCCCACCAGCAAGACCAGTAGAATTAACGGAATGAAACAAAAAGTTTGCAGGCGGCGCATGGTCGAATTCCCACTCTATGGTACCGCAAGATTCGTAAGAGGCAGAAAACCGAAGCGCTCGAAAATCCTAACAGCTTCATGCGAACTTAAGAAGTCCTGCAGCAATTTAGCCTCCGGACGATGAGCAGCATTTTTCAGTACGGCTACGGCTATGGTTTCACTTTGAAAATAGGCTGTCGGAATGGGGACCACGCGGATACTGTCCTGAAACTGGATCGCATCGGCCCTGCCGATAATGGAGGCGTCCACATCTCCCTGGGCCACATAGAAAGCCAGTTGCTTCACAGTGGCGCCGTAAACCACTACGTTTTTCAGGATGGCGTCCTTCAGGCCGGAACGACCGAGTATATCCATGGCGGTTCTACCAAAGGCCATGGCTTTGGGATCCCCCAGAGCGACACGAATCTCCGGCCGGGCCAGGTCTTCGAAAGATCGGATATCCTGCGTCGTGTCACGGTGGACTCCCACAACCGGTGTGTGCGCCACCACGAGTCTGTGGGAATGGATGAGGCCTTCTTTTCCGAGCTTCTCAATGTAGAAAAAAGCCCCCGGCAGGAACAGATCCCCTTGTCCGGAAACCAAAACGCGGGCCATGAGGTTTCCCGATCCCCCGTAATCCACGAAGACCCGGTGCCCGGTTCGCTCCTCGAAGCACTGGATAAGCTGATCCGTGGGCCGGCGCAAGCCCGCCCCTGCCAGCAGCAGAAGGTCTCCCGCCGAGCTATGAAACGGCCAAAACATCAGCACGCTCAGAAATACGGCCCAGAGACCCGGAAAAATACCTCGTGGTCTGTTCACCTGTCCGTCCTCCTTGTTTTCCAAAAACTTCCCGAAGGAACCGGAGCCAAGAGGCCGTGTGCGGGGGGTGGTACGGCAGCTTCCTACACACTAGTTGGTCCTGTGGCCGCCCGCCTTCGGCGGGAGGACGCCGGCTTGAAAGGCTTAGAAAGGGGGATATGGGAAGAAAGACTCTTTCTAGAATTTCTCCCCGCAAACGAAATACTAGCGGCCGCGGGCGCAGAAGCGGTCCCAACCCATGAGGTGTGCGGCGCCGGCAATGGTGGTTCCGTAGAAAAGGACCGGCTTTTTTCCCAGAAATTGTTCAATGGTCCGGTTGACCAGTGTGGTGCCGGTAACCAGCAGTAGGTCGGCCCATGCAATCACCTCGTCCGTAGCTTCCGGACCTTCCACGAGCACGTCGAATTTCCGTGTGCCCAGATTGTCCGGGTCCATATCCAGAAGGCGTAAAGGGGTTTCCGCTGCCAGCGACTCGACCATACGGGGTTGAAATCCCACCTGTCCGACCTTGACCCGGCCGTAGCGGGTCTTGACCTGTTCGGCCAATTCCGATGCGCACTGTTTCGGTTCCTGATCCTTGCAGTGGATGGTTCCCCGTATCCGGCCCATATGGCGAAGCACCGCATTCAGCGTTGCGACGAAAACAGCCCGGCGATAGTTGTTTTCCAGGGGCATTTCCAGTACCTCTTTCAGCGTTCCTTCGAAGTCTCCGAAGCGGTCCGTGAAAGCCTGTCCCAAACCCCTGCCGAAGGCGGCCTGCATCAGTCGCTCTTTGCCTTTCTGAAGGGGGAAATCATCGGCTTCCGGGTTTCCGATGGCCTCTTCCGTGCTCAAGGCCACGGCCCGAACCATTACGGGCTTATCGAGGATTCGGGCGGCTTCCCATAGCGCCAGGGCCCGTTCTTTTAGAATGTCGTAAAGGTCATCCATGCGTTTCCTGTCTTTTCGTCAAAAAGGGTTCCGCCTCATTTTGCAGCCAATCCAGCCAGGCCTCCAACATGTTCGTTTTGGAGCTGAAAACCAACTTCTGAAATGGATGCTTCATTCGACTCCATTTATTCAACAGAGCTTCCCTTTTCTTAAGAAGTACACGGCGCTGGGCGGCAATCAGCGCTTCGCCGTCTTCCAATCCGAGATGGTGAAAGAAAAAGATTTTGGCCATGAACTCCATGCGAAGATCGCGCACATGTTGGCTGGGCCGGCGTAACCAGGTGAAAAAGAGGTCCCGTCCTTCGGTTGTCAGAGAGAACATCCGCTTGGACGGGCGAGTTTCCTGAACGGTCAGCCGGGACGTGAGGTACCCCTCCTGCTCGAGTTTCTTGAGGAGCGTATACAACTGGCTGGTGCTCACATACCAGGTGGCGTCAAGAACAGTTTCCAAAAAGCGCGAGATTTCGTAGCCGTGCTTGGGGCCGTTGGCAAGCGCTCCGAAGACAGCGTACTCGGTGGACGGCTTGATTTTCAATGGATTTTCCTTTACCCGGCGATAGTATAATATGGAATATTCTACTTTGGAATAATAAGTCAAACAAAAATGAAAGGGTAAGAATTTTGAAAGGGGTTTGAGAGAATCCGCGTCCAGCGGGTTTCTCAGTAGAAAAAAAGGAGATCCATTCCCGCGCCTCGACACTATGCGTTTTCCACAGCCTTTCTGTATAGCGGCGACATGCTGCGCAAGGTGTCTACGGCAACTTTCAGCGCGTCCAGAAAGCGATCCACATCCGCTTCCGTATTCTCGGCGCCGAAACCCACCACCAGGGTCCCTTGAGCGTCCGCGAATTCCCTTCCTATGGACAGCAGCACATGCGACGCCTGGAGCGCCCCGGCGGCGCAGGCCGAACGGGTGGAAACGGCGATGTTTTGCTCGTCCAGCATGAGGACAATGCCTTCGCCCTCGATGTATTTGATGGACACCGAGACCAGATTCGGCAGGGAAAATTCCGGATGGCCGTTGATCATGATATCGTCTATGCGGTTATTTAAACCTTGTATGCACGTTTCCTTCAGCTTCCGCATTTGCTCGATACGCCGGTCCATCTGTCGAGCGGCCAACTCCGACGCTACGCCCATGCCAATGATTCCGAGGATGTTTTCCGTACCCGCGCGCTTGTTGTTTTCCTGCACTCCACCGTCGAGCAACGGCCATAATCCCGTTCCCTGACGGATGTACAGTCCCCCCATTCCGGCGGGGCCGTTATATTGATTGGCAGCGAAGCTCAACAAATCCACATTGAGTTTCTGCACGTCAATGGGCACAATCCCCACGGAACACACCGCGTCGCTGTGAAAAAGGATCTTCCTCTCTCGGGTGATCTTTCCGATTTCTTCGATCGGCTGTATGGTTCCGATCTCGTTGTTACTGTGCATGATGGTTACGAGAATGGTGTCGTCCCGTATGGCCTCTGCTACTTCTTGGGGGTTCACTCGGCCATATTCGTCCACGGGAACGGAAGTGACCTGGTACTCAAGCATCCTGAGTCTTCTCAAGGAACGCAATACCGCGTTGTGCTCGATATTGGAAGTAACGATATGCTTGCCCTTTTCCGCTTTGGCCAGAGCAACACCCTTTATGGCGTGGTTGATGGATTCCGTGCCCCCCGAAGTAAACACCACTTCCTTCTCTAATTTGCTGTTGATGAGTCGGGCCACCTGCTCCCGGGCCTTTTGCAGCACTTCAGCCGCCTCGTCGCCCAACTGGTGCTGACTGGAAGGATTGGCATAGTTTTTATGAATGGCATTTATCATGGCATCTTGCACTTCGGGCGCCAAAGGAGTGCCGGATATATGATCCAAGTTGATGATGTTCATTCGTTTTCTCCCTATCCGTATCCTGGATATGCTCTATTCGAAGAACAGGGCCGGCCGAACGGACTGAAAAGTTTATATGACCGGGAAATCCGCGCCTTGCACTTTCTTGCCGCACGCCGTGCAGTATTCCATCCCTTCTGTAACATCCGCATCACAGTAAGGGCAGTAACAGTGTTCATCCTGATCGTGTTCCAACGGCTCCACTCGTTCGGCTTTGGGCGTAGGTTTTCCGTCTCTTTTGCGTTCGTAGTCGCTTATGGCCAGATGCAAGGCGTCGGCGCCCAGATTGGAGCAGTGAAGTTTATTTTTCGGCAGACCTTCAAGCGCGTCAGCCACGGATTTGTTGGTTATCTTTTTTGCTTCTTCGATCGTCTTCCCCTTGGCCATTTCCGTAATCATGCTGGAAACAGCTATGGCGGCTCCGCATCCAAATGTGAGGAACTTGACGTCGTCGATGACGTCGCCTTTCACTTTGATGTACAAACTCATCATATCGCCGCATAGGGGGTTTCCCACTTCGCCGACTCCATCGGCGTCTTTCATTTCTCCCACGTTCCGCGGGTTCTTGAAATGGTCCATCACGGTCTGACTATACATCGTTCCAGCTCCTTTGTGTAAACTTGCTGAGAAAAGCCAATCAAGCCATTTTTATTAATATAGGTCTGTTTCAGCGAAAGTCCACCCGGGAGGACCGCGTCTGGACCGGCATGGAAACGATGTTCATGGGCAAAACTTCACCTTTTGTCGGATCATATGGATTGGAAGGAATCCCGAGCATTGCACTCACTATTCGAGTTCCACGGTGATTCCTTCTAACGGTCCATTCACATCAAAAGCGCATTCGTCGAATGTCGGAGCACG